>Ga0181535_10006796_pt1 | contig 11687 bp, 8 predicted proteins | sample PEATcosm2014_Bin_44_FD_119774 | JGI IMG/M metagenome (GOLD analysis project Ga0181535, IMG submission 119774) | Peatland microbial communities from MTU Mesocosm Facility, Houghton, MI, USA - PEATcosm2014_Bin17_30_metaG | ecosystem: Environmental > Terrestrial > Soil > Wetlands > Peat | place...
CGCGGCCACAAGCCCATGCTGGGTTCTTTGCCCTGTCTCTTCACAATGCGCGAAGAATCTGCTTTTGGGTACATGACAAAAGTCATGTAGGCAGGGAGGGCACGCCTTAACAACGCCCGATTCGGCGAAGGATCTGAGCGATGAACCCGGAAGACTCGTCGAAACAGCGGGAATCGGCCGGGACAGGCAGTTATGAGTTTCGCATCTCCGTAGATCGAGATTGGAGCGGGCCCAAGGCGTCAGTCGGCGGGACAGGTCCTTTCCATTTGCCTGATCGAGTAGATTGTCAGCAGGGGAGCCCAGTCAATGACTTGGCGATTGGAAATAGGACTGCTATGACCGAAGTGCACGTTGAATCGCCGGTTCCAGGCCGTCGGCGCAAATTCCTCCAAGAGTCCGCATTCTTTCTCACCATGCTCCTCGCGGGCACAGCCGCCCAACTCGAATTTTCATGGATGGGTTTTTCGCCGACGGATGAAGGATGGATTTTGTCTTTTAGCCGCCGCATTCTGGCCGGCCAGGTCCCTCATCGGGACTACTTCAGGGTTCAGACTCCCGGCTCGGAGTTTTTCCACGCTCCAGAGGTTTTGTTTGGCGGCGACTACACGTTTTGGATCTCCCGGTTCGTCGCATGGATACAGATCGCGTTGATCGCATGGGCCTGGCCGCAGATTCTTTCCCGGCTGATGCGAAAAGAAATTGCTTTTTGGCACAAGATCCTTCTGGGCCTGATTTGCTTCGCCTTTACGGCAAGCACGTTTCCCGTCATGGCTTGGCCCACATTCGATGGTTTGTTCTTCATCACGTTCGGGCTGTTGCTGGTGCTGCGCCAGAATTCACCGCCAAAATTCTGCGGATATTTTCTAATTGGCCTTTCCATTGTCTGCAAACAGAATTTCGTTATCGTATTCCCCGCTTATTTGTTCCTGCTCGGGGACTGGAAGAGAATTCGCTATTGGGTGGCATCGATTTTACCGTGCGCCCTGTACCTCGGATCCATGCTGGCTCTTGGGGCCATGCCCGATCTGCTGATTCAAGTTGGATCCGCCCGGGGATTTGTGGCTCGCGGCATCGAGCCTTTCCTTATGCGGAAGGAGGTATTCGCGTCAATTGCTATCGGAATGCTCGCAACCGTATTCGTCAACGAAAGAAAGTTCAAGGCGTTGGAGGTTGGAAATCTGCTGGCATATACCGCCCTGTTTTTGAGCGCGGGTGCGCTCAGTATCGAATCGCGCCTCTACTCAGACACGGTTTCCTTCGGCATATTTGGCCTCGCTCTCGGGGCGGCGTTGGCTCACCTTTTCTTCAAATCCGGAAACAAGCAGGCCGCCATTGCAGGGCTCCTGGCGGTCGTCCTGGCCTGGGGGGCAACCATTTCAAACGGCTTCAACTTTCCGACGCTCGCATGCGGCATACTGGTCGTTTTCCTGCTTCAGGCGGTCTTTGCGGATTTCGGAAGTTTTCCGGGCCACCGATTCGTCTCGTCGCTCACTCTCGGACTTTTGACGTTGGTGACTCTCGTCGCTTTTTGTGTCGGCAGGTATCACCATATTTACCGCGATTTGGCGGCAAATGAATTGACCGCTCGGCTGGACGGAGTTCTGCCAGGCGGCCGCCTTCTCCGCACCAATCCCAATACCTACGCTTTTCTATCCGATCTGAATCTTGCCATCAGCGAGACGCACGGTACGCCATACGCGATTATCCCTGGTTTTTCCGCCTATTGGGTGAAGGGCCCGCAACTCGATCCATTGCCCATCGACTGGCCTTACCAGGAGATGCTGCCGAATCCGAAGATGATCGTCCAGTTTCAGCAAAGCATTGCCGATCAGAAGGGAAAGATCATCTTAATTGTCGAAAAGGTCGAGCCAACCGACCTGAGGGATGGATTCGAGCCTTTGAATGAGCCCATCTATCCGCAATCTGTGCTCTCTTACGTGAGATCGAATTTTGCCAAGGTTGGAGAGACAAAGTATTTCGAATTACGCCGCTAGCCGCTCACTCTCCAGCGGTCCGCGCGCCGGAGAATACCGCTGAATCCGGGACCGTCGAGATCGCCTTGGGAAAAGTCCTGAATCGATAACGAACAATCATGGCGATCATGCGTAATCCGAGCCGGAACGCTTTTTTGAAGCTGCCCGTAATCTTTGAATCGCCGGTACGGGGAAGATAGTTCACCGGAATTTCTACGCAGGTGAGTCGCGTTCGGATAGCCAGCATCATCAATTCAGGCGAGAAGTGGCTGCCTCCCACCGTGAAGAGCGGCTCGATCTGGCGCAGGGCGTCGCGCCGTAACAGCTTGTACGTGCAGCCTACATCGGTCAGGCAGGGTCCGTTATGCAGATACTCAAGCATTTTGGCCACCGCCCAATTGCCGTAGCGCAGGAATGGCCCCATGTTCGAGCCCTCCCAGATGCAGGTTTTGGATGTTCGCGTGCCGAACACGACATCGAATTCCTCCGCATAGGCGAAGAATTTATAGATGTCGATTGGCCTGAAAGTGCTGTCGGGCTCGACCAGAACAATAAGGTCGCCGCTGGCCGCTTCCAGCGATTTCCTGCAGGCATAGCCGTAACCCTGGCGCTTTTCCTGCACGACGCGAGCTCCCGCGCTCTCAGCAAGCGCCGCGGTTCCGTCGCTGCTGTTGTTGTCTGCTACGACCACTTCGTCGACTTCGGCAAGCGCGAGGTATCCGCGTACCGCGGCTACGATGCCCGCTGTTTCGTTATAGGCCGGCATCGCCACGCTGACGCTTAGGTTCTTGTACACTTTTTCACCCAGCTCGGAGGCAGGCCTTCTTCCAGCTCGATCGAATTGAATTCACTCGATGAGCGTGGTCCCGCATGGATGGCCCATTGCGCCATGCGTTCCAATCCCGCCGCAAGAGGGGTCGCTGCCTCAGCGCCAAGAATTCGGCGAGCTTTGCTGTGATCGCTGAACGCGTGCTGCACCTCGTTGCGAGCCGGTAAGAACTCTGTCCCTGTTCGCTTTCCCATTGACTGTTGCACCGCTTCCGCCAGGTCCTTTACCGAATACGGAATATCCGCGCCGATATTGAAGACCTGGTTGTATGCGCCGGGGACGGAGATCGATCTTGCGATGGCAGGGGCAACATCGGAAATGTGAGAGAAAGCACGCGTTTGTGTCCCGTCGCCAAAGATCGTGCACGGCAGCCCCTGCATCACCTGGTTCATAAAGATGCCGATGACGTTTCTGTATTTGTCGCCGACGTTTTGCCGCTCTCCATACACGTTGTGCGGCCGGAAGACAATATAGTTGAGCCCAAAAAGCCGATGCGCTGCATCGAGATCCATTTCAACTGCGAACTTTGAAATGCCGTAGGGATCCTCCGGCGCCGGCGTCATCTCCTCGGTCATCGGCGTCTGTCCGGCGCCGTAGACGGCGATGCTTGACGTAAACACAAAACTCCGGCAATGGTGGCGCACTGCCGCATTGATCAGCGTCACGCTTCCCAAAAGGTTGTTGGTGTAGTTGAAGCGCCGGATGAAGTGACTGAGCCCCTCGGCGGCATAGGCGGCGATATGGAATACATAATCGAAGCGGTAGCGGTCAAACAGCGAATCGACCAGGGCAACGTCCGTGATCGATCCTTTGACGAACTCGACCTGAGGACTGATATTGTCCTCAAAGCCGCCTGACAGGTCGTCGAGCGCCACCACCTTGTGACCGGCCAGCAGCAACTCATCCGCGACGTGACTTCCGATGAACCCCGCTCCCCCGGTCACAAGCGATTTGGGGTTCAATGTGGTTTCCGACATGATTGTCTCCCCACAAGGTCACAAACGATCGCCAGCCGAAATCAGGCGTAAATCCCGCGCACGTCCGAATCAAGCGACCCAAGCCACGATTGATATTGATCTTATCCCACGTGGAATCGCGGAGCCGGTTGCTCACTTGGTTCATTTCCCATCGGCTGTTTTCGTCTGGAGAACTCGCAGCCGGCCTCGTCCCATGGACTCCAGGCCTCGCACCCCTCGCAGGCTTGATTCGGCGCCTTCGCTGGCGCTTTGGCGCTGGTTGGGGTGCTTCGTGGGTCGGCCACGAAGAGATTTGCTGGACGAAGGGTATTGGCAAAACTGAATTGGTCGGGACGGGCAGATTCGAACTGCCGCGCACGCTTGGCTCTGCCTCGCACCCCTCGCAGTCTTGATTCGGCGCCTTCGCTGGCGCTTTGGCGCTGGTTGGGGTGCTTCGTGGGTCGGCCACGAAGGGATTTGCTGGACGAAGGGTATTGGCAAAACTGAATTGGTCGGGACGGGCAGATTCGAACTGCCGAATGGCGAGGCTGCGCCTCGCACCCCTCGCAGTCTTGATTCGACGCCTTCGCTGGCGCTACGGCGCTGGTTGGGGTGCTTCGTGGGTCGGCCACGAAGGGATTTGCTGGACGAAAGGTATTGGCAAAACTGAATTGGTCGGGACGGGCAGATTCGAACTGCCGACCCCTCGCACCCCAAGCGAGTGCTCTACCAGGCTGAGCCACGTCCCGACATAACGCAGCCGGTCCGCCATGGCGAACCGGCTCAGGGTCTCTGCTAGTTTACACCGCTGCGCGCCTGAAACCGAATCAGGCCTCAAGCGCCTCTCGCGCCTGATCCAGGATCGCGTCCGCAATCGCCAGCGACGCCGTCGCCGCGGGGCTCGGCGCATTCAGCACGTGCAATGCGCCCTCCCGCCGCACAAAATAAAAGTCCTGCATCAACTCGCCCGAAGGCGAGAGCGCCTGCGCGCGCACTCCCGCTCCACCCTGCGCCAGATCCTCTATCGTGAGCTCCGGCACCAGCCGCTGCAATGACCGGCAAAACAGCTTCTTGCTATACGACCGCTTAAACTCCTCCCAGCACATTCGCGGGTAGCGCACAAAAAATCTCCAGAAACCCGGATAAGTCATCGTCTCCAGCGTGTCGCGCAGCGAAAAATCCGCGTGCCGGTACCCCTCGCGCTTGAAGGCCAGCACCGCATTTGGTCCGCATTCCACCCCGCCTTGAATCTGCCTTGTAAAGTGCACTCCAAGAAACGGAAAACTCGGGTCCGGCACGGGGTATATCAAATTCTTCACCAGGTGTTGCCGCTCGGGCCGCAACTTGTAGTATTCGCCGCGGAACGGCACAATTTTCGCCCGATCGCCGCTGCCCGTTCTGCGGCCCACGCGGTCGCATTGCAATCCGGCGCAGTTGATCAGGAAATCCGCCTCATAGGATCCACTCCCCGCATCGCCCTTCGTCTCGATCGTCCACGCGGCCGTCTTCTTCGCACGCGTCACTTCCGATGAAAATCGTAGCTCGCCGCCTCTCGCGCCAATTTCCTTCACCATCGCTGCGCAAACCGCGCCGTAATCCACGATCCCTTCCTGCGGAACGCGGATTCCCGCCAGTCCCGCTGCGTGCGGCTCATACTCGCGAATCTGCTCGGCGTTCAGAAGTTGCAGACCTTCCACGCCGTTTGCCTTGCCGCGCTCCATGAGCGCATGCAATCGCGGAATCTCCTCCGCCTCCGTGGCCACAACCGTTTTGCCGCACAGATCGTAAGGCACGCCGTGCTGCTCGCAGAACGCCGTCATTCTGCGCAGCCCCTCTACCGCCAGCCGCGCCTTTGTCGAGCCGGGTTTGTAATACAGGCCGCAGTGCAGCACTCCGCTGTTGTGGCCCGTCTGGTGACGGCCTGGCCCGGTTTCCTTCTCCAGCAGAACCACCTTCACCGACGGGTGCCGCTCCAGAAGCTGGTGCGCCGTCGCCAGCCCCACAATGCCGCCGCCAATAATCGCAACTTTCATGGTTTTGTTAAGAATACCCCTCGCCGGGACTCCGCACTCTCCCCGTGTACACGCCCCGCCCGGCCTGTTATTGTTTTTCTTTGCTTCTCCGGGAGCATCGAAAATCAAGAATGCCTCAACCTGTCATCAAATTCGGCACCGACGGCTGGCGCGGCCTCATCGCCGACGACTTCACATTTGCGAACGTCCGCATCGCCGCTGAAGCCATCGCCGCTTACATTCACGCTCGCAAAGGATCGGCCCATGAGGACCCTGCAAAGGGTCTCTGCATCGGGTACGACACGCGTTTCGGATCGAAAGATTTTGCACACGCCTGCGCTGAAGTCGTCGCGGCCACGGGCATACCCGTCCTGCTCGCCAACGCTGTTACTCCTACGCCGGCGCTCAGTTGGGGCGTGCGTGAGCGCGGCGCAGCCGGCGGCATCATGATCACTTCTTCGCACAACCCGGCGCAGTGGAACGGCGTGAAGTACAAGGGTTGGTATGGCGGCTCCGGCCAGCCCGCCATGATCGCGGCCATCGAATCGTATCTCGGCAAGCCCGCCCCCCGCGCCGCTCAGCCCGCGCCTGTTACCGAAGTCGATTTCCTGCCCACCTATCTCAAAGCTATTGAAGATTTCGCCGACCTCGACCTCATCTCGAAATCCGGCATGAAGTTCTGCATCGACTCCATGTATGGCGCGGGCGGCACCATTCTCGCCGACATCTTCGCACGCATCGGTGTGGCCCACGTGCAGATTCGCTCCAACCCTGACCCGCTCTTTCCCGGCATCAATCCTGAGCCCATTGAGCCGAATATCCGCGCGCTTGGCGAGGCCACTGTGGCGAACGGCTGCCAGGCCGGCCTCTGCACCGACGGCGACGCCGACCGCATCGGCGCCATCGACGAGAATGGCAACTTCGTCGATCCGCATAAAATTTATTCCGCACTTCTGAACTGGGTCCTGCAGTACAAGGGCTGGCCCGGAGCCGTCACGCGCGCCTTCAACACCACCAAAATGCTCGACCGCATCGCCATGAAATACGGCCGCGAGCTTATCGAGCACGGCATCGGCTTCAAGTATGTCGTCGACCTCATGCTTGAGCGGGAGATCGTGATGGGCGGCGAGGAGTCGGGCGGCATCGGCTTCCAGCGCCATCTGCCCGAGCGCGACGGCCTGCTCAACTGCCTGATGCTCGCGAACGTCATGGCCCAGGAAAAGAAAACCCTCGGCCAACTCGTCGCCGACCTCCAGGCTGAGTTTGGCGAGCACGAGTACGGCCGCATCGACCTTCACCTGCCCGAAGCGCAGAAGAATGCGGTCATTGCCCGCGCCTACTCCCTAAAAACCGGCGACCCTGTCTTCGCCGGCATGGCCATCCACAACCAGGAAGATCTCGACGGCGTGAAGTTCTTCCTCGACAATCCCGAGGCAACAACCAAGCCCAAGGCCGCCGAAACCTGGCTGCTGCTGCGCGCCAGCGGCACCGAGCCTCTGCTTCGGATTTACGCCGAGTCGTGCTCCAAGGAATCGGTGACGAAGCTGCTCGATTCTGCGCGAGAATTTGCGCTCGGTGCGTGAGGACTGTTGAATGGAGGACCGATGGTGCGGCGGGCTCGCATTCTACTAGCCCCACATACTTCTAAGTTTAAGAAGAATCGCGCATACCGATCCAGGGTCCTGCATCCCTGCGGCGCCGTGGATGATGCGACGCTGCGAAGTCCCATCCTCGCTAGCGAGCTTCAGTTCCAAGTCGTCATTCAGTTGTGAGCTAATTAAAGATGCGACCCAGCCTCTTTGCCACATTTCATTGTATTGTGTATTCAGGTTTTCCAAGGCAACGGTCATATTATTGGAGATGCCGCTGGCCGACGATGCGTTCACGCGTAAGGCCATGAAGTCTCCCCTCTTTCTGCAGATATATAACTGATTACGTCAAGAATCTTGTGGGAAGAATCTGAAGGATGTGATACGGGCGTATTGAGTTTGGCAGATGATTCTGACGTGTACGAATCTGATCCAAACGCGAGGCACAGCGTCTCAGATCTCGGCTCTGAGACCGGAGAACCAAAAATCGCATCGGCATCCGCCAATCAGGCCGTTTGATACAGGGTATTTAAACAATCGCCGCAATCTTTGCCCTCTTGCCGAGACGGATCGGAGGCGTGTCGGTTGGCGGGGCAGCTAAGGGGATATACGTGGTCACTCTGGATCCAACTCCCTTGATCTCAAGCGCCCCCTCCTTGATCTTGCGCTGTGCTTCGGAATTCGAGGATGCGAGCCCCATAGCAACCAACAATCTATCCAGTCGAAGCGGTCGATTGATCTCCCATCCGATCTGCTGCGCTGAGACGGCCACCCGTTCGACGTCATCTGGGATTTCGTTTTGTCGATGCATTCGACCCCAGTCATCGGCCGCCTTGGCTGCCTCTTCCCGGGAATGGAATCCAGACACAATCAAAAACGCCAAAGAGACTTTGACTGCCATTGGATGCTCTACGCCCGCCGCAACGCGCTCCTTCATATGGTCGATCTCACTTTGCTTCAGGTCCGTCAGAAGCACCCAATACTTCCACATCAGCTCGTCCGAGATGCTCATCAGTTTCCCGTACATCTCGCCCGCCGGCTCGTTGATGCCAATCGCATTCCCCAGCGACTTCGACATTTTCTGTACGCCGTCCAGGCCTTCCAAAATTGGCGTCATCAGCACGATCTGCGGTTTCTGCCCGTAGTCGCGCTGCAGCTCCCGGCCCATCAATAGATTGAATTTCTGGTCGGTTCCCCCTAGCTCGACATCGCTGTTCAAGGCGACCGAATCGTAGCCCTGCGCAAGCGGATAAAGAAGCTCATGCAGGCTGATGTCCTGCTCCGCACGGAAGCGGGTGAGGAATTCCTTGCGGTCGAGCATCTGCGAGAGCGTCACCTTTGCGGAGAGGCCGATCAGGCCGGCGTAGCCAAGCTTGTCCAGCCACTCTGAGTTGTAGCGCACTTCGGTTTTCTCGGAATCCAGAATCCTGAACACCTGCTGCTTATACGTCTCGGCGTTTTTGTCGATCTCTTCGCGCGTTAGCGGTTTCCGCGTCACGTTGCGCCCCGTCGGGTCGCCAATAAGCGCGGTCGAGTCGCCGATGAGGAAAATCACCGTGTGCCCGAGTTGCTGAAAGTGCCGCAGCTTGCGCATCAGCACGGTGTGGCCCAGGTGCAGATCGGGCGCAGTCGGGTCGAACCCCGCCTTCACTCTCAGCGGCCGTCCGGTTTTGCGGCTTTCTTCAAGACGCTCCCTCAGGTCGCTCACACGGATAATCTCCGCCGCGCCCTTCTGGAGAAGGTCCATTTGTTCGTCTACGGGTAGGAATGCTTGCATGTCCCAACAAGTATAAAGTTTGCGGCCTCCCAGGACTTGCGCCGTTCGCGCCGCCGCATCCACTTCAACAATTCGTATTCACACAAGCATCTCCTTGCATCCTGCCGCCAGCGCTTTTCATCTCACGAAGCACAAGGAGAAGCTGCCGAATGTCTACAGTTACTGGCCGTGCCATCCAGGTTCCCGCCGCTGGCGGAGCGTTTCAACTCGTCACAAAAGAATTTCCAGATCCCGGCCCCGGCCATGTTCGCATTCGGGTTCAGGCCTGCGGCGTTTGCCACAGCGATTCGCTTACCAAGCTCGGCTATTGGCCCGGGATTCAATATCCGCGCATTCCCGGCCATGAGGTGGCCGGCGTTGTGGACGCAGTGGGCCCCGAAGTCCCACTCTTCAAGCCGGGTCAGCGCGTCGGCCTCGGCTGGCACGGCGGCCACTGCAACTACTGTCCTCCATGCCGCCGCGGCGACTTCGTCCTCTGCCAGAACGCGCAGATCTCCGGAATCACGATGGACGGCGGCTATGCCGACTATGTCATCGCTCCCGCCAACGCGCTCGCCTTCGTTCCAGAGAGTCTCAACGACGTTGATGCCGCGCCGCTTCTTTGCGCGGGCATCACCACTTACAACAGCCTGCGCAACAGTGGCGCGCGCCCCGGCGATACGGTTGCAATCCTCGGCATCGGCGGCCTCGGTCACCTTGGCGTGCAATATGCGGCAAAGAGCGGCTACCGCACCGTCGCCATTGCTCGCGGAGCCGACAAGGGCCCGCTTGCGAAGGAGCTCGGCGCGCACGTTTACATTGACTCAACAACTCAGGACCCGGCCAAGGAGCTGCAAAAACTCGGCGGCGCCCAGGTGATTCTTTCCACTTTGACCAGCGCAAAAGCGCTCGAGTGGGCATTGGACGGACTCGCCCCGAGCGGCAAGCTCATCATTGTCGGTGCGCCCGAAGATGGGCCCATTTCTGTCAACGGGATTCCGCTTCTCAGCGGCCGCAAAACGGTTGCAGGCTGGCCCTCCGGGACCGGCATGGACTCTGAAGACACGCTCAACTTCAGCGCGCTCTCCGGCATCAAGCCCATGATTGAAACCTATCCGCTGGAGAAGGCCGAAGAAGCCTACAACCGCATGATGAGCGGCAAGGCGCGCTTTCGCGTGGTCATTACTACCGGCGCCTGATCAACGCTTTCGCAAACTACCGGGCTGAGCCGTTCGTCTCGGCGGCCAGCCGCTCCTTGCTTGCGGCTGCCTTCGTCGCTTTGTCCATCGCTTTGCTGAGCTTCCGCGTCATCACCTGGAAGTGATGTCCCATCACGGCCAGCGTCATGGCCGTACTAAAACAGCGACGGTATTTCGTCGCAGCGGATGCGAGGAACTTCCAGTAGCTCCACTGGTGCCGGCCAAACACGCCCTGCCGCACAATCGAGTTCGCCAGCGCGCGCATATTCGCGCCGGTTAGAAAGGGCGGACTCGCCTGCTTCTTCACGCGTTCTCCCGCCGCACGTTTCGCCGGCTTGGGATGCGCGCGGTTCAGATAGAGCTTTACCCGCTCGTAGTAGGCCTCGCAGTTGTAAATTCTCTTCATCACGTCGCGATAGCCTTCCACAAGCTTGGCCGAATCCATGCGCGGCAAAAAGTTCAGCCTGTCGCAAAACGTGTTGTTGCCGCCGCCCGCATCCACAATCCGGTCCTCTCGCCGCAAGCGGCGAAAGAGCTGCGTCCCCGGCATCGCCTGCAGCAGTCCCACCATCGCAATCGGAATCCCGCTCTTCTGGATGAACTCCACCATGCGGTCGAAAATGTCTTCCTTATCCGTGTCGAACCCCAGGATGAATCCGCCCATCACCTGGAGCCCGTAGCTCTGAATCGTCGCTACGCTCTCCAGCAAGCTTCGCTGCGTGTTTTGCAATTTGTTGCTCGCGATCAGGCCCGACTCATCCGGCGTCTCGACGCCAAGAAACACCGACCTGAACCCCGCATCCTTCATCAGCTGCATCAACTCCATGTCGTCGGCCAGATTCAGTGACGCTTCAGTGATGAAGTCGAATCGCGCGCCGGTTTGCGCGCGCCACTCGGCCATCGCGCGCAGCAAATCCTTCGCCCGCGCCTTGTTGCCGATGAAGTTGTCGTCCACGATGAACACGGTCTCGCGCCAGCCCGCTGCCAGCAACTGGTCCAGCTCCGCCAGCACCTGCGCCACGGCCTTGGTCCGCGGCCGCCGCCCATAAATCTCAATGATGTCGCAGAACTCGCAATTAAACGGGCAGCCGCGCGAGTATTGCACCGTCATCGTCGAGTAGCGGTTCATCTTGATCAGGCTCAGATCGGGCAGCGGGCTTTCGGCCATCTCCGGCCGCTCGGCTGCTTGATACAGCGGCCGCGCCGTGCCCGCTTCCAGCTCCCGCGCCAGCTCGCCAATCAAGCTCTCCGCTTCGCCGATCACCACGTGGTCCGCCTTCAGCTCCGCCGCCGGCACGCTGCTCGAAACCGGCCCGCCCACCACGGTGCGCAGTCCGCGCTCGCGGCAGCGCTCCACAATCTCCACGAGCGAA
>Ga0181535_10006797_pt1 | contig 11685 bp, 8 predicted proteins | sample PEATcosm2014_Bin_44_FD_119774 | JGI IMG/M metagenome (GOLD analysis project Ga0181535, IMG submission 119774) | Peatland microbial communities from MTU Mesocosm Facility, Houghton, MI, USA - PEATcosm2014_Bin17_30_metaG | ecosystem: Environmental > Terrestrial > Soil > Wetlands > Peat | place...
CAGCGATGTCACCCAGCATGCGCACCGTGATCACCTTCTGGGTCAGATAGAGAGTTTTATCTTCTCCAGTCATCACCTGGACCAATTGCTGATTGCGAGTGGTGATGTCTCCGCTTGCCGCGACATCCACAAAGAGGGGCGAAAGCACCAGCTCGAGGCCGTACTGGTCGTGCCGGTTGACGGCGTCGGACCAGGAATCCTCGATCTTCTGAAACTGGGTGATTTCAGGGCTTTGGGCAGAGGTGACGGCGGGTTGAGCTGGAGTCGAAGCCGGAACAGCAGAGGGTGATTGAGCGATCGCAACACAGCAGAGGAAAAGAAGAGCAGAAAGACACGCGGAAAAACGGATCATGTGCGGCATTTACTCCCGCTTACTATGATAACGCCCCGGAACCACGGTTGTTTGGCTTGAAATGCAGGCCGGAGGGAGCGGGGGGAGGGGCAGACCTAAAGCAGAGCCTGCAACCGGTCTGGGTGGTGGAGGGTCACCAGGGAGTCTTCGATTGAGATCCATCCGTCTTTACGGAACTGGCCGAGGGTGCGGGTGACAGTTTCGCGCGTGGTGCAGGTCATCGAGGCCATCTCCTCGTGTGTGAGCAGCAGCGGGAAACGGAATTCGCCGCCGTCAAGGTGCTCGCCTATTTGATTAGCCAATTCGAGGAGCAAACGTCCCAGGCGAGCGGCCACAGTCTCTGAAAGAGCGATGCGGCAGGCGTCCTGGAGGGCGAAGCGGTATTCCTGGCAGATGCACTGGACGGCGCGCATTTGCGCTTCTTTATGGCTGCGCAGGAAGTTGAGAAACCGCTCTCGCTCGACGGGGCGCAGCTGGGCGATGGTCAACGACTCGGCCGAAACCTCATAGAGGCCGTGGGAGAGCACCGCGTACAGACCAAGCATGGAGCCAGGCCCAGCGACCCGAACGATCATTTGCTTATCTTCAATGCGGCCGGTTGTGAGCTTGAGGTAGCCGCTGCAGATGAGATAGAGGCAGCGGGCATCCTCACCCTGGGAGAAGAGGGAAGCCTGAGCAGGAAGAGAGATGGTGCTGGTAGCGAGCTCAAGATCGGCGAGAACGGCGCTGCCCAGCGAGCAGAACCAACCCGGACGGCGATTGGAACAAGCCGCGCACCCTGCAGGAACCTGCCTGGTCACGTGCCTCTGCCGGATGTGTGGTTCCACCGAAATCTGAGAGTCCGCCATGGTCTTCCCCGTCCAGTTCCGCTTGAGCCCCTCGGTTCCGAGCTGTTCCAACCCTGTAAGGGCAACAGTTACGGTGAAAAATACTTCGGGCCCACGGAAAAGAGGCTTCTGCTCTACAGGAAGTCTGCCGCATCAGGGAAAGAAATGGATGTGACGGGCCTCACGCGTATGCGGCATCGACCTCGTTGCGAACGGCGACAGAGCTGTGACACAGAATCGGGGCAGTCATTTTGCCGGAGCCGACCGGGCTGTGATCTATATCGCAAGGCCGGGGATGGCCACAAGGCGCCGATGCGTCCAGGCGAGCCGGGCTCGGGGCGGTCAAAATTGGGCAGCGAGAGATTGGCTGGTCAGGTAGGGTTGTGGGGATACTTTTCGGATCGCAGAGGCTGGGCCGACAAAAATCGGGTAAAACCTCAGAAAATGGGCGGGCATACTTGCGGTCTGTCGCCTCAGGCGCCCGCGGTAATCCACAGGTATTTTGCAATTTTCAGCAAAACCAGGCCTCTCCATCACAGCAAAACCGAACTGAAACGAAAGGCCTTAAGGTGTGTGATGGACATCACCGCTCACACGTATGACAAAACCTTAATCTTCACGGCATGTAGTGATGCTCCGCACAAGCGCAGCTTCCGTGAAATTGAGGTCCAGAGAACCTGATGCTGAGCTGAGTTTCCCAAAAGGAAGTCGTCAAAGCTCGACAGTTGAAACGATGGAATCATGATTCAGGGGGAGGCGCGATGAGAGCAAACAAGGCGGTATTTTTCATGCATAAAGATAGGCCTGTAGCGCAATTGTTATTCGGTGCGGTTCTGGGAAAGAGACCGGAACTGCGAGCTTGTTTGATGTTGATTCTGGGCGTGAGCCTTCTGTGCGCCACCGCGCTGGGCGCACCGGCTCCGACGGGGAAGACCGCCGATACCCAAGGCAAGGCTGCTGCCTCGTCGGATTTTGTAGGCGCGGAGACCTGCGCGACCTGCCATGAGGAGATTGGGAAAAAGTTCGCTGACAACCCGCACACCAAGATGGCACTGATGCACGGGAGCAAGGGTGTTACCTGCGAGAACTGTCACGGAGCCGGAAAAGCGCACGTCGATGGCGGCGGCGACGTGACCAAGATCTTCAATCCGGCGAAGGCCCCAGCCAAGGAAGTAGATGCCAAGTGCTTGAGCTGCCATGCGGGCGCGCATCCGGACTTTCTTCGCTCGCCGCACGCCAAGGCGAATGTAAGTTGCGTGAGCTGCCATAGTGTCCATCAGAGCAAGGAAGAAGGCCTACTTAAGGCGTCGCAGCCAGCGCTTTGCTTCCAGTGCCACACCGACACGAAGCCGGCGTTCGGCATGCCATTCCACCACCCGGTGAACGAAGGGGTGGTCAAGTGCAGCGACTGCCACGATCCGCACGGCACCTTTGGAAATAACAATCTGAAATCCACCGCCGATCAGAACATGGTCTGCACCAAGTGCCACACCGACGTGCGCGGACCGTTCGTGTATGAGCACGCTCCGGTCAAGGCGGAAGGCTGCCTGGGCTGCCATAGCCCGCACGGATCGCAGAACCCCCGGATGCTGAACATGCCCAATGTGAACGTATTGTGCAACCAGTGCCACAGCCGGGTCGCGAACGCGACTGTGCATGGGATGGGTGCGGGATCGGACGAGTTGCAACCCTGCACAAGCTGCCACACCTATATCCATGGGTCGAACATTAACGCGGCGTTTCTCCGCTAGGAACGAAGGAGCCGCGCCCTCCAGATCACGGATGGCGCGGTCCGAGTAAACATCGCACGCGGTGCTGATTTTGTGATGAGCAAGTTTTATCCAGTGAGGCTTTATATGAAAAAGTCATTTCGGTTTTCTCTCTGTTTCGCAACGATCCGGCGCGTCGCCGAAGGTCTTGGAGTCGCCGTTGTCTTGATGACGACCGGCATGGCCCTGAGCCAAAACGCGACGCCGGGCACTCCAAAACCAGTGCCGGATTCATCGACTTCGGCGGTACCGAGCGGGTATTCGGTCCACGAGAGCGTGGACCTGGGCGGCCACGTGGTTGGCCGCTCCGGCAGCGGAGCGATGTACGACACGATGGTGAATATGCGCACCGGACCCCGCATGCTGGGCGAGGCCTTTGAAATGCGCGCCTTGCCGGGCAACAAGAATGCTATGTTCGATTCGCTTACGGCGTTTACCAACGGCTTCGGCGGCGACCCGGACAACTACGCCAAGTTGAGTTTCTATAAAGGCAACTTGTACGAGTTTTCGGGGACTTTCCGTCGCGACCGTCAGTACTTCGACTACAACTTGCTGGGCAATCCTAACGTTCTGAGCGGGCTTTCGACCCCCGTCGGGCCAACCGGCGCGCCAACCGGATCGCTCCCGTGGTCGCAGGTAAATCAATCACCGTTCATGTACAACACTGTGCGCCGGATGACGGACACGAATCTCACCCTTCTTCCGCTCTCGACGGTGACATTCCGGGCCGGTTACTCGCAGAACACTTTTGGAGGGCCCAGTCTGACTCCGAGTGGCTATCAGTTTGCGGGCTCCTACGCCGTTGTGGTGCAGGAGATGCAGCGCAACAGCAGCGACGATTTTACGGGAGGGATCGATTGGAAGCCCGTGCAGGGCACCAAACTGACGTTTGAAGAGGAGGTCGATCATCTCAAGGCCGACTCCTATATGAAGCTGAACCCAAGCAGCCTGGTTGTGCAGGAGGCGAACGGAACTCGAGTTGCCCTTTTGGCGAACTACTACAACCAGACGGCCTACTCCGCCAGTTCCTGCAATGCAAACAGCATTGGCACGACGCCTGTTCTCTCAGCGCCGAGTACTCCGGGTGGCGCGCCGGTGATCAACGCGGCCTGTGCAGTGATATCCAGTTACCTGCGCTCGCAACCAACGCGCATTCTCTATCCCACGGAGATCTTCCGGCTGCAAAGCTCGAGCATCAAGAACGTCTCGATGAACGGCGACGCGCGCTACACCGCTGCGACGATGAATCTACCCAACTACTACGAGAATTTCCAGGGTCTGGCGGGGGCAACACGCTCGCTTGCGTATACGGCCGTCGCGAATGCAAAGCGGACGGTGATGGCAGCCGATTATGGGATCGTCTGGCAAGTGTCGAAGACATTTGCCCTTGAAGATCAGTTTACGTTCTCGAACGTCCAGCAGCCTGGGACGACGACGATGACGAGTCTGACCACGGTGGCGACGCCGGCAACCGCCAACAATGAAACCATCAGCAACCCGACCACAATCACAACAAACGCTGCCGTGAACGCCTCTACTTTCGAAGGCAGCGGGTCGATTGGGGTCCAGTCGCCTGACTTCTTCGGCCAGAAGAAGGTGAACAACGACCTAACGCTCACCTGGGACGCTACGACGCGCTCAACGTTTTCACTCACGTATCGCTACGGGACGCACACCATTGCCGAAGGCATTCCGCAAAACGCTCCTTTGGCCGTGAATGCGACGAACAACGGAACGGTCACGATCAACGAAACCGGTGGGATCTTCAATGCCGCGTTGCGCCCGACCGCGAATTGGAACATCAACGGCAGCGTCGAGATGCTCTACAACGACAATGCTTTTACTCCGATGACGCCCCGGCAGACCAAGCAGTACCGGATCCACACGATGTACAGGCCCAAGACCTGGGCGACGATCTCCGGGTCCTACAATGACATTGAGCATCACAACAACACGAACAACGATCAGGCCGCGGTGGCGGCTGGCGATGTCGCCTACGCCGGCCCCCTCGACCACGTGGATTACGGCCGCGTTGCAGGGGTGGGCGCACAGTTGTTCCCGAACGAGCACTATGGGATCGACTTAGACTACGTTTACAGCGATGTGTACATGGCGGACAACATCTGCTATCTGGGAGGCGCCTCGGCCGCTACGGGTGTGGTTGCCGCCTCGACTCCAAGCGGTACGGCGTGCCCAGCGACTTCTGCGGGCAGGTCAGGCTACGACTTCGGCCCGGCCCTGGATTTCATGCACGCACCCACGCAATCCGGTTCGGTGGCTTTCACGTTGTCACCGGTCAAGACGGTGAAATCGAACATCGGCTACAACATCAACTCCGTGAACGGTACCCGCTTCTATAACGATGCGCGGGATGTCGCAGGTTCGCTGGTGTCGACGTATCAAACGCCTTTTGTGAATTTCGCCTGGACCTCGCGTCCTGGGTTGATATGGAAGGCAGAGTACAACTTCTACGGCTACGGCGAGGGAGGGCCCTCCGGTGCGCAGTTGTGCAGCACAACGAACCCGACGCCCACAACTCCCGCAACCCCAGTCTCATGCGCATCTTCGCCATATCAAACCGGCATGAACATTTCGCCCGCTGGGGAAACCGCGCCGCGGAACTACCATGCGAACATGGTGACTCTCGCGGTGCATTACGAGTTTTAATTGAAGCCCAAGGTTTTTCTTGAAGATTCTGGCGGGCCGCTGGAACGGGTTTTGGCGGCCCGGTTCCTTCCGCCAGAGTGATGAAATTCCGCAAATTGCGTCTGGCTGGGTGTCAGGCGGGGAAGTGGAACGGTTTCTAAAGCCAGGGTAAGCGGACGGCAATGCCTGCGCGTACGCTTGCTTGGGAAGTTGTTCAGGAGTCTTACGATGAGAAAGACGGTTCGGTATCAAGTTGCGTTGGCCGCGGTGATTCTTTGCGCTGGCGCTGTGAGCTTTGCCCAGTCAGGCGAAGCGACCTACAAAGAGAAGTGCCAAAGCTGCCATGGATCTGCCGGAGTTCCCAGCCCCGGGATTGCGAAGGTGATGGGCGTCAAGCCCGCAACCGATCCCTCAGTCAAGAGCAAGAGCGAGGCGCAGATGATTGCCGTCACGACCGATGGCGCGGGCAAGATGCCGGCGTTCAAGGGCAAGCTCAGCGAGGCTCAGATCAAGGCATCGGTGGAGTTTTTCCGCACGTTCGCAAAGTAAGAAACAACCGGCGCAATTCCAACAACCAAATGCGTTGGGCCGGGTCCGGTAAGATGAGTTCTGTTTCAAGGCCATCATGGCAGCAAACTATGAGCCATTGCGGGCGCAACAAAACAAAGTAACAAGGCAAACGCTGCAAGGCGCGTTCGAGCCGCTAAAACTCAAGGAGAGTCACAATGACAAAGTCCCTTCGTTCCCTTTTGATGCTGACCGCTGCGGTTTCATTGGCCAGCACCCTTGCCTTTGCCGACTCCGGCGAAGCCACCTACAAAGCAAAGTGCGCCGCCTGCCATGGCGCCACCGGCACACCAAGCGCGGGCATGGCCAAAGCGATGGGCATCAAGGCAGCCTCGGATCCAAGCATGAAGGCTTTGAGCGTGGCCGATATGACGGCCGCGGTGAAGAATGGCAAAGGCAAGATGCATCCCATCGCCGGCCTGACCGATCCGCAGATCAAGGACGTGGTTACTTACTTCCGTTCGCTGAAGTAAGCGATACAATCAGAACCGAGATCAGCGACAAGGCCCGCCCCCGGGGGGCGAAAGCACGATTGATCCGCCTGGAACCGCATCACCAGCGTGTTGATCTCCTGAGGAGCTCGACACTTGAAGCGTGGCTTTGAAGGGCGAGGAGTCGTGGTTTCGTTCGTATGGGCGGGCTACGGCGTTTCCGGGAAGCTCTTGCCGTTTTCCTGTTCGTTGGAGTCGACCTTCGCATACGGCCGCGAGGACCTGACTGCGTCGGCTCCCGGGCAGGGCATTCCTGACAAAGTGAAATCCGTAGGTTAGCGGAGGGATAAAGGTGGCTTTGTTTCAAAAATTCCGTGAAGGCTGGGTACGGCCGGCGCTCTTCTTCGGCAATAATCCCATAAGCCTAGCCGGTGGCGCCATTACGACGGCCTCCGGCATAACCATGATCAGCTATTGGCTGGTGGAGTTGTTTGGCCGCTTCAACGACAATCCCTACCTCGGCATTATTTTCTTCCTGCTTTTACCGGGGCTGTTCGTGGCCGGGTTGGTTCTCATTCCGATTGGCGTCTTTTTGCGCCACAGGAAGCTGCAGAAGGCTGGACAGATACCGGTCGAGTTTCCCAAGATCGATTTGAATGATCGGATGTTCCGGCACGGGCTGGACATTGTGCTGGTGGCAACAATTGTTAACCTGTTGGTGGTTGCAATGGCAAGCTACCGTGGCGCGGCCTACATGGATTCGCCGCAGTTCTGCGGGCAGTCGTGTCATGTGATGCATCCGGAGTACACGGCCTACAAGATTTCGGCGCACTCACACGTGGCATGCGTGGAATGCCATATCGGTTCGGGCGCACAGGCCTATTTCAGCGCCAAGGTGAACGGCACCAAGCAGCTGATTGAAGTCACGTTTAATCGCTATCCCACGCCGATTCCTTCGCCGGTAACAAGCCTGCGCCCGGCGCGCGTGATCTGCGAAGGTTGCCATACGCCGGCGAGGTTTGTTGGCGAAAAGCTGCTGGTCAAGTCCAGCTTTGCCGACGATGAACAGAACACCGAAAGCCAGACGGTGCTGGTGCTGCACCTGGGCGGAGAAGACTCGCTGTCTCACTTGTCGGGGATTCACGGCGTTCACCTGAATCACATGGAATACATTACGACCGACAAGAGCCGTACAACGATTCCATGGGTGCAGAGGGAGAACTCCGACGGGTCAGAGACGGTTTTTGCCGCCTCTGCGCTGAACGGAACCATGCCCAAGGGCGAGCGGCGCGAAATGGATTGCATCGATTGCCACAACCGCGCTGCGCACACGTTTGCAACTGCGGAAGAGGCGCTCAATCGGGCCATGGCCGATGGTGCAATCAGCACCGACCTGCCCTTCGTGCACAAGGAGGGCCTGGAGCTGCTGAACGGCACGTATGCCAGCCAGGACGAAGCGCGCGCCAAGATTCCCGAACTGCTTGAGGCTTTCTACAAAGCTTCGAACCCCGCTGTGCTGACCGCCAAGGCGCCTCTCGTCAAGGCTGCGGCCACGGAGCTGGCTACAATTTACTGCCAGAACGTGTTTCCCGACATGAAGGTGACCTGGGGAACGCACCCAAACAATATTGGGCACATGGCCTATCCCGGCTGCTTCCGCTGCCACGATGGCGACCACGTCTCCAAGGGCGGGAAGACAATAACGCAGGACTGTGCGAATTGCCACAACCTGCTGGCGGTGGAAGAAGCCAAACCCAAGGTGCTGGCCGATCTGGGTCTCTAATCATCCACAATTCGGCGGCCTGATTCCCAGCAGTTCCAACATGCTGGGAATCGGGCCGTTTCTGTGTCTCTTCCAAAGCGATCGAGGATCGGGTGAGTCCTTCAGCCCTGAAGTGATAGGCTGGCATGTCGAACGCAAGGAGAGTTTTTTCGTATGTCCACCAGCCATCCCTATCACTTCAATCTTTTAGCCGCGGCGCATGACGTCATGATCGAACACGGCTTTCAACCGGATTTTCCAGTCGGGGCAGCCGCGGAACTAGGCGCGATTCAAGCGCACCCTGAGATACCCGCTGCCCCCGGCGCGCAGGATCTGCGTAACCTTCTTTGGTCGTCAATCGATAACGACACGTCAAAGGATCTTGACCAGATCGAGTGGGCGGAAAAGTTGCCAGACGGCCGGATTCGCGTCCTAGTAGGCGTGGCGGACGTGGATGTACGAGTCAAGAAGGGAACTATTCTGGATAGCCATGCCCAAAGTGAGACAACCTCTGTCTACACGGGCGTAAAAGTGTTTCCCATGCTGCCCGCTGAACTGTCCGAGGGCATTACTTCGTTGAACGAGAATGAAGACCGGGTCGCGGTGGTGATCGAGTATGCGGTGGACGCGGCGGGGACGGTTACAGATGGAAAAGCGTATCGAGCGCTGGTCCGCAACCGCGCACAACTGGCCTACCCGAGCGTGGGAGCCTGGCTTGACGGCAGCGGGCCGGCGCCGGCGAAGGTCGCAGCGAACGCCGATCTTGCAGCGCAGCTCAAGCTACAGGATGCGGCCGCGCAACGCATGGTGAGTGGGCGCTTCCAGCACGGAGCGCTGGATCTGGAGACCATCGAGACCCGGCCGGTCATGCTGAAAAACGATGCAGTTGAAATTGCGAAACTCGAAAAGAACCGCGCTACCTCGCTGATTGAAGAGTTCATGGTCGCGGCCAATGGAGTGATCGCGCGGACGTTTGGGGATGCCGGCGTGGCGAGCATCCGGCGGATCGTGCGGACGCCCAAGCGGTGGGATCGCATTGTGGAAGTAGCCGCGGGGCTGGGCACGACACTGCCGGCAGAGGCTGACTCGAAGGCGCTGAACGATTTTCTGCTTTCGCAAAAACAGAAAGACCCCGACCACTTTCCCGATCTTTCACTGACGGTCGTGAAACTGATGGGCCCTGGGGAATATGTGCTGGTGAAGCCCAATGAAGTCTCGCCGGGGCATTTTGGCCTGGCCGTGCAGGATTACACTCACTCGACCGCTCCCAATCGACGCTTTCCGGATGTGGTGACACAGCGGCTGCTGAAGGCACACATCGCGCAAAGTCAGCAGCCTTACTCCACTGACGATCTAACCGCGATTGCTGCGCGATGCACGCTGATGGAAGACAACGCGCGCAAGGTCGAGCGGGATATGCAGAAACGCATCGCGGCCGTCGTCCTGCATCCGCGCATCGGCCAGAGTTTCCAGGCCATTGTTACCGGGGTAAACACTTCCGGCACCTTCGTCCGTACGCTCGATCCGCCCGTGGATGGGATGCTGGTTCAGGGCGCCAAAGGCCTGGACGTGGGCGACAGGGTCACGGTAAAGCTGATTTCGACGAACCCGGAGAGGGGATTTATCGATTTCGCGGCTTGAGTGGGCGGTTCACATCCCGCTGGCGGCTGGACCTTGGCCCGAGTGACCTTCCGGATCGAGGAAGCTGGTGATGATGGCGCGGTCAAGGATGATGTGGGGTCCGTAGGCCTATAGTCCTCTTTTGACGTCGAACATAGGCATCGAGGACCACGCCAAGTAGCTGCCCGGCCTTCGACGCTTTCGGAGTGGCGCCCCACAGGCGCCGGGCCCAAACGCGCGGACCAATCACATGGCAAGAAAGGTTATCCTAAAGTTTGGAGTTAGCTGTTGGACGTCCAAGGGCAAACTCACGGTAAATTCACTGATTCTTTAGGCGCGTTAAGTCGTCTAACTTGAAGAACCGCATTTTCGTATTTGAATATTGGGCTCCGGAGATGCTCCGCAGGGGTAGCCTCGTCAGAAGTGAATTGTCTCAACGGTGGCTTCATCTTTTCATGGCAGATAAGGCGGACAGAGTCTGAATCCACTACAGGTGAATGGATGTTCTCAGATTTTCGACTAGTTTCCGCCGTTCTGGCTGTTGGGCTGGGATTGCTTGCGCACCCATCTTGCCTGTCATCGCAGGAGCCTGCCCCGATTCAAAGCCTCTCAACACGGGATTTGCCTGAAGCTCCCCGGCCGCAGATTGAGATTGCGTTGGCCGAGCCCGTCGGTCAACAGAGTGCAGGCCAGCAGATTGCTGGCGGACAAGGCCAACAGGCTCAGCCGCCTGTGCCTGGAGCGGCTCCAGCCCAGGCTCCGGAGACAAAAAGCCCGGCTGGCGATAGCGCCTCCAATCCAACTTCAACGCCTACCGCGCCGCCCTCTGCCCAAGAGAGCAAAGAGCAAAAAGCACAAGAGCAGATCAAGCAGCAGGAGCATCAGCGTGTGCTGGGCATCATTCCCAGCTTCAATACCTCGTACGTGAACGATGCAGTTTCATTGAACGCGAAGCAGAAAATCAGTCTCGCGTTTCGCTCCACGATCGACCCATACACATTCGCAATTGCTTTCATCGTTGCCGGTCTCGGTGAAGCCGAGGGAGGCAATAACGGATTTGGCTGGGGTCCGGAGGGATACTTCAAGCGTTCCGGAGCCACGTATCTGGATGCGGTCGATGGCACGATGATCGGAAACGCTTTTCTCCCCATCCTTCTTCATCAGGATCCGCGCTACTTCCGGCTCGGCCACGGGAAAGTCAGCCACAGGCTCTTTTACGCTATAGCTACGAGCTTTATCTGCAAACATGACAATACGGGAAAGTGGGAGCCGAATTACTCCAATGTTGGAGGAAACATCATCTCAGGGGCACTCTCCAACTACTATTACCCTTCAGAGAGCAAGTCAGGCATCGCGCAGACCTTCGAAGCAGGACTGACTGTGACGTTCGAGGGCACGTTTGGAGCGGCGCTCCAGGAGTTCTGGCCGGATATTTCGCGGAAGCTCTTCCATAAGGATCCGACAAACGGGCTCGACGCCAAGGCTCATGCGGCAGATGAGGCAAAGAAGCAGGCGAAACTGAACCAGCAGTAGCGCCGTTCGAAGCAATAAGTACCATAGTGACTAAGAACGGTTTTTTTCCGCCTAATGCCCGGAGCCTGATATTCTTCGCGTGGTAGAAAAATGGCGCGATCGAACGAACTTTACGGCGCAATTCTCAACGGCGATGCAAAGAAGGCCTATGCCGCCACACAGGTGGCGTTGGAAGCCG
>Ga0181535_10006798_pt1 | contig 11685 bp, 9 predicted proteins | sample PEATcosm2014_Bin_44_FD_119774 | JGI IMG/M metagenome (GOLD analysis project Ga0181535, IMG submission 119774) | Peatland microbial communities from MTU Mesocosm Facility, Houghton, MI, USA - PEATcosm2014_Bin17_30_metaG | ecosystem: Environmental > Terrestrial > Soil > Wetlands > Peat | place...
TCACGCCGCCATCGGCGCGTTTCACCACCCAGGCGGTGTCTTTTTCGCTGACCACCTTCCAGGCGTCGGCGCGGCTGCGTCGGAAAGCGACTTCGATCGGCGCACCGGCCTGAAATCTGTCTACTTCTCCGATCTCAATCCAGGAATCCTGCTGCCTGGACTTGGACGGTGTCAGCAGGTACGCCAGCGCGGGCAACCCCAATGCGCCGGCTATGGCCGCACCCAAGCCGCAAATCGCCGCTTGCAAAAGGGCGCGCCGGGAGCTACCGGGCGCAGCATCCGCCGGCTCTGATTCGCGTTCTTCCATCTGCCTGGCACCCCTCCGGTGATGAATTCGTTCCTATCATATCCCGGGAGGCGCCAGGCAAATGTCGAGGATTTGCGCCGTCTGTGTAACTTCGGCGTAAAAACGGCGAGGGTATAGCGTTGGCGGGCGAGGCGTGCCGCGGTGCCCTGCCCTACGCAGACGGATTCAATCGGAATCGACGTCCGACAACTGCGCGTCCAGATCCGCCAGGGCCTTTTTGAGCAGAGTCCGGTAACGCGGGTTCTGCGACGATTCCAGTTCTCGCACCACTCGTATGCGCGACAAAAGAATCGTTTCCTTTTTGCGGATGATTTCGAGCTGATCAGGAGGAAGTGTGTTTTGCTCTTCGGCGCTCTGGTAATGGTTCTCAGCAGCGTCGATCTGCGCCGCGACCGACTTGCTTTCCCAACCTCGGGCCATGATTTTATTCTAGCCGCACCGCGCGCCCGGTGCTACCCCCATTACCGGCATGAATGCGGAACCCCAATCATTGCATCACTTTTTTTCTTCCTTTTTTGCCAAGTAGAGGGCTGCACGCAGCTTACCCGGTCTGATATGCTCAGCCGTATGCTGCGAAAACTCACCGTCGCCATCCTGGCGCTCATCGCGTCCCTGCCGCTGCTCATCCTCGCTCAGCAGCAGGAACGGGTCGACCTGAACGTCATCCACAAGATCAAGACCGAGGAGTTTGAGCACTCCAAGGTGATGGACATACTTTACAACCTGACGGACCGGTACGGGCCGCGTTTGACCAACTCGCCGCAATTTCGCGCGGCCGGCGACTGGGCCGTGAAGCAGCTTCAGGACTGGGGTCTGAGCAAGGCTCACCTGGAAAAGTGGGGCCCGTTCGGCAACGGCTGGGAGAATACGTATTTCTCGGCCAGCATGGTGGAACCAACGTATCAGACCCTGATCGCCATGCCGGTGGCGTGGACCAAGGGCACCGACGGCCCGGTGACCGGCGAAGCGATGCTGGCGCCGATTGCGACTCCGGCGGATCTGGACAAGTACCACGGCAAGCTGGAGGGGAAGATCGTGCTGACTTCCGCGCCTCGCGATCTGGCTTTCCCGACGACGGCACTGGCCAAGCGCTATACCGCGGACGAACTGACCGACATGACGCTCGATGTGATCCCCACCGGCGGACGCGGCGGGCGCGGCGGACGCGGCGGGGCTCCGGGCCAGCCCAACATGACCTTTGAAGAAATGCGCGCCTTCCGCGAGCGCCAGCAGACCTTTTGGAAAGAAGAAAAGCCCGCGGTGATCGTGCAGATCTCCAGCATCGGCGAGAGCGGAACGCTCTTCGGCGGCGGCGCCAACCGCGAGCATACCGACAATCCACCGCAAGTGATCGTGGCGGCGGAGCACTACAACCGTATCGCCCGCCTGCTACAGCACGACGTGCCGGTGCAGCTCACCTTCGACATCAAGAACCGATTCCTCACCGACAACCCGGATTCGTTCAATGTGATCGCCGAGATTCCCGGCGGCGCCAAGGCCGACGAGCTGGTGATGGTGGGGGGCCACTTTGATTCCTGGCACTACGGCACCGGCGCCACCGATAACGGAGCCGGGGCCGCTCTGGCAATGGAGGTGGTTCGCATTCTGAAGGCGGCCAACCTCAAGATGGACCGCACGGTTCGCATGGCGCTGTGGGGCGGTGAGGAGGAGGGGCTGCTCGGATCCGCCGCTTATGTAAAAGAGCACTTCGCAGATCCGACGGTGATGAAGCCTACCGAGGAACACGAAAAGCTCTCCGGCTACTTCAACATCGATAACGGCACCGGCCGCATCCGCGGCATCTATCTGCAAGGCAACGAAATGGTGCGCCCGATCTTCGAGAGCTGGTTCGCGGCGCTGAAGGACCTGACACCCGGCGCCGTCACCATCCGCAACACAGGCGGCACCGACCATCAATCGTTCGACGCCGTCGGCCTGCCCGGCTTCCAGTTCATCCAGGATCCGATGGATTACGGCTCACGAACTCACCACTCCAACATGGACGTCTATGACCGCATTCAGCGGGAAGACATGGAGCAGATGGCCGTGATTGAGGCCGCCTTTGTGTATGGCGCCGCTACCCGGCCGGATAAACTTCCGCGCAAGGATTTGCCCGCACCGCGCCCGGCCGGCGGCCGCGGAACGCCGTAAGGCTGCGCGGCTGACAGGTTGGCAGGCGGAAGCGCCTGCCCGACATGCACTGCAGGTCGTTCGAGGCAAAGTGGGACAGGCGCTTTCGCCTGCCAAACAATGAAAAACCGGCCTATAACAAGGCGGGCCGCCGCTACTTCGTCCGGAACTCGTAGTCGCCGGATTCAATCTCGAACAACGTCGAATCGCCCTCGGTGCGCAGGAACTTCACGCCTTGCGCCCGTGCTACGGGGTGGCCGGATTCGGTGACGCTCGCTGCGTCCTTGGCCGGCATCCACACGGTGGCCGTGGTGTTGGGCGGAATCGAAACGGCCAGCGTAAATGCGCTGCCATCGCGCTTCCACGAAGCTGCGATCTTGCCATAGAGCGACTGGTGGGACGCTTTGACGAACGTCAGATCGCCAGCGGGATACGGATGAATCAGAATGTGGCGGAAGCCCGGATTGGCGGGATCGGGCCGGATGCCAGCCAGGTATTCGTACATCCACACCGCCAGGTCGCCGATCTGCATCACGTGGTTGCCGGAGTTCATGGCCGGGTCGGCGGTGTCGCCATTCCAAAGCTCCCAGATCGTTGTCGCACCCTTCGACACCATGTAGCCCCAGCCGGGGTAGGTGGGCTGAGTGGCGATCTCGTACGCCAGATCGGCGCGGCCATTATCGGTGAGCGTCCGCATGAGGAATTGCGCACCCACCAGGCCGGTGCCGACATGGCCCTTGGTCACCTGTTCGATGTTGTTGGCCAGGCTGCCCAGCAGGGCGGCGCGGTTTTCGGCCGGCGCCAGATTGAAAAATAGCGGCAGCACGCTCGACGTTTGCGTGGCGTTGTCGTAGACGCCGGTGGCAGGCTTGAGGAAGCGCTTCTGAAAAGCAGCATTCACCTGTTCCGCAAGCGCTTCATAACCAGTCGCGTCGGCGGGTTGGCTGAGCATCCGGGCGTAGCGCGCGGCGAGTCGCAGCAGGTGGTAGTAGTACGACGTCGCGATCAGCGTCGGGTTGGTCACACGGGCGGGATCTTTGGAATGGATCAGCTTGGGATCTTCCGGCGGCACGCACCAATCGGCGTATGTGTCCTTGGGCATAAGGCCGTCCTGGAGGAAGCCGCGTTCGTGCTCGATCCATCTCTTGATGTCCGGATAGGCCCGCTCCAGCACACGGCGGTCGCCATACTGGTCATACAGCATGCCGGGCACGAACAGGAAGGTGCTGGGCCAGGTTATATCGTCGTGGTAGTTCATCCAATAGTTGGGCGCCACGTCGGGAATGCTGCCATTGGCGAGCTGCGCGTCGGCCAGATCCTGCTCCCACTTGGAATAGAACGCGGCGATGTCGAACATGTAAGACTCGCTGCGGCTCACCTGAGACCGGTCGCCGAGCCAGCCCTGGCGCTCGTCGCGCTGCGGGCAATCGGTGGGAATACTGCGGTAATTGCCGCGAATGCCCCAAAACACGTTGTGGTGGATCTGATTCAGCATGTCGCTGGAGCTGGAGAAATCGGCGATCGCCGGCATATCGTCGTGGACCACCCGGCCTTCGATCGCGTCCGACGTCGGCGCACTGGCGCCCGGCCAGCCAGTCAACTCCACATAGCGGAAGCCGTGATAGGTGAAGCGCGGCTCGTATACTTCCGTGCCTTCGCCCTTGAGCGTGTAGGTATCGGTGGCACGCGCGCTACGCAGGTTGGCAACGTAAAGCGAACCATCCGGCTGCAGAGTTTCGGCATGACGCAGCCGGACTTGAGTTCCCTTCGGCCCGGCGACATGCAGACGGCACCAGCCCACCATGTTCTGGCCCATATCGAAAATCCAGACGCCTGGCTGGAGCAGCTTGACGCTGGCAGGATGCAGCGTTTCCACCACCCGCAGCGGATTGGCCATCTGCGCCGCGAGCGGCCCGGCGGGCGGAGAGACCAGGTGCGCGGCATCCCAGGCGGAATCATCGAAGCCGGGCCGATCCCAGCCGGCGAGCTCACCGCGGGCATCGTATTCTTCGCCATCGTATTCGTTGTTGGCCCGAATCGGGCCGTGGGTGGACAGTTTCCACTCCGGGCCGGAGGCTACGGCGACGCTCGATCCATCCTGGTATTCGATGTCGAGTCGCAGAATGGCCTTCGGATAACCGAAATTCCTCGCGTTGGCGCGCGGCGCGTAGAACCGGCCGTTGCCCAGGATCAGCCCGATCGCGTTCTTGCCGGCGGCCAGTTGATGAGTGACGTCAAAGGTGACGTAGAGTGCGCGCTTATCGTAGTCGGTAAGGCCAGGCGAGAGCACGTGGTCGCCCACCTTGGCGCCGTTCAGGTAGAGCTCGGAAGTCCCGAGGCCGGAATAGTAGACCACCGCGCGGCGAACCGCCTTGCCGACCGTGAACTCGGTGCGCAGATAACGCGCCGGCAGGCGGCGATCGGGAGTCTGCGAGCCTTCGGGCTCATCCAGGCCGATCCATTTCGAATGCCAGTCCTCGGGCCGCAGCAGCCCCATGCTCCATTGCGCCGGCGCGCTCCATTCACTCGCCTTGCCGCGCTCGTCCCAGACCTGCACCTTCCAAAAAGCGGCAGCTCCCGACGAAAGCGGCTTACCGGCATAGGCAATTTGCGCCGAATCACTTGAAGCGACCTTGCCGGTATCCCACAGGTCGCCGTTGCCGGCGCGAAGCGCGTTTTCACTGCTCGCCACCAGGATGCGATACGCGGTCTGGCGCAGGCCGCGCGCTTTTGCATCGGTGGAGGTGACCAGCCAGCTGAAGCGTGGTTCGGTTACATCAATCCCTAGAGGATTGTCGCGGTACTCCAGCCGTAATTGCTGAGGGTGAATGGCAGCTGCGATCAAAGGAAGACCAGCCAGAAAAAGGACGCACAGAGTCGCTCTCACGTCCACATAGTATAGGTCGATTACAGGCAGGACATGCGGAAGCCGATGCGCTTGCGAAGAAAATTCGTGCGGCGTTCCGGAGGCAGCGCCAGGAGCCGCCGGATCTGGTCGAGCAAGGCTGCGTCACTTTCCTTTTTGAGAGCGGCGAGCCGGGCTTTGCGTGTGATGCGCGGTTTGGGCAAGCGTTTTTTCCGAGTCGGCAATGCCGCCAACTCACGGGACCGGCCCGCGGTCTTCTTGCTCTCGACGAAATCAGCCAGGTCCGCAACACGCAGGCGTGCATTGCCGAACGGGACCAGGTGTGCGCGGCTGCGCAGGGCCTCGAAGGAGCGGATGCCGTCGATCACCGTCATGAAGTCAAGCTGTAACCCGTCGGCGTCCCGGCTGACGCGGTACAGCCCGCTGACGGGGTAATAGGGTGTGAGAATGACGGCCTCCAGTTCTGCGGCGATGGCCTTCAGCTTACGGAGACTGACTGGCGTCCTGCGAAACAGGAAGTCGAAGTCGATGGTGGTCACAGGCGCGCCTGCGAGTGCCGCCGCGGCGTTACCCACGAGGATGGCTTCCAACGAGTGCCGCTCGAGGAGTTCGGCGATTTGCGCGAGGAAAGGCGAAGCGTCCATCGGTCAGTACCGATTATTTCACAGCGGTAAAAGGAAAGACTAAAATTGAAGAATATGGTAACGAAACGGTTGGGAAATAGCGACCTCGAGATCACGCCGATGGGCGTGGGCGCATGGGCGATGGGCGGCGGCGGATGGAAGTTTTCCTGGGGGCCCCAGGACGACACGGAATCGATTGCCGCGATTCACGCCGCGCTCGATGCTGGCGTGAACTGGATTGACACGGCCGCGATTTACGGCCTGGGGCATTCCGAGGAAGTGGTGGCGCAAGCGCTGGCCGGCCGCACCAACCGGCCCTATGTGTTCACGAAGTGCGAGCGAGTGTGGAACGAGAAGAGGGAGATCTCCCCGCGGCTGAAAGCCGATTCGGTCCGGCGCGAATGCGAAGCCAGCTTGAAGAGGCTGAAGGTAGACACGATCGACCTGTACCAGATCCATTGGCCGGAGCCGGACGCGGACGTCGAAGAAGGCTGGACCACGCTCAACAAACTGCGCGAGGAAGGCAAACTGCGCTGGATCGGTGTTTCCAACTTCAACCCCTCGCAGATGGAGCGGTGCCGGCGAATTGCGCCCGTCACGTCACTGCAACCGCCCTATTCGGCAGTTTCGCCCGAGGTGGAACGCGAAACGCTGCCCTATTGCCAGCAGCACGGCATCGGGGTGATCGCATACTCGCCGATGAAATCAGGCCTGCTGACCGGCAAAATGACGCGGGAGCGAGTGGCCGCCCTGGCGCCCGACGATTTCCGCCGCAATGCGCTGGCGTTTCAGAAACCGAACCTGAGCCGCAACCTGGAACTGGCGGAGTTGATGAAGCGCATCGGCGCGCGGCACGGACAGCCAGCCGGCGTGGTGGCCATAGCCTGGACGCTGCGGCACCCGGCGATCACCGCGGCGATCGTCGGGATGCGATCGGCAGCGCAGGCCCAGGAGGTGCTGGGCGCGCTCGAGTTCCGGCTGAGTGCCGAAGAGATAGCGGAAATCGACGCGTTTCGCGCGCAGGCAAGCTCAGTAGTGTGAGAGCTGTCCAGCCCGCCCCTAACGGTCGCGGCTCCGAGCGCTTTCAGAGCCGCGACCGTGAGGGAGCGGTTGCCGGAGCTGCCAGCGCGAACGTGGGCGCCACAGCTTACGCCGGCTGGAAAGCGGGAACATCCACCCAGGCGCGGCGATCGGCACTCGCCAGTTCCGATTCCAGGATCTGCAGCTGCCGGAGACCGTCTGCGAACTGCGGGTACTGGGGCTCGGCGGCCGGGTCGTCGATCGAGTTGTAGAAGCGCCGGAAAACCTGCTTGAACGTGTCGTCGTAGCCTTCGCTGTGGCCGCCCGGAAGATCCGCGTAGGGGCGCGCGGCCTCTTTCAGCAGGGAAGGATCCTTGATGATGATCTCGTTGGGCGTGTTGCGGTGGCCAATCCACAGCTCATCCGGGCGCTCCTGGTTCCAGGCGACGCCCGCCTTGCTTCCGAAGATTTCGATGCTGAGCCCGTTCTTGCGGCCGGCCGAGACCTGGCTGACCGTAAAAGCGCCGCGGGTTCTGTCGCCCATGCGGAGAATGACGCCGCCATAGTCCTCGGTGTCGATGGGCACTTCCTGGTAGTCTTCCGGGTTGAGTGTTTTCCCCGCAAAGGTCTCGATGGTGCCCTTGGGGCGTTTGCGCGTCTTGTGGAAGGTCTGGATATCCGCGCACAGCGACGTGATGCGGGCTCCGGTCACGTGCTCGGCCATATCGCAGAAATGGGAGCCGATATCCGCCAGGCAGCGGGAGCGGCCATTGGCTTTGGAATCCAGGCGCCAGTTCCAGTCAGTGTCATACAGCAGCCAATCCTGGGAATACGTGCCCTGCACCACCAGGATCTCGCCCAGATCGCCCGCCTCGCGCATGCGGCGCATCTGCTGAACCTGGGGATAAAAGCGGAGATTGTGAAAGGTGCAATTGCGGCGGCCGGTCTGGCGGGCCAGTGCAACCAGCTGGGCGGCTTCCTCAACGGAAGTAGCCAGCGGCTTCTCGCACAGAACGTGCTTGCCGGCCAGGAGCGAATCGCGAACCATAGGGAAGTGCAGGATGTTCGGGGTGCACACGTGGACGACATCCACTTCGGGATCTTCCAGAATCTTGCGATAGTCGGAGTCGGTTTTGTCGACATGGAATTCGTCGCCGAGCTTCCTGGCCTTGTCGGCGCGGCTCTCGCCGATGGCATGAACATGGACGAACCCGAGGCGGCGAATCCCTTCCAGATGAACCCGGCCGACGAAGCCGGTGCCAAAAACTGCGGTTCTGAAACGATGCATGATGGCCTCTAATCTAACGCAATTGCTGTTAAATTGATAAGTGCGCGGAAGGCGAATCGCGTGAGCGAGCGCGGGGTGCGCGCGGAAGCCATGCGGGTCAGGATCCGGTTCGGTAAGGGGCTACATGTAGGCAGGGCACGCCGCAAGAACAGGCGGGTGGCGCTGGCGGTTGCCGCGCTGCTGACACCGGCCGCGTTTCTGGCGTCGGTACTGGCCTTGTGGCGCGTGGCCGCCGACCTGAGCTGGGCCGGCAAGTTCGCCATCACTTCAGGCATGTTCTCCCACTGGCAGGTGTGGATGGGAGTCGCGGTCCTGCTGCAGGCCTGCTCGCGCATGCTGGCGCGCTACGGCAAGCGCGAGGATGGCAACCCTTCGATGACGGCGTAATCCTTACCGGCGAACTGCCAGTCAATTCGGAATCCCTTGGATGGCGTTCGGAAGTCATCTGTTATTCTGAACACTAGAGATTCGCCATGGCTCGCTACACCGGGTATCCTTCCGGCCGCAGTTTCGTTCACGACTATTTCCCGACGGGCGTGAAGTGGCTGTTGATCACCAACACCCTCATTTTCGTGCTGACCTTCTTGTGCCCCAGGGAATTGCAGGGGCATATCACTGTGGTGCTCGCCCTTTCGGCGGAGGCGGCGGTCAGAAACCTCTTCGTGTGGCAGCTTGTCACGTACATGTTCCTGCACGGGGGCATCTGGCATCTGCTGTTCAACATGCTCACGCTCTGGATGTTCGGCATCCAGCTGGAAAGAGATTGGGGTACGCGCCGGTTTCTCAAGTATTACTTTTATTGCGGTATCGCGGCCGCGATCTGCGTGCTGGCGGTCAACATCCTGCTGGGATACTGGGGCACCATTACGCTGGGGGCCAGCGGAGCGATTTTCGGCGTGCTGGTCGCCTTCGGAGTGATGTATCCGAACCAGACGGTGCTGATGAATTTTCTGTTCCCGATCAAGGCGAAGTACCTGGTGATGATCTACGTCGGCATCGAGCTGCTGGTCACTTTCGGACGAAACACCGGCGTCAGCACAATCGCCCACCTGGGCGGCGCCGCTTTCGGCTTTGTCTACCTGAAAGGCCGGCTGCCGAGGGTGCTCTTGCCTGACGTTAGCGGCGCGTATCGCCAATGGAAACTGCGCCGTGCGAAGAAAAAGTTCCAGACTTACATTAACAAGCACAGTGACCGCGGGCCGTGGGTGAATTAGCTTCCCCGCCCGTTCACTACTTCCTGCCGGAAACCAGGTCTTCAGGCTTAAACTCGCCGCCATTCAGGATAACGCCCAGCACTTCCCTGGAACGGGTTTCAAAGGCGCCTATTTTGTCGGGCGTGAGGTTGTTGTGGTTGGAGTCGACCATGGGAATTGCTTCCTTAGGGCCCGCGATCTGGTCAAAGGCGATCCATACGCCGACGGGTGGAACGACGATGTCGATGAAGCCCATGGCTGCCAGGACCGGCGCCTTGATGCGTGAGGCGAAGTTGACGGTGTCGAAGTAGAGTGCCGTCTCCATGACCTTGGGATTGCTGGAATCCCAGTTCGGGTGGCCTGCCTTACGGCCATGCAGGTCCCCGTTGGAATCGGCGCCGGCCGGTTCGTTGACGATCACCGCCGTTACCTTGGGCTTCAGGCCGGCGGCGACCAGGCTCTGGTGCCCTCCCATGCTGGTGCCCATGACGACGATGGTTTTGCCGTCCCAATCCGGGCGAGCCGCAATATAGTCGATGGCGCGCGAGTCGCGGAGATACATATTGAGGAAATAGGACGTTTCCCGGTCGGTGTTGCCAATTGCTTGGTACTGGTTGCTGACGCCGGTCGCCTGGCTGGGCGGCAGGTCGTGCGAGTCCACGTTGAACGCCAGCCAGCCCTCCGCGGCGCGATCGGTTACCGTGTGGGTCTGCAAGGCATGAACTCCCGCCCACTCGTACATCACCAGGGCCGGAAACTTTCCCTCCCTGGCGGGTTTGGCGAGATAGCCCTGCACGTGGGAACCGAGGCTGTCCAGTTTCACCGTGTACAGTTCCACGCCCGGCTTGCTGGCTGGGGTGGGGGCGATGTCGGGACGGATCGGAATTTCGCTCAGAGCTTTCAGCTTGCTGTCCCAGAAGGTATCGAAATCGGCCGGCCGCGGAGTCGAGGGCCGCAACTGCGTTGGCGCGACCGCCGCGCCAAGGTGGACGACGGCTCCCCTGGCGGCATCCTGGGGACCGGCTGCAGAATTCTGCGACTGACTATTGGCCGCGTTCGGACCTTGCGGCGCGGCGCCCGGACGGACTTCGACATAGAGCATGGCAGGCTCGCCCAGCGCGGTCGCGATCGTGGCGCTGCCGGATGACAAATCGAGCGTCCCTGCCGCAATGATGTCGAAATTGTCTCTCTTGATGGTGTAGGTGTAGGCACTGGCCGGAGCGGCCATGCCCTGCGGGAGCGTCACCGTCCAGCCAGCTTTCTCACCCAGATCGTAGATCCCGTTCTGGTGAAATGGGGTGAAGGTCAGCGGCTGGGCGCCGGCCGGTAGAACCGTAAGCAGAAGGGCAAGCCCTGCGGCGGACCCACAGAAAGAAATGCGGCGACAGAAATGCATCATAAGCGGGCCGACAGGAGCGGGCGCGGGCTCATCAACGCAAACAGAATAACACTCCTCTCAATGGCCGCCGGATGGATGTGTCCTGCCTCCGTGCAAACGGACGCGTGCGCGCGATTCAAGCGAGGACAGCGCGCACGTTCGTTTCGCGCCTGAGCCGGCTCACCAGGAAACCCGCACCAGCGACACAGCCGGGCGCGGCAGGGCGAAGTTTACATTGAGTGTTCCATTCCGGGCTGACATCCATTCCGGCGAGCGGAGGAGTTGCAGCTGGCCGGCAGCTTCGAGACGAGCATACTGGCTGCCGGTGAGCTCCTGTGGCGACCCCATGCTTTGCCATACGGTGTAGGCATTGCTGTGCTCCTCGTCAATGCGATAGTGGCTCACCAGCACGCGCCGCGCTGTGGCCGGAATGCCCGCCATCGTCAGGCTGACCGCGGCGGCCGGCGCCGGGGCATCGTCATCGTGGTAGTTCCAGACCAGGGTCGAGATCTCATGGGCGGAGCGGACGGCCAGGGCGTCGATGTGCGGCTGTCCGCGGACGCCGTTTGCCAGGATCGCGTCCACAGGGAGGGCGCCTGCCGACTCCACCCGGACGCGGTCCCCGCCGCCTGCCGCCATCATTCCCATCATTCGAAAAACGTTGAGCACCGGCTTGTCAATACCGTTGGTTGCCAGGGTCCGAAAGCCGGCGAAGTACGGCTGATGCTCAAATTCAAAAGCCCAGGTGAGCATGCCCTGCAAATTGGCGTGGTAGCGGTCGGCGAGTTGCAGCAGAGCGCCCAGAGCGGCCGCGGTATAGGCGGGGTAGAGCGCGCCGTTGCGATACGCGTTTTGCGGACTCGTGCGCGCGGAACATGCA
>Ga0181535_10006801_pt1 | contig 11683 bp, 9 predicted proteins | sample PEATcosm2014_Bin_44_FD_119774 | JGI IMG/M metagenome (GOLD analysis project Ga0181535, IMG submission 119774) | Peatland microbial communities from MTU Mesocosm Facility, Houghton, MI, USA - PEATcosm2014_Bin17_30_metaG | ecosystem: Environmental > Terrestrial > Soil > Wetlands > Peat | place...
GAGTCTGTTCTGCCGCTCAGGCCGGCGCCTCAAGAAGTCTCGCCCGGACTCACCGGCCAAAGTAAAGCTTGCCGCCTGCTGACCGGCCACCGTTCGCTAAGTAGCACTCCAACAAGCAGTTAGACATTCGTCCTGGCGTTGCGCAGCCAACCTAAGGGCGGGCCCCGAACGCCCGGTTCGCCGGCGACAGCTCCTGGCTCGGACGCCGTCGATCTTGCCCCTGCGAGTCACTCTGATATCCCTGACTGGCAAAAACCGGCTGCTATATTGTGAGTGAAAAAGGAGCGCTTCACGTGGCACAGATTATTCCTCTCGGTTTTGTTACGGCAACTAATGCGGCTTTGACGGAGAATGTTCCGGCCCCGTCCGGATTTCCCCTGCGTTGCAACAAGGTTCTGGTGCAGGCCTTCAAGACCGCGACCTCCAGCGATTCTGTCTTTGTCGGATTGAAGGGCCTGAACAAGACCACCGGCGCGGGAGTCATAGCCGTACTCCAGGCCGGCCAGTCGGTGGTGGTTGGAGACGAGCGCGATTCCAATGTGCTGGATCCGACCGCGCTCGCCGTGGACAGCGTGTCGGGAACCGCGGTGGTGACGGGCATGCTCTACCAACGCTAGTCCGCTCATCTGAAGTCAGGGAGGCTCATTGCATTATGAGAAGCATCGCTTTGTCAGTATTGGTGTGTGCGGTTAGCGCGATTGGGGCTCTCGCGCAAATCATCGTTGGCGGTGGAGCGGCGCCCGTGGGAATCCCAGCCGGGGCCACAATCTGGTCTGACGCAGCCCCGCCGTTAAACGCGGTCGGGACAAATGGGGATTACTATCTCAATACCAGCACCTACTGCGTATATGGTCCGAAGGCCGCCGGGGTTTGGCCTTCCACCTGCGTTTCCTCGGTACGTCAACTCGGATATGTTGCCGAGAACACGGGGAATAAGGGTACGCCGGGGGGTTATACGCCGCTCGACGCAAATGCGCTGGTACCCGCGGCGAATCTGCCGGCGATCGCGGCGATTAACGGCACCAGCGTGCCCAGTAACAACGCATCCGACCAGACTGTCGTCACAACGGCCCCATCCGTGGGGGCGTGGGCGGCTCTTCCGGCGTGCCCCGATACTGGCGGGAACCACTTGAACTATAGCTCGGTCACGCACGGGTTCTTGTGCGGAAACACCGGGGGCACGGCCGGTAGTGTCTTTTTTGGCGGAGTAGGGTCCGGAACAAATGCCAATGCGCTTTTGGTCGGCGGGAGCTTAAGCTATATTGGCGCCGGTCAAGTCAATGCGAATCAACTGAGCGGTGTGTCTCTCGCCAGCCTTTCAACCGGGCTGCTCAAGAACACTGCAGGCACAGGCGTGCCCAGCGTCGCCGCGTCTTCCGATGTGACGAGCACGCTCGGCTTCACCCCCGAGAATTCGGCCAACAAAGGAGCCACGGGCGGGTACGCGCCATTGGGGGCCGGTACGGCCACGGTGCCACTGGCGAACCTCCCAACCATTCCCTACGCCCAGTTGAGCGGCGCGCCGCTGAGTCTGTCTCCCAACGGGACCGCCGCCGGAGATCTGAGCGGAAGTTATCCGAACCCCTCGGTCACCCGCGTCAACGGTGTCGCTTTGTCCGGATTGAGTACCGGCATTGTAAAGAACACGACCGGAACCGGCGCGCCCACCATCGCAACATCTTCCGATGTGGCGAACACTCTGGGATTCACCCCCGAAAACCCGGCAAACAAGGGCGCCGCGAGCGGATATGCTCCGCTGAATACTTCCTCGCAGGTCCCCCTGGCGAATCTACCCACGATCCCTTACGCCCAAACGAGCGGGGTACAAGCTTCTCTGGGATTCACGCCGGCGAGCTATCCGGGAGCGGGTGTTCCCGCCTCCACAGGTGGCGCGTGGGGAACTTCCTACACGGTTGGGACAGGCGCGGGGAACCTGGTGCAGTTAAATGGCGCCAGCCAACTCCCGGCGGTGAGCGCCGCGCTATTGACCAATTGGCCAACCTTCAATCAGAGCACTACGGGGACCGCCGCCGGGCTGAACGGCGTGTTACTGTCCGGGCTTGCCACCGGGCTACTCAAAAACACCACAAGTACGGGCGCTCCGTCCGTTGCGGTCGATGGTACGGACTTTGTCTCCCCGGCAACCTTGAACGGCGCTACACTCCCAGCCAGCGTGACTACCGTTGCCACACCAGTAACATCACATCGGGTGGTAACATCTACGCCAACAATGGCAGTTCCACGGCTGGATGCCTGCAATTTGGCGATACCGGCCCGGTCCACACCACGGGTTTGTGCGCGCCGTCGTCCGGGGTCAACGTGCTTTGGAACCTGCCGGCGACTTCCGACTCCGACGGGCAGTCCCTGCTCGCCGACGGCAGCCACAACCTTTTGTGGTCCAGCTATTGGACCATGCCGCATCTGACCGGCTTGGTTACCTTCGCGCCGCCACCGGCAACGTCGGGTACTCCCACGCTGTTTACGGTAACGGCCCCGGCTCACACTACATTGGCCGCCGGCACAGAGGCAAACGACCTTTACTTCAATTTGAACCGCACCGTGCAGTTCACCGGCGGAACCACCATCGCGAGTCAGCGCGCGGCGCTGTTTGCGTCTCCCGCATACTCATTCACAACGTCCACTACCATCTCAAATGCGGCCACCGTCGCCATCGGCGGTCCTCCCTCGGCGGGCACTAACGCTACTATCGCTACCGGCGTGGGACTCTGGGTGCAGACGAATGCGGTGGGCAGCGGCGAGACAGCGGCTTACGCTGCCAGATTCGATGCGCCTACCGGAGCCACTAACAACTACTCCGCGTACCTGAACGGCACGGCAATTATGACCGGTGGGCTGGTGAAGAATACCGGGACCAACTCCACATTTACGGTGGAAGCGACATCGTCGCAAACCGTGCCGCTTCTTCAGATTCAGAACAGCTCTGCGGCCAACCAAGTCACGGTAGACAAGAATTTCAATGTGGGTGCGCCGGTCATCACAGGCACGCAAGCCGGGACTGCTCCCACACTGGCCTGCAACACGACCAACGAGACTGGCGCGGGCACTACGGGATCGCCAACGTGTACGCTTTCCGGCACCAGTTCGGACGTTAGCGGCCTCATTACGTTAACCACGGGCGGCTCCCCCGCGGCCAGCGCCAAACTGCTCGCATTCACCTTTGGGAACACGCACACAGCCGCTCCCGGGGCATGCCACGTGCTGCAAGTCGGCTCGCCGATATCCACGATTGCGCAGACTCCGTACATGCCCGCTACGGGCATCTCAACGACAACCGGCTGGTTTCTCAATAGTGGATCGACGGCGCTCGCCGCGACTACGACCTACTATTTTTCATACATCTGCATTTGAGGCGATGAAGATGAAGAGACTCTTATTACTCGCTCTGGTGGCGATGGGCGCGGCCTGCGGGCAGTGTACGCTGTGGAATCAGACCGGTTGCGGCGGCGTTTACGCCGGTACTCCCAACCCCAGCCTGGCTTCGTTTCTGTCCAACGCGTGGGCCAATTTCCAGGCGATCGACGCCACGGTGGCGCGTCTGCCGCAACCTAAAATGACGCTGACCGCGCAGAGTTGGCCCTGCCTGGGCTCCGCGCTGGCGACTTACGTGCCGGCGTTTGGGCCGTACTGCGTCGAATACTCGAACTTGCTGAAAAGCGCCGGCGTCACCGTGCAGGATTTCAACATTTGGCAGTTGGCCATGGCATCGTCCGCGGAGTACCAGGCCGAGGCGATCGCCGGGCAGTACAACATCGCCGGAGACTGCGTCGGCAACGCCGGAGCGCCGTATCTGACCCTCAACCAGACACCTGGAACTGGCAGCGGGCCGCACTGCATGGCGCTGCATTACTATGACCTGACCTTCGCCAACATGGCGGCCAACGGAATGACATTGCGGGCCGGAGATCCGCAGATGACGGACGATCTGATCGCATGCGGTCTCACTCCGGGAGGTACCCTCGCCAGCCCCACGATCGCGATCGCGCAGTACCAAAGCTGCATTACTCCGCTGCACAAAGCGGAGATCGCCCGCTGGCCCGGCATCACCGCGTTCCAGGTCATGGAAGAACCCACCGCGGGCATGGCCAACGAGCAGGTGTTCAGCGTGGCGGACGTGAGCGCGTTTATCCAGAATGAATCCGCCGCGCTTAAGGCCATCAATCACAACGGGCTGATGATTGGGGCGGCTGGCACAGGTATGAGTTGGCCCCAGCAATACGACAATGCGTATTGGGCGGATTGGACAAACAAATCGGGGAGCACCTATTCTGCCTTGGACTTCTACGTAGTGGACCTGTTCTCGGCGAGTTGCGACCTGAGCGCCGGTAACACCATGTTTCCAGGACAGCTCTATTACGCCGCGGAACTGGCCAATTGGGTCGGACCGTTCAGCGCCAACCCGGCCAACAAACAGTGGGGCTATATCACGGCCGCGAAGGCCGCCGGGAAGCCTGTGCGCATTGGACAAGCGGATGCGCCAATGTGGTGTCCGCTGGGCGGAATAGCGTTTCAGCCGAACGACATCCTGGGCCAGTACGACATCGTCTGGGACACCAGTGGCATGTTCAATACGTGGCTGGCAACCATGGTTCCCTGGGCCAGCGCTAACGGGGTGCAGTCGCTTGCGATTTTTTTTTCGGCGCCTTTGTTCTACTACTCGTCGAATCAGAGCGACGATAATGAAGCCACCGAGGCTGCGGGGACGGCCATGGCGAACCTGGCGGCTACGGATTCGGCGGCCACCTACAAGATGCTGGGGAAGTGGTTCGCGGAGTCTCTGGAAGGCACTGCCCACCTGAGCGGCAACGCTCACATGGGGCGGTGAGTCAGGGCATTTCATCCGGTCCTCCACGCCGTTGTAAAATAAACCAAGATGACCGACATCGACACCGACACACGAGAACAGCAGGAAGGCCGGCCGTTCCCCCTTCCGCCCGCCTCCTTCGAATTCCTGGCCGAATCCCTCCGGCTGCAGGCCGAAATGCAACTCGGCTTGATGCGTCTCGGCTCGGAAGAGCAACCTCCGGCCGATCTGGACCTTGCCCGCCACACCATCGATCTCATGGCCATGCTCAAGGAAAAGACGCGCGGCAACCTCACCCTGGAAGAACAACGACTGCTGGAGAATTCGCTCACCTTACTGCGGTTCCGGTACGTGCAAGTGGCCGACGAAGCCAAGAAGAAGACTGCCTGAATGGCGGAGTGTGCCGTCAGGATCACGGTACTTGGCTCCGGCACCAGCACGGGTGTGCCCACCATCGGCTGCCATTGCGACGTATGCACTTCCGCCGATCCGCGCGACAAGCGCCTGCGCCCGTCCATCCTGGTGAGTTACGGCGGCCACCACGTGCTGATCGACGCCACGCCGGATTTTCGCGCGCAGGCCCTGCGCACGGGTTTCGAACGCCTGGACGCCATCCTGTTCACCCACGAGCATGCCGACCATATCATGGGCCTGGACGACGTGCGGCCCTTCAATTTCCATCAGCGGGCCCGCATTCCTATCTATGCTTCGGAGCGCACCATGGCCGCCATCCACGGCGCATTCCGCTACGTCTTCGACGGCGACGAAAAGGGCACAGCCATTCCGCAACTGGACTCCCACACGCTGAACGGCGCCTCGTTCGACCTGTTCGGCCTGGAATTCACGCCCATCCCGCTACTGCACGGTAAGGCGGCGATCTACGGCTTCCGCTTCGGCAACGCCGCTTATCTCACCGACCATAGCGAGATTCCCGAGGACTCTCTCGACCGGTTGTGCGGCCTGGATGTACTGTTCCTGGACGCGCTGCGTTACAAGCCGCATCCCACGCACTCCACCGTGGACCGTTCCATCGCGACGGCCAACCGCCTCGCGGCCCGGCGCGTCTTCTTCACCCACATCTGCCACGACCTGGCGCACGCGCGCACCGAGGCACGCCTGCCACCGCACATCCGCCTGGCCTATGACGGGCTCGAAGTCGAAGTGGAGGGCGCGCGTGCCTAGCCGGCTGTTGTGGGGCAGGCTCCCAGCCTGCGCGGGTCCCCCGGACCCGTTCTTTGTTCGAAAGGTCGAGCCGCTGTCAAGCGAAGGTGGCGGCCTGGGAGGCGCAGCCTAGACCCCATGCGTGTCTATCGCAGTCTCGACGAGGTCCCGCCGGATTTCGGTCCCTCGGCTCTGACCATCGGTAATTTCGATGGCGTGCATGCGGGGCACCGCAGAATTCTGCGGCGCGTGAAAGAGGTCGCCCTGGAACGCGGGCTCAAAGCCTCCGCGCTGACCTTCCACCCGCATCCCAGCAAAGTGGTAGCTCCCGCGCGCGCCCCCCGCCTGATGAACTCACCCGACGAACGCACCGCGCTGATGGGGGAAGAGGGCATCGAGCAGGTGTTCATCATGCCGTTTGACCGGCACGTGGCGCATCTCACCCCCGAGCAGTTCGTCGAGCAGGTGCTGGTGCGAAAGTTGGGAGTGCGCGCCGTGGTGCTGGGTCACGATTTTTGCTTCGGCTACAAGCAGGCTGGCAACGTGCGCGTGCTCGGTGAATTGGGCCGCAAACACGGCTTCACCACGGAAGAGGTCAAAGCCGTCACCGTGCGCGGCCGGCTGGTCAGCAGCACCGGACTGCGGCAGTTGATCGAAGCGGGCCGGGTCTCGCAGGCGGCGCGCCTGCTCGAGCGGCCTTACGCGCTGGAGGGCGAAGTAGTGGCCGGCCGCGGCGTGGGATCGAAACAAACCGTGCCCACGCTGAATCTGGCGGCGAACACCGAAGTGCTGCCGGCTACCGGCGTCTACGTGACGCGCACACACTCGCTCGACGGCCGGCGCGAGTGGCCGTCGGTCACCAACGTCGGCTACCGGCCCACATTTGGCGACAGCCCGGAGATTTCCATCGAGACCTTTCTCCTGGAGCCGCTCGACGCAGCCCCCCCGCGCCATATCCGCGTGGAGTTCCTGTGGCGTGTGCGCGACGAGCGTCATTTCCCGGACCCGCAAGCGCTAAAACAGCAGATTCTGCGCGATGTAGGAGTAGCCCAGGCCTACTTCCGGCGACGGAAGAAATGGACATGCCGGTCGGATTCTCCGATCGATTCGCGCCGCAATATGTCATAATAGAGTGTAACGATTCATTATTTGCCCCTGTACGGCAATATCGCGTTACCACTTTATTCCCCAATTGAAGGAGATCGTAATGAAAATGTCCGAGGGTAAGTTGAAACACCTGAAGGCGCTATCGAACCATGCCGGCGTCATCGCGGCGGCGGCCATGGATCAGCGCGGCAGCTTGCAGAAGTCCCTGGCGTCGGCGCGCGGCGTGGATAAGAAAGAGATCACGCACGAAATGATGAGCGAGTTTAAGACTGCCGTCACCAAGGTGCTGACACCGCATGCCAGCGCCATCCTGCTGGACCCCGAATTCGGCCTGGAAGCGCGCCTGGCGCGCAGCAAGAACGCCGGCCTGCTGCTGGCCTATGAGCTGAGCGGATACGACAACACCCAGCCCGGCCGCCTGCCCGACCTGCTGCCCCACGTTTCGGTGAAGCGCATCGTGGATTGGGGCGCGGACGCCGTCAAGATCCTGATCTACTACACGCCCTTCGAGGACGCCAAGATCAACGACATCAAGCACGCCTTCATCGAGCGCATCGGCGCGGAGTGCGAGACTTACGACATCCCGTTCTTCCTGGAGTTCGTGGGCTACGATCCCAAGGGCGGCGACGAGAAGGGCTTCGAGTACGCCAAGGCCAAACCTGAGATCGTCAAGAAGAGCATGGAGGAGTTTTCCAAGCCACAGTATTTCGTGGATATGCTGAAGGTGGAAGTGCCCATCAACGCGGAGTTCGTGGAGGGCAGCGCAGTATATAAAGGGCAAACCGCGTACACCCAGGCGGAAGCGAAGGCGCATTTCCGCACAGCCGCCGAAGTCGCCAAGAAGCCCTTCATCTATCTGAGCGCGGGCGTCAGCAACGCGCAGTTCGTGGAATCGCTGCGCATGGCCACCGAAGCCGGCACGGATTTCTCCGGCGTGCTGTGCGGCCGCGCCACCTGGAAAGAAGGCATCCCGGTGTACGCCAAGAGCGGCGTGAAAGCGCTGGAAGACTGGCTGTCGAAGGAAGGCGTGAAGAACATCAACGCCGTGAACGACGCCATCAAGTCGGCCACGCCGTGGTACGCCAAACTGGGCGCGCCGGTGCCGGCGTAAAGACCGCCGATCGCCCATAACGAGGACCTACTGCCGGACCAACGTAGGTATCGTGGCCCTGCGGCCGTTACCGCGGTTTGAGCTTGAACACCGCGCCGCCCGGCTTCTCCCCGCCGGAGAAAGCGGTCCCGTCGTCTGCCGCCTGGCGTGGCCGATTCGTTGCATGGGGTTTCTTGTATACCAAGGCCGCTATTGGTGGTTTGCCGATCTGCCGGCTGGCACTAATCCTGCCAGCCTTGACATTTCAGTTACTTTGGTTCGAAACATGTTCCTCTCCTATGTAATTGCCGGTTTTCGAGCGGTCGCTTTGGCTGCACGGACGCAGTCGACCCGATCCACTTGATGCGCGTAAAGAAAAGCTCAAGTTCGCCCGCAGAAACATCCGGTGCGCCTGGGCGAGAAGCGCGGACTCTATGGCAACACCCGGAAGGGTACGTTGCTCGAAAGCGTGCCGCTGGGCGTCACTACCTGAACTCTTCCCGTGCTCGCGCCGGCGGGCACTTTGGTCAAGATCAAGGAACTCGCAACCACCTCGAAGACAGCCGCGGTCCCGTCAAAGCTGACGCTGATCGCACCGGTCAGATTGGTCCCCAGAATCTCGACGAACCTTCCCACCACGCCGGAGGTGGGCCGTGTTTCCACAAACGGTCCCAGACCTACAGACAGGCTGAAGACCGTGCCACTGCCGAAGGCCCCGCCAGACGTCGTCGTCCCGTAGAAGTCCCCATTGGTACCCTGGACAAGGGCCGCCTGAGACCCCTCGCCGTCTGCGCAGTAGCTTTGGGCGCAGAAGCTGTATAGCGTCGTCAGCGTGCCGGTGGGGGTGATTTTGAAGATCGTAGAACTGGTTGTCCCGTACAGGTTCCCGGCGGTGGCCTGGACGAGCCCCGCGTATGGGTTTTCGCCGTCAGTGCAATTGACTTGGGCGCAGAAGCCGTATAAGATCGTCAGCGCGCCACTCGGGGTGATTTTGAAGACCGTTCCACTACCGTAGGGGTGGGAGCCGTTGTTGAACCCGCCATAGACGGTTGTCCCGTAGAAGTCCCCATTGGCGGACTGGACCAGCCCCGCGTACGGGAGGGCGCCGTCATTCGGATTGCCAGTGCCCCCAAAGGCGTATAGGTTCGCAAAGGAGGTGCCGCTCGGGGTGATTTTGAAGACCGTGCCACAGCCTGAGGAGGCACACCCGGCGATTGGCAGGGAGCCGCCCCCGCCCCAAACCGTTGTCCCGTAGAAGTCCCCATTGGTGGCCTGCACCAGCCCACCGCGGGGGTCCCAGCCGCCGTAACCGCACCCGTTTGTGTCGCAGAAGTTGTAAGCGTTGTCAGCGCGCCGCTCGGTGTGATTTTGAAGACCGTTCCACCGAGGCCCCCGGCGCCCCCGGCCCCGCCACCACCCGTTGTCCCGTAGAGGTCCCCATTGGGGGCCTGGACCAGCCCCGCGTACGGCTGTGCGCCGTCCGTCGGAGATCCCGCGAAGAAGTGTAGCGTCGTCCGCGTGCCGCTCGGGGTGATTTTGAAGACCGTCCCACAGCCATAGGGGGCACAGTTGACCCCGCCATAGAACGTTGTCCCGTAGAAGTCCCCATTGGTGGCCTGGACCAGCCCCGCGAAAGGGTTGGCACCGTCCGTCGGAGATCCCGCAAAGCTGTTTAGCGTCGTCAGCCTGCCGCTCGGGGTGATCCTGAAGACTGTCCCACAGCCTCCACCACAGTAGCTCCCGGCACCGCCATTAGGCGTTGTCCCGTAGAAGTCCCCATTGGTGGCCTGGACCAGCCCCGCGACAGGGGCGCTTCCGTCCGTGCACGACCCGCCGCCGGAGCAGAAGCTGTGCAGCGTGGTGAATGTCTGCGCGGGTAAGGCGACGGCTGTCGTCACGCACAGCACAACAACAGCGCACGTCCGCATCCCCCAGTTCATACCCAAGAACGCGTTAGCGATTCGTTGCATCGATTCTCTCCTTCTTGTATGGCAAGGCCGTCCCCGGCGGTTTGCGTCATCAGGTTTGCCGGCGGGCGCGAATCCCGCCGCTGCTAACGTTCGCGCTCCTTTTGTTCCGATCATAACTATTCTCCTTTGCAACGAAGACTCGCACAATTCCGCCGTTACTGCGGTTTAAGCTCGAACACGACGCCAGTAAGCTCCCTCCCGCCAGAGCTGGTAGTCCCATAGAGGTTGCCTGCCGGGTCGCGGATCACACCTGCGTAAGGGCTTCCCCCATCGGCGCCACCGGTAAAGCTGTATAGAACCGTCTCATTGCCGGCCGCATCCACTTCGAACACCACGCCAAAGCCCGGTGTGCCGCCGCCGACGGTGGTCCCATAAAGGTTGCCCGCAGAGTCGCGAATCAACCCGGCTTGGGGGTAAGCGCCATCGGCCCCGCCTTTGAAGTTGTGCAGCACAATCTCGTGCCCGGCCGCATCCACCTCGAACACCACACCGCTGTTCGCACTGCCGCCTCCGTCAGTGGTCCCGAACAGGTGGCCCGCGGGGCCGGCGATCACACCTGCCTTGGGGTAGAACCCATCGGGCGCACCCGCGAAGCTGTGCAGCACCGTCTCCTGGCCGGACGCGCTCAGCTTGAACACTACCCCACAGCCCAGGTAGCAGTTGGCTGAACCGCCGCCGGTGGTAGTCCCGTAGAGATTGCCGGCCGAGTCGCGGATCACCCCGGCTTCCGGGTTGCCCCCATCGGAGCCGCCCGAGAAGCTGTACAGCGGCGTCTCGTTACCGGCCGCGTCCAGCTCGTACACCACTCCGCAGCCGGCGGGGGTATACTGCGCGGGGCATTGGACGGTGTTCCCGCCGTAGAGCGTAGTCCCGTAGAGGTTGCCGGCCGAATCGAGGATCACCCCAGCGTTAGGTTGGCCCCCATCGGACCCGCCCGTGAAGCTCCACAGCACGGTCTGATGTCCGGCAGTATCCAGTTTGAACACCACGCCCGCGTTCGCCGTGCCGCCGTAGACGGTCGTCCCGTAAAGGTTACCCGCCGCGTCGCACGTCAAACCTGCATCGGGGTTACCCCCATCGGGGCCGCCCATGAAGGGATACCGCACCGTCTCATGACCCGTGGCGTCCAGCTTGTACACCACGCCCGCGTTCGCCGGGCCGCCAAAGAAAGTGGTTCCGTAGAGGTTGCCTGTCGAGTCGCAAGCGATGACACCGGCGTGGGGATTGCTCCCATCGGCCGGGCCCGGAAAGCTGTACAACACCGTCTCACTGCCGGATGTGTCCAGCTTGAACACCGCGCCCAGGTTCGCTGAGCCGCCTGCTTGCGTGGTCCCGTAGAGGTTGCCGGCCGAATCGCGGACCACCCCTGCCCAGGGATAACTTCCATCGGGCAAGCCCGTGAAACTGTACAGCACTTTCTCCGTGAATCCGGTGGTGCCCTTTTCCAACTCGTACACTACACCCGCGTTCGCCGTGCCGCCGTTGGTGGCCGTCCCGTAGAGGTTGCCCGCCGGGTCGCGGATCAGACCCGAA
>Ga0181535_10006802_pt1 | contig 11682 bp, 5 predicted proteins | sample PEATcosm2014_Bin_44_FD_119774 | JGI IMG/M metagenome (GOLD analysis project Ga0181535, IMG submission 119774) | Peatland microbial communities from MTU Mesocosm Facility, Houghton, MI, USA - PEATcosm2014_Bin17_30_metaG | ecosystem: Environmental > Terrestrial > Soil > Wetlands > Peat | place...
ATCCGCGTGCGGCTGGCCGTAGCCGCCCCAGGGGGAGAGCCAGATGCCGGGGGCCGCGCCGTATTTGGCCGCCGCCTCGCGGATGGGCGCAAACCCGTTGGGGAAATTCGTCCGGTCAAACTGCCAGAGGGTCGCGTCGTTGTCCCAGCCATCATCGAACATGAACGAGTCCAGCTTCACCCCGCGCTTGACCACCAGTTCCTGGCCAAAGGAATTGATGACGTTCAGCGCGCCGGCTTCATTGTATTTGTTGAAATACCCGAGGTCGTACCAGGAGTTGTAGTGCAGGAAGGGGCGGTACGGATGCGCGCGTTCGCGCTCCAAATAGCCGAGCAGGAAACCGCGCCGGGCCTGACCCGCGGGCACAAAGCCCACCACGAGCGAGGCCGCATAGCTTTCCCCCGCCGCCAGCGAGGCGCCGCGCGGCAGAAAACAGCGCACAAAGCCCATTTCCCCGCGGTTGACCGCCAGGGGATGTTCCACGCCAAAGAACACGGTGTCCGTCATCACCGGCGAACCGTCCACGATACCCGTGGCGTGCACGCCGACCAGGGGCGCCTCCAACAGCAGGATGCCATTGAGCGGCACTTCGGTCTTGTCCGCGTGAAAAACAAACTGCTGGCGCAGATAGCGCGAGCCGTCGCGCAGGATGGCGTGCCAGGTCACGCGCAGGTTGCCGTCCGCACTGATGAGTTCGGCGGTCAATTGTTTGCCGGACAGGCGCTCGGCAAACCGCGAGGCCTCCGGATTCACCGCCAGCGGTTCGAGTTGGACCGGGCCCGCCAGTTTGAAGTCGGCGGCGTGCAGAAAAGTGCCGTTGGTCAGCAGCAGGCTGAACAATTCGCCTCCCAGTTTGACGGTCTGGCCCGTGCTTTGATCCTGTAACGTGTCCGGTCGGAGCACCTCGCCCTCCGTCACACACGTAAAGGTCACCCGGTCATTGGCGAGCGAAACGGGCGCGGCGGCCAGGGGCAGCGGCAGCCAGCCCAGGCACGCGACGGCCAGCCAGCGTATAATTGATTGAGTCCGGAACTCCATGGTCTTCATATTTCCAAGCTGATGATTACCCTGCCCGCCGGTCCGTAGACGACAGCGCCGGCGGACAGGATTGGTTGCTACCGCGAGTATTTATTGCTACCACGCGATCCCTCTGAACTTAGGCCGGGCCGCAATCGCGCAGAATACCACATTCGGGGGAGCGCGGGAAAAACCAGGGGTTTGTCTCACCCCCACCAGGCCTCAAACGTGGAAGTTTGTTTGAAAAGCCGCGGGATTCTGGCATGGTTTTCGCAGTCTATTCAAAGAGCGATGCGATTTACTCTGAAGCGAATGGTCCGCCACGCGGCGTCCTCTCTGGCCGTTCCCATGCTTGCCCTGCAATCAGCTTTGGGGACCACGGAGGATCCTTCACCGCTGGCATTGCCGAAGCCAATCATCCGCTCCTGGGGCACGGAGGCCGGATTGCCGCAGAATTCCGTAAACGCCATGGTGCAAACCCGGGACGGGTATCTTTGGCTGGCCACGCGAGACGGGTTGGCCCGTTTTGACGGCATTCGCTTCAAGGTGTATGGCCTCGAACAGGGGTTGCCCAGCGTGGATATCTCGTCGCTGCTGGAGGACCACGAAGGCGCGCTGTGGATCGGCACGCTGGGCTCCGGTTTATGCCGGCTGGCCGGCGGGCACCTGGAAACGATTCCCGCGTCCCTCCATCAGCCGGGCAGTGATACGATCAATTGCCTGGGGGAAGATGCCACCGGCCGGCTGTGGGTGGGCACGATGGGCGGCTTGCGCTGCTATCAAGACGGCCAGTTGGTGGACGACCCCCGGTTGAGCGGCCTGCAAGCCTGTGCCATCAGTTGCCTGTTGCGCAGTCGGGACGGCGCCACCCTGTGGATTGCCAGTGCAAACCACGGACTGTTCTCCTACCGGCAGGACCGGCTTGAGCCGTGCATCGGCCCGACCGGCCATGAACGAATCTCGGCCGAGAGCCTGTACGAGGACCGGGCGGGACGACTCTGGATTGGGATCGGCAATGGCATGATGTTGCGCCGTGACGGAGACCAATGGAAAACCTTCAGCGAAGACGATGGCCTGCCCTTTGCCTATATCACCAGCATCACCGAAGACGCGGCCGGCACGCTGTGGGCGGGTTCCTTGGACGCGGGATTGTATCGCTTTGACGGCACGCGCTTCCAGGTAGTCCGCCAGGCGGACGGCCTTTCCGCGGACGACATCAAGTCTCTGCTGTGCGATCGTGAGGGGAACCTGTGGATCGGCACGCGCACCGGGGGCTTGGACCGGCTGAGCCGACGCAAGCTGGTGATGGTGGGCAGCGCCCAGGGGTTGACAAATGACTTTACCCGCTCGGTGGCGCAGGCGCCGGATGGCACGCTCTGGGTGGGGACTGCCGGCGGCAGCATTTACCACGGCACGAAAGCGGGCTTTGCGCCCCTCCGCCCGGAAACGGAACCGCGGGTGTATTACTTCGCCTCGGTTTTTTCCCTGCTGACGGACCCGGACGGCAGCCTCTGGTGGGGAGCGTCCTTCGGCTTGCTCCACTGGCGGGACAACCAGTTGGCCGACTGCATCACCAATGGCGCCTGGATCCAAAACGCTTCGGTCACAGCCTTGCAAAACGATGGGCAGGGCGGACTCTGGATCGGCACCAGCGGGGGACATCTCGAGCATCTCCGAAATGGAAAGGCGGCTGAGTTTCCCAATCAGATCACCCGCGCCACCATCACGTCGCTGGCCATGCAGCCGGACGGATCGCTGTGGGTGGGCACGGCCGCCAGCGGGCTGAATTTCATCCGGGCTGGCAGCGAAGTGGCGGCGCCGATGACCAACGGCTTGTCCGCCAAATCCTCCATCCGCACGCTTTACCTGGATGGCGACGGGGTTTTATGGATTGGCACGGCGGGCGGGGGCCTGTATTGCTGGCGCCATGGCGGAGCCACCGCCTTTTCTGCCAGCCAGGGCTTCACCCCGCGCACGGTCTCGCAGATTGTGGAGGATGATCACGGATTCCTCTGGCTGGGCTGCAGCCGTGGCATTTTCAAGGTCGCCAAACAGGAATTGCTCGAGTGTGCCGACGGCCGGCGCCACTTCATTTATTGCCGCTCCTTTGGGCTGAATGACGGAATGCTGGCCGAGGAATGTTCCGGCGGCTTTTGCCCGGCCGGGCTCAAAACCAAGACCGGCGAGATTTGCATCGCCACGGTGAAAGGCCTGGTGTTTCTCAATCCGGACGAGCCGAGTGATGACCTGGCGCCCCCAAAAATCCTGCTGGAGGAGGCGCTGGTCAACGGGGCCAACCGGGAACTGGTGGACAATCCCGCGGCCAGCGGTCCAACCGCCGCCACCCCACGCGCCAAAGCCCGGCTCGTGGTCGCCGCCGGGGCGCGGGCCATCGAGCTCCACTATACCGCCATCGGCTTTTCGGCGCCGGAGAAGATCGGCTTCCGCTATCGGCTGGAACCGGTGGACAACGACTGGACCGAGGCGGGTTCGCGCCGCGCGGTCTATTATCCCCACCTCGCGCCGGGCGACTTCATTTTTCACGTGCAGGCCTGCAATGCCGACGGCGTCTGGAGCGGGGAAGACACCACGCTGGCGGTGACCGCGTTGCCGTTTTTTTGGGAGACCGTGTGGTTCCAAGCTTGTTCCAGCCTGGCCTTGGCGGGCTTCTTTTCCGGCGTGTTGTGGCTGCAGATCCGTCACCGGTACCGGCTCCGCCTGGCCCGCCTGCAGGCACTGAATGCCATCGAGCGCGAGCGGTTGCGCATCTCCAAGGACATGCACGACCAGGTGGGCAGCGTGCTCACCCAGGTCTCGCAAATGACAGATATGGGGTTGGTAGAAACCGAGGACCAGACCCTGATTCGGAAGCGGCTGGAACGCATTGGCAACCACGCCCGCACGGCGGTGCAATCGCTGGATGAGATCGTCTGGGCAACCAATCCCAAGAACGACAACCTCGCCAGTTTTGCGGAATATGTGAGCCGCTTCAGCGACGAATTCTTCGAGTACACCGGGGTGCGTTGCTGGCAGGAGGTGCCGCCGTTGCTCCCGGCCCTGCCGTTGCGCGCGGACGTGCGCCACAATGTTTTCCTGGCCGTGCGCGAGGCGTTGAGCAACGCGTTGAAGCATGCCAAATGCACGGAAGTCTGGCTGCGCATCAAACTGGGGCGCACGGCGGTGACGCTGAGCATTCAGGACAACGGCCAGGGCTTTGAGCCGGCTCAGACCGCCGCCGGCGGCAATGGCCTGGACAACCTGCGGGCGCGCATGGCCGAGAGCGGCGGCCGCGTCGAAATGACCAGTGCTCCGGGCAAGGGCACCACCGTCAATCTCATCTTTTTCGTCAACCAATGAAGCGACCCGCACGCCGACTACCCCGAATGTGGTATGTTGAAGGCAACGAAGACGCGTTATGAACAGGCGTAGTGTGAACAAACCCATTAAAGTTGCCCTGGTGGAGGACGACCCCAACCTGCGCGCCAATCTGACGGCCATGTTGAACGGTTCGTCGGGCTTTAAATGTCAGGCGGCTTATCCGGATGGCTTTGCCGCCCTTTCGGGCATCCCCGCCAATCGGCCGGACGTGGTGCTCATGGACATCAACCTGCCGGGCATGCTGGGGACCGAATGCGTGCGCCAGCTGAAGGACCTCACCCCCAACCTGCCGGTGCTGATGCTCACGGTCTACGAAGACAGCGAATTGATTTTTAAGTCGCTCATGGCCGGCGCCACCGGCTACTTGTTGAAGCGCACCCCGCGCGAGAAACTGCTCGAGGCAATCCGCGAGGTGGATGCCGGCGGCGCGCCCATGTCGCGGCAAATCGCGCGGCGGGTGGTGGAGTTTTTTCAAAAGGTGAACGAGCTGCCGGAAGACCGGCAGAAGCCGGCCGTGGTGGTGAGTCTGACCGACCGCGAAAAGGAAGTGCTCGCGGCCCTGGCCAAGGGCTACGCCTACAAGGAGATTGCCGGCCAGTTGAACATCAGCTTTGAAACCGTGCGCACCCATCTGCGCACCATTTATGAAAAGCTCCACGTCCATAGCCGCACCGAAGCTGTCCTTAAGTACCTGGGGCATTGAAAACGGCCATTTCTCCCCCGAATGTGGTATGGTTGCCCCCCTCGGAGCATGGTATTCATGGCTCGTTATTGAAGGATAACGAGCCCACTTGACTATGACATTTACCCAGCCAATCGGCATCAGCAATAGGAGGCAATCGCGGTGGTGGTCCGGCCGCTCCGCCTTCACGCTCATCGAATTGTTGGTGGTCATCGCCATTATCGCTATTCTGGCTGCCCTGTTGCTGCCGGCCTTGGCTTCCGCCAAGGAAAAAGCCAAGCGCACCCAATGCGTCAACAACGTGCGCCAACTGGGCTTGGCCACGCAAATGTACACCGGGGATTACCAGGATTACCTGCCGTATCCCAACTGGAACCCGCCCTGGCTGCAACGAGGCTGGCTCTATGACGGCAGCGCCGGCTCGCCGCCCAACCTGTCTACCGCGCCGTACAACGTTCAACCCCAACTGGCCTACCAAGGCGGCGTCAATAACAACCAGGGCGGATTGCTCTGGCCGTTCCTCAAAAACATGGGCGTCTACCGGTGTCCTTTGGACGTCACGAACACGGTCAACTTCGCCAATCGCCCCAATAAGCTGTCCACCTATGTGGAGAACGGCGCCATCTGCGGTTACGGCGCGCTGACGTCCGGTAGTTACAAAATCTCGGCCTTTCGCCAGGATGCCTACCTCATGTGGGAGCCGGATGATTTGGCGCCCAACGGCGGCACGGCCTATAACGATGGCTCCAGTTACCCCGATCCGTCCACGGATGCGGGACTCGGCCACCGCCACGGCAAGCTCGGCGGCATCGTCATGGGCGTGGCGGGCAATGTGCAGTTTGTCAAGTTTGTCGATTGGGCCGCGCTCGCGCAGTCCACCGCCAAGAACAGCCTGTGGTGCAATCCCGGGTCCTCCAACGGCCGCTGAACCGGCACCTGTGCCCGGCCGCGGCTTTTGCCAGGCACCGGTTGCCCTTGCGCCGGCACCTCACTTTGTCGTTTCATGTCCGGGATGCACGACGCCTTGAGCCAGTTGCAGCGTTCGCCCCGTGACCTGGAACGCTGGCAGCGGGCCCGCCAGCAACTTCTGGGCGGCGAGAACACTCGCGCCCTGGCAAGTTATCGCGATCTGGCCCGCCGCTATCCGGGCCTGGCGATGTTGTGGTTCGAACTCGGCAACGCCGCCGCCGGCGAACTGGATTTTGCCCTGGCCAACCAGGCCTACCGCCGCGCCCGGGAACTGGCGCCGCGCGATGTCGGCTTGCTGGGCGCCATCGGCGGCCAATACCTCAGCCTCCGCCAGTTGGACGACGCCCGCACCTGCTATGAAAGCGCCGTGGCGGCCGATCCCGATTCCGTGGATGCGCGCATCAGTCTGGCGGTTTGGTTTGAAAAGGAACGGCGCTTGGACGAGGCGTGGGATTGTGTACAGGCGTGCCTGGCCAAACACCCGCGCGACGACCAGGCGCGCTATTTTCGCGCGTTGCTGCTCCATCGCCGGAAACAGGACGCCGAGGCGGAAACGGCCCTGCGAGACTTGATCCGCGACGGTCCCCAATATCCCTACGTCAAATACGCCGCCCCGCACCTGCTGGGGGTGGTGCTGGATCAACTGGGACAATACGACGAAGCCTGGCGCAGCCTCGTCGCGGCCAAGGCGCAAGTGCGCACCATCACCGATACCCGGCTGCTGGAGCGGAGCTATGATGAAACCGATCGGCGGCGGCGGGAGCTGATTGCCGGTCTCACCCCGGAGATGATCCGTCGCTGGCGGCAGGAATCACCCCCCATCGGCGAGCAATACCGGTTTGCGTTTCTCGGCGGCCATCCGCGCAGCGGCACAACCCTGTTGGAACAGATTTTGGATGCCAATCCGGAGGTCCTGGCCTTCGACGAGCCCACGGCGTTCATGCACGAGATTGAGAAACCGCTTCAATTCACGCCCTCGTCGTCCCCGGCCCGGCAACTGGATCAACTCTCCGCGGCGCGGCGCGCGGAAATGCGTCGGCGTTACACGCAAAGCCTGCTGCGCGAAATCAGCGGCGAGCGGCCCGCCCGCGTCTTGCTGGACAAGAACCCGTCCCCCACGATGGCCTTGGGCTTTTGGTTGCGGGTGTTTCCGGATTTGAAGGTGATCATCGCCTTGCGCGATCCGCGGGATGTGGTGGTCAGTTGTTTTTTTCTGAACCTGGTGCTGAACGTCACCAACGTGAATTTCCTGAGCCTGGAACGGACGGTGAAACATTACGCGGACCTGATGGATGTCTGGCTGCGGTTCCGCGAAATGGGTGGCTTTGACTGGCTGGAATCGCGTTATGAAGACGTGGTCGCCGACCTGGAGCCGGAAGGCCGGAGAGTGACGGAATTTCTGGGGCTGAGCTGGCACCCGGCCCAAGGCAGCTATCATGAAACGGCCCGCCGCAAGGTCTTGTACGCCCCCACCTACCACGATGTGACGCAGCCGGTGTATCGGCGCGCCGTGGGCCGCTGGCAGCGCTATGCGGAGGCGCTGGCGCCCGTGCTGGACCGCCTGGCTCCCTACGGCCGGGCCTTTGGTTATCCGGCCTAGTCCTCCCCCAAATGTGGTATGGAGCAATCCATGCGGATGGTTACATTTGGGTAGCAGTCAGTAAACAAGGCCGTGAACAGCATTAACCAACGCCCCGTGAACTTCCGAGGTTCATTCGGAGGGCGAGTCAAACCAATCCCTCCAGGCACCAACGGGGTGCCCAAGTCAACGCATCGATCCCAAGGAAAACCATGAAACGTTCCCTGTTTTGTAAACCACTCAAGCACGCCCTGCTGGCCGTGCCCGCCTGCGCCCTCATGTTGGGCGCCGCCCAGGCCGGCACCACGGTGGGCCTCAACTTCCAAGCCTGGTATTATGACTCCAACACCACCCCGCAGACCATCGGCTATGGCAACGGCTACCAGACCACCGGCTTCCCGGTAACCGGGCGGGCCTTTGGCGTGGACGCCGCCAATTGGGCGAATGCCGACCCCATGCCCTGCCAGTCGGCCATCAACGGCTATGCCACCTTCAACACCACCAACACCATTTTCGCCGGTTCGCTCACGGCCTTCGTGACCGCTCCCAATGCCTGGCAGTCCGGCATCGGTGCCCTGGTGGACGGCTGGCATCCGGAAAACGTGGCCCCGGGCAATAACGAGGTGACTTGGGGTTACCTCGACGACGGCAATACCACGGGAAATCACTCCACGGTGAAGGTGGCGGGACTCGCCTCGCTCTTTGCCCACGGCTATGTCATCCAAACAATCGCGGCCAACGGCGGCACGAAGACGTTTGATAATGTGGACATCACCGACGGTACCACCACCAACGTCCTGGCGTACACCACCTATCCCATGGTCGACACGGTCGATCCCGAATATGACGGTACGGCGGGGGTCAGCGCCTCCAGCGGCACGTTTACCGCCGGCACCATCCAGGTTATTCCGGAGCCGAAAACCTCGGGCAACCGCTCGGTTCTGGCCGGATTCATTATCACCGACCAGCCGGTGGTCAGTAGTGATCCCACCGATACCACGGTGAATCAGGGCGCCACCCTGACCCTGACGGCGACCGTGATCGGGGTGGGCCCCCTGGCCTATCAATGGCAGCATGCCGGGACCAACTTCCCCGGCGCCACAAATTTGCCTTTCGCCACCACGGCCACCGTGGCGGCGGGCGGTAGCTGGGTATTGGTGGCGACGAATCTTTACGGCACCGCCACCAGTGAAGCCGCCACGGTGACGGTCAACCAGGTGCCCTCCATCACGACCGACCTGGCCACGGCCACAAATCTGGTTTACGCTGGCACGCCCGTGGCCTTGACCGTGGTGGCCGGTGGGGCCAATCCCCTGAGCTATCAGTGGTACCAGAACGGCGCGGCCATCAGTGGCGCCACCAACGCCACTTTGATCGCGAGCAACCTCACGGCCGGACTGTTTGGCTACCACGTGGCGGTCTCCAACCTGTATTCACCGCCGGTGGCCCTGAGCTCAACCAACTATCTGAACGTGGTGGCCGCGCCCGATGCCTACACCGCGGCGGTGGCGGCCGATTCGCCCAATTCCTACTGGCCGTTTGCCGAAACCACCGGCACCGTGGCTTATGACTATTCCGGCTCCGGCCACAATGCAGCCATCAGCAACGGCGTGACCTTGGGCGCTGCCGGTCCGCGACCTTCAACGTTCCCCGGCTTCAGTTCCTCAACCAAGGCCTATCAGTTTGATGGTTCCAGTGGCTTTGTGGGCGCTGGCACGGCGGCTTCGCTCGGCGGGTCAACCGATTTCACGGTGGAAGCCTGGATCAACACCTCGTCAGCCACCACGCAAGTCATCGCCCAGCAACGCGACAGCGCCGGGTATCTGGGCGAATACCAGTTTACCGTGAATGCGAGCGGCAATCTGAATTTTTACATCTACAACAGCGCCTATCAGGCCGATGTGACCACCGCCACCAGTGTGGCGGATGGCGCCTGGCATCAGGTGGCGGCCGTGCGTAGCGGCACATATTTGTACATCTATGTGGACGGCGCCCTCGCCGCCTCCGGCAGCGGCACCGTGGTCGCATTGGGACCCACGCTGCAAACCTTTATCGGGTCCGACCAACGCGATGGGGTATCCTATTTCAACGGTTCGCTGGCCGCCGTGGCCATTTACAGCCACGCCTTGTCGAGCGGCCGGATCGTTCAGCACTATGTGGTTGGCACCGGTACGGCGCTGACCGTGAGCCTCCAGGCGGGCGGCATGATCCAGGATTCCAAGCCGGCCGGCACGCTCCATCCCGGCCAGGCTCACAATATCGGCTGGACCAACAGTGTCACCGACGCGGCGGGCACACCGGTGACCCGTACCGGCGTGGCGGTGTTCTCCGAGTCGTCCAGCAGCCAGATCACCACCCCGGACAACGCCGACTTTGACACCACCAACGGGACCGTTTGCTTCTGGCTGACGGCGGAGGCGCCATTGCCCGGAGCCGGCAGCGAAGGGGCCATGCTGGTGGATCGGCGCACCACCAACGGCGCCGTGATCGTGCTGCACGACGACGGTTCCATTTTCTGGCAGGGCCAGTCCGGCAGCGCCAACGGGTTCTCCGGCGGATATATCCCGGATGGCAATTGGCACCACGTGGCCGTGACCTATGGCCTGACCACGAACGATACCCTCTCGATCTATGTCGATGGCCAATTGGCGGCCAGTACGGGCGTGACCAACGGCTGGACTTGGCCGACCAACCAGGAGATCGAAATCGGCGTCTCCCACGATTCCTACTGGCAGAAGTTCGATGGCCAGATGGACGACTTCCGGATTTATAAGCGGATTCTGACCGCGACCGAAGTGGCTCAGGTCTACGCCAGCGACGCCTTGGTGGATACCAATTCCCTGGCGGTCCGGTACAACTTCGACAGCGCAACTTATGGCCGCAGCGTGGCTTGGCCCTATGGTGTGCTGCAAACATCGCCCACACTCGGCCCCTCGGCAGTGTGGACCACCGTCACCAATGCCGTTTCACCCTACGGCTACCTGCCGACGTCATCGGCTCTGTTTTTCCGTGCCTATTCAAGTCCCTGAGCCCCACTAAGAAGGCACCCCCCCGGCGAAGGCTTCATCGAACAAATGAAGCCTTCGCCTTTTTTATTTGTGGGCCTAATGTTCAAGGCGCCTTTCGGCGGCCGCGGAGCGGTGCTGGAGTTTGCCCGGTACGCCATGCAGGATTCTGGTCGCAAAAAGGGAACCGTCCTGAAGGGACAACGGAACGTCGTTCTTTACTCAGGTCCCGGTGGTTTCACCGCGTAGTCCGGCCGCTGATTTTCCGGATGCAGTGATCGTTGGTATCCACAATATAAATATTCCCCGCCTGGTCCACCGCCACGCCGTCCGGACTTTTCAGCGGAACCTCCTGGCTTACCAGGCCGGTGGCGCTGTTCGTGGCGGCCAGTTCCGCTAGCGTGCTCACCAAGCCGGCCGGGGTGAGCTTGCGGATCGTGTTGTTGCCCGTGTCGGCCACATACACATTCCCCGCCGCGTCCACCGCCAGACCCTGCGGATTGAAAAATCGCGCCGCGCTCGCATTGCCATCGCTATATCCAGCATAGCCGGGTAACCCCGCCTCGGTGATCACCGCCCCATCCGGCGTGATCTTGCGAATGACGTTGTTGGCGCTGTCGGCCACATACACGTTGCCCGCCGCGTCCGCGGCCACCGCAAAGGGATTGTCAAACCGCGCGCTGGCACCGAAACCGTCGGTGTTTCCCGACTCACCGGCCTGGCCTGCAAGCGTGGAGACCGCGCCGACAGGAGTGATTTTCCGGATGGTGTCGTTGCTCATGTCGGCCACCAGGACATAGCCCCGCGGGTCCACCGCCACGCTCCAGGGATTACGGAATCGCGCCGCCGAACCGATGCCATCGTCGCTGCCAGCGTGACCGGCCAACCCGGCGAGCGTGCTCACGGTGCCATCCGGCGTGATTTTGCGAATGGTGTTGTTGGCTGAGTCGGCCACGTAGATGTTGCCCGCAGCGTCCACCGCCACGCCAAAGGGCGCCCAAAAGCGGGCGTTGCCGCCCACGCCATCGTCGCTCCCGTGGCTGCCGGCCAGC
>Ga0181535_10006803_pt1 | contig 11682 bp, 7 predicted proteins | sample PEATcosm2014_Bin_44_FD_119774 | JGI IMG/M metagenome (GOLD analysis project Ga0181535, IMG submission 119774) | Peatland microbial communities from MTU Mesocosm Facility, Houghton, MI, USA - PEATcosm2014_Bin17_30_metaG | ecosystem: Environmental > Terrestrial > Soil > Wetlands > Peat | place...
CACGACGCGCCTGCTGATCTCGTCAGGGTCACGGTTGGCAAGGAAAGTGGCGGTGAGTGTGACAGTAAAATAGCCAGCCACGACAGTCTGGCTGATACCGTCAATATTGGCGCCCATGTTGGTCACAGCGCTTGTGATGTCGCGCAGGATTCCCACGCGATCCCTTATGAGCACGGAAATCACAAAACGTCTTATCTTCGCTGTTTTCATCGCTGCGCATAGTAGCCGACAGCAATGTTCCAGTCAACAAACCGCGATCTTACAGGGTAATCCTTCAGTTACGGAGGGCAGTCGCTATTGGTGGAAGAAGGTACCGCTACCGCTACGAGCATACGCGTCAAGCCAAGTTTCGCCCATATACCGCCTTTTTTGCCATGCCTACAAGGCTTTGTGAACAGAAAGCTTATCATTGAGAATGAAAAAGACCTGTTCCGCCAGTTACCCTGAATCCGGCTAGCCCTGAGCGATGTCGAAGGACGAAGCCGAGTTCAGGGTGGCAAACCAAGTTGCCCATGTTAACCGCCACGTGCCGGCTCGCATTGGCGTGAAACAGTCAAGGCAGAGGACGATAATGGCACGGAATCAGTCTTCAAGTCCTGCCGTAGATCCGGACAAACTCAGCAATGAGCCTGTCCGGAGCCTGGGCCGCCTGATCGTGCCGCATGCGCCATTCCCAATTGCCAACCAGCGTCGCCGGCCGGTTCATTCGAGCCGCGCTTCCCAGCCCCAAAACGTCCTGCATCGGAATTATTACGACTTTGCTGACCGACTTCATGGCCATGCGGATCAGTTCCAGATGGACATATTGAGAAGAGACTTCGTGGCCGAGATACGCGAATAATTTTTCCTTCTGAGCGTGTCCGGCTTCGTCATCGAACCACCCCCGGATGGTGTTGTTGTCGTGCGTTCCTGTATAGAGCACCGCATCGGGCACGTGGTTGTGAGGCAGGTATGGATTGCTCGCGTCCCCGTCAAATGCGAAGAGGAGCACTTCCATCCCTGACAAGTTGAATTCGCGAATCAATTCGCCCACGTCTGCGGTTACAATACCAAGATTTTCAGCGAAAATCGGAGCAAACGGAAAATGCCGGAAGACCTCCCCGAAGAAACGTCGGCCAGGGCCCGGCGACCAGCGCCCTACCGCGGCTGTCTTGCTATCAGCCGGTATTTCCCAGTTGGCTGCGAAGCCGCGAAAATGGTCAATGCGAACGACGTCAAACATCGCCAGATTATGGCGTAATCGCTGGATCCACCACCTGTAATTGGCCTTTTGGAGTTGATCCCAGTCGTACACGGGATTGCCCCATAGCTGCCCGGTATCGCTGAAACAGTCTGGTGGAACACCTGCCACAGCCTTCGGCTTCTTGTCATCGCCCAGCTTGAACACATCGGGGTGTGCCCACACATCCGCGCAGTCGCGTCCTACATAGAATGGAATGTCGCCCACAATTGCAATGCCGCGTTCGTTCGCGTAGCACTTCAGACGAAACCATTGCCCGAAGAAAAGGTATTGAAGGAATTTCTCCTTCCTGATGACGTCCTCGGCTTCATCCCTGACTTCGTCCAGTTTAAGTTCCTTGCGATCACGCAAGGCTACGGGCCACTCCCACCACGACATGTTTGGCACCGATGCGCTGTGTGCTGAAAAGACCGCATAGTCATCAAGCCAGAAAGAATGTTCCGAGCAAAACAGCCGGAACGACTCCGGTTCAGGTTGACTTTTGAACGCCTCATAGGCTTTGTTAAACAGCGCCGTTTTAGCCGACACCACCTCGGCGAAGGCTACGCGGTCATCCGATAGTGACTTTTCAAGCTTCAGGTCCTTCCCTGCCAGCAATCCACAGTCACACAGCAGTTGGGGACTGATAAGAAGCGGATCTCCAGCGAATGCCGACGTAGCCTCGTAGGGTGAATAATGCCTCACTGCGCTGGCCGGGTTGACAGGTAGAACCTGCCAGAGACTTTGCTTCGCCCGAACGAGCCAATCGACATACGCGTAGGCGGCCGGCCCCATGTCGCCAATCCCGAATGGCGACGGCAGAGATGAAACGTGAAGAAAAATTCCACTTGTACGCTGCGTCAGCATGATTGGTATGTGTAACCCGCTGGATGTGAACAGTCAAGAAAACCGTGCCGTCGTCGGCGTGAAATACGAAATTGGATTATTCGTCCCTCAAGGCAGCCATCAAATCTCCCCGCGTGGCAAGAACTACCGCTAGAGCGGTCCACAGGAGTCCGTTGGCAGCAACGCCAGCTATCACCAGAGAGAGCCAACCGAATGACACGTGGGCGGTCCTCGCAAAGAGCGCGGGCAGAACCGCAACACCGGCCGAAATGGTGCCACAGAGCAGCCCGGCCACCAGCAGAAAACCGTGCTCCAACAGCGCCATAATCCTGAGCGACTGCCGGGTAAAACCAACTGCCCTTAATAAAGCCATTTCGGCGCGTCGTTCCATGACGTTTCTTAGAACGACGACACCTAAACCGATACTCCCAAGGATCAGGCCCATGCCGCCCAGCGCCAGAAAGATCGAGAGATACGTGTTTTCGACGACATTGAATTCGGCAAGACGCTGCGCCGCTGGCGTCAGATCGAGACCGTAATCTTGCAATGACCCGACCAAATACTCCGCCGTCTTTTTTCTTTGATCTCTGGGCGCATCGAGAAGAAAGAAGCTATAGCCATCCGTTGACGGAAAGCGTTCGAGAAATGCCCGCTCAGAAATCAGTACACTGCCCTGAAAAATGGAGTTCTCCAGCGAAGCTACGAGTTTTATCTTGAAACTGCGTCCCTTCTCGTCCGTATAATCCAGCGTGTCGCCAAGCTTCTTGCCAAGCCCCCATGTGATCGCCGTCTCATCTGCGATGGCAGGAATGCTTCCATCATCCATCTTGCGATCAAGCAGTAACCAGGGACTTTCCTCTGACGCCGCCGAGGCTTGATCATGATCCTGGAAAGTAATCGTTTGTTTGAAGGAAAATGCATCTCTTTGAGCCAGCTCTTCCGGTTTTACGGCAAGCACACGAGGGCTCTGCACCTTGTTCAAATTAAGACAACTGGCGTCGTCGCCGTCGTGCACGCGCATCGCAACAAAACCGACACCAGCCAATTTTCCGCCATCGAGTCCCAACCGCCGTTTCCCCTGCTCCGTGTTAAGATCGTGTGCAACAGGCATGGTAGTCTCGCCGATAAATGAAAAGCCACCTGTGCCGGAGTGGCTACGTTCAACGTCGGACACATTTTGACGATTCGCCCCGACAGCGACAACAATGAATATGCCTGCGGCGAGCAGTGCAATGACGGCGAGGCTCCGCCAGCGGCGTCTGGCGCAGTTTCGAAACCCCATTCTTGCAGTCGTCAGCTTGACACCATTTCCCTGCCGCTCCATCAGAATCAGGACCATATTCCAAAAGGCAAGCCCCCCGACAAGAAGCAGTGTTCCGCAGCCGAAGAATGCGGCCACGGCCTGCCTGTTGGGTGTGACGACTGCAATAGCCAGCACGCCAATAAAGCACGTTCCCATCGTCAGCAGACTCGCCATTGGCCGGCTCCCCCCGCCTTGAACCGCTGCGCCGCCAGCTTTCTGTAATTGAGCAACGGATTTTAGAGACTGCTGTCGCACCATCGCAATCATTGCCAGTAGCGCCATTACCACGCCGCAAAGAAACCCCATGAAGAGTGTTGACGGCACAACGTGCACATGCAAATTAGACATCCCAACCGCACCGCGCCACACAGTTCCCAGCTCACGAAGTACAGCTTCATTGTACAGCAGACCGCAGGCGACTCCCATCGCGGCTCCGATAACGGCAACAACCAGGCCTTCGCCAAGAAGAAGTCCTCTGACGCGCCGGACAGTAAATCCAAGCGCAAGCAACAGTCCCATTTCCTGCGCCCGCTGCTCGATGCCAAAGACAAAAAGCAACCCTGTCAATAGCAGCGCAGCAACAACGATGAAAAAGCTGAGGCCAACAAACAACTGACCGAAGTCCGTACCTTCACCTGCGGACCTGAGCGCACCTTCCCGCACAGGCAGAAACACCAGGCCAACAGATACGGGATCGAGATCTTTCATGATTCGGGCCGGTATGTCTTCCGCGTTTTCTTGTGTCAAATATCTGACAGCTGTCAGATTCCCGAATCTATTTCCCCACATGGATCTGGCACTGCGTAGAGTCACGAATGCCTTGGGCGTGCCACGGTATTCCTTCCAATAATCCTCGTCAACCTTGCGGATGTTGCCGAGATCAACAGCAATTCCTGCATCCCAATCTCGACAATTAGCCACATCCGACAGCCCAGGGAAAACCGGCGTAAGCTCCCGATCAGCCGCAGCACCTGCAATCGGCACAACCGATCTCACCCTGAATACGGCGGATGTCTGAGTTGGCGTTCGTCCACCCTCCGGAAGGTAGTAATGCAATTCAATCGTGTCACCTTTTCCAATGCTCAAGTCCTTTGCAAGCCACTCGTTGATGACAATCTCGTCATCAGGCATGTCAGGCGGAACAAGCGGCTCACCGGACGCCGACGCAAATGAATATGGTGTTGAGTTGGTGCCGGCCGTGAACTGATTGACGAAATATGTCAGGATGCCTTTTGCACCTGGAAGAGCTTTCATTGCCGCATCAGCCGCGGCTGGTTCGATAAAAATGCGATTTGACACAAGATCGTAGCCGTTCGAGCCAGGTAATTGCTTTAATTCAAGACCTGCATCGGCCAGCTGCCATGTCTGTTTGATCACCCTATCCATCTCCGATACATTCACGTGCGCGTTCGACTTCGCACCGGCCAGCATCGCATTGGCCTCCCCTGGTATTCCCATTTTTCCAGCCAGCACTGGCAGGGAAACATAAACATTCAAAGGAGCTGTCTGGTTGGCTTTGAGGCTGAACCGCCCGAATTCGGTATCTGACGCTACAGCTTTGACATTGAGTCTGATCGCCACCGTGGCGTTGCGATCAGAAGTGAGAGGCACATCGGCTGGAAGCGCGCTCGGTTTCGCGATGCGGACAAGCAACACGTCACCTGACTTCAGTCCGAGTTTGGATGCCAACGCAGTGTTTATGACGGCATCATCAGAACCAATCTCATATTTCGTCGCGCTTCCGAGACGCCAGAATCGCTCGTCAACGCCAAGAATCTGGATATTGTTGGCACGTGCCGAACCCTCGGTATTGACGCCAATGCCGCGGAATTGAAGAACCGGTGCAAGGCAGATTTCAGACGCGACGCGTGCTGACAATTCATCCGCGAGCTTTGCGCGGAAGAATCGATCGCCGGAAGCAAGCGCATATTCCGTGCAGCCCAATCGCTGGAGGGCAATCTGCCTGAGACTCCCGCGCACGGAATCGCCTGCCGCCAGAGCCCCGACAATTATCCCGGTTGCGATGGCAACACCGAGGAGCACGCCGAGATGTGCCCTCATGTAAAATCGAACGCTTCGAACTATCAGTGTCCACGAGTTCATATTCTTTAATTGCCGCACCCAGTACAGCCAGTGCTATGAGTTGGCTGCCCGATTCACACAAAGCCACCTCATAGCGGTGGCTTTACTTCATTCGTCAGATGCCCCAGTGCCGAGGCAACGAAGATCATGGGATAAAGCTTCTCGTGATACCAGAGACTCGAGAAGTAGAGACCGATCGGCGCAGGATCAAACCGTCGCCCCCCATCTGTATGTTCGACCAGCCAATCCACACCCCGCGAGATTACCTCGTTGTTGCCCGACCCCGCAAGCGCATCAATGGCCAGCGCTGTTTCCTCGATTGTGGATTTGACGCCGACACCGCCACCCCAACCGCCGTCTGCGTTTTGCAGAGACAACAATCTGCTCCATCCTGTCTCCACCAGCACGTCAAGCTTTGGCAATCGTTCCGGCGTGATCAGACACAACGCCCGCACCACCTGCGCTGTTCCAAAAGTGACGTTCTTCCAGTTTTGCGCATTCTCGTTGCCAAACCACAACGGAGACCACGAATCTTCGTCGTCCTGCGCAACGGATAGAAAGTCCATCCCGTTCTGCATTGCATTGTCAATCCGCGACCGCAAAGAAGGGACGACATCGTCGTACCATTCGTCGAGAGCCCGGAGCGCGTGGGCTGTAACATCGGGACAACTCCGGTCGAAAGGCAGTTTTCCCCACCCCTTGCAAAATGTCGGAAAGCCGCCATCACGGTTCTGAACATCAAGCAACCATTCGATTCCAGCCGTAGCCGATGTCCTTATATGCGCGTCGGCGGGGCCGAACCGACGCAATGCCAGCAATGCGCCAGCCGTGTCGTCGGCATCCGGAACGCCGCCAGGCAAGTCCGTCCATCCCCACCCGCCCGGCGGAGCAAGCGTGTAAGGATGCTCGACCTTGTACTGCTGCGATTCCAGCCACTCGCGCACCTTCCCGGCTCCAGACTGTCCGAGGTGCTCACCAATCGCTCCGCTTTCGGAAAGTGCGTTGACAGCCAGCGTTGTGACCCACGTCGCAAGATTGGTGTCAATCGGCCAACTGCCGTCCTCCCTCGCGGATGAAACTAGAAATTTTACTCCGAGCGATGTCACGACATGATCGCGATACCCCGATGCGGCAAGATTCATCACCACAAAGCCTGTCAGCGGTGTGGCTTCAAGAAAGCCGCCATCCAAAGGTTGTATGCCAGTAAGAACAGCCATTGCACGGGTTTCGACCAAATTGCGGATGAAACGCAACAAGGGATTGTTTATCGGATCGTGGCGATGTTTAACGATGCCAATCGCTATCAGGGCAGGCAGCGCATAACTGACCACGCCAAGCTGGAGCCACTTGAACAACCTGCGTGGCAACACTGCAAATTCGAAAGGCAGTTGGGGAACAAATTCCCATGCCGCGAGAGTCGGTCCGAGCCGTCCTGAAAGCGCACACATGCTCAGAATTGGAACCGCGAAAGTCCTGTCTTTTCCATAGTGTTTCAAAATCGCGTCAGCGATTCCCGGTGGCGAAATATTTCCGATGCATGCAGTCAGCCAGCCTTCAACTTTCTTGACGGCACCTTTATGCAATGCGTTTGCGCTATCGGAGAGCGATAGCGCGGCCCAGCAGAGCAGTGATGTGCTGATATTACTCTTGCTTGCCGTGGTATCGCCCCAACCGCCATCGGCATTGATATTGTCGGTCAGCCAGTCCAGTCCACGCTCTATCAGCTTGCGATTGACATCCCTGTCTACTTCGGCCAAAGCGAATACTGCGATAGCCGTGGAAAGTGCGCTGCTCGATAATGCTCCTTCCCAATGCCCATGTGCGCCGATCTCTGCAACGAGCCGGGTTCTCGTTATCGCCAGCAGTTCACTCGCTTTTGTTTGAAGATCCGTCATACGAGGTTTCCCAACGCCAGAAGCGCATAGAAAGTGTATTCACAATCTGGGATCGAATCGATCTGCGTTCCAAAGAAACCACCGTTTTCGTGCCAAAGGCTTTCTACAAAATCAACGCATGAATCCCGCCTCTCTTTCATTGGCTGCTTGATAATGGCCAACGCGTGAAGCGCTGTCGCCGTCGAGAGCAGATCTGGTATGGGAGAATCCGGCGTCGCAAGAAAACCTCCATTGACGCATCTGGCACGCAGCCAATCGGCGATGCCGGAATCGACGGATTCGCCCAATGCCGAGAGAATCAGGCATACGGCTGAAGTCGTGGTTGTCGTCCCTACCGGCAGACATGGCTCATTGGCATAACCGCCATCCCTTGCCACGAGACGCCGGATGCATTTCAGGATTCCCTCCTTGTGCGGAATCTCGACTCCAAGCGCCTCATAAATAAGAAGCGCAAGAAAGCATGCGTAGGCCGTTCCATGCCCGGCATTCTTCGCTACGTGATAACCGCCGTCGCCAGTTCTATACTCCTCTGCACGCCGCGCTATTGTAATTGCTACATCGCCCGCGACATGCCCCCCGCGCACCGCTGCAAGACATCGGGCAAGACAGGAAAGATGGACGAAATCAAGTGCGTCAACACGCGATGCTTGTGTGGAAACGTACCCGCCGATTCGACGGAACAACAGAACATGTCTGAGCGTCCGAACCAACCTGGCAATGCCCGAATTGGTCTGCAGGACCACCGCAAGACACTGCATGCCGAAAATCGAATAATAAAGATCGCTCCTGTTCGAGCGATTGAGGAATCCACCGTCTTTGTTGACCCTGCCGAGGACGAAGCCGGTAATCCGTTGCAATGACTCCGGCGGCAATATGCCTCTGGCGCGCCGAGCGGAGTCAAGCATCTGGATACCGATGTTAGTCATTAGCGCTGTTTCAATTTATCCCGGTCAACCAGGCGCATTTTTGCCTGTTTCTTGCGCTCGGCCAGTGCCTTGTAGGGATCGCTGCCAAGAATCTTCTCCATGTTGACCTTTACATTCGCCCGCGCCGCCTGCTCATCGTTTATCTCAGCGCCGTTGATCGGCGCCTCTGCAGATTTCGGGAATATAATAGCCACTTCAGGACATATCCTTGAGCAAGCTGGACAGTTGGTCTTGCAATTGCGTGGATTTTTTACAACAACCCTCCCCTTCTCGTCGGCTTCGTACACACCGAACAAACAGAAACTCAGGCACTGCTTGCAATTCTTGCAGCGACTGCGGTCTATTGCCGGAAACCACGGGGTCCATTCATCGGCGTGATCCGGCTCTGCTTCGACAACTTTCTCTTTGCGACTTTTCGCTGCCATGAGGGAAGTCAAACGCCTTGCAATCTCTTCGGCGCTTTGCGATCGCAAGTTCAGGATTTCTGTTCTGCCATTCTTGAGCGGAGCTCCGCCTGCATGAAAAAGTGAGCTGACGGCGCGCGGATGACAGGCCACAATAACCAGTTCATCGCTGTCTCTCATGCGGGCAAGTTCAGGATCTTTGTTCGCGGCCAGTTTGCACAAGTCGGACACGATTACGACTTCGGCATCGCATGTATTGATGGCCGACAGAACGCCCATCCTTTTTTCCGACGGCACAAGGTCGGGATAGTGCGAGCAACTGCAGTAAACAATCGTCTTCATTATTTCTTAAAATCCTTCCATTCTCAATCGCAGCATCGTGCGCCCTAAAATCTACGTCTCACCCCTATACGGTACTACATACGGTACTACGCTCAACAAGGGCACGTCCATAAGAGATTTTGCCGCCATTAAATCTGAGTTAATTACTCAGTTCATTGTTCTTGACCCTCATAAAGGCTTCCCGTAGCTTCAGGCAATTGTTTTTGGCGTGATGGCCGAGTGGTTAGGCACGGGTCTGCAAAACCTGGTACACCGGTTCAATTCCGGTTCACGCCTCCATGTCGCCTGTCTTTATCGCGAACAGGAGGTAACTAACATGCCTATTTACGAATACGGTTGCGAAAAGTGCGGAAACAAATTCGAGGTCCTGATCCGAACCAAGACAGATTATCCCAAAAAATGTCCAAAATGCGGTGCGGAAAAGATCAATAAAGCATTTTCAACCTTCGCTGTTGCTGCCCCCGCATCCGGCCACGATCACGGCTCGGAGCACTGCGCCTCCTGCCCTTCCGCCGATAGCGGCGCTTGCGGCGGCTCCGGCATGTGCCCCATGTCGGAGTAGCAGCCCATCCCAAAATGCGGCTGCGTTTAGCAGAATCTTGCGCGCAAGCCTTGCACACTTCCAGTCCTATTGCGCAATATTTGCGCGGCTGCGCGAGACGTTTTCGAGCAAACACGAAGATTTCCGTACCGGCACACTTCGTGCTAAACCACCAATGCCACGCAAAACAAACCATAGGAGAAAATCGTCGTGATGAAATTGAAACAACTATCTGTTATTTCTGGAGTAGCGGTGGGGCTCTGCCTTATTGCAAGCTCAGTAATGGCGCAGAACAGCGATGAAGCAGAGCAGGGACGGCGGGGTGGACGAGGTAATTTCGACCCGGCGCAGTTTCAGCAGCGTATAATGGATGCTGTAAAAGACAAGCTTGCCTTCACGAACGACGTCGAGTGGACGGCGGTCAAACCCATGGTGCAAAAGGTGATTGACGCCAGGCGCGACGCCATGGTTCGCATGTCCGGCTTTGGCCGGCGAAGCGGTAACAACGGCGACAACGCAGGGCGAGGCTCGTCCGATCAGTCCAGCCCGGAAGCAGACTCCTTACAGAAGTCCCTCGATTCCAATGCGCCCATGGACCAGATCAAATCAGGACTGGAAAAATATCGCGCGGCCCACAAAGACAAGGAAGCCAAACTCGCGGAAGCCCAGGAAAACCTGCGCAAGGTCCTGACCGTCAGGCAGGAGGCGCAAGCTGTATTACTGGGCTTGCTGAATTAGACTGTTCCGCCGAAATATGACACATGTTTACGATAAAGTTCACGGCTCGGCGAGGACGCGTCGCCCTACCTGTTGAACGAAAGGTGGGGCGAACCGTCCTCGGTGAGCCCTTTTTAAAAACAGAACACAATAGCTGGAGACCGGCGCATGAGCGATCCGCTCGTTCAAGAGTCATCGTTGCAGGCATTGCTTGACCGGATGGTGGCGGCCAGGCAACTGTCCGCAACCGACGCCGAGTCATTGCGACGCGTGAAATTCGACGGACAGAACGAAGAGGATGTCCTTAAGTGGCTTGCAGGCGAATACAGCCTGATCTACGAAAATCTGGATGGCGTTGAGCCGGATCGTGAACTTCTCTCCCTTTTCCCGGCGCGCATTCTTCTAAAGGAGCAACTGCTCCCTCTGCGGCGGGTGAACGGCTTGTCCGAAATCGCAACCAGCCGTTTATTCGCGACGCAGGGGCTCGATTCTCTCAAAACTTTGACCGGCTTGAACCTGACGCCGGTCCTCGCCACGAGCGAAGCCATCCAGCGCGCGATCAAGAAGCATCTAGGCGTCGGCGCCGACACGATTGACACGCTGCACGAGGAAAAATCCTTTCAAGTCGTGGACAAGGACTTGGAAGACACCGATCTCGATACGGCCGCCGGGGATGAAGCTTCCATCATTCATTTCGTCAACCAGGTATTGCGGGACGCGATCGAGTTGCGCGCTTCGGACATTCATCTGGAACCGTTCGAGGACGAGTTCCGCATCCGCTACAGAATTGACGGAGTGCTGCAGGACATTCCTGTCCCTGCGCAACTAAAACGCTTCCAGCCCGCCATCGTCTCGCGCGTGAAAATTCTGAGCCATCTCAACATCGCCGAGAAACGCCTGCCCCAAGATGGTCGCATCAAAATCCGCATCGAAGACAGCGAAGTGGACATCCGCGTTTCGGTGATCCCGATGTTGCATGGCGAAGCCGTCGTCATGCGTTTGCTGCGGCAGAACGCGACGTTGCGCGGCATGGGCGAACTGGACATGGACCAGCGCGAACTGGACTGTTTCCGGCGCGTGCTTCAACTGCCGCACGGAATCATTCTGGTGACAGGCCCGACCGGCAGCGGTAAGACCTCGACACTATACACGGCTCTCAACGAAATCAACGACGCTCTTCGCAAGATCATTACGATCGAGGACCCAGTCGAATATCAGCTGCGCGGCATCAACCAGATCCAGGTTTCCGAAAAGGCTGGCCTCACCTTCGCGCGCGGTTTGCGCTCGATTCTGCGCCATGACCCTGACGTTATTCTCATAGGCGAAATTCGCGATCAGGAAACGGCTCAGATCGCCGTGCAATCGTCGCTGACCGGTCATCTCGTATTTTCAACGCTGCACACCAAC
>Ga0181535_10006805_pt1 | contig 11680 bp, 8 predicted proteins | sample PEATcosm2014_Bin_44_FD_119774 | JGI IMG/M metagenome (GOLD analysis project Ga0181535, IMG submission 119774) | Peatland microbial communities from MTU Mesocosm Facility, Houghton, MI, USA - PEATcosm2014_Bin17_30_metaG | ecosystem: Environmental > Terrestrial > Soil > Wetlands > Peat | place...
ATCAAGCGCAACGGCACCAAGACCTTCGTCATTACTGACGCTGCGATGAACGACCTGATTCGCCTCGCACTCTATCAGGCGTATCACGAAATCGTCCCGATCCGGCGGCGTGCCGGGAAGGCGCGCGTCGTCGATGTCGTGGGACCCGTGTGCGAAACAGGCGACTTCTTCGCCCGCGACCGAGAGCTGGCCCCGCTTCGGCCGGGCGATCTGGTTGCGCTTCTTGACGCGGGCGCGTACGGCATGGCGCAGAGTTCCAACTACAACTCGCGGCCGCGAGCGGCTGAAGTCCTCGTTCAAGGACGAAGTGCGCGACTCATTCGACGACGCGAGACCCTTGATGATCTCCTGGCTCCTGAGATGATTGGTAGGGAAAACTGATCTTTCACTTGAGAATGGACGGTGCAACTCGGGCACGATCCAATCCGTCCTGTTAACGTATTCCGCGGAGGATTTTCTGATGCAAATTCGTACGATGGCTACGTGTGCCATGGCACTGGCAGCGTTGTGCCTTGGGTTCTCTAGGATCTCTTATGCCGACCCACTCAAGGTGAAAACCGAACAGGGCAAGGTGCAGGGCAAAACGATCAATGATGGCAAGGTGAACGCGTTTCTTGGCCTGCCCTATGCGGCGCCTCCAGTGGGCGATCTGCGCTGGAAGGCGCCCGAGCCCGCGGCTAAATGGAAGGGCACGCGAGATGCGACCAAATTCGGAGCGCATTGCGCGCAAGGCCGCGTTTTCGATGACATGATCTTCCAGGACAGCGGTCCCAGCGAAGATTGCCTCTTTTTAAATGTCTATGCTCCGGCTGGTACCGACGACAAGAGCAAGCTGCCAGTCATGTTTTGGATTCACGGCGGTGGGTACTCCGGCGGAGCAAGTTCGGAGCCGCGCCATAATGGCGATTTTCTTCCGCTGAAAGGCGTGGTCCTTGTCACCATCAACTACCGTTTAGGCGTTTTCGGTTTTCTGGTCACAGACGAACTGGCCAGGGAAGGCAATGGCGCAGCAGGGAATTATGGCCTGTTGGATATGGTCGCGGCACTCCATTGGGTCAATGCCAACATCAAGAATTTTGGCGGAGATCCAGCCAATGTCACCATCTTTGGCGAAAGTGCCGGGTCCTTCGCTGTCAGCACGCTGATGGCTTCTCCGCTGGCGCAAGGTCTCTTTGAAAAGGCGATCGGGGAGAGCGGGGCAGCATTCCCGGGCGGCCTGAGCCTGGGCGGGGACACGGTGGCGGAGCGAGCAAAGGCTGACGGCGCCTGGATGGATTCGATTGGCGCCAAGTCGCTCAAGGATCTCCGGGCAATGTCCACCGATCAGCTGCTCGAAGCAGCGAAGAAGAAAACTCCGGGAGGGTTTCCGCCTGCAATAGACGGGCGGTTGCTTACAGAGCCCGTTCCGGACACCTATGCGGCCGGCAAACAAGCGCACGTGCCTCTGTTGGCCGGTTGGAACGCCGATGAAGGGAGTTTCTTTGCTATGCGGGGTATGACCGCAACGCAATGGAACGCAATGGCAGATGGGCTTTTCAAAGAGCGCTCGGCTGCATTTTTGAAGCTCTATCCAGCGGACAGCGACACGGAAGCGCTTCGCTCAGCAATCGATTACGGCAGCGACAACTTCATCGCGTTGGGCACATGGAAATGGCTTGAGGCACAGAAGAAGACCGGCGACGCGCCCGTCTATCGGTACCACTTCGAGCTCGCTGCGACCCCTAGCAAGTTTCATCCTGGAACGTTCGCTTTTCACTCCGATGACATTGAATACGTCTTCGGAACGCTGGACACACGGCCCGGCTGGACGGTGCGTCCGGAAGATCGAAAACTCAGTGACGAGATGATGAGCTACTGGACCAACTTTGCCAAAACCGGCGACCCGAACGGACCCGGATTGCCATCATGGCCGAAGCTTGGCGCGGACGACGCCCTGATTCACCTCAACGACCCGATCACGTCAGGACCGGATACACTTCGGGCCCGCTATGAGTTTCTACTCGAAGGAATACCGCCAATGCGATTTTGAAAGGGCAGAACAGTCCTGACGCAAGAAAGGCCACCGTACGGTGGCCTTTCTTGTTACTGCGCTTAGGAGATACGAATATATGCCTGGAAGAATCAGCGGTCGGTCCCTGCTGCGGCAGCAAATCCAGCGGCTTGGTTTGCAGGGATCGTTGAAACAGGCGGAGGGTCCGAGAACGACGAGGTCCGGGCGTTGATGGCCGTGGAGTAATCCTCGCCGAGACCTAGCTTCTTGAGTGCACGCGAATCGGGCATCAACTTGGTCTGCCAGCCCTGGTCGGCCTGGTACTTCTGCATTGCTGCTTGCGTCGCAGCGTCCCATTGCCCAGTTGCATCGCTACTCAAATAGTGTTCGCGGATCAGCGCCTGCTGAATCTCCGTGACGCGAGCCGGCTCAATAGCTTTCTGTCCATGCAGAATATGACTTTTTCTGGAGGCATTTTTCGAGCCGGGATGGCCTTTGTGGCTCCGCGAAGTCTTCGTCAGGTGTGCGTGGCTGTTGCTCGGAGAGACTTTATGCACGCGAGAGGCGAGCGCTGGGACCGCAACCAACGCCGAGGATAAAAACAGAGCCAGGCTTGCTCGGAATGAAAGCATGCTGGTTTCCTCTCAGAATAAGACTTTCCGGAACGGCTTTTCCGAAATTCTATCGGAACTTAAAATTCTACGCAAATCAAAACTCGTTTCACATGAAGAAAATACGAGAAATCTCTCAAACGTAACTTGAAAGTGCTAAGGTTCCCGCCCTCTTCGCTCGCATTTCCCTGGTCGGCTCCTCAAGTGATTGCAGGGATTAACTTTTGCCGGCCGGAGGGGCTCAACAATCGCCCCCCAGCCGCTTAGGTCGCTATTGCAACGTACCGCCGATATAGTTGATCCCATCTCCGGGACGCCGCGGATCGACCACTTCAAATACGACATCGTCGCCTGTCTTCAGCTTGCTGACCACGGCATCGTATTGTGCCTTCGTTGCCGTCGACTGCTTATTGATCCGAATGATCACCAGTCCGGGCTCGAGCCCTTGCAGATCGGCAAAAGAGCCCGTCCGGACTGACTGAATAACCATGCCCTGGGCGTGGAGACGGCTGGCCACTGCCGGCGGCGCTTCACGAACGACAATCCCGAGCTTGCTTTCGCCTGCATCGCCTTCTTCGTCCGGGGCCGCGTTCGTTTGCGGATTATTCAGCTCTGCAAATACCTTATCCCGATCGCCGACGGTGACCGTTGCGTCGGTCGGTTTGCCATCGCGTATGAAACCGAGCCGAATGCTGGAGCCGGGTTTGCGGCTGGCAATCTCGTTGACCAGGTCGTCGCCATCCTTGATCGGCCGGCCATCCACCTGCGTAATAATGTCGCCAGGCTTGAGACCTGCCTTATCGGCGGGGCCGCCCGGTTGGACTTGCTGCACCAGCACGCCTGTTTTGAATCCGTAAATGCGGTTGACCGCGCCCGACAGATTGGGCCGGAACTGGATGCCGATGGAGCCGCGAACCACTTTGTGACTCGGGCTGATGAGGTCGTTGTATACGGAAACGACGGTATTGGATGGCATGGCAAATCCGATGCCCTGATAGCCGTTTGATTGCGTGAAGATGGCCGTGTTGACTCCGATCACTTCACCGTTCATGTTGAGCAATGGGCCACCAGAGTTGCCAGGGTTAATGGCTGCATCTGTCTGGATGAAGTGCTGGAACTGGCCGCTGGCACCGGGCTCGATGGTGCGGTTCTTTGCGGAGATAATGCCGGCGGTCACGGTCTGTGCCAATGCGAACGGACTTCCTATAGCTTCAACCGAGTCACCTACCTCGGTTGTCTCTGAGTTACCCAGCTTGACCGTTGGTAACGGGGAATTTGTATCGATCTTGATAACCGCGAGATCCGTGGCCTTGTCCGTCCCGATCACCCGCGCGGGCCGGCCCAGGTCCTGGGTGTCAGGATCGGTGGAAAGCTTGACGTAGATCTTATCGGCCTTCTCGATCACGTGATTGTTGGTGATGATGTATCCCTTAGGATCGACAATGAATCCCGAACCGAGCGATTCACGCACCTGACCGTCATCGCCGCCGCCGTCCTGGTCGGGAATTTGCCCACCAAAAAAGCGGTTGAAGAAGTTTTGGAAATCGTCTGATCCCTGGCCTTGTCCCTGTCCTTGACCCGGCTGATCGCCGTTCTGATCGTCATCGCCGCCGTTGGGGTTTTGGGGCATCTGCTGAAAACCGTGCGGATTTCGCCGCTTATTCGTCGATTGCTTGGGCAGAGTCTCCGTGTTGATGTTGACTACAGCGGGACCCACTTCTTTGGCAATTCGGACGAATTCATTGGGAGGCACAGAGGAATTCACTACGTGGAGGGGCGTAGCGTCCGTACTTTCGTTCTGCTTTTCCTGTCCGCGTACACCATGCGCGACAAAAGAGCCTCCGACAATCGCAGCCGAAAGAGTGGCAAGCACGACAAAGGTTGATGCGAGACGGCGGGCGCGCAGCCGTTCGAAGAGCGATTTCATGAGTTCGATGACCTCGTATTGCGTAACCAGCCTCGGTGGCTGGGACGTTCATTGCACGTTCTTACAGTATAGCGACTCATAAGGGAGCCGGGAGGAAACTCGCCTGCCTCCTGCAAGCTCTACCCGGCGAAAAAGAGGACGTTTTGATGATGGCTTTCGCCTTGATGCAATCGACTGCTTAAGTGGATTAGACGCAAGTTGGGCGCAAAGAGTCGTTCTGACGGCGTGCTACTATCCTGCATGGAATTCTGGCAGAGATACAAAGAACTTATCGCTGTTGGAGTAGTTGCAGCGGGCGCAACAATACTTGCGGGGCAGAATGCTCCACCCGGCAATCCCCCGAGCATAATGGACCGGCTGAACGCGATGATGGGTGGCGGCAAGAGCGCCTGGACGCCGGAGCAAATAGCTGCGATGGAGCGCCTGCGCACACAGGCGATGTCGGACACCTACGCCCTCGACGAGCTTCGCTATCTGACTGACAACATCGGGCCGCGGCTCAGCGGCTCGCCACAGGCACAGCAGGCGGTGGACTATGTTGCCGGCCAAATGCGTGCGCTCGGCGCGGACGTCACGCGGGAGAAGGCGACGGTGCCGCATTGGGTGCGTGGTGAGGAGAAGGGCGAACTGATTTCCTGGTCAGGCCAGACGCCCGGCACAACCCAAAAAGTTGTACTGACGGCGCTCGGCGGAAGCGTGGCTACACCGCCGGAGGGAATTTCTGCGGAAGTAGTAGTTGTGGATAATTGGCAGCAACTCCATGCGCTGCCGCCCGGCACGGTGAAGGGCAAAATTCTCCTGTTCAACCACAAATTCGACAAGGAACTGGCGGCACAGGGTGACGGCCTGAACGCCTATGTGGGGGGAGTCGTCTATCGCGGCGCAGGCCCTATTGCTGCAGGCGCGGTTGGTGCGGTTGCCGTCCTCGTTCGCTCGGTGGGCGGTGCTGATTTTCGGCTCCCGCACACGGGCATGACGCAATACGCCCCGGGGGTACCGAAGATTCCAGCGGCCGCAGTGACAGCCGAAGACGCCGATCTGCTAAAGGACCTCACCGGCCAGGGGCCCGTGACGATGCACTTGACGCTGACGCCGCAAACCCTGCCTGATGCGCAGAGCTATAACGTGATCGCCGACTGGAAGGGAACTGAGCATCCTGAGCAGGTTGTACTGGTGTCCGGCCATTTGGATTCATGGGATCTCGGTACAGGGGCAATCGACGACGGTGCGGGGGTTGTGGTATCGATGCAGGCCATTCATCTGCTGAAAGAGCTCAACATACATCCAAGACGGACAGTGCGGTTCGTGGCTTGGATGAGCGAAGAGGAAGGTTCGGAGGGCGCCGCGGAGTATATGGTCGACCACAACGATGGGATCGAAAATCATGTCGGGGCCATTGAATCGGACCTCGGCGCGGATCATCCCGCCGGAATCTATTACGCGGGGAAGAGCGAACTGGGACAATGGCTCCGGCCCGTTGCGCAGGTCCTCGATGCGATTGGCGCAGAGACCCTGGTGAGCACGCCCGAAACAGGCGAAGATATTGCTGGGTTAACCGCCAAGGGCGTACCGAGCTTTGCTCCGGTGCAGGACAGCAGGTTCTATTTCAACTATCACCATACGTCGGCCGATACGTTCGACAAAATCGATCCGAAGCACTTGAACGAAAATGCGGCGGTAATGGCTGTGCTCGCGTATGCGCTGGCCGACTCGCCAGAACCAGCTCCGAGGTAAGACCAAGACTCGTCAGGATTCGCGGATGTCCCCGCTGCCCGCTTTGACCATTGCCTCGAGGCGGCTGAGGAATTCTCGCTGTGAGGAATGAATCTTTTCGTGTGCGTCCGGCAAAGTGAACCACGAAGCGCGGTCGACCTCGGGAAATTCCTGCATCTTGCCAGATTTTGGCGGCCACTCCATCGAGAATAGGTTGCTGCGAATCGCGGTCGCCTCGCAGTCTCCTTCAACTGCCCAGGCAGCGATTACCTTCCCGGAGGTCAGCTTGACTTCAAACAGCGAGCGCAATTCGCCAGCGGTTGGCACGAATCCCGTTTCTTCCTGGAACTCTCTTTTTGCCGCGGACAGTGGGTCTTCTCCGGCCTCGTATTCGCCCTTGGGAATAGACCAGGCGCCGAGATCCTTCTTTTTCCAAAAAGGTCCACCGGGATGAACAAGGAAAACCTCGAGCGCGCTATTGCAGAAGCGATAGAGGAGAATTCCAGCACTCATTTTGTGCATTGACCAGATCTCTTTAACTTAGACGAGGCCGGAGTTTCCACGATTGCATTTTTCCGCGCGAACCCATCAGAGCTCTTGCTACAGCAGTTCCACAATTGCTGTATCCCGAATCCACCGCTGTCGAGTGTCATTTTCCTTAAGAAAATGACACCTTTCGCGGAACTGAAAAGGGCAGGTGAATTGTGGAGCTGCTCTAGTGTCATATCTCATGCTTCGTGCGCTGACGGGACGTGCGGTTGCGGAACTAGTTCGGTTAGCGCTATTCCAGAAAGGATCAGAAACGCACCCACAGCAGGCCGCATTCCCAGGCGCTCGCCGGTAAAAAGAAATGATGCAATCCACGCAAACACCGGCTCCATCGTTAAGAGGAGGGCAATGTGCGTCGAAGGCAGAATGGCCTGTGCCCAGCTTTGGATCGAGAATGCAGCGGCGGTGGCAAGAGCCGATGCAATAGCCAGAGCAACAATCAGCCTCGGTGTGAAGTGAATCTGCGGGTGCTCAATCATGGGCAGACTGATGGCCATGAATAGTGCGCAGAAGCCCACCTGCAAAAGTGCCAGCGGCTGAAATGGGATGCGCGGCGATATGTGGCTCAACGCGAGGCAGTGAAACGCGAATCCGATTGCACATCCAAAGGTGAGCATGTCTCCCAAATTGATGGACGAGAAATCCGGAAGCATACCCGTGATCCCGCCAAGTGCTCCTACGTGGCCAGGGGCCTGCAAGCTGGCTGGGGCTGTCAACAGCAGAATGCCTACAAACGCCAGAGCCGCGCCTGTGTACGCATTCCCCCGGGGGGAACGCGCGTTGGGCGGACGCAACACCGGAACTGACGAGAATAGTGGAACGAGCACCACCACGAGCCCGGTGATGAATGCCGACTTCGACGGTGTCGTCCTCACGAGTCCAATGGTTTGGAACTGATACCCCATTGCCAGGAAGAAGCCGACCACCGCACCCGCTGCCAGGTGACCCCGACGAATACCTCTCCACGAACGGTGATAAGCAACCGCGAGCAACCCGAATGCCAGCGACATGCGCACAAGGTTGAACGCCGCCGGAGTGGCGTCGACCAACGCTCCCTTGATGAGCACGAAGGTTGAACCCCAGACCGCGACCACGAACAACATGAGCAGATAGGCGCGCAGCTTCATGAGTTTCGATTCCTGGTGCAACCGCAGAGAGCGTTCAGGTCGGCGGATTCACTGCGCATCGGCGCTTGCAATGTAGGTCTGCTTGCCCGCGACAAATGTCTCGATCACCCTTGTGCCAAGGATCTTGGGCGCGTCAACTTTGTAGAGATCGCGGTCCACGAGCACAAAATCAGCATCGTATCCGGGCACGAGTTTGCCTTTATCCTTTTCTGCAAATTCGGCATAGGCTGAACCCTGTGTATAGGCGTAGAGTGCCTGACCCCGCGTGATCTTGTTTTCCGGGTAGTAGGTCTTCGTACCGCTCTCGTTCATCCGCGTGACCGCTGCATAGAGGCCGCGAAAGGGTGTGACTGGTTCCACTGGATAATCAGTTCCGAAAGCCAGTGGCACTCCCGCATCGAGAAATGCCTTCCACGCATAGGAATACGCAGCCCGCGCTGGGCCGAGCCGGTCTTCAGCCCAATTCATGTCAGTGAGCAGGTGGTTGGGTTGCATCGATGCAATAACGCCGAGTTGCTTGAAGCGCGGGATGTCCGCCGGGTCCACCACTTGCGCGTGCTCGATCCGATTGCGTGCCGTCGTCGGAATTCCCGGCTGCGCATAGGCGTCGAGAGCCATCGCCGCGGCCTTATCTCCAATGGCATGAAACCCGAGTTGGAATCCGGCCTGGGCCCGCTCCACCACCATCGTATTGAGCTGCACCTGCGTGTACTGCGGCAGACCGGAATTATTTGGGTCGTCAGAAAACGGCGCTTTCATTGCAGCAGTGCGCGAGCCAAGCGATCCGTCCATGAAACCTTTCAAGAACCCGGTACGCAGCATCGGATCGTTCGGGTCATGATGAGCACGCATTTTGATCAATTCCGGAAGAGAATCCTTGAAAGGCAGCCATTCCGTGATGCGGACCCTGAGAGCGCCTTCCTTTTCCAACTCTTCGAACACGAGAAAGTCCTGCCAATCGCTGAAATCCTGCACGCTGGTGATTCCGTGCGAAACAGCATCGGCAATGGCCAACTCATCGCCGCGTCGACGCTCTTCGGTCGTCGGAGGAGGAATGACCTTGTAGACGAGTCCTTGTGCGGATTCACGAAGGATGCCTGTCGGTTCTCCCTTCGCATCAAGATCGATGGCTCCGCCCTGCGGCGGCATCGTTACGCCGGTAATGCCGGCTACCTTGAGAGCCGCGGTGTTGGCGATGGAAATGTGGCCGTCAATGCGATCGAGGAATGCGGGATGATCCCCGGTGACTTTGTCGAGGTCCTGACGGCTTGGCAGCGTTTTGTCCGCCCAAAGGGTGTGGTCCCAGTTGCCGCCGGTGAGCCAATGCCCTGCGGGAGCAGCGTCGGCAAATACCTTCACTCTGGCCAACATTGCATCGCGAGATTTGATCCCGGTCAGGTCGACGTTTAGCTTGGTTTGCCCGGCGCCGCCGAGATGGGTGTGCGCGTCGTTAAATCCGGGAAAGACAAATGTGCCGGATCTGCCCGCATCCAAGGCGCGGAGCACGGTCTTCGGTCCGGCGAGGCGTTTGATCTCTGCGGTTGTTCCTATCGCAATGACCTTGCCATCACCGATGGCCATCGCTTGAACGGTCTGCGGATTGTCTTCGGCGAGACCGGCTCCGGTGTAAATGATGCCGTTAAAAAAGATGATCTCAGGTGGATCCGCGGTTTTCGCATTTGTAGATTTGGCTATGTCCGGAGTGTCTTGGGATGCGGTTGAAGCCTGTGCAAAGCACCACGAGGTCGACGCGACCAACGCGGTAAGCAGTAGGGAAGTGGCACGCATGGGCGGAGTCTACCAGAACGGCGCTACTGTTCAGCGGCCCAGTCCGCGATGGCGAGTGTGAGGAGCAATGCCCTTCGCAAGCCGAGTTCACGATTCTTGTCGTTGTACCACTCAGCCAAAGTGTGAGCGCCTCCTCCATCGCCCCCGGCGCCCATCGAAAGAGCCGGAATTCCCCGAGCGATCGGAACGTTGGCATCGGTAGAGCCAAGGCGGAGGTCGGTGCGAATTCCAAGGTGCCGATCGACCGAACGAAGAGTTTCAAGCATTGGCGAATCGGGGGGTAGCTGCGCGGCGGGGCGGTCTCCGATTTTGTTGATTGAAAACGTGAGTGGTCCTCGACTTCGGCCGCGGAGTGTTGCGGCAATCTCATTGGCACGACTCACTGCATCTTCAACAGCACGGTGAAGGGCCACTTCAAGGCGTATGAGCTCGTTGGCGCTCGTAGAACGAAAATCAATCGAAGCGGCCGCGCGCTCGGGAATGGAATTGACGCTCGTGCCGCCGTGAATGGTACCGATATTTAGCGTGGTGCGCGGCTCGTCGGGAAGCTGGGTTTCGCTGACGACGGCAAGTGCCGATGCAAGAGCGGATATCGGGTTTGGTGTGCCTGCATCGGTAAAGCTGTGTCCCCCCGGACCGAAGATTTCGATTTGAAATCGCAGGCTGCCGAGGGCCTGTGTGACCGCCGAGTCTGCTCCGGCGCCATCGAGAACAATGTGGGCAGCCACGCGGCTCGCCAGAATCGAATCATTGTAGAAATGGCGAATACCTCGCAGATCGCCTTCCCCTTCCTCGCCCACATTCCCAATCACCACCAAGGGCAGAGGCAGCTCAATCTCCGCGTGGATGAGCGTATGTGCGAGTGCCAGCATGCCCGCCACACCGGCGCCATTGTCCGAGGCTCCTGGCGCTTCCAGGCGAAGACATCCGTCCGTCTCAACCACTCTTGCGTTGATGAGCGTGTCGGCTGGAAAAACCGTATCAAGATGTGCGGAGAGTACGACGACAGGACCGCTGCTCTCTGCCGGCAGATGCTTGGCCGGCACGAGGCCGATTACATTGCCAGCGCCGTCGGTGTTAACTTCTGACAGCCCTGCTTTGATGAAGCGTTCGGAAATCCATGCGGCCCGCGCCATTTCGCCAAATGGCGGCGCGGGTATCGCAACAAGCTTCGTCTGCCAGTCCATGATGGTGCGCGGATTATTGTGCATCCAGGCGAACGCCGCGTGCACCTGCCGCCGTGCAGCGAGCGCGGTGACTCTGGAGAACGCCGTATTGCGAGCGAAAAGCACCATACGGATGTTTTCAGGGTAGCAGGGTGGCTAATCCTCTGCTGGTCGCGCCTTTCCATCTTTTGGCTTGACGCTTACCGCGATGAATCGCAGCCATACTCGACTGAATGCAGGAACAGTCCCCGAGCTGGCGCCGTCGGACCGGCAGCGGAACGCGCCCGGGCTGTGAAGATAGCCGGAATTCCTTCTGTCTGTCGGTACCCGCGACCCACATCAAGCATCGTGCCGACAAGATTGCGCACCATGTGATGGAGGAAGCCGTTTCCTCGAACGCGATAGACCAGCAGATCACCACCTTCGATCGCTTGCTTTGTCCAGGTCGAAGAAAAAATGATGCGGATGGTCGAAGGCTTCTCGTCCGGGTCTGTGAATGACGCGCTCTGGTTTCGCGCGGTCAAGTCGGGGTCGCTGGCTGCGAAGCTCAGGAAATCGTGCTCGCCCACAAGAAGTTGCGCCGCCGATTCTAGCTTATCGAGATCCATTGGCCAGGGGAACGCGTAGACGTAACGAGCGAGAAACGGTGAACAAACGGATTCGCATACCGGTTTCGCAGGCCTGACGCGATACTCGTATGTTTTTGCGACGGCGGAGTGCCGAGCATGAAATGTATTCGGTACGGTATTCGCTTCCAGTATTCGGATCGATTCAGGCAATGTCCGGTTCAGGGCGCGCTGCAGGTTTTC
>Ga0181535_10006806_pt1 | contig 11680 bp, 10 predicted proteins | sample PEATcosm2014_Bin_44_FD_119774 | JGI IMG/M metagenome (GOLD analysis project Ga0181535, IMG submission 119774) | Peatland microbial communities from MTU Mesocosm Facility, Houghton, MI, USA - PEATcosm2014_Bin17_30_metaG | ecosystem: Environmental > Terrestrial > Soil > Wetlands > Peat | place...
CGTGATCGATGAAATTGTGCCCCATCCATCGGACGTCTCTGTTTTTGTCCGATGGGTGGGAGTCCGCAGAAATCCAGGAAGGACTCTTTGTTTTGTTCAACCTGCATTTTTGTTTCTTATTAGAGCAGAATCGAAACCGCCGCTAACTCCGCTCCCGTCCTGCCGACAATTACCCTCCATCGGCGCACAATAGTCCCATGGCACTCCAAAACCAACCCGATCCGGCTCTGCACACGGCAGTCCCTAGTCCCTAATCCCTGCTCTTCCCCCTCCCCCCCTTTTTCCGTGAAACTGTGGAATTCCAACCAATCAACAGAAAATAAACCACTTACACGCATAGATTCCGTTACCATCCAGCCACCTGGCGTTACCCGCTCTAAGCCAATAACATCAACAAACAAAAAGACTTGCATGAAAAGAAAGCCCCTTCGCCAACAACGGATTTTGCGGGATTTATGCCCAAAAACTGAGCCTCATCGCCCCCAAACCCCCTGAAAGTAGAAGAAACTGAAAGCTGAGAGCTGAAAGCGGAAAGCTAGCCTTCCGCAAAATGCCATAAACTCATTCCATGGGCTTCCAGGACTTTCTCGGCAACACGGCGACCGTCACCCACCTGCGCGAGGCGATCCGCGCCGGGCGGTTCCCGCATTCGCTCATCCTGGCCGGCCCGCGCGGCGCGGGCAAATACACGCTTTCGCTGATGCTCGCCCAGGCCGTCAACTGCCTTGAACCCACCGAGTCCAACGGCCTGCCCGACTTCTGCGGTCACTGCCGTAACTGCACCCGCATCGCCGAGTCCGCCAATCTCGACGAGTTGGTCGATGCCGCCGTCAACGCCCGCGACGACCTCAAAGAGACCGACAAAAAAGAAACTCGCATCCTCATCCAGACGCACCCTGACGTGCTCGTCGTCCCGCCCGACCCGCCGCAACTGCTCATCAAGCTCGGCCAGGTCCGCCAGGTCATTCACGTCGCCTACTATCGCCCGCCGGTCGAGTCCAAGCGCTCTTTTTCCATCTTCACCTCGTCCGCGTTTATGAAAGAGGCGGCCAACAGCCTGCTCAAAGTCCTCGAGGAGCCGCCCAACCACACCTCGCTCATCCTCCTCACCGAAAACCCCCAGGAGCTGCTTCCCACCATCCGCTCCCGCGCCGTCGTTCATCGCTTGGGCGCGATTCCCATTGCCGATCTCGAGGCCCTGCTCGCACAGCGCCGCCCCGAACTCAAGACCAACGACCGCGCCCTGGCTGCCCGTCTGGCCGAAGGCGCCGTAGGCCGCGCCCTCACCATCGACCTCGCCGTCTACCTCGCCAGCCGCCAGGACGCCCTCACCCTGCTTCGCACCGCCCTCCGCGATCCTGACTATAGCCAACTCTTCCACGCCACGGAAACCTACCGCGCCGGCGCCGACGGCCAGGAAAGAACCATCAACCTGTTGCGCGCTCTCAGCAGCCTTGTTGAGGACCTGCTGCTGGTGGTAGCCGGCACGCCAGGCCTGATCCGTAACCTCGATCTGACCGCCGATCTGGAGCGCCTGGCCCAGGGCCTCACCGTCGACTGGATCGATGGAGCCGCCCGCGCCCTCGTCCAGGTTGAGCAAGGAATGCGCCGCAACCTGCTCCGCTCCCTCTCCCTCGACGCCATGGCCGTCAGCCTGGAACGGGTGTGACAGGGCGATGTCCGCGAGCATAGGCACTCGACAGAAAACTCTTGTCAGTGCATTCTTGTATTCAAGGCATCCGAGCAGTCTGATCGAGTTTCCTCATTTGAGCAAGAGAGAAGCACCGCTCAATGCAGCCTAGTTGTCTCGGATTCCCATAGGTCCGTTCCTGATTTTTTAAGACTGAAGACAACCACCCGTTCCGCTTTTTGCCCGAGGAAGGATGTGCTCCCATGAGCATTTCACCGAGTGTGCCCACTGCTGGCAGCCAAGGCGGCGCCGAGCCTGCCCGCCGCCAACTCCGCAACCGGCGCAACTCGCCCGCGCCCGCGCCCTTCCGCTTCCCCGCACAGATGGCGGAACTGGACGCTCCCCTGCGCCATGCCGAGCTCTTCTACCTGCAAAAGCAGATCCATTCGCAAACCCCCATGGTCATCGTCCTCGAAGACGGCGAACAGGTCGAAGGCCGCATCGAGTGGTACGACCGAAACACCCTCAAGGTTCTCGGCCGCACCAAGACCCTCGTCTACAAATCCGCCATCAAGTACATGTACAAACTAGGCGACGCCGGCCAGTAGAAAAAAACAGGGACATAGGGACCAGCGGCCTGTCTCTAGGTCTTTGACTGCTTGTTGTTGTACCAACAACCGCGGCTGGCCCCAAAAATTTACGCTCACTTTCCCAGTTGCTCCTGTACACTGCGCTTGGTTAGCTAACTTCCCCAAGCACGGCTGACCAAATCACAACAGGAGGAAGAAGATGAACAAGAGATTGTGGTGTGTCTTCACGGGGTTGTGTGGGCTCTTGGTTGCTACGCTGTGTGCGGTTCCGCTGGGCGCACAGACAGATGAGGTGAAAGCAAAACCGCCGATGTTTTCGTATGTCGCCAATTGGCAGATTCCGCGAGCGCATTGGGCAGAGGTGGAAGCGGCGAATTCGGCCGACAAGGCGATTCTGGAAAAGGCACTGGCCGATGGCACCATTGTGGGCTATGGCGACGATATCAATCTGGTGCATACATCCGACGGATGGACGCACGACGACTGGTGGTCGGCTACGTCGATGGCCGGGCTGGTGAAGGTTCTGGACCAGCTCGCAGCTTCCAGCAACTCTGCTTCTTCTGTTCTGGAAAGCGCGACGAAGCACTGGGACAACGTGTACATCAGCCACTATTACAACTGGAAGCCGGGGGCCTACAAGGGCGGCTATGTTCATGTATCAGCTTACAAGCTGAAGGCCGACGCGCCCGACGATGCGATCGAGTCGCTGGCCAAGCACATGGTTGTGCCGTCGCTAGAAAAGCTGCTGGCCGACGGCACCATTGTGGAATACGAAATCGACACCTTGGCCATTCACACCGAAGCGCCAGGCACGTTTGTGATCGTGTACGTGACGCCGACGCCGGAAGGCCTGGATACGGTGCAGGCGACGATCAGGGCTTCAGGGAAAGCCCATCCGCTTTCAATTGATGCCTTCAGCTCCTTCGTGGATGACAACGGACATCGCGACGAACTGGGGAAAGGGAACGGCGTTTTCAAGTAGGCCGGAGTGCTGCGGTCCTACCCTGGGCGCAAAAACAAAAACGCGCTGCCCAGAGGGCGCCCAGGTGGGGCACCCGCGCCCTGCAAATTTCTGGCCAGATGTAGAGCCTTCGTAAATCGGTGCTCTCGCTGAGCCCGAGCAACTTCCCAACAACAAAATTCAACATGGAGGACGAAAGCAATGAAATTCATGTCGACTTGGGCCCTTTTGCCAGGGTCCGTGCGAAGCGCAGCAGAGCAATTCCTTGCTGGTGGAGGACAAGAGTCGGAGGGCGTCAAACTACTGGGCCGCTGGCACAATGCGGACTGTAGCGGCGGCTTCAGCCTTTACGAATCCAACAGTGCAGCGGCTCTCCATCTTGGGGCCGCAAAGTGGGCAGATCTGCTTGAAATCACGACCGTCGCAGTGATTGAAGACAGTGAAGCCGGACCCAACCTAGTGAGTGTCTTCAAGAAGTAGAGCGGTGCTTCCCTTCCCTGCGGCTCGCGGTGATGGTTTATCCGCACGCGGGCCGCGGTTGGGAACGAGAGGCTGGCTGTCTAGGCCCATTCGCCCTGGCGCATGAGCGGCTCGACGGCGCCGGTCGCGGTGATACCGTCGATGTCGAGACTTCCTGAGCCGATCATCCAGTCGACGTGGATAAGGCTGTCGTTGGCGCCCTTGGCGGCGAGCTGCTCGGGGGTAAGTTTGTCTCCTTCGCGCACGCAGGAAGAGTAAGCCTGGCCGAGCGCGATGTGCGAGGCAGCGTTCTCGTCGAAGAGCGTGTTGAAGAACAACATGCCGCTGGCGGCGATGGGCGAGGAGTGCGGGACGAGAGCGACTTCGCCGAGGTGACGCGCGCCTTCGTCGGTGTCGATGAGCCGCTGGAGCACTTCCTGGCCGCGGGTGGCGCGGGCATCAACGATGCGGCCTTTTTCAAAGCGGACCTGGATGCCTTCAATCATGGTTCCCTGATGCGAGAGCGGCTTGGTGGCGGTGACGGTGCCTTCGGCGCGATCTTTGTGGGGCGTGGTGAAGACTTCTTCAGTGGGCATGTTGGGAATGCAGTAGAGGCCATTTCCGGCTGTGGTGCCGCCGCCGAGCCAGAGATGATCGTCGGCGAGGCCGAGACGGAAGTCGGTTCCTGGGCCGCGATATTGCAGCGCAGCGTAGCGCTTTTCATTGAGGCGCGCGGCGCGGGATTGCAGAGTGGCGTCGTGGGCCTTCCAGGCGGCAACGGGATCGGGGCCGTTGATGCGCGTGGTCTCGAAGATCGCGTCCCAGAGTTTGGCGAGGGCGACATCGGGCGCGTCGTTGGGAAAGACGGACGCTGCCCAGGCGGGGGTGGCGCTGGCGACGATGGTCCAGTTGATGGCGTGGCGGGTAATGAGTTCGAGGGCAGGACGATAGGCCTGCGAGACGGCGCGATTGGCGCGGCTGACCTTGGAGGGATCTTCATTGGAGAGCAGGGCTGGGTTTCCGCCGGCGATGGCCAAGCGCGCGGTTCCACTTTTGAAGGCGGCGCCCATGCCGTCGTAGAGCCAGGTGGCGGCGCGGTCGAAGCTCGCGTCTGGAGCGAAATGGTAGCGCATGAGAGCGGCTTCGTCGTCGGTGTAAAGGGTAGTGACGAGCGAAGCGCCGGCGCGATAAGCCTGCTCGGTGATGCGGCGGGCAAGCGGCAAGGCATCGAGCGAGGCGGTCATCAGCAGTTCCTGGCCGGTCTGGAGACCGAGGCCGACGCGAACTGCGACTTCAGCTAACTGATTGAGTTTGTCTTCGTGCGTACGGGGTAACGCCGTGGCTGTGCTCATGTGTTTTTATTCCTCGTTGCTCTCGCGTGATTGGGGCTGGCGGCGATCGATGGAGGGCGCGCCGTATTTCAATTCTAGCCGGTTGAAGTTGGTGGGACGGGCAGCGATTGCGCTCGGCAGGTCATGTCCACAGGCACGACACCGGCGCGGCAAAAAGACGTTTGCCGAAGGGGAGGGCCATCTCGCCGTCGTACAGAACGACGCCCAATTTGAAGTCGTTGCCGACGGCGGCGGCGAGTTTGCGAAGCCCCTTGAAATCGGCGCTCGTGACCGTGGCGCCGGCTTTGACCTCGATGCCGACCAAAGCGCCGGCGGCATCTTCAACAACAATATCGACCTCATCCTGATCCTTGTCCCGATAGTGAGAGACAGTGCACGCGTCCTCCATCCAGGAGATCTGTTTCAGCACCTCCGCGAAGACAAATGTTTCCAGCAGCCGGCCAAAAATGGTGCGGTCTTTTTGCACTCGCTCGGCGGTGACTCCGAGCAGCGTGGCCAGAAGGCCCGAGTCGAGGAAGTGGAGTTTCGGCGTTTTGATCAGGCGCTTCAGCTGATTGCGAAACCACGGTTCCAGCCGGCGGACGAGAAACAACTGTTCGAGGATGGCGATATATTTTCTGGTGGTTTTGTCGTCAAAGCCAACCTGCCCGCCGATCTGCGTGAAGTTGCTGAGCTGTCCGGAGTATTGGGCGAGAACCTGGACAAGGCGCGGCATGCGGTCCAGCTTTTCTACCTCGGCTATGTCGCGCACGTCCCTTTGCACGATGGCCCGGATGTAGTCGCGCGCCCATGCCTGGCGCCTTTCCGGTTTTTTGCGCCGCAACATTTCGGGGTAGCCGCCCGTCAATACGGCTTCCACCAGATCTTTGCCGGTCAGGATTTCGCCAGGCTTGCCAAGCCTGCCCTTGAATGCGGTTTTGAGAAACGCCGGCTTGCGTCCGTGAATTTCGGCTTGCGCGAGAGGGAGCAGATTGACGATCTCCATGCGGCCGGCCAGGCTCTCGGAAACCTGAGGCACGGTGAGCAGATTGGCCGATCCCGTCAAGAGAAACCGGCCGGCGCGGCGGTCTTCGTCGACAGACTTTTTGATGGCCCGGAGAAGATCGGGGGCTCGCTGAATTTCGCCGATCGTGGACTTGTCGAAACCGCGCAGCAGCCCGGCCGGATTGCTGCGCGCCGCTGCCAAAGCAGTGTCGTCGTCCATGGTGAGGAAGACGCGCTTGCCTGCGACCAGATCGTGAACCAGTGTAGTCTTGCCGCACTGACGGGGCCCGGTGACCAGAACAACCGGCGTATCCCCGAGCGCGATAGCGATGCGCGCGGAGGCAAAGCGGGGATAAATCGCATTGTGGGAGTCGTCCATCTCGGAAATTACCTCCGTCCAATCCGGATTATACGCCCGTCCAATCCGGATTAAAGCGTCGTCCAATTCGGATTATACGTCCGTCTACTTCGGAATCAGACGCCATGCAAACGAATTATTTGCGCTCGATATTACCGGTCGGGCGCGGGGCGGGAACGGCCAGTTGCTGCCGCTGGAGGAAGGGCGCGGATTTGCGGCGGGGAGTGCGGGGGGCAAAGCTGGTGATTGTGCCGGGGTGCGGACATACGGCTTCCATCGAAAAGCCGAAGACGTTTCTGGCGGCGGTGTTGCAGTTTCTGGATTGAGAGGAACAGCGGGTCGGTGAAAAACGCGGATGCCAGGTGACAGACACAAGAAGCACCCACGCGTGGCTGAGCCGGTTTCGATGCGGCGGCTATTCCTCTATGCGGTACGTAAATTCTTCAATAACCGGATTCGTGAGGACTTCGCGGGCGATGCGCTCGACCAAGGCTCGGGCGGCGTCGGCGGCGAGTCCATCGGCGAGGGAAAGCGCGAAATACTTGCCCTGGCGGACCGCGGTCACCTCTGCGAAACCGATCTTGTGCAGCGCGTTCTGGATGGTTTGGCCCTGGGGGTCCAGGACCGATGTCTTCAACGTGACGTAGACATGTGCCTTCATTTCCGTGATTATATTAGTTCTGGCGGCTTGTCCCCTACTGCCGAGCAGCTCGCCGCCGATGCGTTGCACTTTTTTGTCTGAATTCCGGTTCTATGCTGAACCCGGACCCTACCTCCCCAACCCTGAAGGAGAAGTAAAGCGTGATGGTTAACTATCTGGAACTGCCCATCGGCGACCGATTCCCCGAAGTCTTTCGCACGGTGGTCGAAATTCCCAAGGATGGGACTCAAAAATACGAATACGACAAGCAGTTGCACGTATTCAAGCTGGACCGCAACCTGCATTCTCCGGTGCACTACCCCGGTGACTACGGCTTTATTCCATCGACGCTGAGCGACGACGGCGACCCGCTGGACGTGCTGGTGCTGGTGCCGGGACCGAGCTTCCCTGGCTGCGTGCAGGAAGTGCGGCCGATTGGACTGCTGGAGATGCTGGACCAGGGCGTTCTGGACGAGAAGGTGCTGGCGGTAGGAAAAAACAACCCGCGCTTCGACAGCATATGGAACTACACCGATATTTATCCGCACATGCTGAAGGAGATCACGCACTTCTTCTCGATCTACAAGGATCTGGAAGGCAAGCGTGTGGAGATAAAAGGCTGGCACGACGCCGCCTATGCCCGCGATCGCGTCGTGATTGCCGCCAAACAATTTGAGGAAGGCAAAAAGAAACAAGCTGGGACAAAGAAGAAGTCCGCGGTATAAGCGGCGGCTACAGGCAGGCAGAAACTTCGCGCTTGTGATCGCGGCGAAGGAGCCTTCGGGCACCCAGCATGAGACCGTAGAGCAGTGGGCCGAGCAGGCCCACTGCGGATGCGACAAGTGCAGCCGAGGTGTCGCCGATGATCTTTTCGCCGTGCGCGGCATACAGCGCGTAGGCGATCAGCACCGCGGGGCCAATGCCCAGCAGGCAGACAAAAGCAAGGTTACCGGCTTTGAACGGGCGCTCGAGTTGCGGCTCGCGGATGCGGAGAACGGCGAGAGCCAGAAACTCCAGCAGCAGGCTTGAGCCATAGAGAATCAGGTCGATGGAGACCAGGCGCTCGAAGGGGAGCTTGAGCGCCAGTGCCCAGGCGAAACCGCAAAAGAGCACACTCACCCATGGCACGCTGCGGCGGTTGCGCAAGGCAAGCACGCGGGGCAACATGCCGTCCTCGGCCATGGCCATGGGCAGGCGCGTATAGCTCATTGACAGCGCGTTAAACATGCCGACGCCGGTAAGGCAGCCGCCAGCGATGACGGCCAAGCCCAGGGCGGTTCCGGCGAACCCGGGTCCACCAAGCGCGCGGGCCGCATGGGCCCAGTCGCCGGTGGAGAAACTGGTGGCGGAGAGGCCCGAGAGCGCCATTGCCGTCAGCGGCAGAATGTAGGTGATGGCCGTAAGCGCGGTGGCCGCGACCATGGCGCGCGGATAGTTGCGCTGCGGGTTCTCGACCTCTTGCGCCACGGTGGAGGCGTTGTCCCAACCCATGTAATTCCACATAGCTACCAGAACTGCCGTGGAAAAGGCGGAGCCAGCGCCGAATCCCGTTGCGTGCAGCGGGGTCGAGTTGCTCCATTGCACCGCGGGATGGAGTTGTAGGCCACGCCAAAAGCCCAGGGCAGTAAAGATGACGAAAGGCGACAAGAGGAGCGCGAATAGCCAGACGGAGCCCTCGCCCACGGCCGGCGCACCGCGAAGGTTCCACAAGCCGCAAACGGCGACAACCGCAAGTGACCAGACGTAACCCTTCCATCCGGCAGTGAGTACAGGCGAGAACTTGCCGAGATAGAGAACAAAGATAGCCGGATAGAGGGCCATGTCGAAGATGCTGGCGGAAAGCGAGAGCCAGCTTTCCTGGAAGCCCCAGAACGGGCCCAGCGCGCGGCGCACCCAAACGTAGAATCCGCCCTCGGCGGGAATAGCACTGGCCAGTTCACCGATCATCAGCGCGGTGGGCAGGCTCCAGAGAATGGGCAGCACAAGAAGAATTGCGATAGCCCAGCCGTAGCCGGCACCGCCCAGAATGTCCTCGATTCCATAGGGGCCGCCGGAAACCATAAAGTAGGTGGCGGCAATCAGCGGCACAAGGCGCAACTTTCCCTGCGCCGATTTTAGAGTTTGGGACATTACAAATGAATCTAACAACATGAACTGGTTGCAGAAAGTGGAAAATGCAACGGCAGGCACCAGGCCTGCGCCTCAGGCGGGCTGCGAGGAAGACTCGCAAACAACCCCGCGACGAAAAGCAGTCTTCGCGTTTGCAGATAATTACCGCCCGCCGGAGCAGAATCAGGAGATGAGCTCCCTTCCAATCTCTGCCGCCGTGCCAGCCGTCTTTCCGGTCCGTACCAGACCAAATAAAAATTTCCTGTTTTCCCGTGAAACTGTGAGAGCCAGAATAACTAATTAAAAACAAATACCTTACAACCGAAAAACGATGTAAGTACTGGCGCTGTACGGCTGTAAGAATCAGACAGTCAAAACCACAACTAAAAGAAATTAATACACTTACTAGCACGCGTCAATTTCAGAGCCTTGCGGGATTCGCGCGATTTTGGCCTGAAATATTGGCCTCATCGCCTTCCAGCGCACGAAAAACACGAGAAAAACGCTCTTCGCAACCTGCCAGACTCCCGAGCCTATGCGTCGCCAAAACGTCCGCTGTCTCCTCCAATTCGGTGCAGAGACAGTTTTCGAGAATTCTCTGGCACAGCAGCGTAGCAGTCACTCAAGAGTCATATACAATGAGGTGAGCAGTAGATCCGCAAGCTGTTGCAGCAGATGCGCGCGTTCGCAAAGCGCGGCGCAATTGAAACGCAGCCGAAGTCGCTGAGCGCGAGGATCATGTCCTCAAGTTCGACCACAAAGCGGTTCTATTTAGCGGAGAGATGGCCGAGCGGCTGAAGGCGGCGGTTTGCTAAACCGTTATAGGGTCAAAAGCTCTATCGGGGGTTCGAATCCCCCTCTCTCCGCCAGGAACCCTTCTGAGAACATCCCAAGACATCCAATAGAAAGACGTAAAGCCTAGCAAATGCTAGGCTTTACGTCTTTCTGCGTCCAGATGCATCCAGGTGCAGCCGTGTTTTGGCGGGTGTATTTTTGGGTGTATTCTGTTTTTGAAGTGGGTGTACTTTTCTTGAGCGGGGAGGAACGGGCATGGCCGGACTGACAGATACGGAGATCAAACGGTCCAAAGCGGCGGAAAAAGCCTACAGCCTTGGCGATGGGGGCGGACTTTACCTCTGGGTCAAGCCAACTGGCGGGAAATTATGGCGCTGGTCCTATCGTTTTGAAGGCAAAGAGAAGCTGATGTCGTTGGGGAAGTATCCTGATGTTTCGCTGGCGCAGGCCAGGGAACGCCACGCCGAGGCCCGCAAGCTGCTGGCGACTGGCGTTGACCCGATGGCGCAACGGAAGGCCGAGAAGACCGCAGAGAAAATCGCGGTCGAGAACTCCTTCCAGAGCATAACCACACAGTGGCTGGAGCATTGGCAGGAAGGGAAAAGCCCTCGCCATGTGGACACGGTCCGGCGACGCATGGCGTCCGATATTCTGCCCTGCCTCGGAGCGCGGCCGATTGCCGAGATCGAAGCGCCGGAATTAGTGGCAATGGCCAACACGATTCAGGATCGCGGCGCGCGGGATATTGCCAAACGAGCGCTGGAGACGGTGGGGCAGGTTTTTCGCTACGGCATCGCCCACGGATATACCAAACGCAACCCGGCCACTGAGATTCGCCCCAGCGACATTCTAAAATCCTCGCCGAAAATCAACTATGCCCGCATCGATGCCAAAGAGCTGCCAACCCTGCTCAGACGCATCGAGGTCTATCAGGGAAAGCAGGTCACACGGTTGGCAATGAAGCTGATGGCGATGACCTTTGTGCGCACCACCGAATTGATCGAAGCCAAGTGGGGGGAATTTGACCTGGAGAATGCCCGCTGGGACATACCCACCGAGCGGATGAAGATGCGGACGCCGCATATTGTGCCGCTGGCTAGGCAGGCATTGGAGGTGCTGGAGATGTTGCGCGATTTCACTGGGAGCAATGAATGGCTTTTCCCCGGCGACCTCAACCCGGCCCATCCGATGAGTAACAACACCATTCTGGCAGCATTAAAGCGCATGGGCTACAAAGGGCGCATGACCGGCCACGGTTTCCGGGGTTTGGCGTCCACCATCCTGCATGAGCAGGGTTACGCGCATGACCATATCGAGTTGCAGCTTGCTCACGCTCCGCGAAATGCCGTCAGCGCCGCCTACAACCACGCCCTCTATCTGGAGCCACGCGCCAGGATGATGCAGGAATGGGCGGACTTTCTGGAACGGACACAGCGCGGCGGCAAGGTGCTGCCGTTTAGCGGAACTGCGGCATAGGCATCCAGTCAATTCGACCGACAGAGGCCAAGGGACGGCTGCAATCCAATCCCGGATGGGTGCCAATCCCAATTCCAGCGCCGGACGTCATCTCGCCGACGAACGATTCACTCCAGCTCTCTGGCCGCAGAGTTCCCGACTAGCCTCTATCTGGCAGGCAATCCACTCCTCGACCTCGGTTTCAATCCAGCCGACAGCCCTGGCCCCAAGCGACACTGGCCTTGGGAATCTTCCTTCCGTTACGCGCTGATAGACCGTGCTGCGTGAAAGGCCAGTGCGATCCAATACAATCGGCAGTCTCAGAATCTTTCTCGGCATCCCTTTAC
>Ga0181535_10006809_pt1 | contig 11676 bp, 6 predicted proteins | sample PEATcosm2014_Bin_44_FD_119774 | JGI IMG/M metagenome (GOLD analysis project Ga0181535, IMG submission 119774) | Peatland microbial communities from MTU Mesocosm Facility, Houghton, MI, USA - PEATcosm2014_Bin17_30_metaG | ecosystem: Environmental > Terrestrial > Soil > Wetlands > Peat | place...
GGCAGATTCGACCACCTGGCCATCGACACTGCGGGCAATCGCCTCTTCATCGCTGCAACAGGCAATCATTCCGTTGAAGCGATCGACCTCACGACTGACAAAGTGCAACAAAGCATCACCGGCCTCGGCAAGCCGCATGGCTTGGCCTGGGTTGCGGCAACTGGCAGTCTCTACGTCGCCGACGGAGCGCTGGGTGAACTCCGGGTCTACAAAGGACAGCCGCTTGCTCTGGCCGGGAAGATCAAGCTCTCCGACGATGCCGATGACATGGTCTATGACGAGGCCAACCACCTGCTCTTCGTGGGCCACGGCGGCTCGGATGCGGCGAATCCAGCTAAAGTCGCAGTCGTTGACACGGCGCATTTCAGTCTGGTCGCAAACCTATCGGTGGCAACCCACCCGGAGGCGCTCGACATCGATCCGCAAAGCGGGCGTGTATTCGCCAATATTGCCGAGGCGAGTGAAGTCGCGACGATTGGCACGTCCGCTAAGACGATTGGCGCGCATTGGAAGCTGACCAAGGCAGCCGACAATGTGCCGATGGCCTTCGATAGCGAAGATCATTTGCTCTTCGTCGCCTGCCGGACACCGGGAACCGTGATTGCACTCGATGCTGCAACCGGCAAAGAGCTGGCGAGTATGCCAACGGCGGCTGGGGCCGATGATATTTTCTATGACCCGGCACTGCGCCGTGTGTATGTAATCAGCGGCGCTGGCGAGGTCGATTCGTATCAGGTGGACCGGGCGAAGAATCTGCATCCGCTTGAAGTCCTGCACACAGCTGCTGGAGCAAAGACGGCCTTGTTTGTCCCAGTGCAGAATCTGCTTTACGTCGGCGTGCCGGGGGTAGACGGCAAGTCGGCAGAGATTCGCGTTTTCTCAACGGGCTATACGCAAAAGCCAAATGCCGCCCCGGTGACGAGCAGCCTCGACGATCATGGCGAACTCAAGTTCGCCGTGATCGTCAGCCGTCATGGAGTGCGCTCGCCCACGGGCAAGACCGACCAACTGAATCAGTACTCGTCAGAGCCTTGGCCCACATGGAGCGTTCCACCGGGCTACCTCACCGAACACGGCGCGCATCTGATGACTCTCTTCGGCGCTTATGATCGCGAACAGCTTGCCGCGCAGGGACTGCTCTCGCCGAGCGGTTGCGCCGATGCGTCGCAGATCAGAATCGTCGCCGACTCTGACCAGCGCACGCGCGAGACTGGTAAGGCGCTGGCCGCGGGCATTGCGCCGGGCTGCGCGCTTGAGGTCACTGCTTTGCCGGAGGGAACGCATGATCCTCTCTTTCACTCACTCGGCGCTGGAGTCGGCCATATGGATCGGACACTGGCCTCAGCGGCAATCTCTGGCCGCATAGGAGACAACCCGCAGGGACTGACCGAAGCCTATCGCCCGCAACTCAAGGCGCTCGACGCGGTCCTGCATGGCTGCAAGACTGGCGCGAACTGCCCAGCCACGGGCACGTCGGCGCCTCTGTCTATCTTTGATATCGCGCCTGCAACGGCTAACTCCGGTCGCATGGCCGACTCGCGCGCCTCTATCGACCTCGCTTCCACAATGGCGGAGAACATGCTCCTTGAATACGCCGAAGGCATGGACGCTGCAAACGTGGGCTGGGGCCGCGTGGATCTCAGCAAGCTGCGCGAGCTGCTGCAAATTCACGTCGCTCATGAAGACCTTGCGGACCGCACGAGTTATATTGCCCGTGCCCAGTCCTCGAATCTTCTGCTCCACATGCTCCAATCGATGCAACAGGCAGTTGCAGCGCAGCCCATTGCAGGCGCTGTCAGCAAACCCGGTGATCGTCTTCTTGTGCTCGTTGGCCACGACACCAACCTCGCAGCCATTGCCGGAGCGCTCAACATCAACTGGATCATCGACGGCCGCCGCGATGATACACCGCCCGGAGGAGCGCTAGTCTTCGAGTTATGGAAGACACCCGGCAAAGAGGAGTATTCTGTGCGGACCTATTACACGGCACAGACGCTAGAACAGATGCGTAACGCCGCGCCGCTCAGCCTGCAAAATCCTCCTGAACGCGTTCCGGTCTTCGTGCCCGGTTGTAGCCAGGCCGATAACTCTTGTAAGTGGGATGCATTTCAACAGGCGATTCAAGCAGGAACCGACTCGCATTTTACAAACTGATCTGAACCGTTCTTGCGTATTCAGGAGTTCTGATCCCTGTTTATAATCGAGCACAAAAAGGCCAACCCGCGCGAAGAGCACGGGTTGGCTTTTTTGCCGTTAGGACGAAGCAAGTTCTAGTAGAGGACCTTCAATCCAAACTGAAGGATGCGTGGCTCGAAGGTGCCTGTGACGGTGCCGCTCCCGCTGCTTGGGTTGTTCACGACGGCTGTGCCGGAGGCGCTTCCCATGCCGCTGGAAGGCAAGTACAGGTTGGTGTGGTTGAAGACGTTGTAAGCTTCAGCGCGGAACTCGACCTTCATTCTGTCCACTGGGGTATTGAAGCGCTTGTTGAGATCGAGGTCGGTCTGGAAGAAATTCGGCGTGCGGCCTGGATTGCGGGGTGCGTTGCCGAATGGGCTCAACAGATTGCCGCTGGAGTCCTTAGTTGCCGGCAGCGTGAAGGCGGCCAGATTGATGTAGTTGATGGTGCCATTGGCGGCATTCATCTGAGTGAGGCACGAGTGTCCGGAGTGACAAGTGACAAACGACTGACCGGGAACCCGGTTGGGACGATACTCGTTGGCGCCGCGATAGGTGGCCGAGATCTGCGGTGAGACCGCTGTGGCGGAGTTCGGGGTATAGGTGACGTTGAACGGCGTTCCTGCCTGCGCGGTGTTGACGGCGCTAATCTGCCATCCGCCCAATACTGCATTCGCCACAGGATTGCTCCCGCTGGAGAGATACTGGCGACCTTTGCCGACCGGCAGATCATAGACGAGGCTAGTGATGTTGGCCAGCGGCAGATTGTAGTCCGATTGCGCGTAGTCAGCGCGGAGGTTGTTGGCATCCTGCGGCGAGGGCGTGTTGCCCTCTAGTGAGGCTGAGGCATTGTCCAGCGAGTGCTCCCAGGTGAAGGAGTTCAACAGAGTCAACCCTGCAACAAAGCGCTGCTCATAGCGAACCTGCAGTGCGTTGAAGTGGGAGTAGAATCCGTTGAATGCCTCGGTAATGTCGCCGTTGACGAACTGCGCGCCTTCCTGCGTTCCCCAGGTTGGGTATGGACGCGCGAAGCCGATTCCACCCGGCACGGTTGTCGGTCCAAGACTGGGGTTCATCTGGTTTGCGTTCATGAAGCCTTGCAGCTTGAGGCCGTGGTTACCGACGTAGGCGATGTCCAACAGCGTGTTCTTGGCCAGCGACTTTTGCACGCTCAGGAAGAAGCTTTCGACGTAGGAATCTTTCGTGTCTTTGGGAATGTAGGTGACGTTGTCGGTTCCAGGGTTGAAGTTGGTCGGCACCACCAGGTTTGCCGGGAAGCCTTGATCCATGTGGACGTAGCAACTGGTGGCGGGAGCGCCGGTAAGGCAGCTATTCGTTTTGGTAGGGGCGGGCTGGGTGACGGAGACAAAGAGCGCGTTCGGCGCGTTGATGGGCAAGATATCGCCAGATCCGGCGCGGGTATAGTGGACAAAACTAGTGCCGAAGCCGCCGCGGATCGCAATGTCGGGCGTGAGGGCATAGGCGAAGCCCACGCGCGGGGCATAGTCGCCGAGGGAGGGATTGACCAGGGTCTTGCCATAGACGCCGCCGCCGGTGGCGGGGGTCATAAACGGTCCCGTCGCGGCGTTAGGGGTAATCGTCAGCATGGACGGAGAGCTGGTGTTTCCGTTGAAGTTAGAGAGGTCGTTGTTTGCCTCCGAGTAAGGTGAGCCGTACTCCCATCGCACACCCAGATTGAGGGTCAACTTGGAATTGACCTTCCAGTCGTCCTGGGCATAAGCGCTATCAGTGGATTGGAGAAGGTGAGCCTTGAAGTAAGTGGCCAGTGAGTAGGCGTTGGTGTTGCCGAAGAGGAAATCGGCCCAGTAGTTTTCATAGACCTTGCCGCCCGTTGCGGGGATATTGCAGGTGCCCGCGGGTGCCGATGCCGGACAGAGGCTGTATCCGCCGCCGAAGGCGAAGCCGCCATAGAGCGGGTTTGAGTCTTGCACTTCCATCCAGATGTGCTCGTACTCATAGCCGAATTTGAGTGAGTGTTTTCCCCGAACCCAGGAAAAATTCACCTTGGGGTCGAGCAGAGAGGGATTTTGCCACTGCGGATTGGTGTTCTGTCGTCCGAAGGTGCTAAAGCCGCCGCCGAAAGTGGTGGTCGGAAGGCCGCCGGCCACAGTGGGATCGGTCGGCAGTCCCGGGAAGCTGATGGAGTTATTGCCGATGGAGAGCGAGTATTTGCCGGCGCGCGTGTCAGAGAGTCCGAGGCGGGCATCCAGAATTTTGTTGGCGCTGAACAGATGCGTGTATCCGAGCGCAACCTGCTGGTCGAGAATCTTTTGCCGGCCGTTGCCGTTGCCCTGCGAGTCGAGCGGCTCGGGCTCAGTGGGGAAGTTGATGCCCGTCTCTTTGCGGTCGCTGACCTTCAAGAACCAGGAGCTTCTTTCACTCTGCTGGAAATCGAGGCGCAGATCGCCCTTGTCGGATTTATCTGTGAATGGAGCATTGGTGGCGCAGTCGTTCGGGGCCAGGCCAAGGCTGGTGCTGGTTGTGGATGTGTTGATCAAAGAGCTGCCCGCGGAAACGAGGCACTGCGATGGCAATTTGGCGAAGAACCCAAGAATCTGTTGGGAGGCTGGGTTGATAGCTGAGGCAGGAATCGGCGTGCCAGCCTTGTAATATGCGCCGGTCTGCGGATTCTGCACATCGACCATCAACACCGGCGTCCCGGTCGGGGTGCTGATTCCGAGTTCGCTCTCAGTCGGAACGGTGAAGACCACGGTTGGAGTGAGCGTCTGGCGGAAGCCCTCGTAATCGACAAAGTAGAAGAGCTTGTCCTTGACAATCCGTCCGCCAAAATCGGCGCCGAACTGATTGCGATTGAAGGCCGGCTTGGGAAAGCTGAAGTTGCCGGCTTTGGCCTTATAGTAGCCGAAGGCATTCAGATCGGTGTTGCGGACAAACTCGTAGAGCGTCGAGTGAAATTCATTTCCGCCGCCCCTGGAAGCCACATTGATGGTGGCTCCGGCGGAGCGTCCGTATTCGGCGCTCTCATTGTTGGTCACCACCTGAAACATCGAGATCGAGTCTGGCGGAGGCTGGATGATCTGGTTGTCAAATCCCTGGTTGCTCTCGCCGTAGGCATTGTTGTCCATGCCGTCCAACAGAAAGTTATTGAACATGCTGCGCAGGCCATTGACGTTGTATGCGCCCGCGCGCACCAAGCTGGTGACGGCCGTCGTGGTGGCGGCAGTGGGCGCCTGGCGCGAACCGGTGACCAATGCCAGCAGGTCGGAGTAGTTGCGGCTGACCAGCGGCAGCGATTCTGTCTGATACTCTGAGACCGTTTGGCCGCGTTCGCTGGTTTCGGTCTCGATCTGCAACGCGAGGTCGCTCACTTCGATCGTGGTTGCGTCTGCCTGTCCCACCTTAAGGGTGAGGTCAATGCGCTGGCGTCCAGCGACGGAGACGGTGATGTTTTTTGCTTCGGCCGGCGCAAAGCCTGGGGCGCTGGCTTCAATGGTGTAAACGCCGGCTCGCAGCGAGGGTGCCTCATAGTCGCCTGAGCCGTTAACGCTCACTTTGATAATTACGCCTGAGTTCACATTGGTGACGGTGACGGATGCATTTGCAACCGCCGCACCGGTGGCGTCATGGATGGAGCCGATCAGGCTGCCATCCTCGTATTGCGCCCTTGCTCCCATGCCACAGATCGCGATCAAGAGGCCAACGAAGACAGTTCTGCAGAAGATTTTTAGATTCGTCATGGCTGCGAGGCTACAGATTCCGGTTAAATTCTCAGTGAAATGAAGGTGAACGGCGCATGAATCGCATCCGGTTCTTCGGGCCTTAATAATTTGGCCTCCATCGCTCGATAGACTCATTCCAGAGACACGCCAGCGGCAACCAGCCCCCTGGTTTCACGAGTCAGCTTCCATTGCCGTCGAGAGGAATCCGCCATGAATCAAATTTTTCGCCGCAACTTATTGCGCTGTTTGCCGCTGCTTCTGCTCCTGGCCACGCAGCGATCCGCCCTTGCAGCGCCCGTGCTGATGATCTCAATCGACGGATTGAAGCCCGAGTATGTAACTGAGGCGGATGCAAGAGGAATGCACATTCCCTATCTCCGCACGCTGGTTCGCGATGGAGCGTATGCAGAGGGCGTGATTGGTGTCTGGCCGACTGTAACTTATCCCAGCCACACCACACTACTGACAGGTGTATCGCCCGCCGAGCATGGCATCTATAACAATCAGGAGTTTGATCCAGGTCGGAATTTCTCAGGAGCCTGGTATTGGTATGCGCCCGAGATTCGAGTTCCAACGCTCTGGCAGGTTGCGCACCACGCCGGTCTGCGCACGGCCAGCGTCGGATGGCCAGTCAGCGTCGGCGCGACGGATGTGGATTGGCTGATTCCGGAGTTCTGGCGCAGCGCGGGCCAGTCAGGCGCAATGAATCCCTCAGATCGAGACCTGATGGCCGCGCTCTCGCGTCCCGATACTTTGCTCAAGCAGTTGCAGCCCTCGCTCGGTCCCTACATGATGGGGAACGACACGAGCATTGACGGCGACGAGGTCAAGACGCGCTACTCCGTTGAGATATTGCGCCAGCAGAAGCCCGCATTCATGACCATTCATCTCAGCTCTCTCGATAACGCGCAGCATGAGTACGGGCCCTTCAGTGCGGAAGCGAACCGCGATCTTGAAGCGCTCGATGGAATGGTCGCGCGGCTCGCCGCTGCGGCGCTTTCCAACGACTCTTCGACAGTGGTGGTCGTAGTCTCCGATCATGGATTCGCCCCTCTCACCCACTCGGTGAATCTGTATATTCCGTTTCTGGAGGCGGGGATGATTCAGCCGCTGGTGAATTCCCGGACAAAGGCATTCACGGTCGGATCGTGGAAGGCTCAGCCGTGGCTCGGCGGCGGTATGGCAGCCATCATGCTTCATGACGCAAACGACCACCAGACAGAGCAGAAGGTCGACGAGCTTCTCAAAAAACTGGCGGCAGACGAGAACAACGGCATCGCGGCGGTTCTCGATCGCGACGCAATCAAGGCGCGCGGCGGCTTTCCGGATGCATCCTTTCTTGTGGTTTTGAACTCAGGTTACACGACAGGCTCCGGCACAAGCGGCGATCTCGTCAATGCGCTTCCGGACGAAAAGGGCGGTCATGGATTCTCGCCGGAGTTTCCTGAGATGCATGCGTCGTTCTTCGCTGCAGGGGTAGGAATCGCTCATCATCGAGACCTGGGCATCATCGACATGCGGCAGATTGCCCCCACGGTGGCGAAGATCCTGAATCTCCAAATGCCCTCGGCAAAAGCGACTCCGTTGCACGTCCAACCGTGACGGCTTCGCTCCCGGTGGATTGCCCGGAATGAATAGAGACAAGGGGCCGGCAAAAATCATTTTGATGCGGCGCTCGCATGACGCTTTCGATAGCTGCGGCGAGAGCGATATGATATGAAGTTGAGCATCTCGTTGTCGCTCACGCGAAAGTGGCGGAATTGGCAGACGCACCAGACTTAGGATCTGGCGGAGCAATCCATGGGGGTTCGAGTCCCCCCTTTCGCACCATTCCCAATCTCTAATTGCCCGCCCCGCCCGGCCAACTCCGGGCGCTTCCACGCCATCGTACCCAGCCGGAGTAATCTAAAGAAATCATGAGTCAATCCGCACAGCAGCCGCAAATGAACCTCGTCCAGGCTCCCGATTATCGCGAGTCCTACGCCAACAGTGTCCATATCCGTGTCAGTGTCTGGGACTTCCAGCTCGTCTTCGGTCTTGCCTCAGCCGATGCGCCCGACCAGGTTTCCATCCGCAACCACTCCGCGATCTTCCTCAGCCCGCAGCAGGCCAAGGCTCTGTGGAATTTGCTCGGCCAAAACCTCGCCCAATACGAGCAGGCCTTTGGCACGCTTAGTCTCGAGCCGCAGAGCCACAACTTCCCGCAAGGCCCCATCAACTGAGGGTTTCCTGAGCAGGTTGAAAGGTGCGGGCTTCAGCCCGTACAAAGCTAAATGGAAAGTGAGGGGGCTTTAGCCCCTGAGGGAGTCTTCTTTTTCACAGCAAAAGCCTGTGCGGAGATTCCCGGCAACAGGAGCACGATTGCGCTGGAAAAGTTTCATCATGCCGCGGCCCGACGCCCCTTTTCCCTCCTGGAGAATCTTCCCGGTGGTCTTCGCGGCCCTTTATGCCAGCCACTTCAGCCTGCTTCGTCTGCCCTACTATTGGGACGAGGCCGGCTACTACATCCCCGCGGCATGGGACTTTTTCCGCACCGGCTCGCTGATTCCCATCACCACGCTCACCAACGCACATCCCCCGCTGCCCAGCATCTATCTGGCGCTCTGGTGGCGGATCTCCGGCTTCGTTCCCGAGGTTACGCGTACCTCTGTTCTCATGGTGGCATCGCTAGGCTTGGTCGCGGTCTGGCGGCTAGCCATCCGTCTCACCGGCGTAGCCTGGGTCGCCTTCTGGACCGTCGTCCTTACCGCGCTCTATCCCGTCTGGTTTGCCCAAAGCACTTTGGCCCACGCCGACATCTTCGCCGCTGCCTGCACTCTATGGGGACTGGTCTACGCCCTGCCTGAACTCGGAGCGCTCACAAATCAGTCCACCAGGCCCGGAACCGCCGCCGCGTGGTTTGCTGCTGCGGCTTTATGCAAAGAGACGGCAATTATTATCCCGCTCACTCTCGCAGCCGTCAGCCTCTTTGAGAGCTTTCGCGCTCCCGGACAAGCCCGCATCCGCCTCTGGCGCGAGGCCGCATGGTTCACAAGCTGCATTCTGCCACTCACCGCCTGGTATGCCTATCACCGCGCCAAAACCGGCTTTCTCTTCGGCAATCCAGAATTCCTGCGCTATAACGCCCAGGCAAACCTTGAACCGCTCCGCATCGCCGCCGCCTTCGGCTACCGCATCCTGCACCTCACAGCGCACATGAACCTCTTCGTGCCGGTAGGCATAGCCATCGCCGCCCTGCTCCTCGATCCGCGCCCGGGCAGGGATCAGGGGTCAGAGATCAGTGATCAGCCGGGTGCCCCATCCTTGCGCCGCATTTTCATCCTGCTGCTGGCGAACGCCCTGTTCTTCAGTGTCCTGGGCGGCGCGCTGCTCACCCGCTATCTGCTGCCCATGATTCCGCTGGTTCTGTTGGTCGCCGTCTACACCCTCTATCGCCGCGTGCCCTACTGGCATGGCTTGGCTCTCTTCTCCGCAGCGGCATTTATCCTGGGCCTTTTCATCAATCCGCCTTACCGTTTCGCTCCAGAAGACAATCTCGCCTACGCACGCGTCATTCGTCTTCACCAAGCCGGCATCGGCCAGCTTCAGAAGCTCTACCCCGGCGCTACGGTCCTCTCCGCGTGGCCCGTCACCGACGAACTCACCCGCCCCGAACTCGGCTACCTCCAGCACCCCTTTGCCGTTGACCGCATTGAAGATTTCACCGCCCAGCAGATCGCTGGCGCTGCCCAAGAGCCTGAGAAATTCTCCGCCGCTCTGGTCTTCAGCACCAAGTACGACCCGCCCTCGCTCCCCTTCAGCCTAGGTGCCCGAGGCGAAGCCGTCGACGAGCAGTACTTCGGCCTGCATCACGACCTCCAGCCCGAAGCCATAGCCCTACAACTCCACGGCAGCATGGTCTGGAAGCAGGAAGACCACGGCCAGTGGATTGCACTGATACGCTTCAACCGCCAATTCGAAGCGCAGTTGAATCCGGCTGTCCGGTCAAAATGAAGACGAATCTTTTCGCAGGCGGAAAGAGTATCTGCGGGTATCACTGAGCTTCGTCCTCGTTACGAGGGGATATCTGCGTGCTAATCTCCGGATTGGCGACCAACTGGCAACAATACCCATCGCAGGGAGCGTATTCTTTGTAGGTATGCAATCGTCAGACATTCTTGGTAACCTGCGTTTTTGTTCACCGACTGCGCGCAAAACGCTATTTGGCCTCTTTCTTATTTCCCTCGTAATGGATGCGGATATGTTGTTCTCTCAAATGCTGATCAGTCATGGGATAATACAGCCGCATGTATGGGGCAGCGGAGCGCATATCGTGGTAGGAATCATCGAAGCCACACTCATGGTGGGCGGGACAGTGCTCTGGCTCTCGATGCTTTACATTTGCATGCGGTATTCGCGGCACGGTGCCTTTCGGCGAGTGTTGTGGGCGCTTGCGTTTTGTCTTGGTATTTGGTTTACGGCGCAGTTTTACTATTTGTTCCCATTCCGGCGGTATGCGACGCTCCCCGAGCAATCGGAGCTGTAATCCGCAAGAACCTCCCGTGGTGGATTGGGTCGCGCCTGACCGGCTAACCAGTAGTTACTGTTTCAGCAACGTTCCGCGCCGGTCTTCCTTCGCAGCTATCTATCCCACTTCCAGCATCCGGTCCAGCGCAACCTTAGCCCAGCGCTTAACCCCAGGCCGTACCTGAATCCGGTTTACCACGCGCCCCTCAACCAGATTCTCCAGAGCCCAGCACAGATGTTGCGGCGTGATGCGATACATGGTCGTGCACAGGCACCCAGTATCGTCCAGCGTAATGACCCGCTTGCCTTCGGCCTCAAATCGCCGCGCCATCCGGTTCACGAGATGGAGCTCAGTGCCCACGGCAAACATCTGACCCTCCGGCGCCTGCTCCACCAGCGCGATCAGCCGCTCCGTCGAACCCAGCGCGTCAGCCTTCTGGCAGACCTCAAAACGGCACTCTGGATGCACGATCACCTGGATGCCGGGATACTTCGCGCGTACCTGGTCCACGTGGCTCGGCAGAAAGCGCTGATGCACGGCGCAGTGCCCCTTCCACAGCAGAATCCGGCTTGCCGTGAGCCGTTCCTTTGTCTGGCCGCCCTGACTTTGTCCAATCTGCATCGCCCAAGGATCCCACACCACCATCTCCTCCAGCGGAATCCCCATCTCGTAGCCGGTGTTGCGCCCTAGGTGCTGATCCGGCAGGAAAAGGATGCGTTTACCGCGCGCAAAGGCCCACTCAAAAGCGGCGCGAGCGTTGGAAGATGTACAAACCAGCCCGCCCCTCTCGCCGCAAAAGGCCTTGATCGCGGCCGTCGAATTCATATAGGTCAGCGGGATGATGTCGTCCGCGAGGCCGAGGGCTTCGAGCGCCTCCCAACAGGCTTCCACCTGCGAGATCTCCGCCATATCCGCCATCGAACAGCCGGCGTTCAGATCGGGCAAGATCACCTGCTGACCCGCGTGCCCCAGCACATCCGCGCTCTCGGCCATAAAGTGCACACCGCAGAAGACAATGTACTTCGCGTCAGATTCGGTGGCTATCTTCGAGAGCTTATAGCTGTCGCCCGTTGCGTCCGCAAAGCGGATCACCTCGTCGCGCTGGTAGTGGTGCCCCAGCAGCAGGGTAGTGGTACCCAGCCGCGCGCGCGCTTCCGCGATGCGTCCATCCATCGTATGGTCGGGGAGCGCAAGGTAGTTTTCGAGGCTACACGTGCTGCCAGCCTCCGGCGAGGCCGCCGTCAGATCGTCGAGAACCAGGTTCACCGTATTCCGCCTTCAGTCCAGCTCGCC
>Ga0181535_10006810_pt1 | contig 11675 bp, 17 predicted proteins | sample PEATcosm2014_Bin_44_FD_119774 | JGI IMG/M metagenome (GOLD analysis project Ga0181535, IMG submission 119774) | Peatland microbial communities from MTU Mesocosm Facility, Houghton, MI, USA - PEATcosm2014_Bin17_30_metaG | ecosystem: Environmental > Terrestrial > Soil > Wetlands > Peat | place...
CACGTCAGTCTGGCCCGTTGCCTCTCGCCTTGGACTGCGGGGCTTGGGACCGGCTCTGCTGTAACAAGTCCGAGATTTTCTTCAGCCAAATAGGAGGAGCTTCCCCTTTGCAGATAAACAGATCGGCGTGTTCGATGCCTGCAGGCCGTTCCACCATCCCTGACATGATGACGATTGGGATCATAGGTTTCAGTCGCTTCATTTCGGCAGCGAGTTCTGTTCCGGTTTTGCCTTGCAGTAGGTGGTCGCTTATTACGACTTCTACGGCAGAAGAGGTAAACAGTTGAATTGCGGACTCAACGTCGATGGCTGCCAGTACGGAGTATCCCGCCATTTCCAGAACCATCTTCCGGATATTCAGCGCCGTTTCATCGTCATCAATGCAGAGAATCGTGGCTAGTGTAGGCACAGGCCTGTATGACGTTTCGTCACCTGTCAGGGTTGCTTTATGAAAAACGAGACAACCCCAGAGCCAAACGGTGAATTGGTGGATCGGAGTGTGTCGTGTAGCCGGTGCCCGCCATCCGACAACAGGTGCATTATGCCAGCCATCCGGATTCTCTGTGTCGATGATGACCCCGGAGTCCTAATTACGCTCCCAGCGGTTCTCAGACACCACGGGTATGAAGTGGCCACCGCTGCCTCAGTTCCAGAGGCACTGAACGTCATCGCATCGCAGCAATTCGACGTGCTCATATCTGACCTCAACATGGGCCACATTGCCGATGGATTCACCGTGGTTCACGCCATGCGGCGGGTGAACCCCCAATGCGTCAACTTGATTCTGACGGGCTTCCCGGCATTCGAAACAGCACTACGAGCTTTACGCCAGCAGGTAGATGATTACTTGACCAAGCCTTCCGACATCCCCCTGCTGATAGAGACCATCACTCGCAAATTACAAGAACGAAGAGTCTCTCCTCCACACCCTATTCAGCGACTATCCGTCATTCTGCGAGACAACGTTGGCATAATCCTTGCTCGCACTCTGGTCAACATGAAGGCGAACCCTGAGTTAGCTGCGCTGCCGCTCTCGGATGAGGAACGACTTGACACCCTCGACAGCATGATCAGAGAGCTTGCCGACTACCTTGACTCGGATAGTCCCAATGAGGACAGTGAAGCGTTGCTGCGCTCTGCCCACCTTCGTGGGCAAGTTCGTCTAAAGCAGCAATACTCTCTCCGGCTCATGTTGCGAAAACAACGCATCATTACTGAGGTAATCAATAATCTCGTTTACGAACACTTGCTCGATCTGAACTTGAGCTACATGCTGCTGGATTTGAACAAGTTGAACGATGCGGTGCTGCTACAACTGGAAGAATCAATCGAGTCGTACCTGCAAGCCGAGCGAAAGAAGGATTGAGGCGAAGAGCAGAGTAGGACGACTGTGGGGTGTTGGAATGCGGGAGCAATTCGAGAGAACGATTGGGGATATAGCAAGCTCGCCGCTGCGAATTGCCATTGTCGCCGTTTGCTTTGGACTTTCCGCAGGTCTACTGGGATACATAATCCACATTTTTGTCATGCGAATGAACGTCTCGCCCCAAGCCCAAACAGGTATCGAGTTCTCGCTTCTATGTTGTGCAGCAGCCTTGGCTCCGTTCTTATTACTGACTGCAGCGCGAGAACGGCGGCGGCGGGTAGTGGACGATCTACGCCGAATCGCTCAACTGAATCACGAGGTTCGGAACGCCTTACAGGTGATAGTTTTCGGCGAGTACGAATCCGCAGCAACGCCAGCCGCGCACAGAACTGCGATTCTCGGTAGTGTTGAGCAGATTGATAAGACACTACGCCAGCTGTTTCCTGTCATCGGAGATCGCACTGACGACCAGCGGCGGGTACGCCACATCAAGATAAACAACGTCAGCGCCTTCGTGCCGAATCGTAGGCACCAGACCCGCCTGTTGACCTGTTCCGCCGCCGCGTCCGACCGGCGCGATCCCGCCCAATGGGCAGTGCACACAATACTTCCACAGATGAATGCATATCGAGTTATCCGCCTGCCCATCAGCTACATACCCTTGATCGCGCCCGTTGTTACAATCCATGCAGATCTGGAAGTATTGCTCGCGAAGACCATACCAACGGCCTTCCGGTGCTGAGACGGGTAATGACAGCAATTGAGACCCTGATGGAGATGACGGAGGTTTCGCAACTCGCTTTCGGCGGGCGCCTCGCCAAAGGCGACAGCCTGCTGTTTCTACGAGCTCTCCACCTGGCTGACCAGAAAGCCGGGACGACCCAGGCGGCGATCAGGAAAGAGCTTGGCCTCACTCAGCCCGTCGCCAGCCGATTTGCCGCCAGGCTGAAGAGCATGAAGTGGATTGCCTCGGAGGTTTCGACGTCGGATCGCCGCGAGAGTGCGGTCAGAGCCACGAAGAAGGGCAAGGAACTGCTGGCCAAACTGGACGCCGAACTCGTCATCATCCTGCGCCAGCACGCAGCTGGGCAAAGAATTCGCCCATCTCAATGTTAGTACTGCTCAGGTCGCAGACTGATGTCTCAAAATCGTCAGATGCCTTCGATATCACCGTGAACGACGTTACGAATAACAGACCGGTGAATATCACCATTATATTGAAGCCTCGGCTCATCGACATTACATAGCAAGCACGGAGGGCACATCCGTTTGAACGTGCCCATCCGCTACACGAACAGAAAATGCTTGGTCCCGAAGGACATCGTGTTGCGACTAGTTTGCTCCAGAATCATTCTGGAGTTCCTGCAGACGCTCCGCTTGGGGATCGACAGACCAGTCCCTGTCATTGGCAATGCCGTTATATTGAGCGCCATCCTGATTGGCATGCCCGCTCGGGGTTGAGGGCGAGCTCTGAGCCTGGTGAGGCGATACCCTGCTGTCAGCGATCACAGTCTGGTCGCCAGCCGTCGTCATGTGTTGATCCGAACTGGTCGGATTTTCCGATTGTGCGTACGCAGTTAAGGTTGAGCCAAGTGCTAGGATTGCAGCTAGCGCGAGAATTCTAACTTCTTTCATCACTGTTCCTTTCCGTCAAAAGTGGTGGTGACGCAGAAAGCCTGTCAGCTTTTTGCGCAATGTGGCTCTTCTGGTACACATCCAATGCTGGCTGTGTGCCATGGCTTTTGGGGGGGCGGGGGCGGGTCCGGATTTGGGACCAAGGTTAATCAGAGGCACCGCGCCCCCGTTGCCCTATTTGTTAAAGCGTGAAGCGTGGCAAAAAACGGTAATGGCAACGGAACAAAATTTGTGCTGGTGCAGCCTTGCTATCTTCTTGGGGCGTCACAACCCATTACAAAGTCTAGTGGCTTATGGAAGAGTTCAAAGGAGGCTAATCAGGCGTCCCAATAGAAAATCGAGGTAATTTGTCCCAGCACGGGTCGGGGCTTTTCGTCTGTGCTCGGCTTTGCTTCGGATGCTTTTCTTGAAAAGTGAAACACTTTGGCTTCGGTCTATTGCTCTCGGTGCTCAATGAGCCGCCACACCTAAGCATTACCCTCATTGACCACCTCAAGCAAGCTCTAGCCATTCCCACCCCTAACCATAAGAAAATACGGGGTATGAAAATGACGAAAATGCAGACAATTTTGTAAGAAAGATTGCCTCCGTCGTACAACCAATGCCAGAGCAGTTGAATCCAACCGTCTCGGTTGCCGTCTGTCCCGTGTTCGGCCCCATTTTGGATCCCTGCCGTTAATGCCACCTGCGCCGTTATTAGACTGCGGTGGCAGAGCCCATTAGGAACGTTAGCCGTCGCTCGAGGACCGCGATGCTGCCGCCGCAAGACAAGCCTCACGACATCACTAGGCTCTTGATGGCCTGGTCTGACGGCGAGGAGAGCGTACTGGAACGGTTGACTCCGTTGGTGTATGACGAACTGCACCGTCTTGCCCGGTTACAGATGAGGCGAGAACGACCTGATCACACCCTGCAACCTACAGCACTGATTAACGAAGCATACTTGCAATTAGTGGATGTTCGGAATATGCAATGGCAGAACCGTGCACATTTCTTCGCCCTGTGTGCGCGGTTAATGCGGCGTATCCTCATCGATTTGGCGCGTTCGCGCCATTACGCCAAACGGGGAGGGAGGGAGCAACCTATCGCATTGGAGGATGCGCCGGTGGTGTTCCCGGTGCGTTCACCCGACCTGGTGGCCATCGACGATGCGCTTCTGGCTCTCGCCAAAATTGATGCCCGGAAGGCGCACGTTGTAGAGCTACGCTTTTTCGGCGGGTTAACCGTTGAAGAAAGTGCCGAGGTATTGAAGGTTTCTCCGGAGACAATCCGGCGCGACTGGCGACTGGCCAAGACCTGGCTGCTGCGCGAAATCAGCGGGGCCGCGTGATATGCAGCCAGGGCGTTGGAACCAAATCGAAGAGCTCTATCACTCGGCAGCGGCATTGGCACCGGTGGAGCGCGAGACTTTTCTGGAGCAAGCCTGCTGTGGCGACTTTGAGTTGCGCCAGGAAGTGCAGTCCCTGCTTGCCCATGAGCAACAGGCGGAGGACTTCATGGAGGATTCCGCCCTGGAGGTTACGGCCCTCCTGATAGCTCCGAGCGAGCCGCAGGCGATGGTGGGACGAGAGGTCGGCCACTATCGAATCCTGTCGCCATTGGGCGGCGGCGGCATGGGCGTGGTCTACAAGGCGGAGGACAGCAAGCTTGGTCGCGCCGTCGCTCTGAAGTTCCTGCCAGAGGCGCTCTCCAAAGACCGGCAGGCGTTGGAACGGTTCCGGCGTGAAGCGCGTGCGGCTTCGGCCCTAGATCACCCGAATATCTGCACCATCTACAACCTCGACGACCATGACGGCAAGCCCTTCATCGCCATGCAGTATTTGGAAGGGCAAACGCTGAAACACCGGATCGCCGGCAAGCCATTGGCAACTGAAGCTGCACTGGACCTGGGAATTCAAATAGCGGACGCGTTGCAGTCCGCACATGCCAAGGGCATTATTCACCGTGATATTAAGTCCGCCAATATTTTTGTTACTGAAGACGGCCAGGCCGGATTTCGCTGCCTATACGACGGTTCTTTTTTCTGCTTGTCTCTGGTGATTAGCGTCCTAGTGACTCCGAAGAATTTCGCCGTCGGGTTTGTGACGTCGCTATTGCCGTTCGTGATCGCCTGGCGTGTCGGCGCCATGACCAATGTTCCCCCTGGCATGTTCGTCGGCAGTGTCGGCATGGTCGGCTTCGCCGCTCAAATCTTCGACTGCATGAGGAACGACCAGATCAACTACAAAGCCGATGGCTGGCTTGGCGACATGCAGTGGCAGATGACCCTGGTCCGCATCTATTTCGGTTTCAACGAAGTGGGCCACTGTACCGAAAAACTGTTTACCGGCGATGCGTGGTTTCACCGTCTGGTCGAAGTGTTCGCTCGATATGGTCTGACCCACTCGACCAGTTCCTTCGTCATCTTCGCCTGATTGTGCGAACTGGCCTTGGCGATCGGAATAGGATGCGGCCTTCTCACGTGCCTGGCGGGCGTTGGGGCGTAATCTATATCCTGTCCGCCAACCAATACGGCGGGCACTTCTTCAATGGCTACACCTGGAACGCCAGAGCCAGCGGAGGACTAGGGAACGGTGGCTGGGAGTACATCCTGCTGCTGATCATATTCTTTGGCAGCTTCTCTATTTCCGGAGCCGGCAAATTCTCGATCGGCGCGCCGTGGCTCAACTGGCACACGTTGCGCCGCACCCACTGCACGTTGTTTCAGCAGGCGGATCGTTGCGCGGTGCGCAGGCCCAACTCGGACATCCAAGATGTCGACCACGCTGGAGGTCTACCTAATTTTTGCCAACCCTTTCCTGATCTCAGGGCATCAACTCACGGAACGAACGGACTTTTGGTACGTGGGCGACGGCAACATTGTGGTTTCTTCAACCGGGGTTCTACTGGTCGTGCGAGCGTGATCAAACACGAACGCGAATGGGCCCTGCGACCCGACTCTGAGTCCGACACCGCCAGGGGCAAATGCAGTCCAGATGGAGTTTAGTTTCAATTTCGATGACGGATTCCTGGGGACCGACCAGAACACCTAGCAGTTCTTCGTGACGGTTTACTATCCTGCACCGTGAAAAGATCGCCGTGCCCGGCGACCAACTTGCTGGATTGAACTCAGGAGCCAAAGAATGCTGATCCTCCCCAAAAAAGACGACAAGTACGGTTGTGCAAAGTAAAACACGATTCGCTTGACAGAACTTCACATTTGGCACATGCCCAAGTGTTCACAAAAATAGGACCATTCCCGAAGCTGGGTTCCGCGCACGGTAAGCTGAGGGTGGACGGGCGCTGTCCGCAAGGCCAAGTTCAGATCAGAACCCCGCACTATGGTGTCCACACTCGTACTCACTAGGCCTCTTGTCATGTGAGTACAATTGTGCTAACGTGACCGATATTGGAGATGTTATGAAACTCGCCCACAGCCGCGCGGCGGAACGTAAGAAATCAAACTCGGAGAAGGGCTCCGTGAAACAGGCCGGTGTGTTCCGCGGAAGACAGGCAAAAACCGGCAACTCCCTCGGGTTTCGATTCGATCACTCGTTGTTCAAAAGTCACCCTGAGTTCTCCGGCGAAGTTGAAGCGCACGTGCTGGGCCCTGGGCGGATGTTGGTGGTTGCGACCGAGTCAGGCGTGCGAGCAAAGCAAGAGGAAGATCCTGTCGTTGCTTCCTTCGTCAGCTTCTTGGCTGCTGACATGCAGCGCTTTCCGCATCGCATTCAGCCGCTCGACCCTGGCCTCATCGCTCGAATTGAGAAACTCACACAGAGGGTGACAACCACTGGCGAGGAGCCGCTGGGAGACGAGGTGCTGATCTAAAGTGGAACGGAACGGCTGGAGCCTGTTTCTGCACCCGCTGTTTGGCAAACAGCTCACTGGATTGACGAACGCCGTCGAGCAGCTTGCAGCCTCAGATCCCGCCGGTTATCTGGCGCACCCGAAGACGAAGCTGTTGGCCACCATTCGACGACTCATTCTTGAGACAATTCCCGCCAACCCGAACGCTTCTGAATTCCGACAGGGAAACACACTGGGGCCGGACAACCGGCATTGGTTCCGGGCGAAGTTCCACGAACGATTTCGACTGTTCTTTCGTTTCTCCAGCAAGCAGAAGGTCATCATCTACGTCTACGTCTGGGTGAATGACGAAAATACGTTGCGAAAGCGCGGGGCTGCTACCGACGTCTACGAGATTTTCAAAGGGATGCTCACTTCGGGGTATCCGCCTACCTCATTCGAGGATCTGCTCAAGCAAGCGAAAGCAACATCACCGTCTGACCAACAACTGGCGGGCACTGGTTCGAAGCCGGCGGCATCGAAAGTCAAACGATCTCGGAAGACGAAGAAGAAGTAACCGGTCGCCGCAAAGCCGCCCAGAGGCGAACCAGGGCGCAATCTCTCTTATGACGCGAATAAGACACAAACAGCAGCTACCCGGATTCCATGGGCGCCGGTTCCGGCTTTCGCCTCGATGTTCGGGCAGCTGCTGAGGTAGCCTTCTTCGCAGGAGCAGCTTTCCTCCGTTTTGCCCCTTCTTCACGGCTGCCGATCTTGCGATCTGAGCCATTCGGCGAAGACCACGGAGAATTTCTGTCCAGACACTCAACCGGAGACTGCGAAGAAGACCTATGCGAGGAAGATCGAAAGGGTATGTCCGGATTCTGGAATTGGGACGGAAGAAGTACCACAGGCAGAAAACAATGTTGAGGAATCGACAGAAGTGAGAATGAGTTCGAAAGCTATCTGGCTCGCCGTGGATGACTTAGCAGCTCTTTCCGATCACTGGGCAATATGGCCCCCGAACTGCATAAAGATGGAACGAACAATAGAGGAAGTGAGTCGTCACTCGTGAGTCGCTACTCTTTGTTCCATCCATGAAGTGGAATTTCTGATGGAGCCCGTAGACGGAAGATAAGCCGCGCGAATACAAGTCGACTCGCCTCTCGCCTTCGCCCTGCTTCAGGTTTGAACCGCGACGCAAAAACAGGCAGTGCTACTTAATGGCGAAGCCCTGCCCATAAACACGACCGTGCGGGATATAAAGTTTGGCGACAAAATCTACTTGTTGTAAGGAGAAACACTAGTGAAAATGAAGATGGTTCTACCTAATCTGCTCTTCGCTTTGGCTGGGCTCGGCTTGCTGCTTATGCCGATGGCTGCACAGGCGGCCCCATCAGGTCCCAGCATGACCGCCAGCATACCGCTGTCGTATAACGGTCCAGAAACACTTAACCTGAGCGCTACGGCGTCCACTGGTACGGTGGCGTTTCCCTTAGGCGGCGGAACGGCCCCCGGCGTAATTTCTGTCACTACGCAATACAACTTGAACCCAGGTCGTGTGGTAACGATCGAGGCTGGCTTTAACGACTTCATGGCCCTTTCTGACGGGACAGGCGATATGATCCCAGCACAGGCTATCAGTGCAACATTCTCTGGTGGTGGCGGCACAGTCACTTCCTGGCCAAATTGTGGTATGTTCCCGTCGAGCGGCCAAACGCAAATTCAATTCATGAGTTCTTGCGGTTGGATCACCTTCCCCGCATTAACGCCGGGGCACACAAGCGGAACACATACCCACACAATTACATTGAGCCTGCAGCCCATGTTTGCTTCGGCGCCTGGTAACTACACGGGCACACTCATGATCGCTGCCCAAGCCAACTAACCAACAACTGAGGATTGGAGCGGCATGTTCGGCGGAAAGCGCCACCGCTCCTTTTTTGCAAAATGACGAGAGATTTCGGAAGGCACATCTATATCTTCCTGCTGCTCTTGGTTGCGCCCATGCTTCATGCCCAGGGGATTGCGCCCATCATCAGTGAGTACGGTCATGGAAAAGTCAACGGGTCCTTCACTGTCGCAAATAGTTTCCTGGAACCAATATCGGTGGTCATCCAGGAGTACAGCTTCAGCGTGAATCCGGACGGTAAGTCCAAAATACGGCCACTCGATCCGGGTATTCACATCCAGCTTGATTCCATGTCTTCCAAGATTGGCGTGAAACAGCAGCACGAATTTAGCTATAAGGTGAAATGCGACACTTTGCCGTGCTGGGGAACCTTCAACGCCTCGATTAGTGGTGCGCACGTCTCCAACGGGCTCGGTTTGGTGATGATCGTCCCGCACACATTCTACATTTGCCGAGATAAACAAGCCGGCTGTCGCGACCGTATTCGCCACGATGTTTTTCACCTTGAGAAATGACCGCGCAGCGCCTCTTTCTTCTCCTCTTGCTGCTCCTCGCATTGCTGGGCGCGAGCCATGCTCAAGTCGTTGAACTCAAGGGCGGCGACAGCACCATGTTCGACGCTGGCGGCGGAAGTGTCGTCCTCCATTTTCCGAACTCTACGGAGACAGTTGGAGTTGGAATCGCAAGTGGTCAACTCCACTTGGGCGTGAGTTCTTCGTTCGACTGGCATCAATGGAATTTTACTGCTGGCGATGACTATCTCGGCCTTACGGCGGGCACCGGTCTAGCGGTTTCGTTGCGCGGGTTGACGGCCAAGCGAAAATGGAAGAAGCAAACGCTGACCCTTTTTGCCGGGGCTGCTGGCCAGTTTTACACGTTTCCTTATTTCTCGGCCACGAGCGTCAATCAGTTCGGTACGGGAATGTTCTATGAGCGTGAGTTGCCGCACAGGCTGAACTTTTCCACTATGGAGGTCATCGTCGGATCGCAGTACACCGCAATTGAGGCATTGCATTATCTCTGGAAAGGGCTTGACGCATCCGGCGCGGCAGGGCTCCTGCAAAGCCAACCATTCGAGAACGGGCGTATCTCTTACAAGCCCATTAAATCGCTCTCCCTTTTCGCCATGCGGCAAGATTACTTCTTCGATGTGCAACAGACCGCAAAGGCTGGCACCGGCTCTTCTCTTGTCCAAGAGGAATCAACCATCAGCAACGTCGGCGCTTCCGCGAATCTGCGGGGGCTTTCGTTCAACGCCTCGGCCCTCACTGGTACAACGGGTACGAATCAAGTGAGCGGTCAAACTTTTGGCGGCGGTGTCCATCCCGGCCGCCTGGCCATCACGGCAAGCTACTATCGATCAGAGCACGGTAGCTTCATTGCTTCTTCGTTCACTGAGAAGCTTACCCGGCGTTGGTCAGTCAGCGAGTTTCTGACCTACTCTCAGGGACAGTGGTCGCTCAATTATGGCGGCTCGTTTACGTCGAATCGGTTAAAGGCGAGTGTTGGTTATCAAACGTACTTCGTTCCGTACGGCCCTGGGCTCTCACCATTTCAACAGACCATAAACGTCAGCGTGAGTTGGCAACTGCCGCACAGCACAACCGCTACGTTTGCAACCAATACGCTACCCAACGGCGCGGTGCGGTGGAGCACCTACGGCAACAGCTACGTCCAAGGCCCCTTGCAGGTCGGAAATGTCGCAGGCCAAGGCCACACGAATCAGACAGCGTCCACTGCAAAGTTTATCGTTCGTGGCCTCGTGAAAGACCCCTCGGGCATACCAGTCGCAGGCGCCGCCGTTCTCGTCGGACGGGAAACCGCGTTCACGGATTCTGATGGCACGTTTTTCGTCCGGTTCCGGAAAGCGAATGCCGTGTCTCTCAAGGTCGTTCCCGGAGACTTCAGGGCACCGGGAAACTGGCACGTCATCAGCGCACCGGACACGGCCACGCCCGAACCTAAAGACAAGGCAACCGTGATTAACATCGAAGTGAGTAAAGGGGACTAGCTGGGAACCTGTCGGATTCGGCTTTCAAAGCCGTCATTGATCTGCCCTGCCCTGGCGCCACAGTCAAGATCAAGCATGGGCCGTCAGCCTCCGCGAGGCGCTCCAGGCCTTCGCCTCGATGTTCGCCATGTAACCATGTGACGATAGGCTGTGAGCTGTTTTGGTCATAGGTTGCCCCCTTGTGCCGCCAATGGGATGGGTGCGTGACGGGGTGTGCGAAGGCCAGAATGTGGGTCGGACGAATCCAGCGCACCGTATTCAGTGAAATAAGCGCCGTTATACCAATGACTTCTGAATAATTGATCCCCAGTGTTCTCTTTTGACCAGTTTTTGCCATCCCGCAGCTCAGATAATCCCAACGGCTAACAACTGCGAAGGCTCGGCGCAGAACAAAAAGGCACCATCTGAGTGAGATGTGCGGAGTGGAGGAGAACACTTTGAAGATCAGGTCGGACGAACTTCTGAAGTTCTACAAGACGTTCGGTCATCCGCTTGAGATCACCACCGCTTATGAGTTGGGGGAGTTGGAGCGAAAGCAAGCGGCAGAGGTGACGGAAGAGGTGTTCGATAAGTTTGACCCGATCCGCGCACACGCGATGGGAGTTCGTTTGGCATAGCTAATGTAGTTTCGGTGACGTGGGCACGCAAAGTCTCGCCACTGCTAATCAGGTACAACGCATTGGAGCCGTACTAAGACGAGCACACGATACACGTATCTAACGCGGCACACCTCCGAGTAGGAGATTCCTATGACCGTCAAACTCCCCGTTATGAAAAAAAAGAAAGAGCGGAAGGTTCCGGTTAGCCAGCACGCGCCTTTGCGCGTGGCTACAGGTCCTGAAGCTAAGCTCAGTCCGGCAGAGATTGGCGCGCCACCTGAACGGACTGCAGCATTCGATCCCCGCTCTTTTCTAGCAAAACTCGGCGTTGGAAAAAGCAAACAGGAATACCAAGAGAATGAAGCCGTCTTTTCGCAAGGGGAC
>Ga0181535_10006812_pt1 | contig 11674 bp, 8 predicted proteins | sample PEATcosm2014_Bin_44_FD_119774 | JGI IMG/M metagenome (GOLD analysis project Ga0181535, IMG submission 119774) | Peatland microbial communities from MTU Mesocosm Facility, Houghton, MI, USA - PEATcosm2014_Bin17_30_metaG | ecosystem: Environmental > Terrestrial > Soil > Wetlands > Peat | place...
AAAATCCTCAACGCAATTCGCAATGCGGTTTCGATGCAGAAGGCGGTGGCCGAAGAGGACGAGGCAGCCATGCTGCCCATGCGCATTGGCAACAAGGACCGGAGTTTTCGCCTGCGCACCACGCCCATGCGCGACTCTGAGGGCCGGCTGCTTGGCACCGTCACCACGCTGGAAGATGTCACCAGCCTGCAGGATATTGACCGCTTTAAAACCCAATTCATCACCGTGGCCAGCCGAAAGCTGCGCGACCCGCTGCTTCAGTTGCGGCGCAGCCTCTATGCGCTTAGTCAGGGATTTGGCGGCGAGTTGCGCGGGCTGCAAACCGAACTCGTGGTCCAGGCAAGCAATGAGTCAGAGAAGCTGGACGAAATCATGGGTGACTTGATCGAAGTAGCTGAACTCGACACAGGCAAGCGCGAACTCAAGCTGGAACGCTTGCGTCCCTCACAAGTGCTCGGAGAAGCTCGCGACCGATATTGTGAGGAAGCCGCCCAGAAGCATATCCGCGTCGATGTGCAGGCATTTGCCGATCTTTCCTTTGTGAACGGAGACCGCCGCGCCATGCGCTCCATCCTGGATAACCTGCTGGCCAATGCAATTCGCTATACCCCGCCGGAAGGAGAAATTCTGCTTGCCGCTGAAGAGGTAAAGCAATTCGTTCAATTCACGGTGCGCGACACCGGCCGAGGAATTGAGGCAGAGCGTTTGAGCTCAATTTTCGATCGTTTCAATCCTTATTCAGAGAGTGGATCGGGCCTCGGGCTGGCGCTGGTGCGTCGTCTTGTCGAATCGCTCGGCGGATTGATTGCCGCCGAGAGCCGCCTGGGCCACGGAACAACATTCCGATTCACCCTTCCCGTGGCATCCGTGGAAGCAATCCACCATCCGGTTGAGGTGGGTTGAGCCATGGCTGAAATTGTTCTCGAAAAGAAACCTGAACTTGCCAAGTTGCGCATCTACATCGGCGCTGCCCCCGGCGTGGGCAAAACCTATCACATGCTCAATGACGCCCACCTGATGAAGCACCAGCAGGGTGTGGATGTGGTAATCGGCCTGGTTGAGACTCATGGCCGCAAAGACACTGAAGCACGCATTCGCGACCTCGAGATCGTACCCCAGCGCGTCATCCCCTATCGCGGCGTCGAGCTGAAAGAGATGGACGTGGATGCCATTCTTGTTCGCCATCCCAACACTGTGGTGGTAGACGAGCTGGCCCACACCAACGTCCCGGGCAGCAAGAATCGCAAACGCTACGAAGATGTGCTTGAACTGCTCGAAGCCGGCATCAACGTCATGACGGCCGTAAACATCCAGCACCTTGAAACGCTGAATGACGCGGTCAATCGCTCTGCCAACACCGTCATTCGTGAAACAGTTCCTGACAACTTCCTCAAGCGTGCCGACGAAGTAGTCAACATTGACATCACGGTAGACGAATTGCGGACTCGTTTGCGCGCAGGCAAGATTTACGCACCTGAAAAAGTGGAGCAGTCCCTGGCCAACTTCTTCCGCAAGGGCAACCTGAACATGTTGCGGGAGCTGGCGTTGCGCACCACCGCTGAGCAGGTGAGCAGCCGCGCATCAGAATATCGCCGCACTCAAGGACTAGAGCAGGCGCCGATCCCTGAGAAGGTCATGGTTTGCATGAGCTCCCGGCCTGGCACTGAGCGGCTGCTCCGCGTGGGCGCACGCGTGGCCGGCCGACTGGCGAGCAACTGGTACGCCGTTTACGTCACGCGTCCCGATGAGGACAAAGGCCACGGCGACCCTGAAGCCCACCATCGTCTAGAGGAATACCAGCGCATGGCGCGGGACCTGGGCGCCAAAGTCGTCAACCTCACTGACAAAAACGTCTCCGACGCTCTCATCCGCTTTGCCCAGCAGGAGAATATCTCCCACGTCGTCTTTGGCCAGCCGGTCCGTTCTCGATGGGATATCCTGCTGCGCGGTTCGGTGCTCAATCGCTTTCTCTCAGAAGTTCGCGACGTCACCGTGCAGGTGGTCCCGGTCAACAGACCGCTGCGCAAGGGCTGACCTGCGCGCCTACTCGCAGAAAACGTGCACCTTGGTTGTGTTCCCCTCTTTACCCTCGACATCGACAGTGAGGTCTTCGAGGTGGTCGATCAGTTCCTCAAGGTTCTCCGGCTTGATTTGCGAGAGCGTCAGCGGCACTCCCTTGCGGCTCAGCATGTCATCCAATTGCTCATGGGCCTGGGCCGGAATCAGGCTGGCCAGGCGCACGCCGGCACGCAGCAGCTGCATCGGTACGCGAACGTTGACTGTCGTCGAACCCTTCATTCCCGTCATGGACTCGTCGGCCTCGACAAGCACACGGAGGTACTTGGCTCGGGTTTTCACGGTTGCTGCCTTTGACCCATTGCCGCCGCCAACGCTGCCGCTGAACTCACCCACTTTTACGCTCGAATCCAGTTCAATTGCGGCCAGCAAGCGCTCGGCCTCATCCGCGTTGATCTTTCCCGCAGCCAGCATTTCCAGAATTTGACGACGATGCTCGTTCATAGAACTCCTCCCAACAGATGGTTGACTATCGACAATATGGGCCGCACCGCAGCCCAGAGCTCAGGCAGCCACTGGTGCGGCCTGAATTGGACAAAGAGCGAGATCAGTACACAGGCAGAGAGCGCCCACAGGCTTTCCCTTCCGTCGTTCCAGGCGATCAGCAGACGTTCCGCCTTGATCGGCGTAATACGGCCCAGGGCCACGAGTTGCAAGATGGTGCGAAGATTGTTGTTCATCGAGTCCTCTACAGAATTCGAACCAGTACGTCGGCATCGTGAGTGCTGACCCGCACGTTGGTTCCGGGCAGGCCGCACAAAATGGCCCAGAAAACAGAGATTGCTCGCCAGAAACTGACTCGCCCGGCAATGCACAGTCCGAGAATGACGAGCAGAATCAAGGGCGACAGCAGAACGGCCGGAATCCAGAGCAGAAACAGTGGAAGCCAGAGCCGCATGCCACGCCAGTCGGCGGTCTGTACGTGAACAATGGCTAAATTTGGTGTCATTTCAAAGCCTCCAGGGCGCGGATTGCCTCCTGCGCATCGATCTCGCCGTTCTTAAGCCGGTCCAACACCTCCGCGCGGGATGGAGAAGGGTTGGTGTCCACAAACTCCAGTTGACCGGCAATGCGGTTGAGCCGCGCCTTGATGGTCGGATAGCTCACACCAAAGACTTGCTCCATCTCCTTGATGGAACCGTGCGAACGCAGGAAGGCGGTGATAAAGACCTGGTCTTCCAGCGTGAGCCGAGCCAATTCTGGGAGCGTGAACTGGCCCTCGATTGCAATCTGCTTTTCCGGGATCCGGACTCGCTCGATCACCAACGATGCCCCTTGAGCAATGCGGAGCAGGTCCTGCCAGTCGGATGTGAGTTTGGAGTCTTGCATCATGTGTAGATACCTATTTCTTAATCACAATCAGAAAAATAGTAAATATTATTAAATTTGTCAAGATAATTTATTAAGTTTATAGATTTACGAGAAGCAACGAAGATTTGAAGGCCGTGCGATTCTTCCGGAAAGTCGCAGGCATCAGAGGCCCGGAGGCGACCTGCCCGCGCTTTGTTCGTTGCAAATTGGACGCTTTGGTATACAACGTTGAATCCTTGTATTTGAGAAAGAGAAGGTTTTATGTTGCGATTCTTCGATGCGTCCGAATTCGAATCGCACCACCACGGCTCACTTCGAATACTTGTCTTTGCCCTGGCGGTGCTTGCGTACCAGGTGGACCGTGACGACATTGTGTGGTCCATTTTGCATTGGCATTCTCCCCGCGAGGCAGCGCTGGCCCGGGTAATTTTCGGATTTGCAGCGCTCCTCGCAGGGCTGACAGCAGCCTTGGAGACTTGGACGCATGCCTTCCCAGAAGCGGAATACGAGAACAGTCCCGCATCCGGACGGATCATCGCTTCAGGACCCTACCGATACATGCGTCACCCGCTCCTGCTGGCCGAGATCATTTTCGCGCTTGCGCTGGGGTTCTTCCTAACCCCCATTGGAGCCGCCATCGCTCTTATCGGGACGGCGATCCTCAACATTCGCCTCATGGCTCGAGAAGAGGCGAAGCTGAAATTGCAATTAGGCATTTCCTACCCAACTTTGAGCGTACTTGTCCCGCAGTTCCTACCTTCACTCAAGCCACGAATTGCCGCTACATCGAGCAAAGGGCAATGGCTCGGAGCATTCCGAATCGAAGCGGCACATTGGGGCTACTTCCTGATGATGGTTGTTTTTGCCATCACTCTTCGCGACTCGATTGGCTGGACGCTTGCAGGCGTGGCATTTGTTGTTGGGTTGCTCTTGAATATTCACAATCCATGGCGGTGACAATCCTTCAACCAGTAGCAGAAGCCGATCGCCGCGGGATGGTTGTGGTGCTCACGCGCTCTAAGGCACCCTAAACGGACGCACGCCCTCTATGGGAAAGAGTCCCGTGGGGCCTGTTGCTGTAGACGGCTGCGAGCGGAACATGTAGTGGATGGAGAACCCCGCGGAGACAGCATTGTAGTCGCGAGAATTGTTTGCCGCGAAGTATGCGCCGGCGAACCAGTGCGGCCCAATCTGGTAGGCCATCTGTCCGCGCAGGTCGTAATTGGGGCCAACGCTGGTTTTGGCCGGGAGCATGGGATTGTTGAGGCCAATCTCAAAAGAAGACTGCGCAGCAAGTGGAAACAGCGGGGTCAGGTTCTCCTGGAACCCTTGCACGCCAAGCGAGCCCACCACGTTGTAATGCCAGCGCGTTTGATAGTGACCGGCCCAACTGATGGGCACATTTGCCAGGACGTAAGCCTGAGGGCTGAAGTATCCTCCCATGCCCAGCGTGAAAGCGTTCTCGTTGTGCGAGTAGTGCATGCCGAAAAAATTGGCGCCGATGCTCAAGTTGCCAAATTCCGGAACCGTCTTCAGTCTCCAGTAAGCACCACCGGAGCCGTCGATGCGGATGTTGGTCTCAACGTGATAGCCGGAGAGATACTGGCCGCCGACACCGAAGTAGAATCCCGACTCCGCATCCCCGTGCGTGTATTGCACGTTGCCCTGGTTGGCGATTACGCCGCCCCAAATCTGTCCCTGGCTACCGAGGCTGGTCCCGGCAGGGTCGCGCAAGCCGGAGTAGGAGAGTTGTGTATCTTTCACCGAATCGCGAGAAAAATTGAACGTGAAGGGACCATCGCTGGGCTTCCATTGCGCGCGGCCGGTGAACGTAGCCACCAGGAAGCCTGCGGGGGTGTAACCGCCGGCGAGGGCAAGATGCGGAAATGCCAGTTGCACCTCGCCGCCGATTCCAAAAGCATTCTGCTGCGCCGGTGGATTATTGGCTGTGTCGACAAGAGTGCCGATGGGCTGCGGGATCGGAAGCAGCGTGGATTTGCCTGCAAGGAACTCCTGGACGGTGATGTTGCTTGTTCCGTCGGCTTGGCCGCTATCTAGAAACACTGGCTTGGCCACGACGGTCAGGCGCACGTTATTGCCGAGCGGCATGGAGACTTCAAACGGAGCCTCAAGAGCTGCCAGGTGGTCATACCCAAGCGCGCCGCTGCGGTAGTTGACAATGCCGCTGCCACCGAGCCACGGGCTGTATCCGCTCTCAATGGAACGCAAAGCCATCTCTGCTTCTTCGCGAGGGTCAAGAGGGCGCGCACTGCGCTGGACGCGCACCCAGGGCCCGCGCAGCGGAGGCAGATTGCGCTGCTCGAGTTCCTCGTCGCTCAAACCTGTTCCGGTGGATTCTTGAGCTGGCGGGGCGGATGCTGGCGGCGTTGGTTCAGCTTGCGGTGCTGGAGCAAACTGCACCTGCTGCTGGTCTGGCCTCGCTGCCGGCGCATTCTCCAAAGTAGGCGTCGCCGTGGGCTGGCTTGACTTTTGGGCAACGGCCTTCTTGTGGGTCGGCTTTCTCTTGGCCGCAGTGGGCTTGGCCTGCGACTGCTGCCGGGCTGCTGGCTGCTCCGGCTGCGGCGCCTGTTGTTTTGAGGCGGAATACGCGCCGGCAGCCGCTTCCTGCGCGGAAGGCGTGTACTGCGCGGCTGTGTACTTCGGGGCGTCTTTACCGGAGCTGGTTGCACTTGCATTGTCCGTGCCTGACGACGAGGCAGGCGTATTTGCAATGGTATGGATCTGCAAAGCGGAGCCCTGTGTGAGCTGGCCATCGGTCTGGTCGGCGAAACGTGCTTGCACCTCGGCGGCCATCGAGTCCATCGGCTTTGAGGTAATTCTCAATCCGCTGGCCGACTTGGCGCCAATCGATCTGGGCTCGCCCTGCTCGGCCGGCATACGAAGCTTTTCCGGGGATGATGGAGCCGTTTGATTGGGCACTGGCTCGATGGAGGTGATGTTCTCCTCGGACAGCGGCAAATTCATCTTGCCCGTGTAGCTGGGTCGGCTCTCCGAGCTGCCATTGCCACTGGCAGATACCTGCGATGGTGATAGCGTGCGGATTGATCCTTCTGCCGGATATATTTCCGTGTCTCTTTTCGCGTTGCCTTCTGGCTGACCGCCACGTGGAATCAACAACGATCGAGGAGGCGGCGGAAGCGGTAGATCGGAAGCCGCCCCGGAAGGACTGTTGCCGTCGGGCACATCCTGCTGCGCAGGCTGCCGTCCTTCAGGAGGCAGAGATTGACCCGGGCTCAACTGAAGCGGCGCAGATCCACCATAGGGGTCGGGACCATATGCGGGCAGGGGCGGCAGTTTGGTTGTCTTGGCGAACGGCTCCGTGTTTGGATCGAGCAGGCGCTGCAAATCGGCCGCGGTTACTGCACGATGGGAGCGCGTGTCCTGTTCGGGATAGTAGAGTTCGTGCGCCAGCTTGGCAGTCGGTGATCCTGGAGGCATGGCTGCCAACGCGGCGCGATAATAGTCCGCCGCGCGCTGGTTGTCGCCCCGCGCCTGCTCAAAGCGTGCGGCAAGCGAGAGTATTCCAGGGTCGTGTCCATAAAGTTCAAGCGCCTGTCGCAGCCAAATCTCCGCTTGCGTCTTGTCGTTGGCCGCAAGCGCCGCTCCAACTGCACCCTCAAAATCACCCGCGCTGGCGTTCTGCATGGGGATTGCCTGGTAAAGCTTGACTGCGAGTCTCGATCGACCCACCAGCCCGTATCCGCCAGCGACCGCCTTGCGGACGTCGAGGTTGTCAGGAAAGGCCTGCGACGCGGCATCGAGAATATCCACTGCCCGTTGAGCATCGCCGTTGTTCATGGCGGCCGCGGCTCGACGCACGCTCCAGTTGGCCCATATTTTTTGCACTTCCTCGCGCTGCGCAATCGTGAGGTCCGCTCGACCGCCCAACCGCATCAGCGTCGGGTAGAGGCCCCGGTCGTTCTCAGTGTTGAACAGCAACCATGCGTTCTCAACCTCGATATGGGCCGGGGGCTGCGTTTTGAGCCGGTGATAGTGGGCCTGCACCCGGGTCATATACTCCGTTGCGTGCGGATAGTCGCCAATAGTGGCGTAGAGGCTCGCCTCGCTTTGCACAAATTCAAAATCCATATCCAGCTGTCGGCGAACCTGTGGCGGAATCAGGGCGATCTGCTGGATCGCTTCAACATCGCGATTGGTGCTCTGCAATGTCGAGATTAGGCCCTTCCACGCGGCGACGCTGTCTGGATGCGAGGTCAGAATCTTTTGATAAAGGTCATATGCCGGCCCCGTGTTGTTGCGCGCCAGGTAGATGCCTGCCAATTGCAATTGCAGAGAAATTGTTGGCTGGCTTCCCGCGGCAATCTGCAGCCTCGCAGCGCGTTCCAGAAAGCCCTGCGCCACTTCAAGTTGATTGGCATGCTGATAAATGGCTCCCAGCAAAGACAGAAACGCCGGATCCGCAAGTGCGGCTTCATACGTAGCGGGTGGCATCTTTTCAATATCGGCCACGGCTTGACTGTCCTGTCCCAATTCATGTTGCGCGCTGACGGAGCCCGCCCACGCGGAAACATTGCCTGGATCGTCGCTGAGGACTTGCGCATACAGCGCCGAAGCTTGCGAAAATCGTTTGGCCTCCATCAGAATGCCTGCATACTGCAGCTTGGTATCCGATTTAAGAGTGGCGCCGTTATTGGGGAACGGCAAGCTCAGCGCCTGCGCCAGCACCCGTTGTGCATCCGCGTCGCGGCTCAGAGCGTGATAAATGGCCGCCAAGGTGCGCAGATACTCCGGATCTTTCGCCAGCGCAGATTGAACCGGTCGTGGTTCGCGAGCGGAAAGCTCAAGCGCTTTCTGGTTCTTGTCATCGCAAGCGTATGCCACGAAGAGCCCTCGCCAAGCCTGGGCTGAGGCCGGCTGCACTTTGATCAATTGTTCGTAGACACCTGCGGCAGCACCAAATTGCTGTTCCTTGATCAGCAGGCCAGCCAGTCCATTCAAAGCCTCGGGCGAGCGTGGGCGCATGGCCAGCGCTGCCTGGTACCTGGCTGTGGCCACAGCCAACTGGTGGTCGTCCACGGCGTGCCCAGCCTCGGCCATTGCAAACCAGAATTGCGAAGTGACAAGTCCATCTTCAACAGCCTTCGCCTTGTAGCCATTCTGTTCTGCCTGAGTCAGGTAGCTGATTGCGCCGGCAAAGTTCTTCTGCTGCATGCGCAGAAACCCCATGCCTGCCGCTACACGTCCGTTTTCCGGCTCGCGCGCAAGAATCGCCAGGAACCGCTTTTCCGCTTCGTCGGCCCGGTGTGCGTTCAGAGCCGCAAAGGCTGCGCGTTCCGCCTCCGTACGGGCGATGCCGGTGTTCATTTGCGCCAGCTTCAGCTCATTCTGCTTGACGTGGCTGGAAAGCTCGGCGTCTTGTGGATGATCCTTCAGATATTGCCGCATGTTTCCAGTGGTGGCAGGATTGGCAGCGTCCCATACCAGTGCCTGGCGAAGGCCGGCCTGCGCGTTCGCATCTTGAGGATGAGCCTTGAGAATTCGAATCCCCTCAGCGCGGGTCTTGGCATCGTAGGTCAGCAGCACGCCAAGCGCAACTGCAAAGCGCTGGTCACCGGGGTTACGCTCGGCAAGTCCGCGCATCCCGGTAATCGCCTGTTGCTTGCCGTTGGCGGTGCCATACAGGGTCTGATAGTAGGCCAGCGCGATATCCCCTTCGGGCGGATGATCTCCGTACAAATCGCGGTAGATACGCATCGCATCGTCGGCCTTGCCGCGGCGCGCCAATTCACCCGCATGGCGAAGTTGATCGCTCTGGTTCTGCGAGCTCGTCTGCTCTTGGATCTTTGCGATGTTTGGATCGTTGGGGTTGATTTTCCGCAGGCGCTCAAGTGCCTGGTTGGCGTTGTCGATAGAACCGATCAGCTTGTAATCCTTCGCGAGCCCGGCCAGAGCTTCAGTATTGTTGGGGTCGGCGAGAAGAATCTGTTGCCAGATCTGCACAGCCATATCCGGACGTCCGCGCGACTCAAGCGCTTGCGCTTTCTCGACAAGCACTGCACGAGGGCCGGGAGCCGCCGAGGCCGATTTCTTTTGCGCGAGGCCCACCTGGAGCGCCAAACACAGGCAACTCGCAACAATCGCAATCTTTCTGGGAGCCACGCAGCCGCCGTTCATCAGCGTGTCCATTCTACGTTCAGTTCCCCGTCCGCGCCAAACCGAAATCTGTCTTGAACATAGCCAGTCTCAAACAGTGCGAGGTTCTGATCGTAATATGACCCGCTCTTCCCGTACAAACCTGAAGTTGTGTCCCTCTGGATGCTCATGCGAATGGTCTGTTTTGCGCTCAACCTTGAGAGATCTGGGAAGGCTCTCAAGTACGGCACCATGGCGGCGGAGAATCCTACCGGACCGTCCTGCGTGAGCGGGATTCCCTGGTCATTCACCATCTGCGGAGGTGCTTCGTGACTCGCGAGGTAGACACTCATGGCGGGCAGGGCGTTGAGCAGCCTGGCGCGAGTCTGACCGCCTTCGAGCATGCCAGCCCAAAGGTACACTCGAATCGCGTCATAGCTGCCCCCTGCAGGCGCAGCCGCCTTGCTGTCGGTCGGCTGTTTGGTGGTCGGATAAAAGCCGTCGCCGGGGAAATAATCGACCCAGTCCATGGCAAATCCATGCCGGGCGCTTTGTTCAAGAAAGCGCGGAATATTCTGAGCGATCTGCTGCCACGGACCCGTTGGATCGACGACGGACAGGCGCTGAAAGAGAAACAGTGGCATGTAACTGGGATTGAGCGTCCAGACCTGGCCGTGCTGGAAACCGGCAGGCCCGGGCAAAAGCAGCAGACCAAACTGGGGCAGGTCCACCACCTCGCTCCTGGCGATCATGGCCATGATCTTCCGGCCCAGGTTTGTATAGTTAGGAGCGTTCCAGAGCCTTCCGGCTTCGACAAGCGTGTAGGCCATCCAGATGTCTGCATCAGAGGCTGGCTCCTGATCGAGAATCTTCCATTCGCCCTTTTCAGTTCTTCCCCACAACCATGCAGGCAGATGGGTGCCCAAGTCTCCACCAGCAAGGTTGGTCTGTGTCCATTGCAATATCTTGTCGAAGTGAGCCCGGTCATTGTCGACCAGGGCAAAAAACATGGCATTGGCCTCGCCCTCGGATGTCGTTCGATCCCCTGCTGAGTGGTCCACCACCCTGCCTTGCCCGTCGATGAAGCGGATGGAATAAGCATCCCAAAGTGTCCACGGTCCCCGGCCGCATCCGCTCAGACCCCCGAGCATTATCAGGAACGCAAGCAGAATCCAACAGTTTCCTCCGCGAAAATTGTGAAGATATCGATCGCAGCTAGCAAATGTGGAATTGATGACGCCGCAATCCACGTCCCTAACGGCCACGGAATGGTCATCCCCTGCCGCCCGATCCGTATTTCTCAGTTGTTCGGGTCTTATTCCTGGATCATGTTCAGACGCGTCCGGGCCTTGCCGCGCAACCATTGCCTGATCCAGACAGCAAGCAGCAGCACCATGACAAAGACGATGAGAGCGGCCAACCAGGGCACTTCCATGAACCACAGCGTCAACCATGTCCACCACGGCAACACACCCACATGATAGACCCCGGCGCCAATGCGGAACGATTGGAATTGGCTTCCATGCAATACGGCAACCGAGCCGGAGATTTCGCTGGACTGCTGCACCTGCAGGAATTCCGAAATGAACGGCTCAAAGGCACTGGAGTCCTTGAGGTGAATGGCGACAATGCTTCGATTTCCTACCAGGTCAAAGGGAGACTTGATTCCCTCGATGATTGCGTCGGGTGTGCCGCCCGCTGTCAATTCTCCTGACTCAGTGCGTTCATCGTTCTTGAGCTTCCACCAGGCATGGTGCAGCACCTGGATGAAGAATCCCTGCGTGTCGCGCACCTGGACTTTTCCGTTGCCCAGGGCGACCGGGAGCTTGTTGTTGATCTTGTCGAATCCCGGCTGGTCGCTTCCTGCACCAATCACGAGAAAGTCGTTCGCAGCGCCAGGCTGCAGCACATCCGGCCCGGCCACCGTGACACGCAGCACCGGAAAACCTGTCTGCCTGCCGAAGTGGCCCATCAGCGTGACAAAAGTCTCAATCTCCTGTTCGGTCGGCTGAGGCGGCAACACCACGGTGGTCTCGCCCAGATCGGCAAGCCGCGTGAATGGGAAGCCGGCGTTGGCAAAAATCTCCAGGTTGGGCAATGGAGCATAGTGCGGATACCCGCGCAGATCAAGATAGCTGTCGCGCAGGATCGCGCCCTGCATGTTGATCGGCGT
>Ga0181535_10006813_pt1 | contig 11672 bp, 10 predicted proteins | sample PEATcosm2014_Bin_44_FD_119774 | JGI IMG/M metagenome (GOLD analysis project Ga0181535, IMG submission 119774) | Peatland microbial communities from MTU Mesocosm Facility, Houghton, MI, USA - PEATcosm2014_Bin17_30_metaG | ecosystem: Environmental > Terrestrial > Soil > Wetlands > Peat | place...
AAACTTAATGAGCGTCGTATTGTACCCGCACGCCTTGGCCCGATCTTCATTCTCGCGGAACGCCTCCAGCACTTTGCCAAAGGGAGACTGCAGGATCCGCCAAGTTAGGTAGAGCGCCAGCACGGTAACGCCAAAAACGAAATAGTAGAGGTTCCTCGGGTTCTCCAGAGAAATGGAAAAGAGCGCGACGCCGGGAATATGGGTAAGGCCATCCTCTCCCCGGGTAATCTCCTTCAGCGGTGAGAGCGCAATGAAGTAGAGCATCTGGGCAAAGGCCAGAGAAATCATGGCAAAGTAGACGCCGCGGCGTCTGATGGCCAGAGCGCCGATAAAGCATGCCAGCAACATCGCGGAGACGGTGCCGATGGCAAGGCTCGCGAACAGCCCTACCTTCCAATAGCGCAGGGCAAGGCCCGCGCTATACGCTCCCAGACCGAAGTAGGCCGCGTGGCCAAAGGAGAGTACCCCGGTGTAACCCAATAAAAGATTGAAGCCAAGCCCTAAGATTCCCCAGATGAGAATTTCAGTCGCCAGAGGCAGCGAGATGACCAGGGGCAGCGCGGCCAGGACCAGGGCCGTGATCCAGACGACCGTCGAACGCGGCTCGGGGGCCACCTCTTGGAGCATCTTGCGTTGTTCGGCAACATCGATCATTGCGACTCCTCTATTCCCGCCCGCTTTCCCCAAAGAGTCCCCTGGGTCTGATCAGCAGAATCACCGCCATACAGAAGTACATGGCGACGGTCGAGTATTCTCCGGCAAACAGGGAGGTGAACGCGACGATCACTCCAATCAACAGGCCGCCGACGATGGCCCCGCCCAGGCTTCCCAGACCGCCGACGACAGTTACCACGAAAGCCACCATGGTCATCTCAACCCCCATGTCCGGCGTCGCCGCCATCATTGGAGCGGAAATGGCCCCGGCGAGCGCCGCCAGGCCGATACCGAGTGCAAAACCGATCGACCAGATGCGCGAGGTGTTGATGCCCAGCACCTGTACCATTAATCGATCGCGCGTTGCCGCACGAATGATCAATCCCAGGTCGCTCTTCTTCAGGAACAACCAGAGCGAGATAAGAATCGCCATGGTAAAGAAGATGACGAATAGTCGGTAGTTCGAAAATGTGAGTAGACCTAGCGTCGTGGACCCGCTCAACGCTTCCGGATAGGAAACGGGCTTTCCGATCAGCCCGAAGATGACCTTCATGAAGTCGGGGATGGCAACCGAAAGTCCAAACGTAAGCAGCAAAGGCAACAGGGGATCTTTTCCGTAGAGCGGTTTGAGCAGTACGAACTCGGTCACCATGCCCAGAATCGCCACCACCACGACAGCGCTTGCAATACCCACGGCAAAGCTGCCGGTGAGAGTCACTGCCAGAAAGACGGCATAAGCTCCCAGCATGGCAAATGTGCCGTGGGCAAAATTGACGACGTCGAGGAGCCCGTAGATGATCGATAGGCCGCTTGCCAAAAGCACATAAACAGAACCAAGGGCCAGCCCGAAGAAGAGCTGCATCACTATCAAGTCCCAGGAAAGATCCCCAAGCATTCCAGCCCCCTGCATCAAACTACGCTCCTCGAATCGCAATCCACGGGTTGGTTGATTTCAGCCCGCTGCAATCGCCAAAAAAGACCGACTACTTAGGGAGCTTGATGTTGACGAAGGGAAGCTTCTTCGAGTTGTCTTCGCACGACATAATGATCGAATCTCCCGGAACCTCCTCGACAATGTCCGCCAGATCCCAGCCATTGGCCCGTCTTCCTTTGCCCCGCAGCAGCAAATAGCTTTGCACGCGTTGGTGATCGCACGCCCGCACGTACTCGGGTCCTTTCGTCAAGGTGTATTTCAGGCCTTCCATGGCGGCGGCGATCTTTAACTTGTCGGTGGTGGTGTTTGCTTTCTGCATGGCCATGAACAAAACGTTGGTGGCCACATAGCCGCTTTCGCCGTCCTGCTCGATTGGCTGGCCGAACTTCTTCATGTAGGAGTCCATGAATTTTTTGCTGCCCGCGTACTTGTCCCTGAGTCCCCAATAGAACGACATTCCGCCCAGGACGTTCTCATCGTAAGCCGCGCCGACCTCTTTCATGGTGCTCAGGGCCGACTTCGTGCAGACGATTTTCATCCTCTTGGTCAAACCGAGTTCGCTCGCCTGCTTGAGTGCCGCCGTCTGGTCGGCGCCCAGGTTGTTCATCACCAGCACGTCTGGCTTGGCCGCCATGATTCGGGTGAAATACGTGGAGAAGTCAGTCGCGCCCAGCGGAGCATAGACGTTGCCAACATGCTGCGCGCCCATCTGCTGACTCTGCCAGATCCAGCCTTCGAGCAGGCTCTGTCCCCAGCGATAGTCCGCTGTGATGGAAAACCACTTCTTGCCCAGTTTCGTGAAGGTGTATTTCGACGCCGCGAGCGCGGCGGAGTATGGGATCACCATAAAAGCGAATCCATACTTGTTCAGATCGGATCCCAGCACCATGTCCGTCTGGCAATCGGTCACGTAGATGACCTTGTTCTTGCCTGCGAATTCATTGATGGCAAGAGAAATGGAGCCGGAGAGAGTTCCGCCAATGAAGTCGCACTTATCTTCCTCTACCAGCTCTTTTGCCCGGCGGAGTGCAACGGCGCCGTTCAGCTGGTCGTCGCGGTAAATCCACTCGATCTTGTGGCCCAGAACGCCGCCCTTGGCATTCCATTCCTCCACCGCGAGCTGAGTCGCGTGCATCTGGTCGGCACCAAGAGCCGAGTAGGTGCCGGTCAAGGGATGCATCGTTCCATACCTGATCACCTCGGGCGCGGCGGCTTTCAGAATCGACGGTGCCGCGCCTCCCAAAAGCGAGAGCCCCGCTACCGCGGCACCGCTCTTCAGAAAATTCCGCCTTGACGTCTTCTGGTCAGTTTTCTCGTCCATAGCTTTTCCTCTTTTCGGTAACTTGAAGGTATCGGAGCCCTGGAGCTCTCACTTTGGCCCGGCCGCGCCCTCCTGCTCATTAGTGGGACTTGTCCAACAGCCTTTCGTGCATCCACTGACGGCAGAAGCCGCTTGCATCTTGCACCAAATCGACTCTACATCTTCGAGGAGCCTATTTCTTACATTACAAACTTTCTCACACTGCAAACCCACCGTCCACAGCTTCTCCAGGCAGTTCCCGAGTTGCTGTATACCGGCGGGTTGATTGTAGCGCTGAAACAGCAGGACCGCATGTTCTGAATACGGCGATTGTCGTGTCGTGTAAGCTGCAAGCACGATCTCAAAGCGATGTTTGTTTGCCAATCAAGCAAGGTGAAACCGCTACTGCTGCGTGTCCTGACGATGAAATCTGCCAGGAAGTCGCCCCCTTGCCGGGGGCTATCGAGGATGCCTCGGCGCGTATCGGCGCTGAACAGACCACAATGCAGCCCTGATCATGGAGTCTGAGAGCTGCAATTGTCATTGCTTGAGCAGGTGCTCTGGACTACGATGCTGGGGACTTTAAACCAGGAGCAGAGCAATGGGAAAGCATTTCCGGAGTCAAACCTCGCAGTGCTCGATTGCTGTTGCATTGCTGTTGTTGATACTCGTAGCGTGCAACACCGCGTTGGCCGCCGCTGCCAACCCACCGGAAGTCTTGCTTGGAACAAGCGTGGGAGTGAAGAGCGAGGTCACGTTCACAATCTTCGTCAAGCACGTCGGTTCGAAGTCGGGTGATCTGTCGTGCCGTATTCCTGCGGATATGCGGTTGGCATCCGCTGAGAAAGCAACCGTAACCGGCAGCAAGGTTTCCTGGAAGCTGACAAAGGGCAAGGATGTCGCGGGCCCATACCAGTTCACGGTCGCGCCAGCAAGGGCGTTGAAGGCGGGCGACCAGTTTCGTGCCGTTGCAGAAGTGCGCTGGGGACCCAAGTTCAGTGACCGGACATTCTCAAATGAGTCGCTCCTGTTGGCAGTAGGTCGTTCGCCAGAGCTTGTCGTGGTCGGCACGAACCACGAGGCTGTAGCCTCTACCGCCATGGTCGCAGCTCCGCATCCGCTTGTGGCCCAGGCCGCTATAGAGACGTTGAAGAAGGGTGGCAATGCGGTAGACGCGGCAGTTGCAGCTTGTTTCATGTTAGGGGTAGTCGACCCGATGCATAGCGGCCTCGGTGGGTATGGCGGGTTCATGGTCGTCTACCTGGCCAAAACTAAAGAGGTCTGGGTTGTGGACTTCAACACTGTGGTCCCTTCCAAGGCCAGCATTAATATGTATGAGATTCTGCCGAGCCAGTCCGGATGGTGGGCTGTGAAGGACGACGCCAATTTCACCGGATACAAAGCGATATCCGTACCGGGGATGTTGTCGGGTGCATCATCGGCTCTGCAGCGGTTCGGCAGCAAGTCATTGAACGATGTCATGGCTCCGGCTATTGATGTAGCCGACAATGGCTTCAAGATCAACTCGCTTATCGCGCAGGCGACTGCGACTTCGAACTTGCCCAAATTCCCTGCTTCAGCGGCAATCTACTTGAAGAATGGCAAGCCGATGCAGGAAGGTGACCTGCTTGTGCAGAAGGACTTGGCGAATACAATGCGCAAGATCGCCGACCGTGGTCCGGACGTCTTCTACAAGGGCGAGATCGCCCAAGTGATAGTTGCTGACATGGAGAAGAATGGCGGGCTGATCACGCTCCAAGACTTAGCGAACTATAAGGCCCTGGTGGTGAAACCCGAGTCGGGAAATTACCGTGGGTATGACATTTACTTTCCACCTAATGCCTCGTCTGGCGGCACGCTCGTTCTCCAAACCCTCAATATACTCGAAGGCTACCAGCTTTCGGGATTGGGCGCGCGCAGTCCGTTCGCGATGCACTTGGTCGCAGAGGCGATGAAGCTGTCATGGGCCGACCGGCTGGAGTACGTGGCCGATCCGAACTTCAAGAAAGCTCCTTTAGCCGCTCTCATTTCGAAGGACTACGCCAAGACTCTTCGGCCCAAGATCAATATGGAAGAGGCTGCCGCCTCACAAAAGCCGAACGATGCCTGGAAGTTCAATGATGCGAAGGGACTGACGAACCACGTCGCGATCATCGACAGAGAAGGCAACGTCGTGTCGATGACTCAGACGCAGGGCCCACAATGGTTCGGCTCGGGCGTGGTTGTCGCCGGGACCGGCGTTGTCTTCAATAACGGAATGATGCTCTACAGCCCCGACCCGAAGGCCGCGAACTCCATCGAGCCGGGCAAGCGTGCGGTAACAAACATGTCTCCTGCCTTGGTGATCAAGGATGGGAAACCGTTTCTGGCTGTCGGTCTTCCTGGCGCACGGCGGATTCCGACCTCGGTAACGAACTACATCGTCGACATTGTCGATCACGGCCTGACCCTACAACAGTCGCTCGCACTACCACGGTTCCATGTTGAAGACAAGGAACCAATGCGAATCGAAAAGGGCCTGCCGGATGTGACATTGGCGGGGCTTTCCGCAATGGGACACAAGCTCGGCCCCGAACTCACGATTACGGACTTCTATGGCCCAGCAATGGGCGTCCAGGTCGATTCCACTGGACTGTATCGTGGCGGCGCCGATCCGCGCCCAGCAGGGGCAACGGTTATGGGCTACTGACAACCTGGGACTTAGCCCAGTGCTTCAGTCCGGGTTCGCCTGTTTTGCTGGCGGCTGTATGCGTGGCCGCCAGTGGCCTTCCGGGATCTGAGGAGTGGGGTAAGTCGGAACATCATCGGAGGAGAACTTCGTGCGAAAACTCGTTTCTGTCCTGATTATCGGCGCCGTTTTGTCCACGCTGTCCCAGATTGGATTAGCGCAAGCTACGGAGAAATGGGTCGTCAGTTGGGCTGGGTCTGTCCAAGGCCCCTATCCTGTCGGCAATCCTTCGGCACAACCCGATATGCGCTTCGCGTTTCCTTCCGCTGAGGCCGGAGCCCGTGATCAGACCTTCCGGCTTATCGTCCGGCCTGACATCTGGGGCCGCCAGGTACGACTACGACTCTCGAACGTTTTCGGGACAAAGCCGGTGACCTTTGACGGCATATTCGTTGGGCTTCAACTCGGTAGTGCCGCGCTGGTCGCTGCCAGCAACCGACCAGCAACGTTTGGTGGCCGGTCGACGGTTACCATTCAAGCCGGTCAGTTTGCTTGGAGCGACGCGGTGACATTGCCGTTCTTCACCAAAATGGGTAAGCAAGCGCTAGCCGGACGCAAGCTCGCGGTAAGCTTTCATATTGTCGGCGAGAGTGGCCCCATGACGTGGCATGCCAAGGCGCTCACCACTTCGTATCTGACCGCGCCGGGAGCCGGCGCCCAGGGAAAGCGCGAGGACGAGGCGGCGTTCCCGTACACCACGGCATCCTGGTATTTTCTCGATGCTGTGGAGATGATGATGCCGCGCAACACGTCGGCGGTCGTTGTGTTTGGTGACTCCATCAGCGACGGAACAGCCTCCACCATGAATGGCGACGACCGATGGCCTGACGTGCTCTCGCGGCGACTTCATGCCGTCTATGGCGACCGCATCGCTGTTGTGAATGCCGGCATTGGCGGCAACCAAGTCGCTGGCCCAGCCGAATACGGATCCGGTAAGCCGTTCCCAGGAGGACCGGCGGCTACTCAACGCATCGACCGCGATGTGCTCGGCCTCTCTTGTGTCAAGACTGTGATTTGGTTTGAGGGGATCAACGACTTCAGCCGCAACGGCAACGCCTCGTTGGAGACGGTACAGGAGGCGATGAAGGAAACTGTGGCTCATGTCCGCAAGCTTCGGCCCGACATCCGTATTATCGGTGCGACGGTGACCAGTGCTTTCGGCAGTTCCAGCCCGGCTCACGGATTTATTGAGCAGGACGAAAAGCGCAAGGCTCTGAACACGTTCATTTGTAACTCGGGCCTGTTCGATGGCGTCATTGATTTTGACCCGGTGACAATAGACCCCCAGAGCGGCGGACTGAAAGCCGAGTTTATTCCAGAGAGTACGACTGGTGGCGCCGGGGACAAGTTGCACCCCAACCGTACCGGCTACTTGGCGATGGGAACGGCGATCGATCTCAACCTGTTCAAGCCGTGATCATCGGTCGTTCTATACGACAGTGGCGAATGACTTAATGGCGGCGGACGCTCCGCACAGGTGGACATCACAGTGCTCAAATCGCAATGTCGCAGCGCTGCCAACGGTGAGCACCTCATTCGTACTGGGAGGGTTGATCGCCTGCTGAACAAAACTGAGGCCCCTTGAAAAATTGTTGACACAGCGTTGACACAAACAGACCAGTGACCCAATGCTAATTCTTTGGTGATTTGTATATAATTGATTCTAGGTTATTTATTTGGCTGCTCCCCAGGGATTCGAACCACGATATGCTGATCCAGAGTTTGTGAAGGTCAATATTCACGAATTCAGACTCGATTCCCCAGAGCCCGCCTGAGGTGATGGTTTGGCAGAGCAAGCCAGAGAAGCACTCCCAAATCAATGCGCGGCAGTCATGCCGCGGTGGACGCGAAAATGTAGCAATGCTCTTCTCTTAACCCTCTTTTTTTGCTATATATACTGCAATCCCGGCCCACGTTGGATGTATCAATCCGCCTATGCGGGCAGCAATGCCGGGGGGAGGACGCGATGGCTCAAAAGACTCTTCTCGTGATCCTTTTTCTCTGCATCTCCCCATCAGCTTGGCCTCGGGGTGGTCCGCCACAATTAATGAGAGCCAGCGAAGCGACTTCCGTCTGCAAGAATGTGACCGGGCTCGGTACCGCAGTCAAGAACGAATCGCCATCTGCCCCAATGGAATAGGCGTCGAAACCGATGACAACAAGAGGCCATTTCCGTTGCCGCACTCCACAACTTAAGCCCTCGCAGCAATGCCTCTGCGTAGCCCGCTAGTTGTCTCAGCTCAATGCTTCTTTGGGGCGTAGAGGTCCCGCGACAGCATCAGCTTTAGAGTCACTTTGTCCAACGAGCTTGTCAAACCAAAACCAATGCCAGTTTCGATATTCGCCAACTTGGCGGTGTGGTCGAAGACCCCCCATATCTCATGCGACTGTTCCCCGACGATCGGCCTTGGCAGGGAGCGGGAAACCATTCTCGACGATCAGCAAACCTTGTCCGGCCAACAGGATGTTTCGCGGCTCCGCCTTAGCCTTGAGCCGAGTGTTTCGGCGGTAAGTTGGGAGGTTGTTCACCAAGTTAACGAAGGTGATGAGTAGGCGAGCGAGGCGTAGACTCTGCATCCGCCGCTTGATGAACTGGCCTACTTCGGGACCGCATCGGCGGTTTAATACCTGCGAGAAACGGAAAGCCGCAAGGCTCCGGAGAAGCTGCTGAACAGTTACCCCAGATGCTGAGATGGCATGACCCGAACAGCTTCTTAGTGGGACGGGCTGCTCGGCTACGTTGTTTTCGCTTTCACCAGAATTCGTTTTGCCGCCGTTGTACCGAAAGCAATGGGGGGATGTCCCTTAACGTCGATCTGTATCGCCTGAGCCGCTGAGTGGCGCTGGCGAACCGTTACTGTGGCACCCGGGATGAGGCCGTTGCGGTCGAGGAAGTGAAGAAAGTCCTTGTCTTGGTCGGCGCCCATGATGCGAACGATATGCATAGTCCGATCCAGGGGACAGTCGGCCAAAGTAGTGGCCGGAGGTTTGGGCAATGTGCCGCTGGCGGTGGGGATCGGATCACCGTGAGGGTCTACTTGCGGCCGGCCGAGAAGCACGTCTATCTTTTCAACAACTTTCTCGGACACGGCGTGCTCCAGTACCTCGGCTTCCGCATGCACCTCTGACCAGTCCAGACCCAGCACCTTGGACAGAAACAGTTCCAGCAGCCGATGGCGGCGCACTACTGATAAAGCCAAGCGCTCGCCACGGCGGGTCAGGCGTGCGCCAGTGCGAGGCGCGTAGACAGCCCAGCCGGAGCGGGCGAGAGACTTGACCATGGTAGTAGCTGTGCCCGGTGTTACGCCTATAGCCGCAGCCAGGTCTCCCACGCGGACCAACTCGCCGCTAGCGGCCTGCTGTCCGTAATAAAGCTGCTTCAGATAATTCTCGGCGACGGCGGTTGGCATCACAATCTCCATGTTTCGATTTGCCGAAAGTCGATGTTTGACCAAGCCTCGTTGCAAATATGATAATAGGTCGAACGCATTAGGTTAAGGCAAAATATCTATTTTGAATGCTCAAAATGATAACAGGTTCTAAGCCGTTTTCCAGAGGGAAAAACGATGCGAGCCCAAGGGAATAACGAGAACGCATCAGGTGCTGGTGGCAGCGCGGTGGCCGTCGAAGAGCATGTCGGCCATTTGTCGCTCGAGGGACTGCACAGCTCGGTGCTGGTTCCCGATTCCGGAGGTGGCTTCTGGCGACAATGGCGGGCCTTCGCTGGCCCGGCGATCTTAATAAGTGTCGGCTACATGGACCCCGGAAACTGGGGCACCGACCTGGCGGGCGGCTCGCAATACAAGTATGGGCTGCTCTGGGTTGTCGGCTTAGCCAGTTTGATGGCCATATTTCTCCAAGTGGTCGCGGCTCGACTGGGCGTGGCCACCGGCAGGGATCTCGCCCAGTGTTGCCGAGACTGGTATCCACGTTGGACGCGGTGGCCCAATTGGGTGTGCATGGAAATCGCCATCGGCATGACCGACCTTGCCGAAGCGCTGGGCAGCGCCGTCGCGTTAAACCTGTTGTTCCACATCCCAATGTCATGGGCCATCATCATCACGGCTTTCGATGTGCTGCTCTTGCTGGCTTTGCAAGGCTTTGGCATGAGATTGATCGAAGCGGTGGTCGCCATCTTCGTGCTGACGATCGGCGTCTGCTACGCAATTGAGATCTTCGGATTGGCGCAGACCCGACCCGACTTCCTGGAGATGGGACAAGCCATGGTGCGGCCAAATTTCGGGCATGCCGGGATGCTCGTCGTTGCGATTGGCATCATTGGGGCGACGGTGATGCCCCACAATCTGTACCTCCACACGGCTCTCGTACAGTCGCGCCGCTTGCAGCAGGATGAGCCGTTTATTCGCCGTGCCATTCGCTTCAACACCATCGACACGACCGTGGCGTTGACCATCGCATTCTTCGTAAACGCGGCCATCTTGGTACTGGCAGCAACGGTCTTTTATGGCAAAACCAGCATCACGGTAGCGGGCGGCCAAGTGGTGACCTTCAGCGCGGACAGCGATTGGATTCGAGTCGCGCATCTGACCCTGGCGCCTCTGCTGGGGACAACGCTCGCGAGCACACTGTTCGCTGTGGCGCTGTTGGCCAGTGGACAAAGCAGCACAATTACTGGCACGCTCGCCGGGCAAGTGGTCATGGAAGGGTTCATGCATTGGCGAATCCGACCATGGATTCGGCGCTTGATTACACGAACTCTGGCCGTTATACCGGCGATCCTGATTATCAGCGTTCGCGGGAATGGCAGCGTCACCGATCTGGTCAACCTGAGCCAAGTCGTCCTCTGTCTCGTGTTGCCGTTTGCAATGTTCCCGCTGCTACATTTTGCCAGCTCGCGCAAGCGCATGGGGCAATGGCGGAGCGGATGGTTCCTGTCGATTGCCGGCTGGGGAAGCGCCATCCTCATCACGGCCATGGACATCTACAGCCTGCCGGATGCGTTGCGGCAGGCATGGGCGGTCATCATCGGTCACTAAAGCATTCTCTTATCAGTATCGAGTTAGCGCAGGAATGAAGTATGAACTCGTCCCCCGAACAACACGAACAGAGCCTCCCGGCAGCGATATTTGCGCCTCAAGTCTCGACTCCTGACACGATCCGCCGGATTCATCGGATTCAAGTGATCACCATCATTTGGATGACCGTGGAAGCCGCCGTTTCCCAATTCGCAGCGTGGCAGGCACGCAGCCCGGCACTGGCTGCCTTTGGGGTTGATAGCGCCATTGAACTGCTCTCCGCATTCATTGTCCTGTGGCGCTTTAGCACACCGGTGTTCCATAGTCAGTTGGAGCGCCGTACGGCTCGGGTTTCAGGAGTACTGCTTCTGCTGCTGGCTGTGTATGTAGCCACGATTTCAGCGATAACGTTGATGGGGTACAATGAACCCCGGCCAAGCTATTTGGGAATTATCATTCTTGTCATCGCTGCCATCTTCATGCCGTGGCTGGCCAAACAAAAGCGAGAACTCTCCGCAGCCACGAGCAGTGCTGCCCTCAGGGCTGATGCCGCTCAGTCAGGTTTATGCGCTTATCTCGCGCTGGTTGCTCTGGCGGGGCTCGTGGTCAATGCGATTTGGCATGTTACTTGGGCTGACCCGATCGCTGCATTGGCGGTCATACCACTCATCCTATGGGAAGCAAGGGAAGCAGTTCGCGGGAAGTCATGTGGCTGCTGTTAATGGGAATCTCCGAAATCGTTGGTTGTGATGAGGACTTATGCATCTGATCACTGCTGCCGTGGTGAGTGCTTTGCTTGGCCGAAAACGGGGGGTTGATCATAATCGCCTTCCGAGCTTCGCCGGGGTAATGGAGACAACGCACGTCCTTCCGGGACGAATTCGCTTACGCGCACCGATACTCATCGGACAACACAGGGCGGCCGACCAGCTTCAGAAGAGTCTTGCCCGGCTCGATGGCATTCGCGCTGTGGAAATCAATGCTTTATCCGGAAGCCTCCTGATCCAGTTCGCGCCGGATCGCGTCAGGCCTGACATGCTGTTGGGAGCCGCGATTCGCCTGCTAGGATTGGAAAAGGAG
>Ga0181535_10006816_pt1 | contig 11671 bp, 4 predicted proteins | sample PEATcosm2014_Bin_44_FD_119774 | JGI IMG/M metagenome (GOLD analysis project Ga0181535, IMG submission 119774) | Peatland microbial communities from MTU Mesocosm Facility, Houghton, MI, USA - PEATcosm2014_Bin17_30_metaG | ecosystem: Environmental > Terrestrial > Soil > Wetlands > Peat | place...
ACTCCGTTTATCACGGCTTTCAGCGTCTCGCCACCAGCCCGTATACGATTACCCCTATCGACGCTCCAAATGCGGGTACCGGCGATGGACCTGGCTTTAAGCAAGGCACACAGGCCTACGGAGTTAATGCATCCGGTCAAATTATTGGGAACTACACCGATTCGAATTTCTATCATCACGGTTTCCTCCTCTCAGGCAGCACATACACAACCATTGACCCGCCCGGTGCGAGCACAACAACATGCATCAATACTCATGGGAAGAATTTTGGCGGCACCAGTGCCGACAGTATTGACACGGCGGGGGATATAGCGGGGCACTATTTGGATACGAGTTGCGCCCAGCACGCCTTTGTGCGCACTGCTAGCGGCACCTACACCACACTTGATGCTGCCGGCGCAGACACGAGTCCGTGTACTTCTACGGCGGGCGTCGGAGAGACGCTCTGCGGCACCGGATTGCTTGCCGTTCTAATCGACCCGGCCGGAGACATCACAGGCGGTTACGCGGATTCGAATGGCCTTATTCACGGTTTTGTTCGCCCTGCTGAAACTGGAATCATCACATCCTTCAGCGATCCGAATGCAGCCACCACGGGGACGCTGAGCGGAACTATGGGTGCAAGAATCGTATCCACTGCAGGCGGGATTACGATTGTCGGAGCTTACGCTGACACCAACTCTGTGATACACGGCTTCCTCTACACCCCAGCGCTGACGGCAACAACTACTACGCTTACGCCGGTGCCCACGCCGAATCCCTCCATCTTTGGAGAGCCGGTGACTTTGAGCGCTTCAGTCACTTCCACCGGCGGCACTCCGCCCAGCGGAGAGACTGTGACGTTCATGAGTGGCACAGCAGCGCTGGGAACGGCAGCCCTTAGCAGTGGAACGGCCAGCTTGACTACCACGGCGCTGCCAGTGGGCACAGACTCGATCACGGCTGTCTACGGCGGCGACGCGGACTTTGCCGGCAGCACCTCGACGGCAGTCAGCCAGACGGTGAACAAGGCCAGTTCTACAACAACATTGGTTTCGTCGCTGAATCCCTCCGCCTTTGGACAATCAGTAACCCTCACGGCCAACGTTTCGGGGCAGTTTAGCGGAGTAGCGACAGGCACGGTGACCTTCAGCAATGGGAGCACGAGTCTGGGAAGTGTCTCGCTGAGCGGGGGCTCGGCTGCCTTGATAACCACGACACTACCAGTGGGCACGAACTCGATCACCGCGGTTTACAGCGGCGACACGAACTTTACCGGCAGCACCTCGAACACGGTGAGCCAGGTTGTCGCCGCCGTTACCTCCAGCGGTATCAATATCGCCGGCGCGGGCACGGGATCAAATCAGGGAACAATCATTACCGGCATCGACACCGCCGGTGATATCAGCGGATTCTATATTGATTCGAGCAACTTGTTTCATGGCTTTGTGCTACCTGCCGGTGGAACAGCCGCAACCTTCGATGCGCCTGGCGCAGGGACACGCACTAATCAGGGAACCTACACCTCAAGTATGGACACCGCGGGGAATGTTACCGGTTATTTCGTTAATGGGTACAGGCCCAACATCTACCATGGGTATGTGCGCGCCGCAGGTGGCACGATCACCCCCTTCGATTATCCGGCTTCGGGCATACTGGCAACCAAGCCAATCGGTATCAACGCCACAGCGGGGATCACAGGATCCTGGGAGGACAATAACCAGGTCTATCACGGTTTTGTGCGCTCCACCAGCGGCGCGATTTCCTCTTTCGATGCGCCGGGAGCGGGTACAGCCGCCAATCCGGGAATTGGAGGCACTGGCACCACCGGCGTCGCCATCAATACGGCGGGGACTATTGCAGGCAGGTATGTGGATGCGAACGGACTCTCGCACGGTTTGGTTCGCTCAGCCAATGGAACCACCATTACCCCGTTCGACGCTCCGGGGGCATCAACGGGCACTTGTCCTGCATCGACGCATAGTAATTGTGGAACATTCCCCATCGCCATCGATACAGTGGGAAATATCGCCGGCACTTTCTTCGATTCGAACGGTGTGATTCATGGATTTTACCGCTCCGCCGGCGGCGCGATTACCTCCTTTGACGCACCCGGAGCCGCCACGGCGCCCGTGTCGGGTAGTACTGCGCTCGTCCTCGGCACCTCTGGATTGAGCATCGATGATTCCGGCAATATCGCGGGAACCTACGTTGATGCAGAGGGAGTGGGACATGGCTTCCTGCGCATCGCCAATGGAACTGTCACCTCCTTTGACGCTCCCGGCGCCGGTACCACGGGTAGTTTGTTCGCGGGAACCACGGCCACAGCCATCAACGCGGGAGGAACCATCGTTGGCGCCTATACAGATAGCAACGTCACATTCCACGGATATATCTATACTCCCGCTCTGGCGGCAACCACAACCGCGCTCAATCCCGCGCCTGCGCCGAATCCATCCATCTATGGAGAGCCGGTTACTCTGACCGCGAAGGTCAGCTCCAGCAGCGGAGCGCCGGCAGATGGAGAGAACATCACCTTTCTCAGCGGCACAACATCTCTGGGAACGGCACAATTGAGCAGTGGCGTTGCCAGTTTGACGAGCACAGCGCTGCCTGCAGGCACGGACTCGATCACGGCGGTCTACGGCGGCGACTTGAACTTCATGAGCAGCACCTCAACAGCGGTCAGCCAAACAGTGAACAAGGCCAGTTCTACTACAACGTTGGTTTCGTCGCTGCATCCCTCCAACTTCGGACAATCCGTCAACCTGACCGCGACCGTATCGGGGCAGTTCGGCGGAGTAGCAACCGGTACTGTGACATTCAGTATTGGAAGCACAAGTCTGGGAAGTGTGTCGCTGAGCGGCGGCTCGGCTGTTTTGACGACCACGACGCTACCAGTGGGCACAGACTCGATCACGGCGGTCTACGGCGGTGACGCGGACTTTGCCGGCAGCACCTCGACGGCAGTCAGCCAAACGGTGAACAAGGCCAGTTCTACGGCAACATTGATTTCGTCAGCGAATCCCTCCAACTTTGGGCAGTCAGTCAGCCTGACAGTGAACATTTCAGGGCTGTATGGCGGAGTAGCAACAGGTTCGGTAACGTTCAGCAACGGGAGCACGAGTCTGGGCACTGTGCCCTTGAGCGGCGGCTCGGCTGTCTTGACGACCGCGATACTGCCGGTGGGCACGAACACGATCAGCGCGGTTTACAGCGGCGACTTGAACTTCACAGGCAGTTCGCCAAACTCGGTCACCCAGACGGTCAACCAGGCCAGTTCTTCAACCGCATTGGTTTCGTCAGTAAATCCCTCCGCCTCTGGACAATCCGTGACCTTCACGGCAACCGTCTCTGGAAAGTACGGTGGCACTGCCACCGGCATGGTGACGTTCAGCAATGGAAGCACGAGTCTGGGAAATGTTTCCTTGAGCGGAAACTCGGCCGGCTTGACCACGACGACACTGCCAGTTGGCACGGACTCGATCACAGCGGTTTATAGCGGCGACACAAACTTCACCGGCAGTACTTCAAACTCGGTGAGTCAGGTTGTAGTTGTGCCCAATCCCGTGCCGGTTATCAGCGGCGTGTCGCCAGCGTTCATAGACGCGGGTGGCGCGACATTCCCGCTAACGGTGAATGGATCGGGTTTCGTATCGGGTTCGACGGTCTACTGGGGCACGACCGGCCTAGCCACAACCTACGTGAGTTCGAGCCAGCTTATGGCGTCGGTTCTGTCAGCGGATATTGCCAGCGCGGGAACCGATGCTATTACGGTGCAAACCTTGGCGCCGGGGGGAGGGACCTCCAATTCGTGGCAGTTCGAAGTGGATTCTGCATCTGGATCGTCAACGGCGCCGACATTTACTTCAACGACGGCCACTGTGACTGCTGGTTCTCCGGCCAGTTTTCCGGTGACCCTGCCCTCCGGTGTAACCAGCGCCACGGTAACGTGCCTGAATCTTCCCACGGGAGCGACTTGCAGCTATTCTTCCGGCACTGTGACGATCGCCACCACCTCGGCAACGCCCACGGGAACCTACCTGATCACAGTGGTCTTTACTGAAACTGTCTCGGGCGCGGCCACGGCGTGGATTCTGCTACCGATTCTTCTGCTTCCGCTGGACTTTTTGAGGAGAAAACTAGCAGAGCGCGGCGTTTGGGTTACTGCTTGCCTGGTGCTGGTTATGATGGCTGGCGCGGCGGTTTTCAGCATCGGCTGCGGCGGGTCCAGTTCCACACCGCCTCCTCAGACTCACCAGGTGGTGAGTGCGGGCTCAGTCACCCTCACGATCCATTAGGATATAGCTCAAAAAAAGGAGCTGAGAATTTGGGAATAAAGCAGTGAGAGCAGCGGGATGTAATGGCACGTCGTCATTGCATTCCGCTGCTGAATAAAACCCACTGTCGCCACACCAATCTCCAACTGGATCACGCTAGTTACAGTTGCGAATTCCTGTATCGCCGAGTTCGCTTCCCAAATTTGCAGAGGGCGTCACTGTTTTCAACGGAAGTCATGAGAGGTAGTGGCCGCGTTCGTGATGTCCAGCGGAAAGAGGCACTGCGCCTTGACGTGGATGACACCGTCCTGGTTTTGGAGCGTGCCTTCGATCAAAAGAAAACGGCTGCGCGTGACGACCATACGGTCACGCTCGAAGACGTCTGGAGTAAGGATTACATTGGCAATGCCGGTTTCGTCTTCCAGCGAGAGAAAGACGAAACCCTTGGCGGTGCCTGGGCGCTGGCGTGCGATGACGCAGCCTGCGATTCGTATGGTGTGATGATTTGTACAGCGCAGCAGGTCGTCCGCTGAGAGGATGCCCTCGCGGCACAGCGTGGCGCGTTGGTAAGCCATAGGATGCGGGCCTGTGGTGAGCCCAGTGCCGGAGTAGTCGGCGGTGAGGCGCTCATCGGTGGTCATGGAGTGGAGCGGCATCGGCTCGTGAGTTACATCGGACAAATTGCCTGCGCTGCGAAGCAAAGGCCCAACAGGACGCCCTGCCTCTTCGACCTGCCAGAGCGCATCGCGGCGATGCTCGACGTGATCCAGAGAATTCAGCGCGCCGATGCGAGCAAGAGAGACCAGTTCCTTCCGGTCGAGCGCGGAAACACGAAGAGAGAGATCTTCGACGGATGCAAAAGGTCCCTTGAGGGCGCGCGCTTCGAGAAGAGAAACGATTGATGCGCGGCGCAGCCCTTTCGCATAATTCAAACCGATGCGAAGGGATAGCGTGCTATCCAACTCAGCTTCCAGGGTGCAGATGGCTTCCGACCGCTGCACGTCGATAGGACGCACGCGCAGACCGTGGCGCTGTGCGTCTTTGATGAGCACCGCGGGCGAGTAGAAGCCCATTGGCTGGTTGTTAAGCAGGCCGCAGGTGAAGGCTGCCAAATAGTGAACCTTGAGGAATGCGGAGGCGTAGGCGATAAGCGCAAAGCTCGCGGCGTGCGACTCTGGAAAACCGTACATGGCAAAAGACGAGATGCTCTGCACGATGTTGTCTTGCGCTTCCGGGTCGATGCCATTTCGTGTCATACCCGAACGGAGACGACCTTCCAGGTCTTTCATCCGTTGCATGGAGCGCCGCATTCCTACAGCGCGGCGCAACTCTTCGGCCTCTGCGCCGGAGAAGCTGGCTACCGTCATCGCCATTCGCAAGAGCTGCTCCTGAAATAGCGGAACTCCCAGCGTGCGTTTGAGTACCGGCTCCAGTGATGGATGCGGATAAGTGACCGGTTCCCTGCCCTGACGGCGGCGCATGTAGGGATGCATCATCTTGCCGACGATAGGCCCGGGCCTGATGATAGCTACCTGCACAACCAGATCGTAAAAACGCACGGGCGCGTTGTGCGGAATAGAGGCCATTTGCGCACGGCTCTCCACTTGAAACATGCCTACAGTGTCGGCCTTGCAGAGCGTCTCGTAGACGAGCGGGTCTTCCGGCAGCGCCGCAAGGTCTACTTCGCTGCCGTAGTGACGCGGAATAAGTTCGATGGAATCCTTGAGCGCGGCCATCATGCCCAGGCCGAGCAAATCCACTTTGATGAGGCCGAGATCGGCACAATCTTCCTTGTCCCACTGAATCACTGTGCGGCCTGGCATCGATGCGCGTTCGATGGGAACCACGCGGTTAAGCATTCCGGCGCAGATAACCATGCCGCCGGAGTGCTGGCCTAGATGGCGTGGGAGATCTTTCATTCGCAAGCAGAGGTCGAGATAGCGAGCAATGCGCGGATTGCGGATGTCAAAGCCGGCCTGTTCAAAGTGGCGGGCCATAGTGTCGTTCTCGCCGCGCCACTCCCAGTGGCCCATGAGGCTGGAGAGACGCGCAAGCTGTTCGTCTTCGAATCCGAGAACTTTGCCCACCTCACGTGACGCTGAACGTCCGCGGTACGTAATGACGTTGGCGGTCATTGCAGATCCCAGCGCGCCGTAGCGTTCATAAACATACTGAATGACTTGCTCGCGCTGATCGCCGGAAGGCAAGTCAAGGTCGATGTCCGGCCACTCGCCGCGGTTCTCGCTGAGGAAGCGTTCGAAGAGAAGCTCCATTCCAACGGGATCGACCGCGGTAATTTCGAGAGCATAGCAAACGGCAGAATTCGCCGCGGAACCTCGGCCCTGCACAAGAATGCCTTGTCCCTGGCAATAGCGAATGATGTCCCAGACAATCAGGAAGTATCCCGCAAAACCAAGCTTGGCAATGAGTTTGAGTTCGTGCTGAACCTGTAGGCGGGCCTTTGTAAGCAGAGTCTGCTTGCCCCCTGCTCCATAGCGCTTGCGGACTCCGTCTTCGACTCGTTTGGCAAGAAAGCTGTCCATCGTCTCGCCATCGGGCACTAGGTACTGCGGGAACTCATAGCCGAGATTGTCGAGCGTGAAATCGAGCCGTTCACTCACGATACTGGTATTGGCAATGGCTTCGGGAATATCGCGGAAGAGTGCAGCCATTTCACGAGCCGAACGCAAAGAGCGTGAAGCATTCGTGGTGAGCAAACGGCCTGCCTGATCGAGAGAAGTATGAGAGCGGATAGCCGTCAGAACGTCAAGAATCTCGCGATCCTTGTCTGTCGCTTCGCGCACGCCGTTGGTAGCGATGACCGGCAGATGCAGGTCCGATGCGAGCCCCAGCAACACTTGATTTCTGCACTCTTCGCTGCGTTCGTGGTGTCGCTGAAGTTCAACGTAGACGTTGCCGTAGCCATAGATGGAAGTCAATCGATCGGCAACCTTGCGCGCATCTTGTTCTCCACCGCGCGCCAGTGCGGCGGCTAATGGCCCTTCTTCACCCCCGGTCAAGCAGATCAGTCCCGCCGAAAATTCTTCTAAGTCTTCGAGTGTCGCGGCTCCCTCCGCTTTTGATTGTTCGCGCATTTTGAAGCGCGTTATGAGCTGGCATAGATTCTGGTAGCCTGTCTGCGATGCGCAGAGCAGCACCAAGCGCGAAGGCTCATCTGCGTATTGATGCGGCAACCACGAAGGAGGCGTCAGCCTGCTGCCGAATGAGCTGCCAGCAATCTCCGCGCCAATGTGCGCCTGCACCCCGCACCGCTTGGCTGCGGTATGGAAACGCGCTACGCCGTACAATCCATTTCTGTCGGCCAGGGCCATCGCAGGCATGCCAAGCTCTGTGGCTCGTTCGATCAGCGCCTCCGGCTGAGACGCTGCGGCAAGAAAGCTAAAGGCACTTGTTACGTGCAGTTCAATGTAGTCAGAGTCATCCGTAGTTGTCGTTGATCGCCGCCTGATGGAAATGTTAGCGGGATCTTGAGATGCAGGTAGTTGGTAAGCGTCGTTGGGGTGGCAGACCGGCGTTCCCGGCGAGCGTATGTTGGGAACAGCAAAGCCTCGGTCAGTCATAGAACGCCTCCAGCCACCACTCATTCCGCCGCAGGTCCAGAACGAGCAGGCAGCCGAATTTTTCACCATTATTGTTTGCAGCCAATATGTCCCACTCTTCTGTGTCCCAGCCATCCAGTGACCACCAGCAGCCACTGGTTTTCCATGGGCCATAGGCCGCCTCGACCTCGAAGCGGGTGCCAACATCGCTGAAAGCCACTGGCTTCATCGCGTGCATTACAACTCGAACCGGGCGCGAAGGCCGCACGCGGCGAAGTGCCATGCGCGAGCGTTCGGTTTTTAGCGCGGAAAATTTCGCGCCCACCACAAAACCTTCCATGCGGAAGCTGCCTGGGCGGTGTGTGTCTTCCAACACCGGAGTGCCGACACGATCCTCGCCTACGATGGCCTTGAGGCGCGCCAGCGTCACATCCAGCCGCGAAGGCTCCGGCGTCTGCGGCGCGAAGAGCCCAAGCTGCACCTTGCTCGACTGCCCTGCCTCCGCCGTGAGGGTGAGCGACACAACCGCGGCCTGCGGAGGGTGCGCGCCTATTTCCATCTGCAGCAGTTTCAGCAGAAACTTGCGATCCACGGAAGGCACGGCAGGGCGAATCGCCAGACAATGAACTCGTCCACCCTCGAGTTCCATCTCTACAGTGAGCGACGCCAGCGACAACGCTCTGCCGGCCGCGCGCGCAACCAGACAATCGATCATGCGCGCGCCGATAAAGAGCAGTGATTCCATCTGCTCCACGGGAGTTTCAAAGTTATAGAACTCTTTCAGCGCAAACTCAGGCTCGATGGGTTGAAACGTATGTTGCGCCACGCCGTGAGCCAGCGCGCGCCAATCGCGGGCCGCAGCGCCGAGCCGTTTGACCAATTCCACCTCGGGCAGCGCTGCCAGTTCGCCCAACGTGCGAATGCCCCACAGCGCAAAGGTCTCCTTGTACTCGTCTGTCAGATTTAGCGCAGCAATGGGTAGCTTCTCCAGAGATTGCGCTTCTTCACCATCTGGAATGATCGTGATTCCATGTGCTGCTGTTGCTTTCATCCGTGCCACATGAAAGTTCGCGCTTACGGCAACGGAGACGCGAAAACCCGCTGTCGCCATCTCATCGCGTAGTCGTGCAGAGAGCTTCTCCGGAAGGCCAAAGAGTAGCTCTGTGCCTGCGATATCGAGCGCAAGCGCAGATGCTATTCCTTCACTGACTCCTTCAATTCGGGGAGAAAACTTTGCCGCGCACTCCAGAAAAACTGCATGCGCGGCAGTCTCGATCTCTGTCGCGCGATGCAGAAGTTGCAGCCCGCTGAGGCCTTCGGCTTCAAGCCTCGTCATCCCGAGCGCCGCTCCTCTTCTCACTGCATGACGGTTCAATGAGCAGATGGTTTCCTGCGACACGGGGCCATCCAGCACAGCTACAGGTCGCGATTGCAGATCCGTACGCAAACGCAGCAACGCCTGCGCGGGAAATTCCGCGGCATGAACGCAGGCATAAAGTTCGCCGCTCATGCGCTTCTCCCGGGTTCCCACGCGGCGCCTGCGGACCAAGTTGAAGCCGGCGGCTTCCGTCCGCCCGCAGAGAATTGCGTAAAGCGCTGGCGCTGGCGTCGCAATGCAAAGATGCAACCGCACCATACGGTTCCGCCAACGGTCTCTGGCCGAAACGGCGCGGATTCCAGTACGACTTCAGCGCCCGACTGCGCATAGGCTGTCTTGCCCAGAACCACAAGGCTGCACCTGGTACGATCAGCAGCCTGCCGAAACCGGAACCATGTGGCCAACGGAATTCGCATTGCGTGTTCAGGTTCCATGCCGCCTAAATCCAGAACAATCGCTGCGAATCCTCCGGCTTGCAACAGCAGGTCAGTAGCGTGTAGTGCCTGGTCGAGCCGCGTCCACGGCTTGGCCTTCGTCACGTCTCTCTCACTTCGGCAGCGAACCCACAGCAGTTGTTTCAAGCGCACGCCGCTCGCTGCCGCCGACTCCGGATCGAACGCGTCACCCGCATCCACCCATGCACAAACCTGCTCCGCCTCAGTTCTCTTTGCAAGAAACGCGAGTGTCAAACTGGTTCGCCCTGACGACTCCGGCCCGATTACCTCGCTGATCGCTCCCACCGGCAATCCGCCTTCCAGCAGCGAATCCACCGAGGCGATGCCCGTCGGCGCCACCTCGCGAATGGTCTTGGGGGCAGGCGTCAGCGCACCCGGAAATCGGTGTCCCAAAGTGCGTTCGATCTCAAGGCGTAAGGCTGCGGCGGAGGGCATGGCGGATCTCGTGTTCGCTTTTTATTCGCTTTTAGCTTCGCTCAAAAAGCCAACTTTGTCAAAAGATCTTCTAAGACTTGGGAAATGGTTGGCTATTCTGAGGGAGATATGTGCGGACGCTTCGCCAGAAAATCGACGCAAGAGGTTCTTGCAGAATGGTTTGACCTCGAATTGGAGGAGATGCCGTGGTTTGCGCCCAGCTATAACGCCGCTCCGCAGAGCGTGCAGCCTGTCGTCCGCCTGAATCGCGATTCCGGCCGGCGTGAGGCGGCTCTGCTTCGGTGGGGACTGGTGCCTTTCTGGGCAAAGGACGCCAAGTTGGCTATCACAACGATCAACGCGCGTGCAGAAGAAGCTGCCTCCAAGCCTGCCTTCCGAGAGGCGTTGAAGATGCGACGTTGCCTGGTGCCCGCGGATGCTTTTTACGAGTGGCAACGCCCGGGCCCGAAGACCAAACGGCCGTTCGCGTTTGCGCTGGCCTCCGATGAACCGTATGCCTTTGCCGGCCTGTGGGAGAGTTGGCTGCCCAAGGCGCCCGGCGGCGCTCGGCCGCTCGAGACCTTCACCATTCTCACCACAGAACCAAACGAGCTAATGGCGCCCGTGCACAACCGGATGCCGGTGATCCTGGAGCCGAAGGACTACGACCGCTGGCTCGACCCCGGCGATCCAGCGCAGCCTCCACTGAAGCTGCTGCGCCCCTACGCAGCCGAGCGCATGAAAGTCTGGCCGGTAAGCGACCGCGTCGGAAATGTGCGCAATAACGATACTGAGCTGCTGGCAATACACGCGATCAACTGATGCGCGCTTGATAGCCGCGACAGGCCTTAGTTGCCTTCAAGCCTTTGCAGCAGCGCGTCCGGAATATGCCCCAACGGGAGAACCTTATCGACTGCGTTCAGTAGAATCGCCTCCCGGGGCATACCGAAGACAACGGACGTAGACTCATCCTGCGCGATATTGAAAGCACCAGCTTGTTTCATCTCCAACATGCCTTTTGCACCATCCGCGCCCATACCCGTCAACAGCACGCCGAGTGCGTTCTTGCCCATGTTGCGGGCGCAGGAGGAAAACAGAACATCCACAGAAGGTAGATGGCGATTCACTCGTTCTCCTCTGTACACATGCACCGCATATTCCGCTCCCTTGCGAACTACGGCCATGTGGTGGCCGCCGGGGGCCAACAACGCATGTCCCGGTAAAACGCGGTCGCCATCCTGCGCCTCTTTCACTCGAATCTTACAGAGTGAGTCGAGACGGGCGGCAAACTGACGGGTGAATGCCTCCGGCATGTGCTGCACAATTACGATCCCGGGAAAGTCGGCGGGAAGCGGCGACAAAAGGTCTTTGAGCGCTTCAGTGCCACCCGTTGAAGCGCCGATGGCAACAATCTTATGCGTCGCCGAAAACTGGTAAGTCCGTCCTGGCAATGCGGTGGGCGGCGCCTGCGACACACTGGGGCACCGCACTTTTGCCTTCGCGGCTGCCTTTACCTTGGCAAGGATCTCTTCAGCTTGCTCGATCGTGCCGTTTGAAACATCCACTTTGGGCTTGGAGACGTAGTCGATCGCACCCAAGCCAAGT
>Ga0181535_10006819_pt1 | contig 11663 bp, 6 predicted proteins | sample PEATcosm2014_Bin_44_FD_119774 | JGI IMG/M metagenome (GOLD analysis project Ga0181535, IMG submission 119774) | Peatland microbial communities from MTU Mesocosm Facility, Houghton, MI, USA - PEATcosm2014_Bin17_30_metaG | ecosystem: Environmental > Terrestrial > Soil > Wetlands > Peat | place...
AGATCCGGCAGCTCTTGCGCGCCGCCGGGGCAGCCGTTGATGAGCGATCGGGTTTTCGCGGCCTGCTGGATCTTCTCCACCAAGCACAGCGTGAAGGCTGGCTGCGACTGCACCGCGACCGCAAAGGTGTTTGGCGAGTCTTTCCAGCCGGCCCCGCTCCTACTGTGACTCCTGCCACGTTGGCGGATGTTGAGATTGCAGTGGGAGCGCCACAGGAGCTTGAACCGGGCCTTGAACCAGAGGCCGGGTCGGAGCTCGAGCCGGGAATTGAGCCCGAGCTTGAGCCGGACTTCCTTCTCCCGGTCGAAACTGACGTGAATTGGGAAGTGGAAGCCCTACCAGAGGAAATCGCCGAGCCAACCGAGCCGCCGGCGCCGGCCCCCGCCCCGGGTGAGGATCTGGTTCCTGCGGAATCCGCTCCTCAATCCAAACCACGTAAGCCGCGCGCACCCAAAGCAGGGGCGAAGACCAGTAAGCGCAAGCCCTCCACTCGGCGCAAAACCAAGGAACCAGCGGAGGCGAAGGAAGACTAGGGCGAACCGGGTTAGCTGGCTTCGAGGCGACTGTCTGAGGTCAGGGGCTCGTGCTTTTAGATCACCAGTACCCCGGCGCCGTGAATTTTACTGCTTTTGAGGTTTTGCAAGGCGTGATTTGCCTCGGGAAGCTGGAAGGGTTCGACCTCGGTGCGCACGGGAACTTCCGCGGCGAGACGGAGCAGGGCACGCACATCCTCACGCGTGCTGTTCGCCACGCTGCGCAGGACGCGCTCGTGATAGAGGAGTTGATAGTCCATTTCGGGTAGGGAAGACATGGTAATACCCGCGAGCGCCAACGTGCCGCCTTTGCGAAGCGCGCGCAGCCCCTCGGGGACAAGCGCGCCGGCCGGGGCGAAAATGATGGCCGCATCGAGCGGCTTCGGGGGCGGGTCACCCGCCGCGCCCGTCCACATGGCCCCGAGCTGGCGCGCCAATTGGCGGTGCGATTCCGCGCGCGTAAAGACACAGACTTCACAACTCCAGTGGCGCGCTATCTGGATCACAATATGCGCCGACGCGCCAAAACCGTAAAGACCCAGCCGCCCGCCCGGCTGGAGGTTCGAGAGCTTCAGCGCGCGGTAGCCGATGACCCCGGCACAGAGCAAAGGCGCAGCTTCCACGTCCGAGAAACTCGCGGGGAGAGGGTAGGCAAAGGCGGCGGGAGCCACCATCGCTTCCGCATAGCCGCCATCGACATGAAAGCCCGTGAATCGCGCCCGCTCGCACAAGTTCTCCAAGCCTTTGCGGCAGTATACGCACTCCCCGCAAGTCGAATAGAGCCACGGTACACCCACGCGGTCGCCCTGTCGAAAACCGTTCACGTCCGCGCCGAGAGCGTCCACTGTGCCGACGATTTGATGGCCGGGAACTAGCGGAAGCTTGGGAAGCTGCAAATCCCCTTCCACGATGTGCAGATCCGTATGGCAAATACCGCAAGCTCGCACGCGAAGGCGGATTTCGCCGGGGCCAGGTTGTGGGATGGGAAGCTCTGCGAGCCTTAGAGGGTTCTCCGCAGCGGGGCGCGGTTTTTCCAGAAGCATGGCGCGCATGGTTAGCTCCGAGTTTATCGAAGACGGTGCGGGGCCGCAAGCGATCGGCCGCTCCTTCGCTTGCGTCCCTTCGATGCTTCGCGAAATAATGGGTTGATGAAATCAGCGTTCAAGCTGAACCCCGAACAACAGAAAGCCGTCGAGCACGGGCAAGGCCCGCTCCTGATTATTGCCGGGCCGGGCAGCGGCAAGACCCGCGTCATCACCCAACGAATCGTGCACCTTTTGACGGGCGCGGGAAGCGCCGCCGAAGAACCGGCATTGCTGTCGGATTTCAAGACTCCTACACGTTACACGCAGGGAAATTCCGGGCAGGGGATTCAGCCGGAAAACATACTGGCGCTGACTTTCACTGAAAAGGCGGCGCGAGAAATGCAACGCCGCGTTCGGGAGGCCTTGCCCGAAATCGAGACCCTTCCCCACATCTCCACATTTCATGCGTTCTGTTATGAGGTGCTGCGGAAACGTCATTTCGAGCGTACGCTGCTCGACAAAGTCGATGTGTGGATCTTCCTCCGTCAGAGGATGGAAGCCCTTGGACTCCAGTTTTACCAGAAGCTTGCCGAGCCTGGCGCGTTTCTGCACTCGCTGAACGATTTCTTCTCGCGATGCCAGGATGAGCTGATCGAGCCAGCGGATTTCGAGCGATACGCGGAATCCATGGAAAAGGACTACTTGGCGATCGCGCCCTCTTTGGACGGCGCTGAGCGCACACTGATTTACCAGGAAATCCAGAAGAAGCAGGAGCTCGCGCGCGTTTTCCGCAATAGCCGCAAGCTCATTGAGGAAGCCGGCTGTTCGAGTCTCGGCAGCCTGATTCCGGAGACGGTCCGCCTTTTCGACCGCGAGCCGGACATTCTGGATTCTTATCGCCGCCGCTTTCGCTATATCTTGGTGGATGAATTCCAGGACACCAATTACGCGCAAGTGGAGTTGCTCAAGCGCCTCGTAATTCCGCCGAACAACATCACCGCTGTGGGCGATGACGACCAGGCCATTTACCGGTTTCGCGGCGCGTCGCACGGGGCTTTCAAGATGTTTGACGAAGCCTTTCCTGGGCACGAGACGGTTTTTCTGGACACCAATTTCCGCTCCACCAGGCGCATCCTTCGTGTGGCTGAAGTGCTGATCGCGAGGAACGACCGTTATGAGGCGAAACCCCGGCTCCGGACGAATCGGGAAGAGGGTGCGCCGGTTTACTTATTGCAATCGGCTGACTTCCTCGGCGAAGCGGCTTGGATTGCCGACGAAGTGGCGCGGCTCACCCAGCACGGAACTCCGCCGGGCGATATCGCCGTGCTTTACCGCGCGCATGGCTACCGCGACCCACTGGTCGAACAATTCCGCCGGAAGAATATCCCCTTTGCCATACGCGGCCTGTCGATTCTCTCCAGTGTCATCCTGCGCGACCTGGCGGCATACTTGAACGTCATCCACTCCGCGCACGATAACGTCAGCCTCACGCGTGTGCTGCTGACGCCACGATGGAGTTTCCCGGAGGAGTTGGCCCTGGAAGCACGCAAGCAGGCGTTGCGCGACCGCTGCTCGCTTTATGATGTCCTGGAATCCTGGGAAAAGTCCGGAGACGCGAGCCGCCTGGAGGCCACGGGCTGGCCGGAACTGAAGCGTCTGCTGGGCGAATTGCACAAATATGCCGAGCACGCCCCGGTGTTGGCAGTGCTCCAACGGTTGATTGGTCAGCTGGAATTGAGTTTCCTGCCTCACGACCCCGACGGCGCTTATGTCGAATCCTTCCGAAAATTCATCGAGAAGTGGATCGGAAGAAGCGAATCCTGGAAACTCGACGCATTCCTGGAGTACTTTGCTTACTTCCGCGAGGCCGGTGGCCAAATCGAGGCGCCTGAGCCAGAAAACAGCTCGCACGCCGTGCAAATGATGTCCGTGCACGCCGCTAAAGGCCTGGAGTTTCCTGTCGTGTTCGTTCTCAGCGTGGCGCCTCGGCGCTTTCCACATACCGAGCAGAAACCCGTTATCGAGTTTCCCGAAGCCCTTCGCAAGGGGCCGCTACCGCCTGCCAACATTCATGAACAGGAAGAACGGCGGTTGCTTTATGTGGGCTTGACGCGCGCGGAGGACCGCTTGTATGTCTCCAGCGTCTCGAAACCGGGGAAAAAGCCCTCGGTCTTCATCGGTGATATCACCTCCGATGCCTCGATTGAGACTCGTGATATCGAGCGTATTCAGGTTCCCGAAGCTCCGCCGGAATCGGCTGATCCGCCATTGGCGCAGCCGGTACTGAGCGAGCGCACTCTTGCCTCAATGCCACAGAACAGCTTGTTTAGCGATGCCCCGGGAGCACCGGGAATCTATCCACCGATTGCTGCCTGGGCCAGCCGCACTTCGGCGATCAAGCCGGACCAGAAGCTTCAACTCAGCGCTTCGGCCATCGAGACCTACGACACATGCCCGCAGAAGTTTATGTTCAGCCATTATTTGAAGATTCCTACCGGGCCGCAGCCAGCTCTTACTTTCGGCAACGTCATGCACCAGTGCGCGCGCCGGTACTTCGAACTACGGCGGAAGGGGCCGGTGCAGTTCGGGCAAATTCAGGTGCACTTCGAGCAGATCTGGAAAGGCGCGGGCTTTGAGGACGATTATCAGGAACAGGCGTACAAGAAAGCGGGGCTTGAGCAACTGCGCGTTTTCGTGAGCCGGCACGAAACCCTCACGACCCTTCCCCTCGCCGCTGAGGCGCACTTCGCGCTCGACCTGGGGGACGTCGTTCTGGAAGGGCGCATCGACCAGATTAATCCCCTCACGGACCATTCTGTGGAACTGGTGGATTACAAGACCGGCCGGCCGCCGTCGCAAAAAGATGCGGACAAGAGCCTTCAGCTTTCCGTCTACGCCTTGGCCGCACGCGACCAGATGGGCCTCAATCCTACAAGGCTTACTTTTTATAGCTTCACGAATAATGAATCCATGCATACCGTACGGACCCCCAAGGATCTGGATTCGGTCATCACCGAGGTCGGTGAGGTGGCCGGGCAAATCCGAAAACAGTTGTTTCCCCCCAAACCAGGCTTTGCGTGTAAGTATTGCGACTATGTGCTGATCTGCCCGGCACACGAAGAAAGCTTCTGATTTTGGCTTTCTGGCTTGAGATCTTGGAGTAGAAACCGTGCCCAACACTCTCCCTAATTCGAATTCGAACTGAGGCAATCCCTATGAACCCGATCCTGCTGATCTTGCTGGGCATTGTTCTTGGCGGTGCGATTGGCTGGTTGCTGGCCGCGGCCCGTACGCGGAACGTGCTGACCAAATCCCAGGTGGACGCCGAGGGGCGCGTGAAGGCCGCGGAGGGCACACTGCAGGAGGTCCGCGCGCGGGTCGGCGCGGTCCAAGCTTCCTTGGAGAACCGCGAGCGCGAGCTCGGCGGGCTTCAACAAAGGCTGCGGGACGAGGGCGAACAGAAGGTCAAGGCGCAAACAGAGCTCGATAACGCCCGGAGCGCGCTCGTAGATTCGAATCAATTGCGCGAGCGCCTGAAGATCGAAGGCGAATTGAGGGTCGCCGCAGAAACCAAGCTGCGGGAGACACAGGCGAGCCTGGATGAGCAAAGGAAACTACTCGAGGAAGCGAAAAAGACCCTGACGGAGACCTTCCAAGCGCTTTCCGCCGAGGCCCTCAAGAGCAACAACCAGGCATTCATCGCCCTCGCGCGTAGCCAGTTTGAAACCTTGCAGGCGCAGGCCAAGGGCGACTTGGAAACGCGGCAGAAAGCAATTGATGGCCTTGTCAGCCCGCTCAAGGAATCTTTGGGTCGATACGAGCTCCAGATTCTCGAGATGGAAAAGGCGCGGCAAAAGGCTTATGGCACGCTGGATGAGCAACTGCGCACTCTGGCCCAGGCCAACAAACGCTTGGAGGACGAAACCAAGCATCTGGCGAGCGCCTTGAGTTCGCCGTTAAAAGCTCGTGGCCGGTGGGGGGAGCTGACGTTGCGCCGAGTCGTGGAGCTGGCCGGCATGTCGGAGCACTGTGACTTCACAGAACAAGAAACTATCACAACGGACACAGGCCGGCAGCGGCCGGATATGATCGTGAATCTTCCCGGCAATAGGCGCATCGCCGTTGATGCCAAGGTTCCCCTGCAGGCCTTCCTCGACGCGGTCAATCCGGAGAGGTCGGAGGAGGATCGGGCCAAAGCGCTGGGGATGCACGGGGAGTTGGTGCGGGGCCATATGAATCAGCTTGCGGAGCGAAAGTATTGGGAACAAGTGGGCCCCGAACTAGAATTGGTGGTTTTGTTTTTGCCCGGAGAATCTTTCTTCAGCGCTGCTTTGGAGCAAGATCGGCAGCTCATTGACGATGGAATGCAAAAAAAAGTCGTGCTGGCGACCCCGACGACGCTCATCGCGCTGTTACGCTCGGCAGCGTATCTCTGGCAGCAGGAAAAGATCGCCCAGAATGCCAAACAGATCAGCGAGCTGGGGCGAGAGCTTTACGACCGCCTGAAAACCTTCCTCGGCCACTTCCAAAATCTCGGCTCGTCCATTGAACGTGCTGTCGAGTCCTATAACAAGGCGGTGGGTTCGATGGAGGGCCGCGTGTTGGTGTCGGCGCGGAAGTTCAAGGAGCTGGGAGCGGCAACCGGTGAAGAAATTCCCGAACTCGCCCCTGTGGATGAAGCGCCGCGGATGCTGGCGGCACCTGAGAAGGAATCGAAAGAGTGAATTCTGCACGGCGTTCGGTGGATGAAGAGATGCATCATCACCGCATGGATACAGGGGAAAATGAATGGGAAGCCCAACGGTCGACTGCGGTTAGGGGTTCAAAGAGTTCACCCCCTAGAAAAACCTTGGGGGTGCATCGCTGCACCCCCGAGAGTTCCTATCAAATTTACGAAAGAGGCTTACCTCTTTTTCTTGGCTTTCTTTTTCGCTGCCATTCTATTCTCCTCCGAACTTTTTAGAGTTTCCGCCAGCGTTGCTGGCGGAGCGCGTATTCAATCATCATGTTTAGAGTAACCGAATTATCTTGTCAAGTGGAAAGTGATCTTTATCGACGAAAAAGTGAAGCGCGACAAAAATATTCCGATCATCGCGCGGGGTCGTGATCAGAAATCCCACCCAAGGGCGATTGCGGATGGGGCGTTGGGGATGTCCGGGGGAACTAGGTGGGCGAAAGGTTTCCCGATTTCTTGGCTCACATCCAAGGTAAACTGGAATTCGGAGTGAGGGTGGCAACGGTCTTCCGTGAGGATTGAGTGAGAATTCGGGAACGGCGCGAAATCTCTGTTTTGCATCCAAAGGAGAAGGGCGGCGGCGCCCCGAGGACAACCATGCACACTGGACCTGCATTTCTCCCAAATCGCCATCGAGTTATGCGCGATATCATCTCCTTGGTCTGCATTTTGGTTGCGGCAGCGACCTTCGTCAACGCGCAGGACGCCCAGACGCCTCCGCCCGCCGGCGGGACCCTGAAGATCACCTCAGAGGTCGTAAACGTCTACGCCGTAGTGCGGCAGAAGAGCGGCAGGCTGATTCCCGACCTCACCAAGGATGACTTCACATTGGAAGAAGACCAACAGCCGCAGGTCATCCGCTATTTTGCGCGGGAAGCTGACACGCCACTCACCATGGGCATCCTGGTGGACACCAGTCCCAGCCAGGAACGCGTACTGGAGGTGGAAAAGTCGGAAGCGGAGGCATTCCTGGGTGAAGTCATGCGTCCCAAGGACCTCACGTTCGTCATGCACTTCGACGTCGAGGTGGAATTGCTACAGGACTTCACCTCGGACCTCAAACGCCTCAGCAGCGCCATTGACGAAACTGAGATCAATGGCGGAGGGGCCCGCACCACGGGAACTTTTCCCTCCGGCGATTCGGGTGGGGCGACGCACTTGTACGATGCCGTCTACCTATCGGCGCGCGATCTGCTCAAGAACGAAGTGGGCCGCAAGGTTCTCATCCTGCTGACGGACGGCGAAGACCAGGGCAGCAAAGTCAGGTTGGAAGCGGCGCTCGAGGCGGCGCAAAAATCGGACGTCATCATCTACTCAATTGATATCAGCGACCGGGCATTTTACAGCCATCGCGGGATGGGGTATGGCGGTGAGTCGGTCCTACGGAAGCTTTCCGAGGAAACTGGCGGCCGGGTAATCCAAGCGAATAACGCGCGGGATACCTCCGAGGCGTTTCAGCAGATCGCCCGCGAACTCCGCACGCAGTATTTGTTGGGATATACCCCCACCAATACCAAACTTGATGGGACTTTCCGCAAGATTGAGGTCAAAGTTCGAGTTGGGAATGCCAAGGTCGACGCCCGCCGCGGATACTACGCGCCGCAAGGTTAGGCCCCTACTGAGAGGGTGCGAAATAACCCGTCTTGGCACGGACGTGCAGGCTCTTATCAACGGGCAGGATGGAAATATTGCGGAAGGTTCCGTCCCGCGCAGTATTCGAGGAAGTATAGCTGAGCAGGAACTGCGTCCGTAGATCGCGTCCAATCGCCCGAAATTCCTCTCCCAAATCACTGGCTTCGAACGGAAAGAAAGCATGCCCGCCAGTTTGTTCGGCTAAAAACTTGAGCACCTTATCCCCGCGCTGCTCGGCCCCGGTCCGATTCGTGCTGATGGCGAAAATCGTCACTTCCGCCCGTTGGGCCATGGCGAGCGCCTCGTCGCGTGTGTGCTCGCTCCGGTTGTCTTCACCGTCGCTAATAATGATGATCAAGCGCCGCAGGTAGGGCTCGGGAGGCGGGAAGAAGAGCAGCTTATCCCGGCATGAGATATAAATTGCGTCGTAGAGGCTGGTGACTCCTCCGGCTTGTAAGCTCCGGATGGCGTTGCTGAGTTTCTCGACATTGTCGGTGTAGTCTTCAACGATTTGTGGCTCCACATCGAAACCTACCACAAAAGCCTGGTCCTTTCCCCTCCGGATCGTGTCGGAGAGAAAATCGGTGGCCGCTTGCTGTTCAAAACGCAGTCGATCGCGAATGCTATTGCTGGTATCTATAAGCAGGCCAATGCGCAGCGCAAGGTCCGTTTCACGGCTGAAATACTGTATGGTTTGAGGCTTGCCGTCCTCGAAAAGGTTGAAATCATCTTTGGTCATCATGATGACCAGACGGTTTTTCTTATCGGTGACCGTTAACGGCACGTTGACTAGGTAGACGGGAATTTTAAGGACCGTGGGGTTGGTCGGTGTTTGGATCGGGGTTTGCGTCGTGCTCGGAGGTGCGCTGGGTTTTGCCTGCTGCGCCGACAGCCATCCCGCAAAGGTGTACAGCAAAAACAGGGTAGCGAGAATTCTCTTCATCATAAGATGACTCCGCGTTCAGCAAGCAATTATAGAAAGGGGTCTGAGAGCCGTCAACGAGCATAGGCGCGCTGCGTGAATGAGTCCAGAGGATTGAGCGCATCCCTACTTCGTTTTCGAATTGCCCTGCGGGTGGAAGCTACCCCCTCAGTTGGAAGCAGTCTCGTGGGCAGCCGGTTGCCCTTCCGAAGCTTTCTTGCCCGCCAGATGATGCTCGATCCGGCGCATGGAACCTTCGTGCGTGGTAACCTCGCCCTGCTCAAACTTGTAATCGATGCACGTGGCGCCCTCCAGGCCCATGCGGACCAACCCTTCGATATCCAGTTGGCGTTCCGCGTCGTCAAGTTCCTGCGGACGCGCGAAAATCGCCGGTGCACGCGGCATAAAGCGCGGACAACAATCTTCAAAGGGCTCACACGAGATCTTGTAAGTCCCGATCTGTCGCGCCAAGCGCAGGATTTCCGCTTTGTCGTCGCCGGCGAGAGGGCGATAAACCGGCAGATCAATCCCGTGATCGACGGCATAAAGGTTGTGCAAAGTTTGCGATGCCACCTGGGAAACACTATCGCCGGTGACCAGCCCGAGGGCGCGGTCGGCGTGAGCAATTTCCCGGGCAATCCGGGCCATCATGCGGCGGTACAGCAATACCCTATAGCTTTCATGCGCACCCGCCACAATCCGCCGCTGGACGGCATCAAAGGGAATCTGATAGAGACGTGAAGTAAATTGAAAGGGCGTGAGGGTGCGTACAAGGTCTTCCGCCACCCCCGTTGAGGAGTTGCGAGAGGGCGAAGGGATTCCAAAGAAGTGAGCGAAAATGACGTGGCATCCGCGGCGCATCATTTTATAGGCCGCCACAGACGAGTCGAATCCGCCGGAAAGAAGCGCCACCACGCGTCCGCTGGTGACTGCGGGCAGACCGCCGGGGCCTTCCACGCGCCGGGCATAGATCAGCGCTTTACCCGGAATGATCTCCACCTGGCAGGTCACCTCGGGATCATTGAGCTTCACCGCCACGCTCGGATTTCTCCCCCGCAGGTGTTCAAGCACCCTGCGTCCCAATTCTCGTTCCAGTTCCATGGAATTCATGGGGTAGGCCGAGTCCGCAATTTTGACGCGTACGGCAAAGTTGCGTGGATTTGCTTCAGCCATCATTTCGCACGCTGGCGGCCCCAGAGTCTCGATCGGGCTCGGCACTTCGCGTGCCAGGGCGATGTACGCAAGGCCGAACACGCGGCGCAGCCGCTCGATGATGTGGGGAAGAGACGCATCATCAACAGGAGTGAGAATCAGGCGCTCAGAGATGCTGGCCAGTGATGCCATCGGCAAGTCCGCCACGCTCCGGCGGATTGCGTCGCGCAGCCGGCTGAGAAAGTAGTTCTTGTTTTCCCCTTTCAGCCAGATTTCATGGTAGTGAAGAATCAGGACTCGCTTCATGCGACGGCTTCTCGATCCGAGGCGGCAACGATAGGCAAAGCCTGCGGGTTATTTCAGCGGAATTTAGAATATCGGTTTTTGCGCTGGGCTGCAAGCAAGTGAGTCCCGCAGCCAGGACTACGTCAAAACCCGGTGGCGTGGAGCCGCGCCCGCCCAAAGTTTGTTGGTGAGTCCGTTCATCGTGTACAATAAACATTCGGGCTCAACGCAAATTGTCGCCCGCGAGGAAAACCTCCTCTCTCACAGACCTGCATGCCAAGCCTGCTTGACCAACTCAATATCCAGCAGCGCGCCGCGGTGGAGCAAACCGAGGGGCCATTACTTATCTTGGCTGGCGCAGGCAGCGGCAAGACGCGGGTTATCACCTATCGGATTGCCCACCTGATTGAAGCTCGGGGAGTTCCGCCGGAAAACATCCTCGCGGTCACTTTCACCAACAAAGCCGCAGCACAGATGAAGGAGCGAGTGGCCAAGCTGCTGGACGGGCGCGTGGAACTGCGTGCGGGCGCACCGCACGTTTCCACTTTCCATTCCTTTTGCGTCAGCGTGCTGCGGCGGCACATCGACCACTTGGGATATACCCGCGATTTCTCGATTTATGACGAGGATGATCAGCAGCGGATGATGAAGGCTTGCATCCAGGAGCTCGGTCTGGGGGAGCAGGTCACCTCGCCGCGCAGCGTGTTGTCGCGCATCAGCTACGCCAAGAACCACGGCATGACGCCCGAGATGATGTATGAGCAGGCACAGAACGATCCGATGGAAAAGATCGCCGGCCTGTTCGGCCTCTACGAAGCGAAGCTGCGGCAGGCGAATGCCTTGGATTTTGACGACTTGCTGCTGAAAACCGTGGAGCTATTCTATAAATCTGCGGACGTATGCGAAAGGTACAACCGGCGCTTCGAGTACGTCCTGGTGGATGAATATCAGGACACCAACCGCACGCAATATCAGTTGATCCGGCAGCTCACTCTGATGCATCAGAACCTTTGCGTCGTAGGAGACGAGGACCAGTCGATTTATCGTTGGCGCGGAGCGGACATCCAGAATATTTTGAGTTTTGAGAAGGATTACCCCAAGGCCCAAACCGTTCGCCTGGAGCAAAACTATCGATCCACGCAGAAAATTCTCGACGCGGCCGGAGCGGTAGTCAGCCGCAATTTGGCGCGCAAAGGGAAGACTCTGTGGACGGACCGCTCGGGCGGCGACGGCATCGGGCTCTATGAAGCGTGGGACGCCGACCAGGAAGCGCTGTATGTGGGGGATGAGATAACCAAGGCGCTCGCCCAGGATTCGAACGACAGTGTGGCCGTCCTTTACCGTACCAACGCCCAGTCGCGCGCGCTGGAAGAGTCCCT
>Ga0181535_10006820_pt1 | contig 11661 bp, 8 predicted proteins | sample PEATcosm2014_Bin_44_FD_119774 | JGI IMG/M metagenome (GOLD analysis project Ga0181535, IMG submission 119774) | Peatland microbial communities from MTU Mesocosm Facility, Houghton, MI, USA - PEATcosm2014_Bin17_30_metaG | ecosystem: Environmental > Terrestrial > Soil > Wetlands > Peat | place...
CCAATTGCCGTTACACCGAGCTGATACCACGCCTGCCAGGAAGTTGGGCTCATTACAAGAGCGCGGCAAAGGTCCGGCGGTTTTGCCGCCTCAAGGAAGTCGGACGAATCCATGTTGTAGACTTTCATGCCGTGGCAGGAAATCAGAAGCACGACAAGCAAAGCGGTCAGAGGCATGCCGATTCGGCGTGGCCGCCATGCAGCGTCTTTCGATGCATCCACGCTATCGCCGCTGGACGAAATCACGAGCCCCGCAAGTGACGCGAATACGACAAAATACAACGGCACGCGCAATGCGAAATCGAGGCAAGCATGCACCGCCACTGCGATCACCGCACCGGCAACGCCGATCTGAACCATCTCACCTATTCCGCCATGCGCGGAATTGGCATGCCATCTGCGAACCACACAAAGACAGAGCCCCAGCGCCAGCGCAAGGCCGACGATTCCCAGTTCCACGGGAAGTTGGACATATTCATTCTCCGCGTTCGCAAACGATTTCCTCGTTGTCGCGCTCCTGTATTGCGGAAAGATCATTCGGAAACCATTCATGCCTGTGCCCACAAACGGATAATTGGCGATGACCTGAAGACTGTCATTCCACGTGCTCATCCGCATAACCGCGCTGTCTGTTTGAAATGGATGACTGAGAGTGCCAAGCCGTTCGTAAAGCTTGGAGTCAGGGATTTGCGTAACACCGTAAAGGACACCACAAAGAACGGCAAATACGCCGATTGCCGGCACAAAACGCCGGTAAACCAGGAGCAATAGATCCACTGCCAACATCGAGGCCAGAAATGCGATCCATGCTCCACGGGACAACGACATTATTGTCGCGAAAGCCAGCGTGGCGAAACATGCCGCTGCGAACAGCGCGCGCAAGAACTTCTTCCTCGTTAGATTTTCCAGAAAGAAAATTACTGCTGCCGGACACAGCATGGCGGTAAATCCACCAAAATGGTTGCGGTTGACAAAACAAGCCACGGGTTCAGCGCCATGCGGCACTGGAAAATACCACCAGATGTATTTGCCCTGCGGCACGATGTGCTGGCTGATATATCCGCCGGCAGCAACCAATGCCGCAATTACGACGACGAGAAACAGATATTTTTCCTTCCACTCGCCAGGCAGACGCGAAGACAGGGCAGCTGCTGCAAATCCGGAAATCGCGAGCAGTATCATTCTCATCGTCCCTGCGCCGTTTCTGCTCAGCGCAAACATCGGATGCGATTTATCCGCGAGCCCCAGCATCGCTGCGTCTTTCAGCACGGCGCGAACCGCATTGTTCTGGGAAATCCGGGCATGGCCAATCATGAAATCCAGGAATGCGGGCAGCGGCATTATGGTCAGAACGAGAAACGCGACAATACCAACAGTGAATACAGGCATCTGCCCCGCCCGATCGTTCGCAGAACCTTGAAACAAGAGGCATCCCAGACACAACAATGCCGCTATTGCCGAGAGAACGCCGGGGAAGACACCAGCGCCAAGGATGGCCAGCGTTACTATTGATACGGCGAGAAGGCACAAAATGAGCATTCTTCTAGAGTCCACTGGGGCTCACCGTTGGATTCGGTATTGGGGCCGGCACGTAAAGATAGACCGCCATCATCGTGTAATCCAGATTCATGAAGATCGAAGTTGTGAGATTGGTACTGTAGTTTACTCCGTCTTTCTGCCACTCTTGGAAGACATTGCCATTAGCCGCAATTTGAGGAGCCGTGAGCGTCACTGTTGCGCCATCGGGATAGCCCCTGTCGAATGGCGTGGTTCCACCACTGTTCCCAGTGACATCCACCGGACTGACCGCAATTGGAACACCCACGCCGCCTGAAGCTCTTATATGAAGTGTGTGCGTGAAGTAGACAGCCGACATCGTTGTATCCGACACAAGCGTCACGGTGGTTGTCGCGCTGAGCGAGTAAATCGCCCCATTTTCCAACCATCTCAGAAACGCCCCGCCGGAGGCCGAGGGCGGTGCTGTCAACGTGACGGTTGTGCCAGGAAAATAGTCCAAGTGAAAAGGGGTGCTGCCATTCGCAAGTCCGGAGAAGATATCAGGCATGCTCGCCTGGATCGGAACGCCAACAATAGGCGAGTACGACTCCACAGTCAGCTGCACTGGAGCCATATACACGGCTGTTACACTGACATCGCCCGACATTTTCACCGTTATTGCCGGATTTGTGGTGTTGTATGCAGCTACAGAGCTTTGCCATCCCTCGAAAATAGTATGTGCAGTTGATACGGAAGGGGCAGTGATCGTTACTATGGAACCTGAAACATAAACCCTTTTAAATGGAGCGCTGTTCCCTGCCGTTCCGTGAATATCAGAAGGAGCGACATCAATATGCACACCTGCTGCCGGATTTTCTGAAGCAACAGTCAGTGTGTGGTAAACCGGCCCGGTCGGCGGTTGCGGTGGAGGAATCACGACCGACGCTCCTTCACCTCCGCCGCCACCTCCAGCGTTGGACACCGGCGTCTCTGGCGACGCCGCACTACCGCCCTGCGCACCAGGCTGTTCCTGGTATGCGACTCCGTTGGGCGCGATTTGATCGGTTCGCGTGGGTGGCACTGTCACATTAAGACTGAACTGTGAACCACTTCCTTTGGTGACTACAACTTCCGCAGGCTGCTCATCAGGTGTTCCTTCTTCCGTACCACCGGACACCGGGCCCGGCTCATTGGCTGTCAACTGCGCCGACGCAGCTTCCGAATAGAAGCTGTACAGGATATGGATCGCGAACGCACCTGACGGAGGGTATGGCGTCGTAAATTGGAATCCTTTTGACGCGTCTGGCGAAACAACCTTGAAAAATCCCATTGACCAGTTTGTGGCTGGGGCCGGCGTCCAGTCGGCGATATTTGGCCCTTCGGTATAGCTTCGTTTCTGGGTGTCGTATCCCTTCTGGATCGTTTGCCAGTTGCAGTATTTCATGGCGCCAAGCCATGAGACACCGGCCACTGGCTTACCGCCAAAATGCGCTCTGCCTTTTGCGCCGCCTTTGAAGAAATATCTCGAACCGTTCGCCTGCTCGCCGTCGTATGCCAGACGGCTGGCGGCAATGTTGAACATCCTGCCATTTTCCTTCATCCCGGCATTAAGCCAGACGTTGCCATCCTTGTCGAAAAACGTATTGACCCCGAGAGGAGAGCCAGGATTGGCCTGCGCATTGTTAAGGAACTGGAGAAACTGGTTGTTGCTTACCTGCTCATCAAACTCTCCGCCCGGCGTAATGTCTACCACCGAATTTTCGTCAATGTTGTAAACCCCGTCAATCTTCCGCGAGGAAGTCCCAGATTGAAGAAAGACGACAGCTGGCCCCTGATCAACCTCGCTGTTCACCATATCAAGGACGATCTTTCCAGAATGGTCGAGTGTGATTTTGCGCGGGCCTTCGCAAGCCAGACGGATTAAGGATGGATCCGCGCCAAGCGGAACTACAAAGACGTATTCGACATGGGATTCGTCCCCGTAACAAACGAGATCAACACCGGGATAGACGTCTTTCAGCCAGCCGCGTTTGATGTCTGAAGAATCGGACTTTGTCTTTCCCAGCTTCCCGGAAGGGATAAAACAACTTGGGACGGGATAGTCCGGCGATTTCATCGCGATGGCATTTGGATTGGAATCAACAAGCTTGATTCGCAGCACCGCGTTCGTAGCCTGTTGAGCCCCGCACATCAGACTCATAAGGATCAGCGAAATCGTCAGACCAAGCATCTTGACGCACCGTATCTTCATCTTGCCTCGTTAGTATATCCAGATCCGGAATAGTCCCGGGGTTGAATCGTGAAAACAGCCCCATCCGGAGTGAGATTGATATTATGGAGCGCAGGAACCAGGCTGGATGATTCGCCTTTGATCTCGTCTATCTCATCAAGGTCTATTGCACGCTCCTCCGGTCCTTTTCCATTGACTATGGACACCACCATTCCCGATTGGTTCACGTCTATTGTCTTCTTCTTTTGAGTCTCGATTGGAATGTCCTCCCTCGTGAGCACGTTGACCATATGCCGTCCGTCAGCCGTCGTATTCACTGTCACATTTTCCTTGCCGGACAGCCCGAGAATATAGACATCGTCCTGCTCCGGCTTGCTGCGAAACGCCAGCTCGCACCCGCGAATGCCCACAGTGGCAAGCCGCGTACGGACCTTGAATTTCTCGGGATTGATGTCGGTGATCAGCCCGGTCACCATATGGCATGCACCTTTGAGCAAATACATTCCGAATCTGGTCTCGGCCTTGTTTCCCGGGCTGTAAACGTACTGGTCAATCATCACAGAACTGTTTTCCCCTTGTGACATTACCGTGCCGTCATCGAACTTGATCTTTACGCTTGCGGCCTTCACGGTTTCGATCTTTTCATTCAAATAGATGCGCGAATCTTTCATAAGCGGACGAGGTTTGCCATTCGATCCGGAGGCTACGGCTGTCCCGCGCACTTCTATCACAACGGCGATGGCCGCCGGAGCGGCAGGCGGAGGAACGGCGAATGTCTGCGCTTGTGCCTGAACAGGCGCGGCGGATGTTTTTACGGAAGACACAATCGGCGGCTTGACCAGACCAGGCGCAATTTGCTTTTGGCGTTTCGGTTCGTCAACTTCGATCCGGGTCTCAGAAATGGGCGTCGCATATGGTTGAACCTGTCCGGCCGCTGTTGGCGCGGGCGTGGAAACATCTGGAACGGACAACCGGAAAAGTGCGCGAGTCATTACCGCAGTGACCACTAGCAATATCATTATCCCACACACGAGCAGAATATACAGTTTTGTTTTCATATGCAGCCCCACTAAACTTAATCAGTATAGACAAAACCTATGCACATCGCAAGCGCAGTAAAACATGTGTGACGGGCAATGAGACCGTAAGGACTTCTGTTTTATGCTGTAGAAATCCACAATGAATAGAGGCGAGTCAGACGGCAATACATAATTGACTCTCCCTGACCGCCGGGATTCTTCAGTTCTGCCATGCGTTCATGTGACCTGACCGGGCAGAAGATGCCTGACGCAATTCGCAAGCTTCAACACGGCCTGATCATTCTCCCAGACATCGAGAATTGAAACGGAGGTGTTGTTGAATTCGATAAGCACCGACTCTTGAGGGTCACGCCCACCCAGAATAGGGATGATGCTCCTGATGAAATTACCGTGACAGACAACGAGGATATTCTCGCCAGGATTGTGCGCACGCCGGAGATGAAGAGCAAACCTGTCCAGCGCTTCCCGTTCCGCCCGTATGTTTTTCCGAAGAGCCGGTTTGAGAGCGGGCACATCGGACGCAAAATGGTAATATGTGACTTCGCGTAGGTCGGCCGTGACAGTATATGGAGTGGCCTTGTGCCGCTTGATGATTTCCTGTGCCGTATAATAGGCCCTGCTAAGATCGCTTGTGTAGATATGGTCGAACTTCTCCTTAATCAACCGGTCGGCAAGACGTTCGGCCTGCATTCTGCCCATGCTGGTGAGTTGTGGTCCGGCCGCCTCGTTTACAATCGGGCCGCCCGCCTCTGCATGCCGCACAAATACAACCGTAAGTGGCTGTTCATTGTGTTCCAACGTGGTTGTGTCGTGTACTTCCCTGGTCATTTCGCTTTTACGTTTCTTCTAAATGGATATAATAAGATCGCCATGGAAAATCAACAGGAATAAGGAAGTTGCGGCGATCGGGCAGATTTTAGATGTCGCTCATAAGAGGGCAAGTCACGCCTTCAACCACCGCAGGCAGTCTTCAGCCCACGGGAAAGAAGCGTTGAGCCCGAGACCGTGGACACCCTTCGCATACACATGAAGTTCGAACGGGATTCCATGTCGCCGCAGGGCTGATGCGAACATCATGCTGTTTTCGGCTGGGACTCCACCGTCCTCAGCAGTGTGCCAGATAAAACATGGCGGGGTGTCCCGTGTAACGCGCTTTTCGCAGGAAACCTCCTCAAGCAATGCCGGTGAGGGCGTTTCCCCGAGCAAATTAGCGATGGAACCTTTGTGGCAGAATTCGCCGCTCGATGTAATTACAGGGTAACACAAAACGCCAAAGTCAGGACGTAGTGGAATCTCACTTTCGTACTGACGCGAGGCGACGAGGGAATGCGCCGCCAGATGCCCGCCGGCCGATGAGCCCATGACTCCTATTTTGTGGGGATCCAAATGAAAATCCGAGGCTGAACCACGAACGGTGGATATCGCGGCGAACGCATCTTCCAGCATGGCAGGATGCTGAAACCCTTCGGATCCCAAGCGGTACCTCACAACAAAACAAGCAACCCCGCGCTGTGAGAAGTATTCCGCATATCCTTTGCCTTCATGTTCCGCCAAACTACCATATCCGCCACCAGGAAAAATTATCAACCCGATACCGTTCTGAATATCTTGTGGAACCCAACATTCTATTTTCGGAGCCGAAGCTGTCGTGCCTCCTGGCAATCGGCCAATGATAGTTTTCATTTTATTTTCTTCCTACCAAGCAACCGTGACCCGAAACTTCTCCCGGCAACTGGCAATCATGTTATCAAAGTATCTTTGAGAGTACCACCGCCGACTTCCGGTAACTTTACTTAAAGTTGCTGTACACATTTGGAGAATCCTCTGATAGAATATACAGGGAGATTGTTGACAAAACCGTTCGATGAGGGAAAAACTGATGAAGACATTGTACAGACTTATTGTGGGTGCATTTTTAGCGATGTGTTTGGCCGGGTGTGGCGACGGTACGACTCCAAAAGCTGTTGACTCCGGGAAACCGGCAGAGGTCGCAAAACCGCAACAGTCCGTTGACCAAGTGGTGGAGCAGGCGGCCAGCCAAGGGGCCACGTCTGCGGGTCGGAAAGCTCAAAACAGCATAGATAACATCAATGCGCAAAAAAAGAGTGACGAGTAGGTTGCGCTGGACAGAACACGAGTCGTGACCCACCAACAAAGGTGTCCAAACAGAAGTTTAGTCGCCGTCCGAAAATCCAAGTGGGCCAGACCCAAAGCACCTGACCCATTAATTGGCAGTTCGCCATGAGTTGAGCCCCAGCAAGCTTCCCCCAATTCAGGGTTGCCAACGTCCAGAGACAGAGACCTGCTGTCGCAGATCCATGGAGCGACGCCATCGGCTGAGTCAATGGATGCTCATGCCTGAGAACATGGCGGACATTCGTTTGCCAATATAATATATCTATCGGCCTGACACTCTCACGTGTCTTGCCTGGGATGTACATCTTCAAGTAGCTGGCGACATGCACACATTCCACAGCATGCAGGTCGGCTTGCAAACGTTACAGGAATTTGAAGAAACCTTTTTTGACCGGCTCAGGTGCCAGCTGGTTGATTACCCCAAGCTCGATACGGTTTTGTTGCAGCGCTGACCTGATTTCCTCTGTCGTTTTTCCCGTCAGACCGGCTATGATTGCTTTCGCTTTCGCAATCTGCGCCTCCGCGAGCGCGTCACGGGACAAGCTCAGCAAGCCTTCCGAATCACCGATTAATGTCTCAAGCCTTCGTTTGAGCGAAACCATCTCGCTACGTTCATCCGGGGGCAGGACACTGGATTGCGCGCCGGACATTTTTAGATTCTTGTCCATCTGAACGCAAGCTTCGCGAGTCATTTTCAGAACGTCCCTCAAGACTTCCGAGACCTTGCGGTATTCCGCCAATTTGAAATGGATGCGGGCCATTTGCTGGAGAACATTTGCCCGACTCTCAACAGACTTTACTACGCTTGCATCTTCAAGTGTCTGGCCGTAATAATCCAATGCCTTGCGCAGAGCGTCCGCCTCGGCGAATGGCGCCGAAGGCCAATAGACTGCGAGCTTCTGGTTCATGTCCTTCAAAACTGGCGACGATTCGGCCTTTTCTACAGGCCTTTCCGCGAGATCCCGATACAGCCATGCCAGCCGTAGATAATTGCGGGCTTGAATGATGAATTTCTGTTTCAGTAATGGAAGTATCTGGTCAAACGTGTAAATGGCCAGCAGATTAATCATGATTGCCCGCGCGAAGCCTGGCTGACTCGGTTCCCCATTCTGTTCGCTCAGCAGACTGAGCACATTCCGGAACGTATCGCTGCTCTGCGCTATCTCTCGCAAATGCTTTCGCACGATGTCCACCGGCATATGCGTGTCTTTTAACGGATCGGAAAACGTTTCATGGCTTGCCGCGAATAGACACTTGGGACAACACCACATGTGATATAATGGCGGATGAAGGTTCTCATAACCCTTTGGGCTCTGGAACTTCCTCGGCTGCAAATCGACATCCACATCGCCGTTAAAGAACAGGCGCGCATTGAGTTGATACTGCACGCTCACGGTTCCACAAACAGGGCACGCCACGGAATATTTCATCAAAGTAAGCGGCGTTACAGAAACTCCTGGACCAGTATGATTCATCGCATGGCTCTCTTTGTTGATCCCTTTGATTCAAAAATAAACTGTCACGATATTACCATACTAACGGGAATATGATGAAACTTTTTCCGGCACCCCTACGTGATCACAATTCCCAAGGCGATTAGACCAACCGTCACCATATGATCAGACCGGAGCGGATGTATGTGAACCTGACAGAGAATGGAACACCCTGAGAAGCCCCGGCCCGATCAGGAAGCAGGTCAGGACCGACGCCAAACCACTCTCGCTGGCCAGCGATGCATAACAGCCAACCGCCAGAAAGCGCACATCATAATTGTCGTTCTTGTTCCTAGACAAACTCACTACGGATTCCGCCAAGCGGCTGAGAAAGAAGTTTGCAATAGTGCACCTGACGCGTGATCATGTTTCGCAGTTGCTGAAGAAACTTGAAGTGGACAGGGAATACCACTTAGTATTGACAATGTAGATGTCTTGCCCGAGTGGCGAAATGGCAGACGCAACGGACTTAAAATCCGTTGACCGCAAGGTCGTGTGGGTTCGATTCCCGCCTCGGGCACCATAGTAAAGACGGCATCAAACATGCGTTTTAGCCAATAATATCAGGGGTAAAATGGGTATGACTATTTTCTGGCCGTGCTCTATTGTGCGTTTGTAGTCTTTTTCAGGTTCTTCAAAAAGACCGGTTGAAAAGGTAGCATAAAGGTAGCAGTGGAATATCAACGGACACTGCATCTTTTTTTTACAAACGTGATTGCTACCTTATTGCTACCTTTATGTTTTCGCCATGCGACTCTCCGAATGCCGAACTTTCACATTACGTTTTCAGCCAGAGCGTGATGGCTTTGCCGGTACCACAAGGAATGCGCGGCGCTTCGGTTCAAGGTCAAGCCGGTGATGAGATAAGATGTGGACCCGACGTCTACACATACGTTACATACGCTCTTTTTCCACTCCCTTTTATATATAGAATGTCTTTCTGATTTTCTCGCGCGCGTACACGGCGGAGTGACAAACAAGCGTATGTAACGTATGTAGACCGATTGACTCAACTATTCAGGAATCCACTCCTGAACGCCAAAAATGGAACAAGAACAGGGCAAGAATTCCGGTTTAACGTCGAAATCCTGCGTATTTGGCATTGAATTGGCGGAAACTTACGATTCGTCTATTCCGGTGCTTGTCGTTGCTCCAGATGTGCTTATGACTGGTTTTGCGGAATAAGGTGCAGGGAATAACAGGCTTGGGGGCCCCAACACGCAGCGATGTGGTTTTCGGCCTGGCGGCCGCGCGCGGGACCGCGAAGCGGTGATGCCCCAAGTTTGTCGGCGTGGTGCGGTTGCATATTTATGGGTTGGTTTGGCGAGACAACTGAGTGAGGCGGCAAACGTCCCCGGAGTGAGCATAGCGGACGCCCTGGGACGGGCATAGTCGTCCCTGCCGGCGAGTGGGGCGCGAACGAGAGCCGCTCGCGTGCCGGGCGGCGCGCATAACGGCGACGGCTGGGCGACCGCCCGGAACAGGATCGGCGGCCGCTCCGCGAATGACGGGGGTTTGACGCTGAACGATTGAAACCGCATTCGCCGTCATTGTTTGCGGCTGCGAAACTCAAAGTAGGTTCGGTTGCAATAGTTGTTGCCGTCGAGTGCTTGTACCATGTCAGTACGCGGGCGGTGAAGTTTACCGCAACCGTGACAGTAGATCGGTAGCGGTTTGAAGCCTCCGCGGTTCCCGTTTCTGAATCCGTTTTTGCGATTTCCCGCCATTGTTTCTCCTGTGTTGTCAGTCCTGATTGATTGTTCGGCCTTCATCGGCCCAGACGATGCCTTCGCCGAATCGTAAGGCGTCACGGCAAGCGGCGAGCGTGGCGCCGGTGGTCGCCATGTTGTCCACGAAGTAATAAGCGGTTTCGGTGGCGGTCATTGGACCGGCAACGCGGATGAATGCGTGCTCTTCGCCTTGCAGACCGAGAAGGCCGCGTTTGCGGCGGACGCATGAGGATTCGACTGGATGCTTTCGGCCTACGGTGATCTTGACCTGAACGCGGCGCTCCGGGTATCGGCGATGAGTTTCTGCGGCGAGTTCGTTTGCAAACTGGCGGTTGGCGTCGGTGCTTCCGGTGCTGTTGGGAACTGGCATCAGGACAATCGTGGTGGTGATGGCCTCGGCTGCATCGAGCAATGGGGCGAGATCCTGTGCGGCGAGTTCACAGGCATCTGATGTTGGGACTTTCAGGGCGTAAGCGATGCGGCTGACTTCCGCTTGTTCGGGTGTGAGTGCGTTAGTTCTGCGGCTGACGTAGGTTTGAGCGGTGATGATCTTCATGGGCGATGCGCCTTTCAATGTTTTGTTTTTGGAGACCTGCTTTTCGGCGGATACCTGAGCCTTTTTGAAAGGTGAGAGAGAAGTTGTGAGTGCGCTGTTCATGTGACTGACCTCCTGCTGTTGTTGTTTTGTTTGCATTGAGCCCTGCCCTCCGTTCGGTGACCTTTCGCCTTCGTAGGAATTAGGCGAAGGGCACCGGATGGTGGGCAGGGCGGACTCGACAACAGCAGGAGGGCTGACACGGTGCCCGTAGGAGCGGGACGGCGAAAAGCGGAAGGCGTGCTCCGGTATTCCGGACGAAGCAGACGCCGTAGGCGGCTGGCACGACTTGCGCCGCCGGGCCGCTCTGAAGGGCAGAACAGCGCAGTCACAACTGACCATTCTTGACCATAGGTCCTAAGGCGCAGGTCAGCGCCGAGTGTGGAGTTTTTTGACTGAACGCTTTTGTTTTTGGTAGAGGGGCTGAAAAAAGTGAGTGCAACGAACACCACTTGTCTTTGGACAATCGAGCGGATGGATTCATTGATCAGGTTTGGTGAATGACACGCGGGGCGGATTACGCGCGCGTACAAACGGGGTGTGGGGCGAAGCCCCACCCTTGTTTTGCAGGCGCATCTCCGCGCGCGACAGCGAGCGCCGCTGCAAAACGAACGCGCCTGCCCCCCAGCGAGGGGGGAAAAAGGCGCAAGGGGGGTGGCTCGTAACGAGGTCGGCGATAGACGACACCACAGAAGGCCGGAGCCGTGTGAGCTGCGCGAACCGGCGTAGGCCTGATCAACGCGCCAGCCCCTTGAGAGGGGCTTTCGGCGCAAGGGGTGGCTGAGCGGCGGAGTGGCATCCGGCAACCCGTAGGGCGGCGGGGTGCGGCGCACACTAAAGGAACGGGATAAAGGGCCCCGTTCCGTGCGCCGCACCGGAAAGCCGCCGTGCTGTGTCCCCCTGCGGTTGTCCCCCTTTGGCGGATTCAATTTGAAAGGGGG
>Ga0181535_10006821_pt1 | contig 11658 bp, 13 predicted proteins | sample PEATcosm2014_Bin_44_FD_119774 | JGI IMG/M metagenome (GOLD analysis project Ga0181535, IMG submission 119774) | Peatland microbial communities from MTU Mesocosm Facility, Houghton, MI, USA - PEATcosm2014_Bin17_30_metaG | ecosystem: Environmental > Terrestrial > Soil > Wetlands > Peat | place...
GCCGCGTCCGACAATTCGCCCTGACCGTGATCGAAGCCGCCTTGCGATCGCCCGACGCCGCGAAAATTGAAACGCAGCACGGAAAATCCGCGCTCGGCGAAAGTGTAATAGAGATTGTAGACGATTTGATTGTTCATCGTACCGCCGAATTGCGGATGCGGATGCAAGATGATCGCAAGCGGCGCGCCACGCACGGGTGAGGGGTGAAAGCGGCCCTCGATGCGGCCGGAAGGGCCATTGAACATCACCTCAGGCATTCTGACTCCACTGTGATTGGGCGGCTCTGCGGCGAAAGCAGCCTTAAATGATTAAGACGGAAGGTTTATCCGCGATCCGAGACCTTGATCGCTTCAAATGTTCTCGTTCAGGTCTCTATGGAATTGTTCTCTCGCATGATCTTAGCCAAAAAGTCTGCAATTATTTATCATCGTGCTCCCGCCAGCGAACGCTGGCCAAGCGCTACACTGTCCATGTGGTTTCAATTCCACCCGGCACGCACCGGCCGCGGCCACGGCTCATTGACTTGACTTGCTAGCCAAGCGGCGCCTAAGAAGAAAAACAGCAAATGGGCGCGATGGTTACAAGCGGTCCTCAGTTTCGCTCATCCTCGCGATCCCGGGGAAACCAGAGGGGCCTTCTAGCACGTATGCCCCATTGGATTGCAAGCGCTTTTGGATTGCAAGGAGTCTGGGGAAGGCAGGGCACCCTTCTGCTGCATTCATAACGGCTGCATGAGATTACGGAATTCTTTCTTGTCACGGACTCCCGTCTATCTCGACCATAACGCTACAGCGCCTCTCCATCCAGCGGCACGCGACGCAATGTGCGCGGCCTTCGAGCTTTGCGGCAATGCCTCTTCCGTTCACGCCGAAGGGCGGGCGGCGCGGGCTTTGCTCGATGCCGCCCGCGCCGAGATGGCTGCTTTCGCCGGCACCGTTCCCAAAAACGTCGTGTTCACGTCCGGAGGGACCGAGGCGCTGAATTTGGTGCTGACGCCCTATATCGAAACGTCCGGCGAGAAATCAAATCCGTTCGGCCTGCTCTTGGCCGGTGCCGGGGAACATCCGGCGGTCCTTGCGGGGCACCGTTTCGCACCAACGCAACTTGAACTTATCGGTTTGACGCCTTCCGGCGTGCTTGATCTCGAGGCCCTTGACAGGTCGGTTGCACTCGCGAGCGCCGCAGGGCATCGCGTCATGCTCGCCGTTCAAGCCGCCAACAACGAGACCGGCGTTCTGCAACCAGTCGCGGCGGCAGCGGAGAGGATCCATGCGGCTGGCGGGTTTTTGGTCTGCGATGCGGTTCAGGCGGCTGGCAAGATCCCATGTGACATTGGCAGCTTAGGCGCCGACGCGATCGTCTTTTCGGCACATAAATTTGGCGGGCCGAAAGGAGCCGGGGCTCTGTGTTTTTGCCCCGGCTCCTACCATATAAAAAATGTGCTTCTGCGAGGCGGCGGCCAAGAGGGGGGGCTGCGCGCGGGAACCGAAAACATTGCCGGTATTGCCGGAATGGCCGCCGCCGTTGTTGCTGCGAAGGTCCGGCTGGGGGAGTTAACCACGGCGCTCTCTTTCTGGAGGGACGAAATGGAGGCGGAGATCGCGCACGCCCTGCCTGGTGCGGTGTTCTTCGGTGCGGGCGCGCAAAGATTGCCGAATACGTCCTGCTTCGCCCTGCCCTCCATCGAAGCGCAACTGTTGCTTATGGCTTTGGATGTGGAGGGTTTTGCGGTATCGTCAGGTTCGGCTTGTTCGTCGGGGAAGGTGAAACGGTCGCATGTGTTGAGTGCGATGGGCGCGGAGCCGGAGCTGGCGTGGGGCGCAATCAGGGTCAGCCTCGGCTGGAATTCCCACCGGGAAGATTGCGTTTCCTTCGTGCAAGCTCTTGTAAGGATAGTGAAATCAATCCGGGCAAGGCGGGACAAGCCAGCCGCATGAAGGCTCCGGCTGGTTTCTAGCCTATCGCTGCAAGGCTCCTTGCAGGCCCAGTAATGGAGTATTTTACGGTGTGAGGCACGATTCCACAGATTAAGACACCGCTCAAGAGTAAGATAGGGTACGAAATAAGATAAGGTACGACGTCTGAACCAGCGGTCCTTGAAACCGCCAAGGTGAGGAGAAGGGCATGGCTGCGGTCCAAGAGACCGTCGATCGCGTGAAGGCGATCGACGTCAGTGAATATAAGTATGGCTATTTCTTCGACATTGAATCCGACAAAGCGCCGAAGGGCCTCAATGAGGAGACAGTCCGGTTCATCTCGGCAAAAAAGAATGAGCCAGCCTGGCTGACGGAATGGCGGCTCGGCGCCTACCGGCGCTGGCTGACGATGCTTGAGCCAAGCTGGGCTAGGGTCGACTATCCGAAGATCGATTTTCAGGACATTTACTATTATTCGGCACCCAAGACGGCGGCCGGCCCGAAGTCGCTCGACGAAGTCGATCCGGAACTCCTCAAGGTCTACGCCAAGCTCGGCATTCCACTGCGAGAACAGGAGGCTCTCGCTGGCATCAGCCCGGAGCGCCGGATCGCGGTCGATGCGGTGTTCGATTCCGTCTCGGTCGTCACCACCTTCAAGGAAGAGCTTGCCAAGGCCGGGGTGATTTTCTGCCCCATCTCGGAGGCCGTTCATTCGCACCCGGAACTCGTCCAAAAATATCTCGGATCGGTCGTGCCGGCGACCGACAATTATTATGCGACCCTAAACAGCGCCGTGTTCTCCGACGGCTCCTTTGTCTATGTCCCACCGGGCGTCCGCTGCCCGATGGAGCTCTCGACCTATTTCCGGATCAACGAACAGAACACGGGTCAGTTCGAACGCACCCTGATCATCGCAGACAAGGGCAGCTATGTGTCCTATCTCGAAGGATGCACGGCGCCCAAGCGCGACGAGAATCAGCTGCATGCGGCGGTCGTCGAGCTCATCGCCCATGACGATGCCGAGATCAAATATTCGACCGTGCAGAACTGGTATCCTGGCGACGCGGAGGGCCGCGGTGGTATCTACAATTTCGTCACCAAGCGCGGCGATTGCCGGGGTGTCAATTCCAAGATTTCCTGGACGCAAGTCGAGACCGGATCGGCGATCACCTGGAAATATCCGTCCTGTATCCTGCGCGGCGACAATTCGCGCGGCGAGTTCTATTCGATCGCGATATCCAATGGCCGCCAGCAGGTCGATTCCGGGACGAAGATGATCCATCTCGGCAAGAACACGACGAGCCGGGTGATATCGAAAGGAATCTCGGCGGGCAGATCGCAAAACACCTATCGCGGTCAGATTTCGGCGCACCGGAAGGCCACGGGTGCCCGCAATTTCACCAATTGCGATTCGCTGCTCATCGGCAATTCCTGCGGCGCCCATACGGTGCCTTATATCGAGTCGAAGAATCCCAGCGCGCAATTCGAACATGAGGCAACGACTTCGAAAATCTCCGAAGACCAGCTGTTTTATTGCATGCAGCGGGGGCTTTCGGCCGAGGAGGCGACGGCTTTGATCGTCAATGGCTTCGTGCGAGATGTCTTGCAGCAGCTGCCGATGGAATTCGCGGTGGAAGCACAGAAATTGATCGCGATTTCGCTTGAGGGAAGCGTCGGCTGACCGCGCCTTCGGCGGAGCCAAGCGCTGGCCACGCGGACAATGCATCTACCCCCTACACAAGTGAGGATTAGAAAATCGTGCTCGAAGTGAAGAACCTCAGCGTCTCCATCAATGGACGCAAGATTCTTGATTGTCTCGATCTTACGGTTCGGGATGGAGAGGTTGCCGCGCTCATGGGACCGAACGGCAGTGGCAAGTCAACCTTGTCGCATGTCATCGCAGGCCGCAAGGACTATACGGTCGAGACTGGCGAGATCGTGCTGAATGGCGAGAGCCTCCTAGACCTGGAACCGGATGTCCGCGCCGCCAAGGGGCTTTTCCTCGCGTTCCAATATCCGATCGAAATTCCTGGCGTCGCGACCTTGACCTTTCTCAAGGCGTCTTTGAATGCGCAGCGCAAGCGGCGAGGACAAGAAGAATTGTCTACTCCCGATTTCATGAAACGGGTCAAGGCCGTCGCCAGTAAGCTCAAGATCAACCAGGACATGCTGAAGCGCGCCCTCAACGTCGGTTTTTCCGGCGGTGAGAAAAAACGCATGGATATTCTCCAGATGGCGCTTCTTGAGCCGTCCTTCGCCATTCTCGACGAAACCGATTCGGGCCTCGACATCGATGCATTGCGCGTGGTTGCGCAAGGCGTCAATGCGCTGCGCGCACCCGGCCGCGGTTTTCTCGTCATTACCCATTACCAGCGTCTTCTCGACTATGTCGTGCCGGACAGCGTGCATGTGATGGCGCATGGCCGGATCGTGCGCAGCGGCGGCAAGGAATTGGCGGTCGAACTCGAAAAGAGCGGATACCGTGATTTCAATGCCGAGCCGGCCGTCGCATAGAGGTTGAAGTTCTAATGAGCGCTGACATCATTCAAGCGAGAACACCTGCCGAGAGCCTCCTGGCCAGCACCTTCGACGAGTCCAAGGCCAGGCTGCCCGGCAATGCTTGCGTCGCCAAATGGCGCGAAGACGCGTTTAAGGTCTTCACCGCGTCGGGGCTACCGCATCGCCGTATCGAGACTTGGCATTACACAGATTTGCGCTCGCTTATGCGGGAAGCGTTGCCGGTCGCGGCGGCGCCAGGCGCTGCGATCCTTAGCTCATTACGAAAGGAATTCGCAGCCGATGGCGCGGGCGCAGCGCGTCTTGTCCTTGTCGACGGCTTCTTCGTGCCGGAATTGTCCAGCGGCTTGCCGGAAGGAATCCAGGTCCGCTCGCTTGCTTCCGTGTTGACCGATGGGCGGTCCGATCTGCTTGCCCTGTTGGCTTCGCAAGATCTTGGGCAAGATCTTGGTGCGCGGGATACTATTGTCGCATTGAACGCAGCTTTGATGCAGGACGGCGTCGTGATCGAGGTGGCACCTGGAACCGTGATCGCCGAGCCCCTTCATCTCATTCATGTTGCGGCTTCGCCCGTACCAGCCGCGCATTTCTCCCGCTCGGCCTTGATTCTCGGGGCCGGCGCCTCAATTCGCCTATCCGAATCTTGCCATGCCGTATATCGCCCAGGAACAGTCCCTGCCAGCCACGCAAACGCCTGTCTGATCCTCTCCCTGGGTGACGGAGCGAGACTCACACACACCGCTATGGTGACGGGAACCGTAGCGGACAGCGTGCGGATCGAGACCCTGGTGGCGCGGCTTGGCGCTGGGGTGAAGTTCGACAGTTTCGCGCTCGTCTCCGGTATCGGCCTAGTCCGTCGTCAGCTATTTGTGCGGTTCGAGGGCAGCGGGGCGGAAGCCCGGCTGAGCGGCGTATCCCTTCTTGGCGGCCGCGAACATGCCGATACGACCTTATTCGTCGATCACGCGGCGCCAGCGTGCGTCAGCCGCGAGACCTATAAATATATTCTCGACGAGGAAGCCACAGGCGTATTCCAGGGCAAAATCCATGTTGCGCCAAGCGCGCAAAAGACCGACGGCAAAATGCTCTCAAGAGCCGTGCTTTTGTCCGATAGGGCTGCGATGAACAATAAGCCGGAGCTGGAGATCTTCGCCGACGATGTTGTCTGCGGGCATGGTGCGACCTGCGGCGGTTTGGACGCGGACCAATTGTTCTACCTGCAAACGAGAGGACTGACCCTCCCCGAAGCCGAGGCCCTTCTCTTGGAAGCCTTCGCGGGTGAGTTGATCGACGGTCTTGGGCATGACGGATTGATCAATACATTCCGGTGCGAGGTGAAGGCTTGGCTGTCGTCCCGGCCTAAAGCGCTTATGCCGCCAGCCCCGGCTGGCGCGATCGCGTAAAGGCTTTGGCTTTGGCTTTCAATTTGGCGCATCCCGGATAGGAGCAAGGCATGAACAAACATATTGCCGTTGACGCGCCGCTCGATGTCATGCGTCTCCGCGCGGATTTCCCGATCCTTTCGACCGAGGTTTATGGGAAACTACTGGTTTATCTCGACAATGCCGCGTCGGCGCAAAAACCTCGGGAAGTCGTCGAACGGATGGTTCACGCGACCTACCACGAATATGCCAACGTTCATCGCGGATTGCATCATCTCGCCAATGCCGCGACAGATGCCTATGAGGCGGCGCGGGAAAGCGTGCGTGCTTACCTTAACGCCGGCTCGACCGACGAGATCATCTTCACGAAATCGGCGACCGAAGCAATCAATCTGGTCGCGGCGTCTTTTGGCGAGGCTTTCATCACGGAGGGTGACGAGATCGTTCTTTCGATCATGGAGCACCACGCCAATATCGTGCCCTGGCATTTTCTCCGCAGCCGCAAGGGCGCCGTTTTGAAATGGTGGATGTCGACGACGATGGAAACTTTTCGCTCGACAATTTCGAGCAGGCATTGAGCCCGAAGACCAAGATCGTTGCCCTCACCCATATGTCGAATGTACTCGGCACGGTGACGCCGGTGAAGGAGATCGTCAGAATCGCGCATGAGCGCGGCATTCCTGTCCTGATCGATGGTTCGCAAGGCGCTGTTCATCTTGATGTCGATGTGGTTGACCTCGATGCTGATTTCTATTGCATCACCGGCCATAAACTCTATGGGCCGACCGGCGTCGGCGCGCTCTATGGAAAAAAAGAATGGCTGGAGAAGTTGCCGCCCTTCCTCGGCGGCGGCGAGATGATCGAGGAAGTCACCAAGGATCACGTAACCTATAACAGCCCACCGCATCGTTTCGAAGCGGGCACCCCGCCGATCGTGCAGGCGATCGGACTCGGCGCTGCGATGAACTACATACAGCGGATCGGCCGCGAAGGCATTCATGTGCATGAACTGGCTTTGAACACCTATGCGCACGAACGTTTATCGCGAATCAATTCGCTGCGCATCTTCGGCCGCGCCAAAGGCAAGGGCGCCATTCTTTCCTTCACCATGAAAGGGGCGCATCCGCATGATATTGGGACCGTCCTTGATCGAAAAGGCATTGCCGTGCGCGCCGGCACTCATTGCGCCCAGCCTCTTCTTGCGCGTTTCGGCGTCACGGCGACCTGCCGGGCTTCCTTCGCGCTCTACAATACCTTCGAGGAAATCGATAAGCTCACCGAGGCCCTGATCAAAGCCGAAAGCCTATTTGCGTGACAACAGAGGAATTGGATATGGCCGAAGCCCAATCCATCGAAGCCAAACCGGTCGAAACCCAAGGCACCGTCGAAGACCAAGACGTCACGCCGAATGCACCCCAATGGCTCTTCAATCAGTCGGTGCCGGAGGGCGAACGCGGGCGCTATACAAATGACATCGTCGCTGCCCTAAAGACCGTGTTCGATCCGGAAATTCCTTGCGATATTTACGAGCTCGGTCTGATCTACAAAGTCGACATTGGCGACGATCGCCTGGTTAAGGTCGATATGACCTTGACCGCGCCGGGCTGCCCGGTGGCGAGCGAAATCACACGGTCTATCGAGTCGGTGGTCGGCGCGGTTCCAGGCGTCCTCGGAGTTACTGTTGCGGTGGTGTTCGATCCGCCGTGGGACCAGGGACGCATGTCGGATGAAGCGCGGGTTTCACTCGACATGTTCTGAAGTTTGAGGAAATATTCATCGCCGTTAGATCACGATGATTTTAATCCGGTTAGCCTTTCAGCAGGGGATCGATCAATTTTGCGAGTGCGTCCGGCGGCAACTCGCCGTTCTCTTTCTTTCCGTTGATAAAGAAGGTCGGCGTGGCCCTGACACCGAATTTCTCGGCCGCTTGGTCATGCACTTTGGCGATCTTATTGTAGAGATCTTGGTTTTTGAGGCAATCCTCGAAACTGCTTTGGCTCATGCCTGTCTGCTTGAGCAGAGCCGCCAAGGCTTCGACCGGCTTTTCCGTGAAGGCCCAGTTTTTCTGCTGGGAGAACAGGAGATCGACGATCGCATTGCGCTTATCGTCACCAGCACAACGGGCCAGCATGGAAGCGGCGGCCGCCAAGGGGTCAAGGGGGAACTCGCGAAATATAAAACGGACCTTCCCGGTATCGATATATTTGCTTTTCAAGTCAGGAAAAGTGTTGGCATAAAAGGCCGCGCAATGCGGGCAGGTCATCGAAGCATATTCGATGATCGTGACCGGCGCATCGCTGGCGCCTAGCGCAATGTCAGGCAAAGCCTCGTCAGCCATGAGCTCATTGACCGGCACGCCCGCGCCTTGCGCCATAACCGGGACCGGCGGGTCGCCGAGCACAAGGAGACCCGCGATCGTCAGGCCGGCTGCGGCGGCCATTTCGAAAAAACCCCGATTGCTTCTTATGGCGGTCTGGGCAGTATTGGGCGAACGCATGACTTGGGCTCCCTTGAGCATTTTCAAGCGAAATGGCGACCGGTTCGCGTCAAAAAATGCGATAAAACAAACACCTAGCGCAGTTTCAGAGGCCGGGGAATCTGAAAATGCTCTAGGCGGCGGTGCGCAGCTTTGCCTGATAGACTGGTGGAAAGGCAAGACAATTTTGTTGTGGCAAGTTTGGAAGTGCCCTCGCGCTTGCATGCGTCTCGATTTTAATCAAATCTGGGCAAGCGGCCAAGCGCGAATCAATTCTGGGCTGCTAACGGCAGCAACAGGATCGGGGCCGCTTCCGGCCGGGTGCGCTGGCACCAAACCTCACCTGGGCTCTCGCCGCGTTGACAGACATTCCAACCGCTCCTAGGGTGCGGACTTCCCCCATGAGCCAGGCTCGTGCGCGGCTTCCTTGTTTCCGAGCGGCACGCACGAGAGCCAACGATCGATCCCAGTGAGGCAGGACATGAACAGCCTGATCCATGCTCCAACAACCCGGCCGGTTCCTATCGCCCTCGGCGCGATTCTCCCCTGGGCCGCATTCGCCGGGATTCTTTCTTGCCTTGTCCTTTATTTCGTTGGCGTCGAACAAGGCGCGGCGTCGCTTATATCCGGCCATTACATTCATGAGTTTGTGCATGATGGGCGGCACATCATGGCTTTTCCTTGTCACTAAAGGGGCCGCCTGCGTGGTTAGCGGTCTTCTTCTGCGCGGACTTCTCGCGGGACTCTTCGCCGGGTTCCTTGCGGCGGGTTTTGCGTCCGTTGCGGGAGAGCCTTCGATCGAGCGCGCGATTGCCATTGAAAGCGCCGCGGATGCCGCGGCCGGGCAATCACCCGAGCCACAAATCGTGAGCCGGAGCGTGCAGCGCGGCGCGGGACTTTTCACCGCGAGCCTTATCTATGGCGCCGCCCTTGGCGGCCTGTTCAGCTTGGCTTTTGCCGTCGCTTATGGCCGCGTGGGAGGATTTGATCCGCGCGCCCTCTCCGCCTTGCTCGCGGCGGCTGGCTTCGTTGCCCTCGTGTTCGTGCCAGAGATGAAGTATCCGGCCAATCCGCCAGCGGTCGGAGCGGCAGCGACAATCGGCCCGCGCACCGCGCTTTATTTTGCAATACTCGCTATTTCCATCCTCGCCATGGTCCTCGCCGTAACGCTCATCACGCCCCTTGCGGCAAGACTCGGCGCATGGAACGGTGCGCTCGTTGCCGCCGCCGTCTTCATCGTGGTGGCAGGCTTCGCCGCCGTAGCGATGCCTGCCGTCGATGAAGTTCCAGCCGAGTTTCCGGCAAACGTCCTGTGGAATTTTCGCTTGGCGTCGATCGGCGCGCGCGCGATCCTATGGGGCGCACTCGGATTGGCTTTCGGCGGCATGACGCAAATTTGGCTCATGGGCAGCGCCAAGCCACATTCGGCTTAACCATTTCCCAGGATTAAAGTGAACCGCATGCCCCGCGACATCATCGCTTCCACCGGAACGCATTTTCTCATCGGGCTCAAGCCATCGCCGGTTCTCGATGATCACGACCGTGCCCTTCTTTCACGTCTTCGGCCCGCCGGCATCATCCTCTTCAAGAGCAATTTCCGCCATGATCTTCCCTATGAGGCCTGGCTTGAAAGCCACGCCCGGCTGATCGCCGATATTCGAGCTGCGACCGGCCGCGAGCGGATGCTTATCGCGATCGACAATGAGGGCGGCCGCGTGTGCCGGACACCGCCGCCGGCCACGCGCTTCGCCTATGCGGCGCGATGGGCGGAGCAATCGGCCAAGGTCGGCCGTGCGATGGGGCGTGAGCTGGCCTCCCTCGGCATAAACCTCAATTTCGCGCCCGTGCTCGACATTCACACGAACCCCGATAATCCGGTGATTGGGCCGCGCGCCTTCGGGCCAACGCCTGAGGCTGTCATCGCGGCGGCCCTGCCCTTCATCGAAGCTATGCAAGCCGAGAAAGTCCTCGCGTGTGGCAAGCATTTTCCGGGGCATGGCGATACCAGCATCGACTCCCATCATGGCTTGCCTTCGCAGATGCTTGGCCTCGACGGTTTGCGCGCCCGCGAACTAAAGCCATTTTCGTGCGCGATCAAAGCTGGGCTTTCCATGATCATGACGTCGCATATTCTCTATCCCTCCATCGATCCTGACAACCCGGTCACCCTCTCGCGGCGTTTCCTCACCGGCATTCTCCGCGAGGAACTGGGATTTGAGGGCGTCGCCGTCTCCGACGATATCGGCATGGGCGCGATGAAGGGCGTTTTCGATAAGTCGGAGTCCGCGGTTCGCTTGCTCGAATCCGGCTGTGACATGCTGATGGTCTGCGCGCATTTCACCGATTCCGGCCGCGCCATGGGGTTTGCCCAAGCGATCGTCGCGGCGATAAATGAAGGCCGCCTTGACCCCGTTCTTCTGGCGCGCTCCAAGGAGCGCATCGAAAGCCTGCTTGACCGCGCGGCGAACAACAAAGTGGCGTTATTGCCAGAAAGCACCTTTCGCGCCCATGCCAGCTTGGGCGAACTCTACGACGCCGCGACCGTCGAGGTGGTTTAGCGACAAGGATAAGGAACCGATCAATTGGTGCTGTGCGGATCTGCTACTGGCGCGGCTTTATCCGGCCGCGAAAGGCGATAAGGCGTGGCCGCCCTTGGCGATGTTCAAGGCGCTGCTGCTGGCGATTTGGTACGATCTTTCCGACGTGGCCTTGGCCGAGGCGCGCTCTGACCGGGCGAGCTTCTTCTGCTTCTGCGGGTTTTCCCGTCACGAGACGACGCCCGAACGCACCGCCTTCGCGCGATTCCGGCGCCAGCTTGTCGAACACGGGCTCGACCACCGTCTCTTCGATGCCATCGCCGGTGACCTCGAAGCTTAGGGCGCTTGCGTGCGTAAGGGCACGCTCATTGATGAGTCCGTGATCGGCTTGGCCAGCAAAGGCGGCAAGGACGCTGCCTGGATGAGACACCGCACGCGTGCCCCCGCGCATGGCTACGAGGCCAATATTGCCGCCGACAAGGATAGCGGACTTATCCGCGCGGTCGAAACCACGCCCGCCAACGAGGCCGACGTTGCGATCGCTCCCATGATCATCCCGGCTGAGCCGGGTGACGTTGTGAATTGGTAGGCACCAGATTAAACGGCTTTTTGCTGTGCCTATTGCAGGAGGAGATACGGGGGTCACCCCCATTCTTGCTAGTGTCCCGTTTCAACTAATTTGAAAGGATTTGATGATTCGCTTTTGTCGCGACGCGAACGGCGGAGGCGAACATGGCTGCGAAGGAAATTCTCGTAAAGAAATATGTTGTGCGGTTGAGCGGCCACGAGCGTGAACAGCTTACAGCGCTGATCTGGAAAGGAAGCAGCCC
>Ga0181535_10006822_pt1 | contig 11656 bp, 7 predicted proteins | sample PEATcosm2014_Bin_44_FD_119774 | JGI IMG/M metagenome (GOLD analysis project Ga0181535, IMG submission 119774) | Peatland microbial communities from MTU Mesocosm Facility, Houghton, MI, USA - PEATcosm2014_Bin17_30_metaG | ecosystem: Environmental > Terrestrial > Soil > Wetlands > Peat | place...
AATCGGGCTGCGGATGGGAGGTGGAGTGAAACGGCCGAGGGTCGCTCGGCCGTTTCACAACCTCAATCGATATACAACCGGCTTAGAAACTGGCGCGCAGATGGATCTGGAGGCTTCGGGCCGGCAACTGGCTGGTCGCCTTTCCAAAGTTTCCATCGCCGAGACCTGTATCCAGCCCGGTGAGATTGGTGCGGTTAAACAAGTTGAACACTTCGCCTCTTGCCTCGATCTTCAACTTTTCATCGAAGAACCATGGAGTCGAGAAGAATTTCCCAAAGTTGAAGTTCATAGCGTTATAACCCTGGTTGTCGTAAGTGTTTCGACCCAGGTTGCCCTCCATCCCCAGTGGAGGCGCATGAAAAGACGCCGCTCCTCCTGGGAAGACTCCATGGAGGAAGGCATTCTTTTTCAAGCCGCCCAAATGACTCCCAAACGAAGGAACCATCGGGGAGTCCACGTTGCTTCCGTCCGCGTTGTAGTCGCCGGCCGTGCTGGTGATGATGCTTCCCGGGATCCAGGCGCCGGAGGAGTTATAGCAATCGCCGCTTGGATTGGCAGCGCAAGTGGGCGAGAAGCCGAGGTTCTGGGTGACCCAGGCGGGTAAGCCGGTTTGGAGGATCCAGTAGCCACCAAACTGCCAACCGCCCAGAACTCCTCTTTCGAGGGCGTTGTTGTAATTGTTGGGGACGACCCAGGTGCCCACCGCCGAGAATTGCTGGCGGATGTCATAGTCGGAGCGGCCGCGCTGCGCGGGTAAGTCGAAGTTCCGGACGATGGGACCGTTCTGGTTCCCCGAGGTGATATTGCCACTGTCCAGGGAGGCGGAAGTGCTGAGAGCGTCCAGCGCCTTACCCCAGGTGTAGATGCCGCGCATCGCCAGACCGTGGGCATAGCTTTGCGTCAGCATGGCGGTGCCGTAGTTGCCGACGGAATTGCCGTTGGAAGTCGCGTAGTTGATACCGGAAAAATTGGGATTGAGGCGCGACAAAGAGGGAGGGGCGGAGCCGGTTGCGTTGTACTTGAGCAAGTCGCCGGCAAAGCGGTTGATGTCCTGATTGTAGATGGGCAGGTGATGGGAGACCGAAGCTGAGTAGTTTAGTTCGGCCATGAGGTTACTTCGCAGCTGCTGCTGCACGCTCAGGGTCCATTCGATGACCTGAGTGAACTTATAGTTGGTAGCGTATCCTCCCAGGCCGACGCCATTATCGAGAACTCCGTTGAGGTACAAGGCTCCTGTCGTCGGATTGATGGTCACATTGTTGGTGGGCAGAACCAGCAGCGGGCAGGCAATCGTGAAGCCCTGCGGAGGATTGCAGAGCTGATACGAGAGTGAGTTTGCCTGGCCCGGGGTATGCACGTTCAGGCTTGGCGTGTAAGTGTTGGGCAAGTTCCCTGAAGTGATGTCGGTAATGTGCAGATAGGGCGGTTGATCGGAGAACATGCCGATGCCACCGCGCAGTGCGGTTTTACCTTTCCCGAAGACATCCCAGGCGAATCCAAGGCGCGGGGTGAGCCCCCATACGTTGTGATCCAGAACATGATCGTTCTTGTTCAGCCCGACGATACCGCTGGCTACTTCGGCCGACGGGGTTGCACCCGATCCGAAGGTGAAGTTAGCCAATTGGGGGGAGAGAATGGAAAAGAGATTGACCATTTCATCGTAGCGGACGCCGGCGTTCACCGTGAGCGTCGGTTTGAGCTTCCAGGCATCCTGCACAAAGAATCCGGTGTACAGTTCGCGATAGCGCCGCTCATAGGGCGCTTGCTTGTGTTGACCGGGTCCGGGGATAAGGCTGACCGGGACACCGGTTTCCGAGGCAGGGCCATCCTGAATAAAATCGAGCAGATTGTTGAAGGTGTAGGAGGGGCGATCCTGAGCGCCTTCCTGCTCGTCATTCTCGCGGATGTTGAACTGGTCAAAGCCAAACTTGAGGGTATGGGTTTTGATGGTCGCGGTCATCACGTCGCGCCAGGCAACGGTGGTCTGGGCGAAGTTACCCGGTCCCCAGTTTCCGAATCCGGTAACTCCTGAACCGACGGTTACATTGGGAATAGCAAACGCGGGGTTGGCCCCATTCTGGCCGTAGGGGCGAATCATGTTTCCGCCGCCTTCGTTGAGGAGGTTCGAGGAGAATGTGTGGGTCCAGTCGGCATTCACAAAGTCGGAATGGTTTGTACTCGGGGCGGCAAAGGCGGGACGAGCATTGGTGCTTGCCGACGTGTCGTACGTTCGCATCGCATCGACGTAGATGCGATCCTTTTTGCCGAGATAGTCGTCGATCCGGAAACTCCACTGATACCCATTTTTGGGAGATACGTTTGTGTAATTAACCGATCCGACTGCGTCCAAACCTGGAGGGATGCCCGCTGGTGGCGCGTAGAGTTCCGAGCAACTGGCGCAGGTACCCCCGAAGGCCGTGCTTTCGATGCCGGCGACCGTCGTCGCGCCGGTTGCACTGGCGTAGGCCAGGGGCGGCGCTTCGGTCAGGGACTGAAGCGCAATGTTAGGTCCTGCGGCCGTTCCGGAAGGTGAGCCCGCGGGCACGAGGGTGGACAGATTGTTCTTAACCCAGTTATAGAAATCCTGGGTCTCGGCCGTAGTGGAGCTGGCACTGGTAACGCTGGATCGAAGCACTTCGATCGCGCCAAACCAGAACAGCTTGTTCCTTATAAGTGGTCCCCCCATGGTCGCGCTGGTATCGTTGCGCTGGGAGTTGGGAAGTTTGCTTTCGAAATGGGTGAGTGCCGACAGGTTGTTGTTGGTGAATTCGTAGTCGATGGTTCCGTGAAATTGGTTCGAGCCTGAGATGGTAAAGACGTCGACGGTAGCGCCGCCGTTTCTTCCCTTCTCGGCATCGAAATCGTTGGTCCTGACCTCCATGGATTGGACGATTTCGGGATTGGGAGAGATGGAGGTACCGCCGCCGCGGGAAGGGGTGTTGGTCTGCGCGCCGTCAATTTCGTAACCGTTCTGCTCCTGGCGCAGGCCTGCTGCGTTGATGTTGATGGAGTACTCGTTGGTGAAGTTGTCGGCTCCCGTCTGAGTCGCGGCACCAGTCATGCCGGGGGTGAGCGCGGACAAGCCATAGACGTTTTGACCCGAAAGCGGAGTTTCCTGGAGGGTGGCTTCGGGAATCACGGCCCCGGTCGTGGGCGAAACCAGATCAGGGGTCGCCTGGGAGGCGGTGACAGAAATCTCCTCGGTGTTGGCCGGCCCCACCTGTAATTCCGGCGCCAGCGTTCGGGTTTCTCCGACCTGGAGTACCAGGTTGGTCTGCTCCCACGTTTTGAAGCCGTTCATGAGAATCTGCACGGTGTAGGTGGATGCGGCAATACTGTCAATGCGGAAATAGCCGGCGTCGTTGGTTGTGTCGGTTTTTTTCACACCGAGCCGGGTATCGGTGACGGTGACTTTGGCTCCCGCGATGAGGGCGCCGGAAGGATCTTTGACGGTGCCTTCAATACCGCTGAGGAACTGACCGAAAGCCGACCGTCCCAAAGTCAACAGAAGGAGAACGAATATCGAACCGCTGATTGCAAATCTCTTGCTGGTCATCTGAGCCTCCGTGAAAAAACAGGGCCGGGCGGACCCCTCCGCCGCGAGGTTTTTCGCTTCCGTTAAATACAGCTCGGAATTTCCACGCGACTATTCGCTCGCCTCAAGGGCTTTTCAAGTAGGACACGGTGTATTACAGTGTGGCGGCTACAGTCAGAAGCTTCGTGGTCGGGGCTAATCCACGTGGAATCTGATAAATGGCCTTCGGCTATTGTCTTTTCGACTCAACGAACAATCGGCTGGCATCGGCGCAAGAGGCCGCATAGTTGACATTCTGATATGAGCGGTTGAGCATGGTGAACTGCGGCTGCGCTGAGGCTTCGGGGTGGTTCCATAGCCGGCTGGTACGGGTGGACGGTGAGTACCATGGGTTCGATCACAGATTCGACTTGGCGCGAAGATGTTCATCCCGATACCAGTGCCCTGAGCGACGCGGAGAGGATGGCTGTTCTCCGGGAACTGGAAGCGATCCTGAACAGCCCGATCTTTCAGACCAGCAAGCGGTGTCAGCAGTTTCTCTCCTATGTGGTCACCCACAGGCTGGAGGGAAACCATGATCGGCTGAAAGAGCGGACCATCGGTGTAGATCTCTTTCACCGTCCCGCGGGCTATGCAACCGGCGACGATCCAGTAGTACGGGTGCAGGCCGGTGAGGTGCGCAAAAGGCTGGAGAAGTACTACAACACAACACCAGCGCATTCCGGTGTCCGCATTGAGCTCCATGTCGGCTCCTATGCTCCGGAGTTCAGGTGGGAACAGCCGGCAACGCACCGCCAGGAAGCACTCCTGAACCTTCCCGTCGTCCCGGAGGAAACCTCTCCCGGCGGAGGTGAGAACGAGTCCCCACAGCACACGCGGGCTGAGACTCCGGAGAAGAGCCGTACCGGCGTTAACCGCAGGATTCAGCTGTGGGTGCTGTCAGCAATAGGTATCTCTTTTTTGGTCACTCTGGTTTTCATAGGTTCGGCCGTTTCCCGCGGAAGGGTACCGAGATCCACGATGGAGCAATTCTGGTCCCCGGCGCTTTCGACTCCGCAGCCTGTACTAATCTGCCTGGCCAAACCTGCTGTTTACCTTCCGTCGGTCAAACTTTACCAGCGGCACTCAAAGTCCCCGGACAGGTTCAGGAGCCAGTTCGAGCGGTTGACGCAGAGGCCCGATCTGGAACCAACGGACAAGATCCTTTGGGGGGATATGGTCGAATATCCCGATTATGGACTGGCGGCCGGGGATGTGTATGCGGCAACCGGGATCTCGGCATTTTTAGGGCAGATCGGGAAAAAGAACCAGGTGAGAATAGGTGGCAATTACTCGTTCGAGGACCTGCGGAACTCGCCGGCGGTGGTGATTGGGGCCTTCAATAACAGGTGGACGATGCAGATGACATCGAACCTGCATTTTGCATTCGCCGAAGAGGGCGAAGAGTCGATCATTCGAGAGGAGGGTCCGTCGGGACGGCAGTGGCGCTCGGAAACCGATCCTAATGGCAGGACGACTGAGGACTATGCCGTGATTACCAGGCTTATGGATTCCAAGACTGGCCAATTCGTTTTGGTTGTGGCCGGAATTAAATCCTATGGAACTCAGGCAGCCGGGGAGTTTGTTTCCAATCGCGAATATCTCGAGAAGGCCCTTCAGTCAGCCCCCCGCGGCTGGGCAGAGAGGAACATGCAGATCGTGATCCAGGCGACCATCACCGATCTGCTTCCCGGACCGCCGCAGGTGGTTGCCATTCACGCGTGGTGAATGGACCCCGCCACTGACGCCGAACAATCTTCCTGATCCTGCATGCACGATAACGCTGGTCCGCTGTATGGAATTCGTCGTATCGTATCGCCAGTAGATTCCTCGGGGCAACGATTTACGAAAATGCAGAAGGGTCGGCGCGAATTCCTTCATCTGTCGCTGGGAGCCATGGCGGGTGTTTTGTCGTCACGACTCGGAGCACAGCAACTGGGCGGAATGGGGGGGCGAACCGCTCCCGCTCAAAAGAAACCCGCGCGATCCGGCCGCCCGTTTGACGCATATTTTGTCGATGTCGCCGCGTCCGCCGGACTCACTTCACCGACGATCTATGGCGGTGAAGATCACGATGAGTACATCATCGAAGCCAACGGATGCGGATGCGCCTTCCTCGACTACGACAACGATGGGTGGATCGATATCTTCCTTCTGAGCGGCACCAGGCTGGCGGGGGCGCCGCCCGGAACATCCAATCGTCTTTATAAGAACAATCGCGACGGAACGTTCAGCGACGTGACGGTCCGGGCCGGCTTGGAGGCGGCCGGGTGGGCGAACGCCGTTTGCGTCGGCGACTATGACAATGACGGCTATGACGATTTGTTCTGCACTTACTGGGGCCAGAACAAGCTCTATCGCAACCTTGGCAACGGTACGTTTAAGGATGTGACTAAAGAAGCGGGTTTGTGGAATGCCGAGGCACGGTGGGGCACGGGGTGCTCGTTCTTCGATTACAATCGCGATGGTCATCTGGACTTATTCGTCGCTAATTACCTTAAGTTCGACTTCGAGCATGTTCCCAAACCGGGAGCCGGCGCCAACTGTAACTGGAAAGGGATACCGGTTGAATGCGGGCCGAGAGGAATGCCATTCGGAGTACACACTCTCTACCGAAACAACGGGGATGGGACCTTCACGGATGTGACCGCTGAAGCAGGCCTCGCGCAACCGTGGCCGAGTTATGGGATGACAGTGGTTGCCGCGGATTTCAATGAAGACGGTTGGCCTGACATCTATGTAGCCTGCGACTCGACGCCCAGCTTGCTGTTCATGAACCAACATGACGGGACTTTTAAGGAAGAGGGGGTTCAACGCGGCGTTGCCTTGAGTAACGACGGTGGAGAGGAAGCGGGAATGGGCGTCGGCGTGGGCGACTACGATCTGGACGGCCACCTGGATATCTTCAAAACCCACTTTGCCGAAGACACGGATGTGCTGTATCGCAACGATGGCGCCGGGAATTTCGATGACAAGACCCTCGAGGCGAAACTTGGGGTTGAAACCCGGTTCGCCAGCTGGGGGGCAGGAATAGTCGATCTCGACAACGATGGGTGGCCGGACATTTTTTTTGTAACCGGGAGTGTGTATCCAGGCGTGGAGAAGCTGATCCCGACGAATCCGAATAAGTCGCCACGTATACTTTTTCGAAACCTGGGAAACGGCAGCTTCGAGGAGATCGGCGATGCCGGGCCCGGGCTCTCCACTCCACATTCCAGCCGTGGCTGTGCATTCGGCGATTTCGATAATGACGGCGATCTCGACATCCTCATTCTGAATATGAACGAGCCGCCTTCACTGCTTCGAAACGACGTCAAAGGACACCATCACTGGCTGAAGATCAAACTGATCGGTACAAAATCCAATCGCAGCGCCGTGGGCGCAAGAGTATTGGTGCGATATTCGGCCAGAACCCAGGCACAGGAAGTACTGAGCCAGTCCAGCTACTACTCCTGCAATGACTCGCGCCTCCACTTCGGCCTCGGTGCTGCTACGGTTGCGGATATCGCTGTTTATTGGCCGAGCGGATTAATTGAGAAATACCGAGACATCCAATGCGATCGGCTGGTGACAATCCAGGAGACACGCGGGATCGTCCCCAATGTGGGTTGGGCGCGCCAGGGCGGCTAGCTGGGATGAAGCTTTGTTCCAAGTGCGTGCTTTTGTTTTGCCTCTGCGCGATGTTGTGCGCCCGCGCGCAGCAGGCCGCGGTGCCGGTTTCGTCTATCGAGGCGCTGATTCGTTCTCAGCAATACGATGCGGCGCTGGCGGCCACGAAGCACGCCCTGATCGAAAAGCCGAACGATTTCCGGCTCTGGACGCTGGAAGGAATCGTGTTCTCCATCAAGGCTGACAACGAGGACGCGCTCAGCGCATTGCAGCGGGCGCTCGAGCTCTCGCCGACTTACGGACCGGCGCTGAAGGCCGAAGCACAGCTCCTCTATCAGGGGCAGGACCGGCGCGCAGTTCCGGTGTTGGAGAGAATTCTGAAAGCCGATCCGAAAGACGAGACGGCGCACGAAATGCTTGCTGTTCTGGAGGCGAGACAGGAGCACTGCGCGGCCGCGAACAGCCAGTTCAATCTTAGTTCGGACGTAATCGCGCACCATCCTCATTCGCTGGAGGCTTACGGTTATTGCCTTGTGCATGTGGGAGAGACGGAGAAGGCGATTCCGGTATTCGAACAACTTGCGGAGCTTCTTCCCGGGCAGACATATCCCAAATACGATCTGGCCGTCGTATTAATGCAAACGAAACAGTATGATGCGGCCCTGAGGGTGCTGGAACCGTTGCTTGCTCTGGACCAGTCGGATCCGGAACTATTGAGTCTCGCATCGGACGCGTATGAAGCAGCGGGTGATACTCCGAAAGCCGTAGCTCTCCTGCGGCAGGCGATTGTCCTGGATCCAGGCAATGCGAACTACTACAACGCTTTTGTGGTGCTTTGCCTGAATCACGAGTCGTTCCACGTGGGAGTCGATATGGTGGATGCCGGGTTGCGGCGCATTCCCGAGGACCCTTCGCTCTATATTTCAAGGGGTTTGCTGTACGCGCAGCTGGCGCAATACGACGAGGCGGAGGCGGATTTTCATTCCGCCGAGCAGCTGGATTCGGCGCAGAGCCTGAGCGCCTATGCCACAGATATCGTCGAGTTACAAAAAGATATGACCGACAAGAGTAAGCCGGATGACGCACTGGGCGAGATACGTGCGCAGCTGAAAGCTCATCCGAACAGCGCGTTACTGCACTATCTGCTGGCGAAGCTGCTCTTCTATCGCACGACCGATGCGGACAGCAAGGTGTCGGACGAGGCGATAAGATCGGCGTTGGTGGCTGTGAAGCTGAAACCGGATCTCGTCGATGCAAGAGATTTACTTGCGAGTATCTACACGCGGTCCGGGCAATACGAGCTTGCGATCGAGCAATGCAGGCTTGCGCTGCGGGAATCCCCAGCGGATGAGACAGCGATTTATCACCTGATTGTGGCTTTACGGCATTCGCCGGAAAAGAACCAACCTGATGAAATTCCCACGTTGGTCAAACGGCTTTCCGAGCTGCAACAGGCGTCCCGCCAGCAGCTAACGGAGAGGAAGAGGTTTCAGTTGGTAGAGCAGCAACCAGGGCCGGCGCAGTAAACCAGGGGGATTGGATCGCCGGGCGACTCCCGGGTACAACGTCGTTCGGCATATCTTCCTAACCCCGAGCGGACTCAGCCCGACTCCCTAACCCTGAAGACCTGGGGACGACAGCGCGAACCTTATGCCTACCCAGGAAGAAGATCACAATTACTGCGAGGCAGTTACTGTCAGGCTTTGTGACATTCCAATTGCTTCCCGAGTGTTGGTTCTGTCGTGAGAAGTGGTCCTGTCATTTCAGCAAAGGCGGGCCGGAATTTCGAGCCGATCCCCCGGGGGCAGCGCAGATGGTGACTTGGTACTCAGGTATAGGCTCAGGTCGTCGAGCTTTGCGATCAGGCGGTTCGGTGAAAAACGGAGGGGATCCGGGATCTCAAAATAGACCGGAGTGTTGTTGCGGAGAGGCAGAATGCTTAACTCAAAGGTGTTGGAGCTGCCTGGGACAAGGAAGCGGTCATGGTTCACTATCGCCCAGGGTCGAGAAACTCGTTCCGGCCCTCCCATTGACAGCGGCGCGGAAGCGGTAGTATCGGCCAAAAATGGGGAATGGTGCGCCCGGAGAGATTCGAACTCCCGACCTGATGCTCCGGAGGACGCAAAGAACGAAGAATCAACAACTTACAAGAAGTGCGATAAATAATCAGCAACTGTTACGTATTGCGAGGGATAGAACCTGATTTCGAGTGCGGATCGCAGCGCATGTTGATCACTAGGAATCGCAGGTAGGCACAAAAATGGGCACAGCAAATTCGCTAAACCGGACTTCCCATTCATCTAGAATGTGGTGGAGGGTCAGCAGGCATGATGCCTTACGTTCCGCCGTCGCTTACTGAGCCATGCGACACCGTGATCGAACGGGTGAGCGCAATCGTGGTGCGTATTCCTTCACTTCCTGAATTCCCTGATGCGGAACAGCATCATGAGGATCGATCCGATTTCGACATCACCGGTTGGGCTTCCTATTGGGGCAGTTTGGGACCGGCTGCGACAGGAGCGATAGTCCCCGGAGATGATGCCTCAGTTACTCAGCCTCTTGATGTAGTCGAACGCCAACCCCGGCGGAATGGTGAATTCAGCAAAGCCGCAATCTCGACACACGTAGATCGGCATTCCCTTGGGAAGCGTTGGCGAGCCTCCATCCCGCAACCAAAGCTGCAACGGACCACCGTACATCGTTACGCGGGAATTCGACCCGCACGCTCTACACGCCATTATTGACCCTCCAACTGTGATCCGAATACGTCTCGAAATCAGGCCGCGTGCTGTCGGAACTCTCCATCGACTTTCCGAAATTCTAAGAAGTCGTGTTTGACGGAATCGCCGCATCTGTAAAAAGTTGTGGTGAACCGCCTGCCGTCAAGCGAATCGTAACGAATCGTTATGGCTGCGGTCTGAAGGAATTTCGGGTTAATCGAAATTGGGATGTCATCGTTGATTCCAATCACGGTGCGGCTTTGAATATATTCCCCCGGCATCGCGTCTTTGGCTACGCCCAAAGCAATCTGCACATCGACAGCCGGACCCCGGCCAACGTTCTTGACGGCATCGTGCGTCATCAGTGTGGTCGCATCGAACGATTGGGTATAAACCAAGATCGGGCGCAAATCGGCAAGCAACTGCTCAGACATGAGTCTGTTTGATTCCTCCGCAAGCTTATTTGCCCTCTCTGTGGCTGTTGCGGCGTCTTGAGCGGCCAGAGCCTGATTTGTGAAGGAAATAGTTTGTGCTTTGGCGACGGTAATCTGCTCATTGGCAGCCGTGGTCAGAGAACGGGCCTCTTTCGCTTGTTCCTGAATTGCTCGCCGCGTTACCAGCAAAACGGCAATCGTGATGCCGGTCAGCAACAGCCCCACAGTGGCGGCAAGGCTCTGCAATGCACCAGAATTGTCATTCATCCAATGCCAGACGTGCATGATCGGCCTACCTTGACGAACAGGGCTACGCTGCTTTCTTTGCGGCCATCTTCCGTTTCGCCCAACGTGCCCTCTGTGCGGCTGCGATCCGCGCACGGCCCTCAGCACTCATGACAGAGCGCTTTTTCTTGGTGGGCGTGGCGCTGTGCCTATCCTGACCGGCTAACAGTGCGCGCGCTTGCTCAAGGCGGGCAATCTCGGAATCGATGGATGAGAGAAGCTCGGTTAGATTCATGGCAGATAGTGTAGCGCAGCAGTCCCTGACCCAGACGTATGATGGCTGTGCATGGCTGGAGGAGCTATGACATTCAGGCGAGGGATGAAGCGTCTGGCGCTTTTCCTCGGTGCCCTTGGCGCTATTGTTGGCGGTGTTGCCGCGTATATCGCGACGGGTAGTCTGATTACACAGAAGTCGCACCACCAGAAATTTGAGCAGCTAGTCAGTACTAATGCGGTGCAGAAAGAGCGAAAGCTCCTCAAGTGGCTTCAATCGGCCCCAGTGGATGCAAATGGGTTCTCAATTGGGGATGTACCGTTGAACACGACGGGATCGGCACCACCTGATACCCAGTTTTTCCCGAACCCCGATTACAGACCCCCGACTGCCCAAGGCTCGGAGCCGTCCGAATTGGCTCTAAGCGGAATTGCGGAGGTACATTGGACCCAAGACAATGAGGTTGAGTACATCAAAGGCACCGACGGTCAATGCTATTTTGCGGGGTCCGCTCCAAGGTGGTGGCAATATTTCTTAACCCTCACACTCCCAATCGTCGGGTTCTTCATCCCGTGGGGCTTGGTCACCGCCTTGGTGTGGGTTTGCTCCGGGTTCATCGAACCTCAAGCATGAGGGGTTGAGGTCACAGGTTTCTTCCCCCTGCATCTGATCGAACGGCTGTTTACAGGACGGGCATTGAACGATGTGATTGGCGAGTCGGAGGATTTCAGCGGGAGGGATTTTGTATCCGCAGAGCGGACACGGCGTAGTAAGGTCGAAGGAACGCGGATCGATGCGGCGAGATCGGAGGGGCATGGCG
>Ga0181535_10006824_pt1 | contig 11654 bp, 6 predicted proteins | sample PEATcosm2014_Bin_44_FD_119774 | JGI IMG/M metagenome (GOLD analysis project Ga0181535, IMG submission 119774) | Peatland microbial communities from MTU Mesocosm Facility, Houghton, MI, USA - PEATcosm2014_Bin17_30_metaG | ecosystem: Environmental > Terrestrial > Soil > Wetlands > Peat | place...
GACTTGCGGAGCATTTCCAGGGACGCGAAGTGTACGCTGGCTATCTTCTTCTGGCGCTCTCGGTGTGTGGACTTGCCACCAGCATCGGCATCGATCGAGTTCCCGTAGCCGCACCTGAAAAGAAATTTCGGATCAATTTCGTCGGCGATCTCTGGTATCAGATAACGCTGATGCGCCGCGACCCGCCGCTCTTTCTGGCCGTTGCCGGCAATACTTATTTCTGGTTTCTCGGCTCGCTGTTGTCGCTGACGGTCTTTGTTTATGGGCCGGATGTGCTGCACATCGGTCCCTCCAAAACCGGCTTGCTCAGCGCGGCAATGGCCATGGGCATCGGCCTAGGCAGTCTGGTCGCCGGATACGTGAGCGGCAACAAGATCGAGTATGGGTTGATCCCCCTCGGCTCGATAGGCATGACCGTCACCGGTCTATTTCTCGGCGGCATGCATCACGGCATTGCCGGTTCCGCAGCGCTGCTCGCTACTTTGGGATTCTGGGCAGGTTTCTATGCCGTGCCGGTCAATGCGCTGATTCAGCATCGCCCCAAAGAAGAAGACAAGGGCGGCATCATCGCCGCGTCCAATCTACTTTCCTTTGTCGGAATCACGCTCTCTTCGGGCGTCTACTACGTCTTCACAAAGTACATTCACCTCGATCCGCGCGGAGTGATCGTCGCAGCCTCTCTGATTACCGCAGCGGGCACTGTCTATGTGCTGATGCTGCTGCCGGAGTGGTTTGGGCGGTTGATCCTGTTCTTCTTAACTCATAGCATCTATCGCGTTAAAGTACTGGGTCGCGATAACTTCCCGGAGAAGACCGGCGCGCTGCTCGTGTGCAACCACATGTCGTTTGTGGATGCCATGCTGCTGATTGCCTCAACTGACAGGCCGATCCGATTCCTGATGTACAAAGGCATCTATGAGAACCGGATCATCAAGCCATTCGCCAGAATGATGAAGGCGATTCCGATATCGAGCGAACAAAGGCCTCGCGACATGATCCGCTCATTGCGCACGGCCAGCGATGCACTGCGCGACGATGAGATTGTGTGCATCTTTGCCGAGGGGCAGATCACGCGCACCGGGCAGTTGCTGCCGTTCCGCCGGGGTCTTGAGCGCATTATGAAGGGCGTCGAAGTGCCTATCATTCCCGTCAATCTGGACGGTGTGTGGGGCAGCATCTTCAGCTTCGAGCGCGGGCGCTTTTTGTGGAAGATGCCGCGGCGCATTCCGTATCCCGTGACGGTGAGCTTTGGAACACCTATGGCGCCCACATCGACGGCCATCCAGGTGCGCGCCGCAGTGCAGGAACTGCACGCAGAAGCATTCCAGCGCCGCAAGAGGCGCATGAAGACTCTGGATCGCGCATTTGTGCGCACGGCCAGGCGTCATCCGTTGCGCTTTATGATGGCCGACGGCAAAACTCCCAAGGTGACCTTTGGCTCCGCGCTCACCAAGACCATGTACATTGCGCGCAGGCTGCGGCGGCAGATCGGCGACCAGCACATGGTCGGCATGTTGCTGCCGCCCTCTGTTGGCGGAGCGCTCACTAACTACGCGCTTATGCTGCTCGGCCGCGTTCCCATCAATCTCAATTACACATCGTCCAGCGAGGTCATCGCATCCTGTGCACAGCAGTGCGGCGTGGATGTGGTCATTACTTCAAAAGCTTTTGTCGACAGATTTCCAAATCTCGCAATCCCTGGGCGGACGCTCTTTCTTGAAGACGCATTGGCCGCTCCGCATTTCGGCGAAAAGCTGGCGGCGCTGGCGCTGGCGTGGTTTGTGCCTTCCGCACTGCTCCGCTGGGCGCTCGGCGCAGGCGGTGCTGAAGCTGCCTTGTCCCGCGTGCCCGGAACGGACGATCGAAACCTGGCCGCGATTGATCGCGTGGCAACAGTGATCTTCTCCAGCGGCAGCACCGGCGATCCCAAGGGCGTGATGCTGACTCACTTTAACATCATGTCGAACATTCAGCAGGTGTCGCAGGTTTTCATGTTGGATGGGCGCGACAAGATTCTGGGCATTCTGCCGTTTTTTCATTCATTCGGTTTCATGGCTGCTCTGTGGATGCCCGCGGCGAACGGCGTGGGCGTGGTCTACCATCCCAACCCGCTGGACGCGAAAGTGATCGGCGAGCTGGTTGAACGGTACAGCGTCACCTTCCTGATTGCCACGCCGACTTTTCTGCAAGCGTATATGAGGCGCTGTTCGCCAGAGAGCTTTGGCAGCCTGCAATATGTTCTGGTGGGCGCGGAAAAGCTGCCCGAGCGCGTCGCGCTGGCATTCGAGGATACCTTTGGCATTCGCCCGCTGGAAGGCTACGGCTGCACCGAGTGCTCGCCGGTGGTGACGGTGAATGGGCGCGACTTCCGCGCGCCGGGCTTTCGCCAGGTGGGCGGGCGGCGCGGCAAGATCGGACACCCGCTGCCAGGGGTCTGTGTGAAGGTGGTCGATCTCGACACCGGCCAGCCGGTTGCTCCGGGAACCGCTGGGATGCTGCTTGTGAAGGGGCCGAACGTGATGAAGGGCTATCTGGGCAAGCCGGAGAAGACGGCCGAGGTGCTGCGCGACGGCTGGTACACGACCGGCGACGTTGCGCTAATGGAGGAGGATGGCTTTCTGACCATCACGGACCGGCTCTCGCGCTTCAGCAAGATTGGCGGCGAGATGGTGCCGCACATCAAGATTGAAGACAAGCTGCACGATCTGGCCGGCGTGACCGAACAGGTGTTTGCCGTGACGGCGCTGCCGGATGAGAAGAAGGGCGAACGCATTGTGGTGATCACGACTCTCTCGACGGAGAAGCTGGCGCCGGTGCTGGAGAAGCTGCCGCAGTGCGATCTGCCGGCGCTGTGGAAGCCGCGCGCGAACCAGTTCTTTCACGTGGATGCGTTGCCCATGTTGGGTACTGGGAAGATCGACCTGCGTGGTGTGAAAGCGGCTGCGGCGGCGTTGGCGCAGGCGGGCGGGGAATAGCGCGCATATCCCTCACTCGAGGTTCTTGAGGTCGATGCCTAACTGCTGGCACTTTTTGTAGAGGTGGCTGCGTTCCAGGCCGAGCGCTTTGGCGGTTTGCGTAATGTGCCGGTTGTGGCGCTCTAGCTCCCTCAGTACCTCTGCCCGCTCAAAGGTCAACACGCGCTCGGACAGCGCACCGGCTGAATCGGCGCCGGCGGCTGCAGCCGCAGCGCGATTGGCGTGGGCGGCGGGCAGCGCGAGTTCTACCGCTTCGGCATCGACTTCGGCACCGGCCAGCAGCAGGAGTCGCTCGACGACGTTGCGCAACTCGCGGATGTTGCCCGGCCACGCGTACTGCTTGAGTGCGGCAATGGCAGAATCGGCAAAGGGAACGGGCTTCCAGCCGTTCTGCGCGCTGACCTGGCGGGCAAAGTGATCGACCAGCGCGGGCAGGTCTTCAGTGCGCTGGCGCAGCGGGGGCAGCTCAACGGGAAAGACGACGACGCGATGGTAGAGATCGCGCCGGAAGCCGCCGGTTTCAACTAACTGCTCGAGATTGCGGTGCGTGGCAACCACCACGCGCACATTGACGGTGGTGGGCTTGTCCGCGCCGATGCGCTCCACTTCGCCCTCCTCCAGCACGCGCAGCAGCTTGGCCTGCATGGCGGGCGGCATGTCGCCGATTTCATCGAGAAAAAGCGTGCCGCGATGCGCCTGCTCGAATTTGCCGGTGTGGCGCTGCGCAGCGCCGGTAAAGGAGCCCTTCTCGTGCCCGAAGAGCTCGCTCTCAATGAGTTCGGAGGGAACGGCGGCGCAGTTCAGCGTCACAAAAGGCCCTGTTGCCCGGTTGCTTTTTTCGTGCAAGGTGCGCGCCACCAGTTCCTTACCAGTGCCGGTTTCACCGTAGATGCAGATGCGCACTTCGCTTGCTGCCACGCGCTCAATCTGCGCCATCACGCGGCGCATAGTTTCGCCTGTAAAGACCAGCGTGTGTTTGCCGACGCGGGTGCGCAGGTCCTCATTTTCGGTTTCAAGGCGAGTAAGCTTGAGGGCGTTTTCCACGGTGACAAGCAGCTTCTCAGTGGAGAGCGGCTTCTCAAGAAAATCCAGAGCGCCCAGCCGCGTGGCGCGCACCGCCATCTCGATATGCGCCTGGCCGCTCATCATCACCACGGGCGCGGCCACGCCGGCGGTCTTCAGATCCTCAAGCAGCAACAGCCCGTCGCGGCGGGGCATCACCACATCGCTGAGGATGAGGTCGAAGGGCTGCGTGCGGGCCAGTTCCAGCGCGCGGGCTGCGTTGTCGCAGACCACGGCCTCATGGCCTGCGAGGCGGAAGGCGCGGGAGAGCGAAGCCAGCGTGTTGGCCTCGTCATCGACGATGAGAATCTTTGCCTTGGCAGTCATGATTTGGCCTCGCGCGCCTTCGGTAGGGTAATCACAAACGTAGCACCGCCGCCGGTCCGGCTCTCCACAGAGATTGCGCCGCCATGATCGGCGACTACTGATTGCACAATCGCCAGGCCCAGGCCGGTGCCATGCTGCTTGGTTGTGTAGTACGGGGTAAACAGCCGCTCGCATTCCTCCGGCGTCATTCCCTGGCCCGTATCAGCGACGCGCAGTTCCACTGTTTCACCCTTTGGTTGAGCGCTGAGAGTAAGCGTGCCGCCCTCCGGCATGGCGTCCATCGCATTGAGAACCAGGTTGCTCAAGGCGCGATGGAGCAGTTCGGGGTCGGCATCGAGCGGCATGGGCTTTGCTGAGAGCTGCTCGTCGAAGCGAATCTTTTTGGCGTCCAGGTCCGTCCCAGCGCCTGCTGCTTCGTAAAGGGAGCGCACGCGCTCAATTGCATCCCTGGCGTCGATGCGCTCCAGCTCCGGCTTGGGCATCTTGCTGAAGTCGCTGAAGCGGGCAATGATGGTCTTGAGGTTGGCGATCTCCATGCCCAATGTTTGCGTGCTCTCGCGGAAGACCTCGTCAAACTCATCCTCTGGCAGTTGTCGCGCGCGCACCAGGTTTTCAACCGTCAGTTGCAACGGAAAGAGCGGATTCTTGAGTTCGTGGGCAAGGCGCCGGGCCAGCTCCCGCCATGCGGCCACGCGCTCCGTTTGCACCAGCCGCTCACGCTGGCCCACCAATTGGGCCGTCATGTGATTGAAGCTGCGCGCCAGCACGCCCACCTCATCGCGGCCACGCTCCGGCACGTGCGCTTCCCAGTTGCCGCTGGCCACTTGCTCGGCCGCGCGCGCCAACTGCTCAATGGGCCGCGAAACTCTTGCCGCGATCCACAGGCTGCACACGATGGCAAACAGAATGCCCCCGGCCGCAACCGTATAGGCGATGGCGCGAATGTGCTGCTGCGCCTGAACCATGCCGCTGCGCGCGATGGCGACGGTGAGCACGGCCAGCACGGTTCCATCGTCGCTCTTGAGGGGAATGGCGGTTGCGTTCACGCTGTCTTCGCGGCGATCGGTGAGATAGAGAATGGAGCTCGTTTGCTGATGTGAATGTATGGCAGAACGAATCAACGGTTCATAGCGAGCGGCGTAGTGAACTTCACCTGAATCGCTGATGAGGCGCTTGGGATCGAAGACTGAGAAATCCGGACCGAGGTGCGGTTGTTCCGTGCTCGGGGATTGGTCGGTATCTCGATAAAGAGCGACCTGCATTCCGGGAGCGACGGGCAGATCGGCGAGGAAGGACTTGTCAAGCCGCCTTCCGCCGATAAGGCGAACGGGCTCTGCGCTGGTCGGCTCAGAATGGCCGACTGCACGATAGGCAAAGAGTCCCAGTGCGGTTGTTCCGTCAGGTAAGTCCTCGGTCTTTAGAAAGGTGGGCTGATCGACCCAGGCGATGGGTTCAATGTAGCCAAACCGCGCTGGCCACTGAGCAGAGCTGACGATTTTTCCGTCTGGCCCCACGATCTCAAGAAAATCAAGCTGTGCATCCTGGGCCAGCGTCTGTGCCTCGTTCAGATATGGCGATGCGTCGCCGGTCTGGGCCAGCTCAAAGGCCATACTGCGCATGCGTTCGCTGGCGGCCATGCGATCTACCGCCGCGGCCACCTCGGCGGAGCGATGCTGGAACTCGCGTTGAAACTGGCTGACGAAGAGCGCGGTTTCTTCCTGGTCGCGCTGCTCAAAGACGAGGCGGATGCGCACCAGCACTGTCCACGCCACGGCAGCCACGGCGGCCGCTACGGTGAGCGAAAAGAGGAGGAGCAGTTTTTGTCGCAGGCTCATGGTTCTTCCCTCATGGCGCGTCCTCAAGGGAAACATCGGCCAGCTGAGGCGCGCCGTCCGGGCTCAGACGCAGGTCGCGCACGCGGCCGCCGACCGCATAGGCGCGGGGAAGATAGAGCAGCGGAATCAGCGTGTGGGTCTCAAGAAACTCGTGCTCCACGCGGAAGAGGCCGGCAGGTGTGCTCTCAAGCACGGGATTTGCAACGCCCACGCCGCGCAGTAGTGACTCCAGCGCGGCCTGCGGCTGGTTCGATTCGAGTGTGAGCCTGAGCAGGACAAGGTCCGTGTGCTGCGGCTTTCCAGTGGGGGCTACTTGCACATTGAATCCCGCCTCGCGCAGATTGAGCGCAATGCGCTGCGCCGCTAACTGCATTGTCGCGCCGACCTCTGTGCTGAGCGTGAGCGGTGGAGGCGTTAGCCCGCCGCGCAGTTCGTGAGCCTTGTTCACGTCGCGGTCGGCTGAAAAGAGAAATGAGTAGCCGGTGAGCGCGGAGGGCAACAAGCTGGCGGTGATCTCGCCCTGCTTTTGAAAGATTACGTTGGAGAGCGCGCTGCGATCGACGGCCAGGGCGATGGCCGCGCGCAGGTGCGGGTCGCCCAGAACACCGCCATCGGCAACCGCAAGCGCAAGCAACTCGACAGGCTGTGAAGCCGCAACTGTGAGGTGCTGCTCGCGTGCCTGGCGCAACTGCTCGGCTGGAACCTCAACCAGATCGGCGCGGCCCACACTCAGGTCGAGCCACTGATCGCGAATAGATTTATGGCCAACGATCTCGATTTTGTCGACAAAGGGACGGCCCTGCCAGGAACTTTCATTGGCCTCGAAGACCTCTGCGCCGTTTTGGTATCCAATGGAATGAAATGGACCCGTGCCGACAGAGGCGGGCAGAGGTTTCCCCTCTTCCGATTCGGCTTGAGTGATCAGGTAACCATCGCCTGCCAGCAGGGCGGGAAGATTGGGCATAGGTGAGTCGCTGGTAAAGACTACCGAAGTGCCCATCGCATGGATTGCGCTCCAGGGACAACCAGAATCTGCGCGGCATGCACCGGACAAAGACAGCGCTACCGTCGAGGGTTTCAGCGGCCAGCCGCTGTGAAATTGCACGCCGGGCCGAAGCCAGAACTGCCAGCGGTGGTTGTCGTTCTCCGATTCCCAGCGCACGGCCAGAGCTGGACGCACAGTGCCATCGGCGTCCAAGCGAGTGAGCCCATTCAGCACCAATCGCCAAGCGATGCCACCAGGCACTCTCAGAGGATCCCCCTCGACTTCAACGCGCAGCGTGCCGCCGTAGTGGGGGCGGGTACGCGCCGCCGCGGGCAGCGCGAGGGCGGCTAGTATCAGGCAGAGGGTGCCCCACCCTCGCCACGTCGTTGTTTTTGTGGCTAGAGCCTGCCCTGAGCTTGCCGAAGGGTTGGGGTATCTATTCATTGCAACTCGTCGTAACACGATCCACCTCATATTGATCTGCCGCGCTCCGCACCACTGCGAAGACGCTCTTGCCGTCGGGCGCGGTCCACAACGCCGTTACCGTGCCGTCCATGGCCAGCGGCGCGCTGGCGGGAATTGCTTCCAGCGCCGGTAATTCGTAGGCACGAATGCTGTCTGTTGGCGCTTCGCCAGAGCCGGAGGCGACGATCTGCGTGCCTGCTCCGCAGCCAGAGGTGAGCGCTGCGAAATCGCTGCCCCAGTCGCGCGTGCCGCTCACGGGCTTCAGCGTGGGGCCATTCCAAATCTGGACTTTCCCGTCAATGCCGCCGATGAGCAACGGCGCATTCGAAGCAGAGCGGACGATCTGGGCAGCGGAGTAAAACGGGGGCATTTCCTCGCCGAGACTGGGAGAGAATACGCCGGTAAAATAGTTGCGCGCCGCATTATAGAAGGCCTTGAACGGGGTAACGCTTATGTCCATTTGGGTAGCCGTGCCTTGGTTTGCACTGCCCGTCTGCGTCACCGATGGCTGCACAATCGTCCACGGATCGTCGCTTTCCCGGCAGCGCACGGACCATTCGCCCGTGAGCTGGTAGACGCCGCTGCATGCCGTGCCCGCCAGGGATGCCTCAAAGCCGTCGCCGTTGCCTGACGGAAAAATGACACCGCGCGGATCCCGTGCGAGCGGCCTCGTTTGGCCGATGCGTACGCGCTTCACTTCACGCCAGCCCTCGGCGGTGTAGTTGTAAATCACAATCTGTTCCGGCTCAACGGCGACCAGTCCGTTTGAAGTTTCAAGAGCCGCCAGCACTGCATCCTTTGTAGTGAACACGGTCTGTTTACGCAGAGTGAGGCCACCGCTAGCCTGCGCCTGCTGCTGTGAGCCAGGCTCCACATGTACCATCGTCACGCGGGTTTCGCTGCCCTCGATCACCTCGGCTACCCACAGCCGCTCCCGCGTATTTTCGCTCAATGTGATGCGGATGGCGTTGGCGCTCTCGGCACCCGAAGCCAGAACCCCATGAGCCTTCAAATCCTGTTCCAGCCGCCGCCGGATTGCGGGGATGTCGCCGGTGGAAATTGTGGACTGATTGCGGATCGTAAGGTGCGCCTGGCCGGGACCGAGAATCCCGGCAATCCCATCGGCCAGGCTCGCCGCAGGCTGCTCCCATGGGCTCGTCGCGGCGTTTGACGTCTGCGCCAGCAGGCCCGTCAGGGCACTCATAACCACCGCAAATAGCCAGACCAGCTTCATTGGATACATCTTTCCTTGTTTGTTTCGCTTGCGCGGATTATATCGTTTCACGCTAGGTTGGCTCGGTTACGTGGTCAGTGATTACGGGCATTCAGAGTGCCAACCTTCTATCTCGCCCGAAAACTTTCCAGCAGATGCGCGAATACACGGTCTCCCTCTGAGGGAATCGGTTGATGGTTTGCTCCCGAAGCAGTGAAGATGAAAAAGTCATTGTGAAAGTGGATGTAGGTGTAAGTCTGATCGCTGTATTCGGTGAAATCGTTCTCCTTTGCGGCGATCCTCATCCGCTCCATACCGGGATACCCAGAAGCAAGCAGCCACTGGTTCACCGCGTTTTCATCCTTGAGGTTCACTTTCAACGCAACGGCATACTCGCGGCCGCTGTAGGTGAATGCCTGTTTGTTCGTGATCCTGCTGGAATCATATGCCTCATCCGAATATTTCAGCACTTCGTCCACCGTCGATGACGAAGGATACTCGAATGAGTGTCCGGCGTAGGAATCGGAATAGACATCCCAATCCGCCCCATCCCGTACGGGTCCAACAAAAGTAAAGGAGTGCAACATCCTGTCCATATCGTTCCAGAGTCTGCGCCAGGCGCGCCCGCCTGCCGGGTGAAGACCCTCATCCTTCATGTCCTCGGATCCAAGATTTCTTCCGGCTGTAACCAATGCCACATCAAAGCAGACGTGCTGATAAAAGGCCAGGTACTCGGTCATACTCCGCCCGCTGCCAAGGCCACCTTCACCCGTATCTCCATAGTGAAATGTGGTTCCGTGAATTCGGATTGTCTTGATTGAATCCAAGCGGAGGCCGGTTGAGTTGATGCATTCCGTCTCGGTCTTGACGCCGCGCACAATGTTCACTGAGACGCCTACAGCGTGAGTGGGCGTTCGTTCAAGTGCATTGCCGTTGTACTGAAAGCACGCAATTGTGTAGTCACATATCGGAAACATCGCACCCTGCGGCGGCTCGACGGGATGGCCCGGATAAAACGTCATGCTTTCGGGGTACTCGATTGTGAACCCATAATCGGGATCTCGATGGGTCTTCCACCCTGTGTGCTTTTTAGCGGCAGGAGCCGCCCACGCAACCATGGCCACGGAAAACACGATGGCCAGCAGGATTACTTGCGCTGATTTCGCATTCATATGATTTTCCACCTTTCTTTCATTGCCGAGTCCCCATGCCTCGATTTCGAGACCTGGGAGCCCAGCAGCAGTTCGTTTGTCCGACAATGAACGTTCTCAATGACCGGGCGCGGGCGCGGGCTCGTCCTGGCTGTCCATCTCCTGCTTCACCGCGGGGCTGTTGGCCATGCCCTTGAACACATCGTTAGCAAAGAAGAACTTGCCGTCCGAGGGCACCATGAGCACCTGTATTTTGTCCGATAGACGCTCGGCTACGATCTTGTTGATCAGTAGCGGCGACTTGTTCAGCAGCTCCGCCTCGCTGGTCATGCGCTCGGCATTGGCCTTGGCCATGAGGCGCACGCGGTTGGCCTCGGCATCGGCAAACAGGTTGCGACGCTCGAGCTCGGCCTTGCTGTCGATGACCTTGGCCTGGGCATCTGCCTCGGCGTTCTGGATGGTCGCTTCCTTGCGCGCCTCGGCCTCAAGTTTGCTCTGCTCAATCTGCTTTTCTTTCAGCGGCAGCGTGTATTGCATGGCATCTGCCTCGCCCTTGGCCTCGACCACCTTGGACTGCGCTTCGCCCTCGGCCTCCTTGACCTTCTGCCCCGCTTCAGCTTCAGCTTGCAGTTCTGCAATCTTCACCTGCTTCTGCTGAATGTCGGTCACCACGCCCATCTGATCGTCTTCCTGCTCCTTGAGCAGGAGCCCTTCCAGGCCCTTGGCGTACTCTTCGGGTAGTTGAATGTCAGAGAGCATCACTTCTTCCACCACAATGCCGTCAGCGTCGAGCTTGCGGGTGATGATGGTTGCCGCTTTTTGCCGCACCTCCTCGCGCTTGGTGCTGAAGATTTCGCGCACGGTGTATTGCGGCGCAAGCTCGCGCCACGCGCTGGCCACCACCGGCGGCACCAGCTCTTTGTCCACCGGCTGCGGCATGTGGGCCTGCACGCTGTCGAGCTTGTTGGGATCGAGGCGATAGCGCACCGTCACGGCCAGGCCGATGTTGAGGCCTTCGAGCGATTGCACAGTAAGCCCGCTCTTCTGGGTTGCGGCCTTACCGCCTTCTTCCACAATGCCTGCAGTGAAGATGTGATCGCGCAGGTCGAAGGTTTCAATGCTCTCGACAAACGGCGTGACGAAATGCACGCCCGGATAGAGCGTTCCTGGCATGGTGCCGCCGATCTGGCTCACACGCACACCACCCATCCCGCTGGGCACCACAACGATGCTGGCCGCCACCAGCAGCGGAAGGCAGGCTACCAGCACGAGCGCCAACGGGCCGCGCCATGGAATCCCTTCGAGTTCGATTTCCGTTTTGGCCAGTTCGCTCTGGCCGGGCTCCGCCGCTTCCGCGGCCTTGCGGCGCGCGCTGAGGATGCGGAGTACAAGTTGATACAGTGGAATTCCCAACGCGGCAGCCAGCAGCAGCACTCCCGCAAACGTCAGCAACATCTTCAATGCGATCATTGTCCTTCTCCTTTTTTCTTGATGCGTGTTTTCCTGGTTTGCTCGCAGCATTTCCCTGTTTCCGGCCTTGGAGCCACCAGCAGCCGGACCAGTCCTCCAAACGTCAACTCCTCAAACAGCAGCCCCGCAACCACCGGCAACAGTGCTGCTCCCAGACCATTCATTGCTTCA
>Ga0181535_10006826_pt1 | contig 11651 bp, 9 predicted proteins | sample PEATcosm2014_Bin_44_FD_119774 | JGI IMG/M metagenome (GOLD analysis project Ga0181535, IMG submission 119774) | Peatland microbial communities from MTU Mesocosm Facility, Houghton, MI, USA - PEATcosm2014_Bin17_30_metaG | ecosystem: Environmental > Terrestrial > Soil > Wetlands > Peat | place...
CGGCTTTGGCTATGATGCCGACACCATGAGACCGTACGCCGATCTGCTGAACACTTATTACACGACCGAGGCAATGAGCAAGACGGCGGACGTTGAAGACAGTCGTCCCAAAGGCGAAAAAAAGGTGGATATCAACTGGGATGAGACGGTCAAGTTCATCGAGAAGATGCAGAACAAGCCGGAGTCGGGAGACGAGAACGCCGGCGGATTCTTCTACAATCCAACCGATCCAAAAGTCGGCACCACGACGAATAAGGAAGGCGTTGTGGTGTTTCGCGCCTATGGAAGCATCACATACGCGGGCATGCTGGCATTGATCCACGCTAATATCACGCGCGACGATGTCCGTGTCCGGTCCGCATACGATTGGGCTTCCCAGCACTGGACGCTTGACGAAAATCCCGGTATGGGTGATCAGGGTCTATTCTTTTTCTACAACGTGTTGAGTAAATGTCTCGCCACGTACGGACAGGACATCATCGTTACGAAAGACAAGACGCAGGTTAACTGGAAGGTCGAGCTTGCGAACAAACTGGTCAAGAATCAGACGATTGATCCCAAAACAGGGCAGGGCTTCTGGGTGAACAAGAACAACAAGTACTGGGAAAACAACCCCGTGCTCGTGACAGCCTACACAATCATTGCGCTTGAGAATCTGTAGTGCTGCCGGCATCGAGATACTGCAAGGCGCTGGATTTGAACAGACACCAAATTCGATTACCTGCGGCCAGCCCCAGCGTCTTTGCGCCACTTGGCGAAATCTCTACAACAAGGGGAATGCCAATATCAACCACGCACATATCGCGATCGTGTGCGTGAATCAATCTGACCACCTGTCCGCACACCTGGTTCTGGATGGAAACGCCTTCGATGTGCGATCCAGCAAGGGCGATATCTTCGGGGCGCAAAATCGCATGGATTTCGGATCCAGCTCGCACGTCCAAAATAGGACCGCTGATTTCAACCGGTTTCGAGTTAATTTCGGCTGACGCCGTACGCAATTGCAGGTGCGTCAAACCTCCGGCGGTATCGAGGGATAGGATGGCTAACGGTAGAACATTGACCAGCCCTTGAAGTCGGAGCTGTTGCAAAACACGCTGATCCTTAATGATGTCAATCACTGGACCGGCGCCAATCACTTTCCCATCCTCCAGAACAACGACTCGATCGGTAAGATCAAGAATCTCCTTTGAGTCATGGCTCACATACAGCATCGGAATGTGGGTGGCGTCGCGAACACGCCTGAGGAACGGCATTATCTGTTGTTTTAATCTCCAATCCAGTGAGGCCAGCGGTTCATCAAGCAGCAGCATTCGGGGAGAAGCCAGCAATGCCCGGCCTATTGCGACGCGTTGCGCCTGTCCCCCGGAAAGCTGGTCAGGTCGCTGGTTAAGCAACGATTCCAACTCCAGAAGTTCAACAATTGCCCTTGTATTGAAACGCCGCTCCCCCGATGAAAGGAATCGTTCCCCATATGACAGATTCCCCGCCACGGAAAGATGCGGAAACAGCCGGCAATCCTGGAAAACCAAACCAAGTCTGCGCCTGTCCGGCGGCACGGAAATTCCAAGATCGGAATCGAACAAGATTTCCTCGTCGAGCACAATGCGGCCTGCGGTGGGGTGTAACAGACCTGCGATCATGTGGAGGAACGTGGTCTTCCCTGAACCTGACGCCCCGATGATACCGGTCACGGGATCGGACAGTAGGCAATCCATCTGGAAATGAAATGCGCCGCGCACGAGTTCAGCCGTGAATTGAATCATCATCCGACACCACCCTGGAGCTTGTGATGATATCTGCGGTTCATTAGTTCAGAAACGACCAGAGCTCCAAGCGACAGGACAATCGAGGCGAGGACGAGGCGAAGTGCGGCGGCGTCTTTGCCCGGCATCTGCATATAGCTGTAAACGGCCAGCGGCAGTGTGCGTGTCTCGCCCTGGATGTTTCCCGCAAAGACGATTGTGGCGCCGAACTCACCGAGGCTGCGGGCAAAGGCTAGAACAAGCCCGGCAATGATCCCCTGGCGGGACAGCGGAAGCGTTACTGTCAGAAAAGTGCGCAGCGGACCGGCGCCCAGACACCGTGCAGCTTCGTCAAGTTTCGGATCGGCCATTTCCATTGCAATGCGGACAGCCCTGACCACAAGCGGAAAGGCCATCACGGCTGAGGCGACAACGGCAGCCTTCCAGGTAAATGCAATGCTAAAGCCGAAGTGGCGATACAGAGCTTCGCCGAGAAGGCCTTTTCGTCCGAGCAGCACCAGAAGAAGATAACCGGTCACCACTGGTGGCATAACGAGCGGCGCGTGCAGGATGGCGTCAACGACAGCCTTGCCTGGAAAACGAGTTCGAGCCAGCAGCCAGCCGCAGGCTATGCCGGGAATGGCGACGACTGCCACGCAACAGAGCGCGACTCGCGCTGAAAGCCCAAGCACCACCCACTCTTCGGGAGAAAGCCAATACATGCGAGCACCTATGGGATGAGAGGAACGAACCCGGCATTCGCCCACATGGCTGCCGCTTCCTTGCCGGTCAGGAATTCCAAAAATACCCTGGCGTCTGGATTCGTAGTGCCGCACAGCGCCGCCGGATACCGGATTGGGCTGTGAGCGCTTTCTGGAAAGTCTCCAGCTATCACGACTTTAGTGGATGATTTTGCATCAGAAAGATAGACGATGCCTGCGTCCACTTCGCCCAGTTCGACAAGTCTAAGTGCTGCCCGGACATTCTCCGTCGGCGCGAGGCGATTCGTCAGCGCTTCCCACCAGCCCAAGCTCTGGAGAGCTTCCTTTGCATAGATGCCGGCGGGAACGTGATCAGGATCGCCGACCGCAATACGTCCGGTGAACGCACCGGCAAGGTCAACCCCTTTCTCCATTTTGACCGTCAATTTCTTGTCTACGGGCATAACAATGACGAGCCGGTTTCCGACGATGTCCTTACGGCTCACTGTTTGAATCTTGTGTTTGTCCGCCAGGTAGTCCATCCACTTCTGGTCAGCCGAAAGGAACACGTCGCAAGGCGCATCCTGCTCAATCTGTCTGGCCAGAACCGAGGACGCTGCGAAATTCAAGCGCACTTTGACCGGGTGATTAGCCTCGAACTTCTTCGCCAGGTCCGTCAACACATCCGTGGCGCTTGATGCTGCAAAGACTGTGATTGTGGCGTTGGTTTTCCCCTCACCGCCTGCAAGCGAGAATTTGTCAGTCGCCAAAAGACAGGTGGAAGCAAGGAGATTGAGGAGTGCAATTAATCTAAAAGAGAAGAATTTACTCATTTGTCTTAATCCCTTGCCGATATGGAATTGCTCATCACGAATCCTTACAGCTCTATGACGGCGGACGGGCAACGTCAACCCAGAAATTATACAGTGGCAGCTGTATTCGATGCGGTGTTGTTCAGGCTGGTGTCTGCCAATCCACGCTGACCCGGATGTCGAGTGCTTTTCTAAGTGAGGAGCACACGGTACAGTGCTTCTCGAAAATCTTGGCGCATTGTTCGGCGCGGCCGGATTGATCCTTCACCATCGGGCGGAGCCGCACGTCAACGCGGTCAATTCGTGGCAAACCTTCGGCGTTGGGTTTTACGACGGCGACAGCTTCGGTTTCGAAACTCAGCACTTCTACGTGAGAGTGGCGGAGCGCCTCCAGCAAACTCGCTGAAAGGCAATGTCCGATGGCCGAGGCTAGCAGGGCGGGGGTTGACGGACCGGATGCATCACCAATCGGATCTGGCTCATCAGAAACGTATGGATCGCCGTGCAGGCGACCATCCTCGCTCGCCTGGGAAACAAATCGAAAGCCGGTTTGATGTTTCAGGTTGACCTGAAAACGACGCTCCTTTTGATTGCGCATGTGCATTGAATATCCTCCTTCTTTCGTTGCCCGCATTCGTCCGCGTTCATCGGAGTTCCTTCCTCTTGTACCGGCGCGATGGCGCGCCGGCTCCATGCAAAACGATTCACCAAATAATCCGCGCGACACTCATTCCTGTTTCATTTCGCGATGTTCAACCGCCATTGGAGGAGTCTGTGGGACAGAAAGCGCTCCGACCCTTTTCTCCAGAATCTTTGCTACACTTGCCATACTGCGGCACACGACGAAAAATCCCATCGCCATGCAAATATAAGTTGCCAGCATCCTGTTTGGTTGCCGCTGACTCACGATCACGCCGGTTTGCACGAGATCGACAATGCCGATTATGTAAACGATGGAAGTGTCTTTGAACAGGGAAATGGCAAAGCTGGCGAATGCCGGAAGCATCATCCGGAATGCCTGTGGCAGGACGACGAGCCGGGTCGCCTGTATGCGCGTCATTCCGCTCGCGAGAGCCGCGTCGAACTGGCCGCCTGGAACGGCCAGGATGCCGGCGCGCACGATCTCCGCCTGATATGCAGCCGCATGTGCGGAGAGTCCCAAAACCGCTCCCCAGAAAAGCGGGAGATTTCTGCCTGCAACACTTGGAAGAAAAAATGCGAACCAGAAAACAAGCAACAGCGCTGGTGTGGCGCGTATGACTTCCACGCAGACTGCGCATGGCCACCGCAGAAAATTATGGCGCGACAAACGCCCCAATCCGAGAACGATTCCAGCGACAAGTCCGAGCGAAAGGCAGAGGATCGCCATCATGAGGTTCGCCGCAAGACCGCCCACGGGCCCCGTGGGATACGAGCCCAGCAGATAGAAGCGCCAGTTCCCGAATTGTTCAGTCAAGAATTCCATAAAGCCTGCTTGTCCATGGTTCTTCGTTTCGAATTCGTGTCTGCCAGTGTTTCTCAAGCATTCTTGCAACGCCGCCGAGTGTGAGCGCGACGGCGCAGTAGAATCCGGTTGCCAATGCCGTCACTTCAAGACCACGGAATGTCAGCGATTCTATCTGTTGAGTTGCCCAGGTAAGCTCAGGGGCGGATATCGCCATGCACAATGACGTATTTTTGAAATTGTGGATCATGCGCGTGCTGAGCGGGGGGAGCATGATTCTGACAGCTTGCGGCAGAAGCACGGATATGTACTGCTGCGAACGGGACAGCCCGGCGGACATGGCAGCTTCCCGTTGCCCCGCAGGCACCGCAAGAAGACCGGCTCTCACTATGTCGGAAACATACGCGCTGTTGTTGACCGTCAAGGCAATGATACTTGCCACAACAGGATAGCAGTTGCAGGCATTGAGTCTGGCGCCCCAGCCAAACGGCAGTATCTCGGGAAAAACGAAATAGAAAAACAGCAGCCAGAACAAGCCTGGTATATTTCGCACAAGCCCCACGTACGCGCTGGCCAGCATTCGAAATATCCAGATTCTCGATTGTCTCATCACCGCCAGAAGAGTGCCCAAAAAGAAAGACAGGATTGAAGTGACGACCGCCACCAGGAGAGTGATTTCGATACCGGTGACCAGCCAATCCGAATACGGATGCCGGAATGCAATGCCCCAATCGAAGTTGTAGTGAAGCTGGCTCATTTGGTGTCGCGGGTAGTTGATTCATTCACAACGCGCAACAAGCGCGCCATCCCTGCCTGTGAATGCAACGGGAGGGACGGCGTGTCGCCGTCCTTTTCTTCAACGTGTGCCTCCATTTAAACCAATCGCCCAGCCTCTTTATGAACGGCATCCTGCTCCGGCGACGTTCCATACAGAATTTGTCCCATAAATTTTCTCGTCCTTTCCTGCTTCGGATTAGCCACAAGCTCGACCGGTGGGGCGACTTCGACGATCTGGCCTTCATCCATGAATACGGCGCGATTGGCCACATGTTGGGCAAACATCATCTGATGCGTCACAATGACCATTGTCATTCCCGCCCTGGCAAGAGTCATTACCGCATCCAGTACATCCTTGACCAGCTCTGGATCGAGCGCCGATGTCGGTTCGTCAAGGAGCATGATTTTTGGAGTCATGGCCAGAGCCCTGGCAATGGCCACGCGTTGCTGTTCTCCGCCTGACAATTGCGAGGGATAAACATTGCACTTCTGCTCAAGCCCCACATCCGTGAGACATTGGATTGCCCGAGCTCGTGCCTCATTTTTGCCAAGCTTTCTGACCTTTCGTGGCGCCAGCATCACATTCTCCAGCGCCGTCAGGTGCGGATACAGATTCAGGTGTTGAAACACCATGCCGATGTCGGCTCTCAAGGCGGCCAGGTTTGTTTTCGAATCGGCAAGGCTCATTCCGTTAACGGACACTTCGCCTTCCTGCACCGATTCCAATCCATTGATGGTGCGAAGGAGAGTTGTCTTGCCTGCGCCGCTTGGACCGCAGATCACAACAACCTCACCGGTCGCGATTTCCAGGTCGATCCGGTTCAGAACGCGATGGGCCCCAAACCATTTGCTTGCGTTTCTAAACGTTATCAAACTGTTTGACCTTCCGGTTAATCAGGCCATACGAAAGCATCGCGGTTGCCAAAAACGTCGGACGGCAGTCTAGGTCTCGCGTCAATAGATAAGGGACATTTCCCGTGCTCGCCAAACCATTTCTGATAGATTTTCTCGTAAGTGCCATCCTTGATCACGTCTTGAAGAGCGAAACTGATAGCGTCCCGCCATTTGCTGTCATCCGGCGGAACACCGATGCCGTACAGAGTCGGACTGTATATCCCGCCAACTGCCTCATATTCCACGCCTTCACTTCCCGCGACACCGGCGATGATCGTATTGTCCTCTGTGAAGGCGTCAACCTTGTCCTGCTTCAAGGCCAGAAAACATTCGGCGTCGGTCTGGAACGACACCATGACCGGCGCGCTATTGGTGTGCCTCGCAATCTCCTGAGGCGCCGCAATAAAACCGCTCGACCCCTGCTGAACGGCGATTCTCTTGCCGCCCAATTCGGCAATGGATTTGAATCTGCCTTTCTTGCAGTAGAACACCCTTCCAACCCAAAGATAGGGCGGTTCGGCGAAATCGATCTGCTCCTCGCGGCTCCTTGTGTGATTCATGCTGGAAATGGTGAGATCTATTCGTCCGGCAGCAAGGAACGCGATGCGCGTCTTCGTGTTCACATTCACACGCTCAACCTTTACGCCGAACTTCGCGGCGATCGCGTCGCCAAGATCAACATCAAACCCGGTCCAGTTGCCTTTTTCATCGAGGTAATTCATCGGAGGAGCGGTTGTGCCTGTGCCTATGTTCACCACGCCCGCTTTCTTCACTTTGTCCAGAATGCCATCTTGTCCTGCGTATACTTGCGCGTGAGAGACAAACGCTACGAAGACGATTATCGCGAGACCGATTCTTTTCATGATTACCATCTCCTTTACCGACATGCGAATACGTGTATCATGCGCCTTCCTGCATGTATCTTGTTCCTTTGCGAATGGAAAGCTCTGCCCTCGCCAGTTCCCTGCCCATGTAAGCAGCGTGCGTGAGTTCGCCGATCCAGCCGTTTCCCACGAGCGTAAGACAGATTTCGCGGGCATTCCTTCCTTCGATTACATGCATCAATTTATTGTCGTAGGAATAATGCTCCACTGAGATGATTCCCGGCTCAGGCAGTGGTAACACGACGAAATAACCGGCCTTGTCCAGTTTGACTTTGAATCGCGATGTAGCTTTGATTACAGGAGCTTTGTGTTCATGCGCGGGCAGTGCATCATGGCAGGAATCGCATCCACAGGAGCAGGCTGCGGATGCATTTAACTTTTCAACCTCAAGTGCAATCCGGTTGGCATCTTCGCAGCCGATCATGTCAACCAATTGGACCTGTCTGCGAAACCGCTCAATCTCGTCCCGCGAGACATTCCGCAGAAAAGGGCGGGGCGCAGGAGATCGTTTCACGCGCATGTCCTTGTCCACGCCGCGCTGGCTCAAGTAAATCAGTGTGCGTCCCGGTTTATGCCCTCTTGTCTCTTTGCCGGCAAGGATCAAGAAGCGCAATGCCGTATTGGAGACAACGTTCTTCACCAGCTTATCCATTCCGATATTCTCGGTTTCCGTTTTCCCCGCGATCCGCAATCCCTCCGGTTTCAACGCTGCCAGTTTCTCCGCCAATTCCGCACTCGCCAGTGTGGTAACCGCAACCGGCGCATGCTTTCGCCCCTTTATCACGAAATACTCGCCCGGCACGGGTGGCCATATCCCTTCGCGGACTTCGAAAGAGCAACACGGTGAGTCGTTGAGGGCCGCATCAGGATAAGCGAGGTTGAAAATGTTGGAGGCTACGGCGGGAATGCAACGCGGACAGCCGAAGCATGAATACTCGACCGGCTTCATGAGTTTCTGCCATGCCCGCAAATCGTGCCGGAAATCCGTCGCGCAGTTCCCTTGCAATGACTTTAATGAAACCGCCAACGCATCGAGCGTGCCGTTCATGCAGCCGCATTTCCGGCATTTGTCGAGCGCGAGTCCGGATTCAAGGAGCTTTCGCACTTGATCCAGGGAAGCTGTTGTCCGTCCACTGGAATGCCTGATCTTTGAAGGCGCGCTTTCGCAGCAGCCGCCGCTCGATGGAACATTTCGATTCCTATGTGACATGGCCTCTTCTCTTTACTGCAATGGATATTTGCCGCGTGTATCGTCTCCCAGCAATCTGTGACAGGCACTGTATGCTTTTCGCCAGACAAGTCACAAATCATTTTTCGTAATCGTTCAGGCACCGTGTGGCAAAAGATGGTTTTGTCTGTAAGCCGGTACAGCCAGCTCGTAGCAGTGGCTTTACCTTCATTCCGCCAACAGCGGGGCGAAAGGGGAAGCGAGAAATACCTGAAAAGCCGGCCTCACGGAGGCCAGCTACAGGAACGGGGTTTTGCAAGTTTCGGAAAACATCAACTTGCATTGTAAGTCATCGCAGTTGTATTTGTCCTTTTTCATTCACCTTATGAACAGCCCATCGAGTTGCCACAATTATGGCAGCGGTAGCAGGCGCCGTTGCGGACGGTGATTGAGCCGCAGGCGTCGCAAGCAGGAGCGTCCTGCTGGTAGGCTGCAAATGGCTCATCAACCCGTTTCGGTTTTGAGTCCGCCGCGGCATGGGCCGGGGCGTGGGATTTGCGGTTCTCGCCGTTCGGCTGTGCGCCGGCCGGAATCGCAACAGGGGTTCTGCCTCCGGGGAATGTGACTTCCAGCCAGCGGAAAATGTAGTCAACAATTGACTTGGCGTTGGGTATTTCGGGGTTCTTCGTGAAGCCGCTCGGCTCAAACCTGCTGTGTGCGAATTTCTTCACGAGCTCGGTTATCGACACGCCGTACTGGAGGCATAGCGAAATCGCCGTTCCAAACGCATCCATCGTGCCGCCCACGGTGCTGCCTTCCTTGGCCATGGTGATGAACAATTCGCCCGGTGCGCCATCATCGTATATTCCGACCGTGAGATATCCCTCGTGTCCGGCGATTTCGAATTTATGTGTGATTGACTGGCGGGTGCTTGGCATGCGTTTGCGATATGGTTCCGGTACCGCTGCTGCCTGTCCCTTCGCCGGGCCGCTTTTCACGCCCGGCGTCTTGCTCATATTGATGGGCTGGGTGCGTTTCGAGCCGTCGCGATAGATTGCAACAGCCTTGAGCCCCATCTTCCAGCCGTCAATGTACGTCTGCATGATCTCGTTGACGGTTGTTTCGTGAGGGATGTTCACTGTCTTGCTTATCGCGCCGGACAGGAACGGCTGGACCGCCGCCATCATCTTGAGATGCGCCTTGTAGGAAATGAATCGTGTTCCGTTTTTAGGCTTGAACGCGCAATCGAACACAGCCAGGTGCTCGTTCTTGAGATCGGGAGCACCCTCAATGGTTTCGACTTTGTCCACATGTTTGATGATCGAGTCAATCTGGTCATCTGTATAGGCGAGCTTCTTGAGCGCGGGACGCAGGGTGCGGTTTACGATTTTCATCGTGCCGCCGCCGGCCAGCTGCTTGTACTTGACCAGCGCCATGTCCGGTTCGACGCCCGTTGTATCGCAGTCCATCATGAACCCGATAGTTCCGGTTGGAGCAAGGAGTGTCACCTGGCAGTTTCGGAAACCGGCGCGTGGCGCCGTTTCCATGACCTGTGCCCAAATCTGTTCCGCAGCCTTTCGCAGGTATGGAGGACAAAGCGAGCTGTCAATCCCGCTTATCGAATCGCCATGCATCTTGATGACTTTCAACATGCAGTCGCGGTTTTGCTCATACCTGTCGAACGTTCCCTTGACCTTGGCCAGGTCCTGCGAGACCGCAAATGAGTCACCACTCATGATCGCCGTGATGACGCCGGCGAAAGCTCTGCCTTCATCGCTGTCGTATGGCAGGCCGAGGCGCATGATAAGCGCGCCAAGATTGGCGTAGCCCAGCCCGATGGGGCGGTACTTATGCGAGTTCTCGGCGATTTGCTGGGAGGGGTAGCTCGAACCGTCAACGAGGATTTCCTGCGCGATGATGAACAATTTGACGACGTGCCTGAATTTTTCGACATCGAAAGCGCCGGCATCGTCAACGAACTTCATCAGGTTGATTGACGCCAGATTGCAAGCGCTGTTGTCGAGAAACATGAATTCCGAACAAGGATTGCTTGCGTTGATGCGACCGTCGTTGATGCAGGTGTTCCACTTGTTGATCGTCGTGTCGAACTGCACGCCTGGATCGCCGCACATGTGGGTGCCCTCGGCAATCCTGCGTATCACTGCGCGGGCGTTGAGTGACTCCACAGCGTCGCCGGAGAGCACCGCTTTCGTCTGGAACGTGCCGTCATTCTCAACCGCCTGCATAAACTCGTCCGTGAGCCTGATGGAAAGGTTAGCATTCTGGAACATCACAGACTCATAAGCTTCGCCACCGAAGGAGCCGTCATAGCCCTGGTCAATCAGCGCCCAGGCTTTCTTCTCTTCGTTCTGCTTGCAATTGATGAATTCCATGATGTCGGGATGCGTGACCTTCAAGCTCTGCATCTTCGCGGCGCGCCGGGTTTTTCCGCCCGACTTTATGACCGCGGCAACCTGGTCGAACACGCGCATAAAGCTCAGGGGACCGGATGGGGTTCCGCCGCCGGACAGCTTTTCCTTGCTGCTTCGCAAAGTGCTCAGGTCCGTTCCCGTCCCGGAACCGTACTTGAAGAGCATTGCCTCCGATGCTGCAAGGCGCATGATGTCTTCCATCGTGTCGTCAACGGACTGGATGAAGCATGCCGATCCCTGGGGACTCCTGTACGTGTCGTTGGTCGCGACAATCTTCTTCTGTTCTTCGTCCCAGCAGTAGCTTGTCCGGCTCGATGACGAATGGCCGTACACCTGGTAGAGTCCGACGTTGAACCACACGGGGCTGTTAAAGGAGCCATACTGGTTGACGCAAACGAAACACAATTCGTTGTAGAAATTTTCTGCGTCTTCTGACGATGCGAAGTAGCCGGAGTTCAGCCCCCAGTCCGCGATCGTCCGGGCAACACGGTGAACCAGCTGGCGCACCGAGTATTCGCGCTCGGGTGTTCCAACGGTGCCGTAGAAATACTTGGACGCGACAACGTTGGTTGCGAGCATCGACCATGACTTTGGAACTTCGACGTCGTCCTGGGAGAAAATGGCTTCTCCCTTGTCGCCGGTGATGGAAGCTTTTCTACGTTCCCATTCGATCTCGTCAAAAGGGCTGACGCCGCGCCGTGTAAAAAGACAGCCTATCTTCAAGCCCTTCGACCTGCCTTGACGATCTTCGGCGGTCTTCCTGCTGGTTGCGCGTCCCTTTGCCCCTCTGCCTC
>Ga0181535_10006829_pt1 | contig 11644 bp, 10 predicted proteins | sample PEATcosm2014_Bin_44_FD_119774 | JGI IMG/M metagenome (GOLD analysis project Ga0181535, IMG submission 119774) | Peatland microbial communities from MTU Mesocosm Facility, Houghton, MI, USA - PEATcosm2014_Bin17_30_metaG | ecosystem: Environmental > Terrestrial > Soil > Wetlands > Peat | place...
AACATTATAGTATTATACATATAAAGTAATATTTTAACGTTAACTTGTTTAATAGGAAAGAGTTATCGTAATATGTTAAAGTATACACAAGACTAGTTATTTACTAATATGTTATTTATTACTATATTTAATAATATTAAATAAAGTTATATTAAAATTAAACTTAAAGAAAGCAGCATAAATGCATCCGAATTATACACAATATGATTTTGCACTTGGTTGGGATCCTGAGATAGTAAATTATGTAAAAGAAAGCAATGTTGTAGAAAGCCGTATTGGATCTGTAAGATGTTATTTATTCTTTCACGAGGCTTCTGGTAGTATTATTGGAAGTAGTAATAGTCCTATTGTAGCTACTGATTTTTTGAACTACTCTAACAATTACGCTGCTACTATATGGACAGCCGGTAGTGAAGGGTACCCGGATATTAGACCATATATGAATAATATAGTAGTACTAATAAACAGTGTTCCTGCAGTAAGAATACTTGCAGTAAATGATCTTCAGAACGACAATGAGATTGCTATAGTAGAGCGTAAGGAATTAGCGCCAGCAACAGTAGAGGTATGGTTTAACAGTGGTTTTAATCCATCTGGAAGTATTATACAGTATTACTACTCAACAGTCGAGCCGGGGATAAACGATATTAGGTTTAAACGTGGCGAAGGCCAAGACCAAGAGATATTTGGTTGGACGCAGTACATAAATAGGTACAAAGACTTGTTTGTAGGATATAATCAGGTACTTGTAAGATTACCTATTACACCAGAAACATTAGTTATAAATGAAGAAGGTAGAGTAAAGCTAAAGGCTAATGATTCATGGATGATAGGGGAGCCCTATGTACATAACTACGATCTTATTGTTGTACCAGCCAGCTACTCATTTTCTGGGCAAGTAAATATTTTTGAAATAATTGAGAAAAGAGATAGTGTTATACAGGGTGTTCTTACATCACAAAGATTTAAATTAAATCTCTTAGAATATTCAGATCCTAGATATAATTTACCAATAATAACAAGCTAACTAAAAATGTATTGGGTCTTAGAGAAGAAATTAATAGAATATACAGTTTCAACGCTACGTCGTGTTTTTGCGTATACTCCAAGTTGGTTAAACCAAGGTTTAGAAATTGTACAGTTTGGCAGCGGAAGCAGAGAAGGTAATCTATTATTTGAACAGTATAATGAGGTTGCAGAAACTTACCCTAGAATTACTGTGGCGGGTGCTGGTGGAGTATATAACCCAGTTGCGTTTAATGATTTAATAGCTGTATATGATAACGACTATTATCAAATGGGAAGTAAAACATTACAGCAAGTATATTTAGGTGGGGATAATGTAGTGTCATTTGCTATACCACCTGGTATGATAGGACAAAGTATACGCGGTGTACTTACTACGTTAAGGTGGACTGGTATAGACTTTGGAAATAGTGATATAAGTATATACCTATACCAAAATTATAATACAAATCCTGTAATTGTATCCAGTGGAAGTATTAGCAGTAATTACGTGTATGATAACTTTAAGGAGATGTACTCAGCTCTTTCTGTGTTAACTACAATAACGGATAACACTTTTGCATTAGTTTATCAAGTTCCTTCAGGGTCCAGTTATTATATAGGAGTGGACCCACTGTATAATGGAAATTATAACAACGGTATGCAGCAATCCGGATCTATTGTAGGTAAATTACTGCTTCCAGGATTTACTAGAATAGGCGGATTCTTTGATGGTAGTATACAGTTTAAGTGTGAAGCTAAAAACGATACTAATACACCCAGAAACCTAGCAGAGATAATTTCACAGTATTTTGTATACTTAAAGCATGCACAAATTGTGCGTAATGGTACACCTGACACTATGGAGCTTACGGATGATTTGCAAGGAACTGTAAGTGAATGGCTTTCTAAAGGAATTATGATAAAAACACTTAGTGAAGGGCCACTATCTGTTCGACCAAGAGGTACCAATGATAAGATTTTTGGTGTAACAGTGACAGTTAATTATTTTACAGAATGGTATGAAGACTTCCCGCTTATGCCACTTGAAGCTATTGAAGTTAATGTGAATACATATTTACAGAATGTTATAAATAATTTATCGCATGATTAGTAGACTTAGACATAAAGCGCAATTTCCGCGGGATATAAATAGTTCAATGGTACAGAAAGCTATAACTAATTATACACGCATAGGAATTATACAGACAGTAGATTCTATAAATGGTACATGTACTGTAAAGTGGGCAGATCATCCCGGTGTACGTATTAACGTGATTTTAACACAGGCATCTCCGGATGATTGGGATACTCCTGTAAAAGGTGATGTAGCGCTTATAGAGTTTGATCAATGGGATAGAGCATATATTGTCAGGTACATAAATCGTGGGCAGGCAGCAAGAATTACACAATCTCAAACACTGCCGTCACTTAAGGAAGGTGAAAAAATAAAAAATGGCCCAAACGGTAGCTATATTTATTTTAAACAGAATGGGGATATTGAACTAGCTACAGCTAACCAGGGATATATTACACTTGAAAATGGTACCGGAACAAATAAATCAGAAGCTATTAATCAAAAGGACATGACAGACGGGGGTATTCAGTATTTTGGGCTTGTACAGCGTTTGGTGCCAAATATCACAGGAAGCTATAATAGTCAGGTAATACAGAATGAGCTTGGTGAAAACTATGTAGAGTATCATCTCCAGGTACTAGAGTTTGGAAACAGTGCAACTGGTGTTACAGGTGTAGTTAACCCTATAGTAGATATAACACTAGGTACACTTATTAATACAGAGGGTTTACCGGTAGCTACTAATGGACTACCCACAGTATTGCCTTTAAAACAACTGGCAGTAAACATAGCATTACCTAATGGTACAATGCTTACAATAGACAAACAAGGACGTATTAAACTGTCTTCTACTACACTAAATTTAAATAATGGAAGTGTTGACCTAACAGATCCAGATGTAGCACTTACATTGGAACCGCACAACGCTACACTTGGTAATAGAGGGCAGCATGTTGCTAGAGAGCATGACGTAGTTACTATACCACTTCCAGGGGCAGTACCATATACTGATGTAAACCATACTGAACTTACCAGTATTGCTGCTGCTAACTTGTTTACGTTACAACAATTGGCACAGGCTTTTATTTCACCTGCTGGGCCATGCCAGTTTAACCCAGCTCTTATACCAGGTAGCTCTAGTCTACAGGGTACAATAACAGCAGGAGCTGCTAATTTGTATGCAGGAGATGCATAATGTTAGACTCTATTACACTTGCAAATACTATTAAAAATAATATTTTAGCTATTTCGTATACGCCCATACCTGCTCATGGATCAGCTCCTGCGCCCATAACATTGGCTTCAATATTTAGTGACCAAATTCTGCTAACTAAGTTTTGTACCGCGGTTGCAGATGCAGTAGTTAGTACACTAAAAGCAGAAGCTGTTGTCACTGTAACTGTAGCAGGGCATACGCATACAGGGGGCACACTACTGGGTGGTTTCACAGGACCACCTGTCCCAGGGCCTGCAGCTACAGAAACAGGGGACCCTGTAATATCTACAGGAGGTATCTCGTGAGTACGTATAGTGCCTCTGTACTTATTGCTGAACAATTAAATGAGAAATGGGGTGTAACATGGATTACTCCGTTAACAGTACAAATATTTATAGTGTTATCTAACCCTGTAAGACAGTTTATTGCTTCATTTATAACGCAGAAAAAAGCAACACTTCTTATAGCTAAACAAAACTTTATCATGCTATCCATGAAGGGGAATATACTTGCTGATGCTATAAGTAAGTTACGTATAGCTACAGCACTCTTGACTAACCCTATCAGCCAGTTTCTTAAAGTATTTCCACTGGATACTATTGTGAAGGATATTCCTTCTCCGGAAGTATTTGCAGGATCACTTACGTCATCTACACAGTCCTACACGTCCAGTACTGCGTCTACGCAGCTTAACCCATTATCCCAGTTATCACCTGATTTTGCTGACTTTATTACGCAAGCGACCAATGCTATTCCATTACAAATAGATGCAAGCATAGTTAGTATGATCCCCGGCTTTGCCGGCTTTGATTTTTTTCATGGTATAAACAATTTTTCAGATTTAGTTAATAAAATACAGGATTTAGAGTTTAGAGCAGCCAGAGCGACTGCATTATCAACTTATGCTACTGCAGAAGCTGCTTCTATAGATACTCTACTTAGTAAATCTGATATTTATCTAGATATTATAACAACTTTGGAAACGCAAGGGTTATAGCCTGCCTCAGTCAGTTGAATTTATTCAATTTTTTTGTACAAATAGTATATAGAGATTAATAGAATAATTATGGATTTATTAGGCACACAAGCCTGTGATCATAGGGTAGGAAACCCTGTAGTTGCATATACATTATATACCTGTCCACGCTGTCTAGGTAAAGGATACTATGGGTCTCTTGGATTTGATGTGCATGGCAAGGTGTTACTTGTTTCCAAAGGATCCCAAATTGAGCAAGCAATATATAAAGTACTTACAGAAAGTAAGCGTGCTAGTGGATATGGCTTTGACTATTCTGTACTAACTGGAACAATTGATGCATCTACTGTGTCTGCTATAAAAAGTGAGATAGCAAGATGCTTACAATATCTTATTACTGCACAAACAGCTGCACAAGCTTTAGGTACTTTATATGATCCTGCAGAGCAAATATCCAGTATTAACAGTATAAGTGTAGTTCAAGATAATGTAGAACCAAGAAAAGTAACGGCAGCAATAACAGTTTTAACTGTAGCAAATACTACGGTATCTACAGTAATTCCCATACAAAGGTAGAATATTATGCCAGTGCAATCTTTACAATCAATAATAGCATCTATGGCAAGTAACATAACTTCGGTTAACCCTAAGTGGGATGTATCAGAAGGTTCTGTTTTGTCAGATGTTGTAATTACTCCACCCTCTCAAGAGATAGCTAAACTATACGATCAAGATCAGAGAACCTCTGACAATCAGGCGTTAGCAACTGCAAGTGATGATGGGCTGGCTATAAACGGTGCTAATCTAAACAGGCCGCGACTTCCTGCAATAGCGTCTATTGGCATAGTAACATTTTTCTCATACACAGCACCACAGGCGGATATTACAATTCCTGCGGGTACTGTGACAGGAACTACAGCAGGAGCAAACACTCCACAGGTACAGTTCAGCAATACGCAAGACACGGTAATGTACTCAGTTTTATCAAGTACTTATCTAAATCCTGACACCGGGCTATATGAAATACAAGTGCCTGTAGAGTGTACAACTACCGGGATAACTGGAGTTGTAGGTGCACAGGCTATAAATACTATAGTTAACACTGTTAATGGAATTAGTGGCTGTTATAATGCTGCGCCTACCACAGGTGGATCAGATATCGAAGACCTGGAAGTATATCGTGCAAGGTTAGGTATAGCTTGGCAGGGTAACACTGTATGTGTAGATAATGGTATTCTAAGTATTGTTCGTAATCAACAGGGTGTCGAAAATGCTATAATTGTAGCGCATGGGCAGTCAAACAGAAATGAATTTGGTGCTATTGATGTATATGTGCAAGGTGTATTGTCTGCAACGTATGTAGATTCATTTCTAATTAACCAAGCTCTTCCGCAGCAGTCTTTTATAACTACCAAGCAGCCTTTGCTTACTACCGGTGTAAGCAGTGTTATTTATTCTGCATCTGGATCAATAGCAACACCGGCATATTCTATAGTTCCAGATACTTCAGCGTACGCAGGAAGTGTTAACGCAAGTGACAGCATAGTCTGGGCTACACCGCTTCCGGCAGTAAATGGCAGTGTTTATATGACTTATACGTACAATAGCTTGATAGAAACATTGCAAAGCTTCTTTAATAACACAAATGCAGATATTCTAAATGCTAACCTGCTTATAAAGTGGGCTACTGAAATCAGCATTGATGTTACTGCAACAATTAAAATTTTAACCGGTTATGATTCACTGAATGTAACGTATGATGTTCAGGATGCGCTTGCCTTATTCTTTGACGGACAGACTATAGGTGAATCGGTATCCCAGGCTGAAGTAGTCAAGGCAATACTGAATGTCCCGGGTGTTTCTGATGCTAAACTGCCGCTGGATTTATTCAGGAGCAGTGACGGCAGTATTACACCTGATTCCTTTGGAGATTTGGATATACCTGTTACAAGTTACGCCGTTGGCGGTAATATAATAATTAATATTGTGTCATAATTATGCCTGTTTTTCTATATTGGAGAGATACGACTGACGGAAGCCCTGACAGGTTTACCGTCTCTTTGTTTTCTTATTTATCACCGCGGTGGTATCCGATCAATGTTATCGGTGATGAAATATATGATACTTTCGAAATGTATGGTGGCGCTTTGTCTGCTGCTCAGGCTGAGCTTGATCAGACACATGATGACTTAGCTATAGATACAGTAAGAATAGAGACAACAGGAAATCAGACCACGTCAAAGATTTATGATAATTTTGGTTCTCAGTTTGGTTTAGGCAAGCTATTCTACCAGGATTATGATGTGTACAGTACTGCCTCTGTTCTTTCCAGTTACAGGCAGGAGTTACGTGTAATGGCACAAGCATTTCTTAATGGCGGCAGCGTCTTAGGTTTAAATGAGGTGGGCTACACCTTTACAGGAGTAGCGCCGCTTATTACACAGCCGCTGAAAAGTGACAGCAGGTGGAGGCTGACAAATAGAACAGGGTCTGTATTACAATCAAACAGCGAGTTTATAGTTCCTACTGAACCTATATATCCATATGGTTCTTATATACCTGCCCAAAATAATAACTTTACACCCGGAGAAAATTTTATAATTTCCTATTCTAAACTCGGAACTAATACTAAGCTTAGATCAAAAAAAGCGGCTTATTCGAGACTGGATTTAACGTTTTTTACCTCCGAAACTATGGCTGTTAATTCTGGATTTGTGAATGTACTTACAGGTGCAGTAAACCATATTATTAAAGCGGACCAATTTGTTAGTATGTCAATAAGTTCTAATCTTGCATATTTTAGACCACAGACGGGGACGGGGTCAGTACAAGTTAATGACGTACTATCTTTATCCCCCGTAGGTTATCTGTATAACAGTTCTCCTATATCCGCTACAGGATCTGTTTATGTTTGTCAACCTGTTCAGCTACCTGTTGGTTATCAAAATTATGATTGGTTTCCTGACTGGATGATCCTGCAGGCAAATGACGCATACGCTAGATTAGAACTGAGATCATACGGTACTGGTAATATTCCTAACAGTATTTACTATAGGCAGTACAATACTGAACCTGTGCCACTACTGGACAATCCTGCAGTAGGTACAAATGGGTTACACTGGCTGTTTAATAGTACGGGGTCTATTATTTACGATATTTCAGGTAATGGCTTTAATCTTAACCAAACTGGGTCAGTTATTGCACCTACATATATGTTGTCTAGAAATGAGCAGAGACTGGCAATACAGTCCGGTTCTGGAAATTTAACATACACTACTGCCGGTACTAATTTATTACAACTGGCAAGTGGATTCTATAGTAAAATGTGGATAAGTGGCATAGATAGCAGTGCTGTAGGAAATGCACATGAACTGTGTTTTAGTAATGCTGATAATACATCGTCTAATAGTTATAGTTTTGGTATAAATGTTGATACACAAAGTATGTTTATTAATATACGTTCTAATACTCAACTATATACTGCGTCATCATCGATAGCCTCGTTACTACAAGAAAACCCGTGCAGACCACATTACTTCGGGTACACTTGTTATGGCGCAATGACATATTTTTACTTAGACGGGCAATGTGTAGGCTCTCAGAGTATAGGTACAAATATTCCTATTTTTGGTACAGCTTCGACAGTAAGTACTACTGTAAATGGACGCGGAATAGGACTAGACGAAGTTGTCTGGAGTTCTGGATTCTTAACAGTGATGCAGGCCAGTGAAGATTTTTATAATACTAAACCTAGACTATATAGATTAGGAATAGCATCCGGATCGGTAGACCCATTCTATCAGGCAAGAGTTACATTGTTTGCAAGTGGATCGCATGAAATAGAATTTCACCAGTTTTCTATGCGAGGTGTAACTAGAAAAAATACTATAGGTAAGGGAAAGGGATTGACAGATCCTTATGTACTCCCAATATTTAAACTAAATGAGGTATGACCATGGAGCGTAGCAATTATTTTAATGATGAAGATGTATATGCAGATGATTTAAATAATACGGAAAGTACTAAGGCGCATCAGCTTGTCCTCAGGACACAAGCGCCTTTAGGGTATAGCGGAGGATATTCTTTATCTTCTGCTTCTATATACCAGGGTGGAATATATGGGTCTCCTGCTGATTATCTCTTAAATAAGAATTTTTACTGTAGTAATGTTGTTCCTGGAGGTTCCGTCTTAACAGTATATAATGGTACTGCTTTATCTCCTACAGGTGACATAATTGTACAGTCTGTTCTACCAGAAGGGTATATTACCTTTGCACTTGGTACATCCGGGTCTGTATGGAATTGGACAGTAACTCCAAACGTACTTAACTACATTAAACTATCCTATCAGGAAACGTCAGGTTCAGTAGGCGTAGACGATCTTGGTAATGTTTTTGCTTCTGAGTATTATGCAAGTTACATGCTAACAGTAGACGGTAACCCTGCTAATCCAGCTACACAGATTTTACTGGCTACGTTTATAGCGGATGGTTCTGGGAAAATACTTACAGGACTTACTGATTGTAGAACATACGTTAGTACTGTTACACTGGCAACATCAGTTATGCTTGACCCAACAACTAAGTTAGTAAGCACGTTTACTACAGTAGCAGACCACGTGAACGCAAAAGGTTCCGGGACAGCTACCGCAAAGAATGCTCACGGACTTACTCTTGCAGATCTTGGTGCGTCTGATGGAACTGTAGGGCATAGGGTTGAGGCACATGCAGCTTGTATAATTGATATAACTGGAGCATATCCTGCTGGGGTATTTTTTAATTCATGGCAACCGTCTATGTCAGGTTCATCAGGTTCTGGCCCTACAATAACTATACAGTTTGCTGCAGGTGCTACAAATGCTGCGATACTTGCAGGTGGTAATGTATACCCTGGGCTTGTTATACCAAACCAGCCACTGGTAGGAAATCCATTATTCCCAGTAACATCTACGCCTACTCAATATTGGTTATACATAGATAGTACAGGTACTATACGATCAACAACTACAGCATTATCTGATGTTAATAATCGTCTTACATATACAACGCCAGACATATTTGTATTGTGCACAATTAGTATAAGCAATGGCGGTGTTGATTATTTCGGGTTTGCTGACTTAAGAAGATTTTACCCCAACATGCCAGCAAAAATACAGGCTGACTTTTTCGACACATATAGTCAGGGAAATTTCCCGGCGCTGAGTAACAGCTCTACACTATTAACCTCTTTACAGCGTATTCGTTGGCAGCTTGGCATGTCTATTGACGGGAGTGGCGCAGACTGGACAGTAACTCCGCCGCTTACAGCAGGTGGTACATCCGTAGCAGACATTTACCATACACATACACAAACGCCTAATGCCGGGTTTACTGTAAATGCAGGTAGTACTCCGGCAAATAATCCTAACCCTGGATATTTTATTCAAGTTACATCTACTGTACAAGCTGCTATGCAGTGGGTTACAGCAGCTAATGCACTTATATTTTACAGTAATGCTTCACTAACTACACTTGCTACAGGTTCCTTCGGTGCTATAAATATAGGTAGCACACTTATTAATGCTGTAAGCGCATCTAATTTAATTAATGTCTTAGAAGGTGGTGCATTATCAGATGCAAGTAGTTTACATACGCACAGTACAATACCACAATTCAAAAATATTACGCCAACTACAGGAACTGCTTCTACAGGAGTAATGAGTTCATGGGAGGTTAACGGTAATGTAACAGCAATGTTTATTAATATTCAAGCTACTGCAATATCCGGTGGTATTTTAGGATCAGGAACTAATGATTTTGGCATTACAATATACTGGAGTGCACTGGGGCATACAGATGGATCAAACTCCGTTGCTATATGTTCCGCGTATATGCCTGCACAGGCAACAGGAGCGGAACTTTCCGTTAATACGTCTTTCCTTATTCCTGTAGGCGCAAGCTGGGCGTACAAGTTAACTACTACTAATACTGCTCTACCATTATGTACTGTAAATATTACACATTTTGATTAGGATGAATACTATGCAAACTTTAACTATAAATAGTCAGGGGCCAGAGGTAATAACTTGGCAACAGTACTTAAATAGCCAGGGGTACTCACTTACTATAGACGGAAATTTCGGGGCAGCTACAGAGGCTGCAACTAAGGATTTTCAACTTAAGCACGGCCTAGTTGTTGATGGTGTGGTGGGCCCAATAACGTTTAACTTTGCAGTATCATTAGACAAGCCGGCGCCTAACCTAATTAAGTCTAACTTGGATGTTCTTACATGGATAAAACAGAACTTAAAAATACAGATAACAGTAGCTATTACAGGAACTAGTTTTACTGAAGATTGGTTAGCTGCAATTGCATGTCGTGAAACCGGTGGTTTGATTACTAAGTACGTTAACGCAGGAAGTACAACAGTAGCGCTTCTGGCGCCCCTTATGAAGGGGGACTATACTAATGGAGAATTTCACGGTTATAGTTTTTGGCAGGTAGACTCACGTAGTTTTCCCGATTTTATTAATTCTGGTGATTGGGTGAACTCACAGAAATCTGCTATTCAAGTTGTATCTATACTTAATACAATGAAAAAATCCCTTAGTAATTTAGATATAGCTAAATATGCTTTACCCGGAGACGGTAATGATAGAGCTACTACTGCAAGCTATAATTGTGGCTCAGGTAATGTAATGAAAGCATTAGAAGAGGGGCATGACATAGATTACTTTACAGCTGACCAGAATTATAGTAGTCAAGTATTTTCCTTTAGAGTTTTGTATCTATCTATATAACAATAAATTATAATAGTCTATTAAAACAGATACATTATATAATATCTGTAAAAAGATTTCGTTATTAACTTAGCTAGTTAAAAATACTATCATAAAAATTTCATATGTTTAGTTAAAGTATTAACAAGTTAAGTATTTGTTTTATATAATAAAAAAGTTTGTTACTTAAAGTTCTGAGATAGTTTATTTATATAACTTATTGTATATTTAGTATTTAAGTAGTAAAAAAATATAGTAAAAATATGTATCGTTTTGTTACATATACTAAAAGTATGGCTACTATTAACCAAATATAAATATTTTTTAAACTTTTTTGTAAGCTATTTGTTTGCAAAACAAGCTGAAAAGCGAAGAGTAATGCATGCAGAGTTCCTCTCTGCATGCTGTACGAAGTACATACGTGACAAAAACCGGAAAATTTTTGTATATTAGGGGCAACGCCCCCACCGACTATTAATTAATTATCTATTATTAATTTTTTATATTTATAATTAATATTAATTGAGTTGGCTGGATAATATTAGCCATTTTATTGTTATTGCTATTATACAGCCTTTCTAAAGTTTCTTTCTTACTAATGTTTATTTTAT
>Ga0181535_10006830_pt1 | contig 11639 bp, 12 predicted proteins | sample PEATcosm2014_Bin_44_FD_119774 | JGI IMG/M metagenome (GOLD analysis project Ga0181535, IMG submission 119774) | Peatland microbial communities from MTU Mesocosm Facility, Houghton, MI, USA - PEATcosm2014_Bin17_30_metaG | ecosystem: Environmental > Terrestrial > Soil > Wetlands > Peat | place...
AAGCCGGAACTCCTGCAGGGCTGGCGCGCCGACATTATCGCGACTCCGCTGCTTGGATTCTTGCAAGGAGACCGTTGCATGCGCGTAGGCAACGTAAAACGTGCTAATCCCCTGGTCTTTGACGAATGGCAGAAGCCGCCCCAGTAGTGATCTGCCACTTTGAGGCCGGATCTACATCGCGTTCAGTCCGCGCCAGATCCACAGTCCGGCGATCACCAGAATCAGACCACCTGAAGTGACTCCTAGCAGGCGCACGATGGGAGTCAGCCTGGTCAGCCGTGCCACCAGATCCTGCTGCTCCTTTGCGAGGTGAGCTTCGGAGTCACCAAGGAATAGCTGATCATCCTCGTGCAACGAAAGCGTTCCGCGATAAATGACCAAAATGACAAGCGCCGCGGTGACGACTCCCCAAACTATCAGCAGTAAATCAATGGATTGCACATGCCACCTCGCGGTTCCTGTTCCGGCGCCAATCGGGCGGCTAGTGAGTTGCTGCGTCGCTTATGGCGCGGCGTGGGAGACCACAAAACTGGAGCCAAATTATACCCCGTTATTGGGCGGGGACGGCAAGAATCGCCGTGCGGGCAAGCTGATTTCTTGGAGAGCAGTTTTTGGGGAGAGTGCACCCGGTTGCTGAACGTGACCTCCGCGGGCAAAGTTGTTTTGAGACCTTTTGCGACTGTCAGAGAAATTGTCGCATCCAATTAAGCGGCGCGGAATTTTGCCCGCCGGAACCGAAATGGTGTGAAAAGCGTTTCGGCCCCGTAAAGTGCTTTGCTATAATAATTTTTTGAGGAGAGCAGCATGTCCACTACCAGCGTGCCTGAAGTCAAAAAAACTAACCCCGTGAATCTCACTCCGACTGCCATTTCCAAGGTCAGAGAGATCATGGCACAGCAGAATCCGATCCCGGCCGGACTTCGCGTGGGAGTCGTCGGTGGAGGCTGCTCCGGATTCTCTTACACTATGCAGTTTGAAAACGCCCCAGGCGCCATGGACAAAGTGTTCGAGTACGATGGGCTAAAGGTTTTTATCGACGCAACCTCCCTCATGTACATGCAGGGCGCCACCGTCGACTACATCGAAACCCTTGAAGGCGCGGGATTTAAGTTCGACAATCCGAATGTGAAGAGTACCTGCGGCTGCGGTTCGTCCTTCAACGCGTAAAGGCAACCGTCTAAAGAGTGCCGTCTTTAAGTCGCGCCTTCCGGAGACCCCTGTGCAGACAGGGGTTCTTCTTTTTGGGGCGGTGCTCACATTTCAGATCAATTATTAGATTCCAGCGCATTTCAGATTGAGAAAGTCTTCTGAGCTGAAATCTACTGCGTACTTGGAACGATGCTGCCGGATGGCTGTCCCGTAGCAGGTGAAGGCATCCCCGTGCTAGGCGAAGACGGCGAAGAAGATGTCCCCGTCATTCCCTGGGTCCCGAACCCCGAGGCCCCGAACGTGTTGGTCGCACCTGGTGCGCCCGGGCCGGCGGGTGAGGTTCCCGCAGGCGAAGTCCCCGCAGGAGCGCCAACCTGACCGACGAATGCCTGCGGATTATACGGTCCGCGCAGCAGTTGGCCGCGATCCTGGGCGGGGTCGTAAATGAACAACCAATCGTTGTAAGCGGGCTTCTTGTTGAATTCGTGGATTCCCTTATTCTTACTGAGACTTGCTACCCCAATAATTGCACCGCCGCCTGCTCCGGGCTGTGCGCTGCCCGCGGGAGATGAAAACATAGACCCAGAGGAACCTGTCGCCTGGCCGGGCGCACCCGTGCCTGTCTGTCCAAAGGAGCTCGTGCCTGTCTGCCCGAACAAGCCTGAGCCCGACTGCCCAGTCGTGCCCGTCGTTCCCGTGCCCGAGTCGGTTGTTCCCGTCGTGCCTGAGGCTGTCGTTCCCATTGTTCCCGAGGCAGCGTCGGTTGTACCGGTTGTTCCAACAGTTCCCGTTCCGGCAGTTGCACCACCCGTTGCGGTCGTACCGCCCGGGATTGCGGCGGCATTGGCTCCCGCCGCTGCCGCAGCCGGGTTCTGCTGCTGCCCGGGGGTGCCACCGAAGTTCATGTTAAAGAGTCCGGATTGCGATCCCGCTTGCGGGGTGTTTGTTTGCCCAAGTTGCCCAGCCGGGGTGCCGATGCCACTGGCCGCCGAGCCCAACTGAATTTCACCAAAGCGCACCAGACGCCACGGACCACCCGTAATGGGATCCGTGTACCGCTTGCGGAGAAAGCGGATGGTGTTGGTATTCTCGAGGTCTTCGATGCGCCCAGGGTAGCGGTTGAACTTTTTGTAAAAGCGCTTGATGGCGCGGGCATACTGTTCACCGCGATGAATCATTTCGATCTCGCGGTCGCGTTGGATCTGTTGCGCAATTCGGGGAGCCGCCGCAGTCAGGGCGATCATCATCATGGTCAGCACGACCAGGAAGATGATCAGAATGTAGCCTTCCTCAGATCGAGGTCCCCGGCGAGCTATGCTCGCTGGGGCGATGATCGCGCTTCGCCGGCGTATTTTACTGCTATACCGCATGGAATCCTGAGACTAACCCGTTGTCAAGGGCAATGTCTGCCTTACATTGCTGATAACGTCCTCAACCTCAATCGAGGTGGGCGTGATGCGCAGAACCTTGTAGCGGCGATTCACAATATCGCCCTGCCTCGCCACGAACACGTCATCGCCCTGGGCAAGAAATACCTTGCCCTCCTCGCCTTGCCGGTTGGAAAAGCCGAAATACTTGAGATTGATCGGCGGCGGAGCCGGCGGGCCTTGATTCTTTTGTTCAGCCTGTTTGCCCATTGGAGAAACAATGGGCTTGGGAATTTCCTTCGGCGGTTCGGCACCCGCGCGAAAGATATTCCGGCCATTTCCCTTGTATTCGACGCCCTCGGCATTCTTCAGCAGATCAAGTCGCAGCCGCGGATCGAGATTGTTTTCCGGCAACAGCTGCGCCGGCGTATTCTCGCCCGTCAAAGGCTGCAAGGCTGGCGCGCTAGGCACGGCGTTCTCCGATGGCACGGCGTTGAAGCCGCGAATCAGGAAGAAAACACCACCCAGCAGGAGAACGACCGCAACCCCAACCTTCTTCGGATTTTCCGTTCCAAGCTTCACGATTACGCCGTCCTCAGAAAGGTCTGCATTCTAAGGCTGAGACGGATCGTCCCGCCCTGCGATTCAGCCAAGTTTACGCTTCCAATCACCAGGAGCATTTTGCTCCTTTCCAGGGCATTGATAAACCGGATTTCAGATTCATAATTGCCCGTCATATCCAGCGTCAGGTCTATTACCGTAAATTTTGGGTTCACCAAAGCCTTTGCATCGCTAGCGCTCGGTTTGATGGGAACATAGCTTATGTTCGCCAGCTGGACATGACTTTGATCGGCTGCCTTGGCCAGAGCTTCGGAGATCTCCGAATAACGACTTACGAAGTCATGGGCATAGAAGTCGGAGATCTGGGTCCGCGCTTCCGCCAGTTTCTTGTCCATGTCGAGTGCCGGAACGCTCTGGATGCGCTTCTGCGCCAACTCTGCCCGCATCGCCTGCAGCTCTGCCTGCGTGCTATTGCTGGAGCGTATCGCAGGAGAAAGCAGGAAGGCGAGTGCAGCAATGTCGACGATCGCCAGGCAGACGACGACCACCAGAAGCGTCCGCTGAATGTGCGCCACATTACGCATCATCGAGCTACCCCCTTGCCGCCCGCCGCCGCGCTCGCATTGGCCGCGTTGGCCGGGACCGCCTGAGCAGGCCGGCCCTTTTGACCGATGGATGTCCCCTGGGCCTTGTCGTCACCTTTTTTACCCTTGTCTATAGGTGGATTGAGGGCCTTCGCATCATCCTTCTTGCCGGTGGACGGATTAATAGCCGTTTCATTTTCCGCTGTCTGCTCAGGACCTTTGGTCTTCGGCACGTATAGCATCGAAATATCAAACTGGACGCGGTCACCACCGGGCGAATTCGGTGTTCCGGGTGGATTCTGTGCCACTGTCTCCGACCGTAGTTCCGGCTGCCGGAATGCAGGCGAGTCTTCGAGCCGGCGCACCAGTTCCACCGCCTGCTCCCGCGCGTCGCCGGCCACCACCATATGAATCTCGATCTGGTTGCGTTTGTTCAGCGATGGCGCGATCGAAGACACGTGCAACCTGGCTGGCATGATGCGTTCCAGCTCCATAAACAACAGGGTCCAGGAGAAGCTGCGGCGCGCGATCAAGCCGTTGAGAAACGCCGACTGATTGGCTACATCGCGGTTCTGCGGCTGATTCAGCAGGGCGATGCCGGTCTCGCGTTGGCGGTCCAGCTTGTCAATCTCACTCTGGACTTCCGAAACCTGTGCCCTGGCGTTGCGGGTCTGATGCCATGCGTTGAAGGTGTACCAGCACAGCCCTATGGTCAGCAGCGCAAGCAGAGCCGTCCCCGTCCCCCAGGTTCGCAGAAACCGCCGAACATCCCTGTAAGGCCGAGTCGCGAGATTGATGTTGAGTCTCATCGAGTGCCCTCAGCCAAGAAGTGCTCCGGCCACACCGGAAAGTTCAGACTTGTTCTGCGTTTCCCCGGGGATGCCTAGCGGAATCATCTCGTGAACCGCCAATCCCGTTTGTTGTTGCAGCGACGGGGCAATGCGAGCGAAGTCGGGCAGCCCGGCGATCACCAGGCGCTGAACATTCAACTTGAAATTGTCCGCAAAGTACACCACGGATGGATAGATATCGTCAGCCAACTGGCCAGCCGTCAAGGTGCTCTTGCCGGTGTGCTCGAGCGTGCGATACAGCAGCAACTGGTTCGCCTGCACGATTGCGAGGCTGCTGCTCAGCGGGTCGACCTTCAGCGCCATCGTAGGCTCCGGGGCATCAATCAGCGCCAGCGCCGAAGTCGTCGACGGCAGCACAACTCCAGGATTGCAGCCCAACTCTCTGAACAGCGATTCGTAATCGTTGAGCACTGAATCGAGCATTACCGCCGCGACCACCCTCACGCCGTTCTTGTCACGCACTACATCGTAGCTGATCGCGGCCTTCTCGGCATCAAAGGGCAACGCCTTCTTAAGTCGGAAGCGCACGATAGCGCGTGCCTCTTCCTTGCGTTCGGGAAGCGCGTCGAAGTCGAGCAGGTTGATGTGGCAAGCCGCGTCGGGTATGATCGCGCTGACCTCGTGCCCTTGTGCGCCAATCGCTTCCAACACCTTGCCGACGGCCTCTCTCACTACCTCGCGTTGCAGGATGTTCTCTGTCAACAGGGAAGGGACGAGAGCGCCGGTGGGAAGCGAACGCGTGCTCAGTTGTTCCATCGTGCCGCCGCTAGCCGCGGCGCGAGCCCCAATTACCGCCGTTGGCGTAATCTCGCAGGCGAACATCGGTCCTACGGCCGTTCTTTTGCGTTCCGCCATTTCTTTTGCAGTCCGCTCCCATGGCAATTGTAACGGCTTGCCTGGGAGAATTCCTTACCGGGTTGTTTCGATGAAGGTGACCTTGTTAATCTCCTTCAGCGTGGTAATGCCAGCTTTGACCTTGGCAAGAGCCGATTCCCGAAGGAAATGCATGCTGTCTTCGCGCGCCGCCTTGCGAATCTCCGAACTCGGCCTTTTCTCCAGAATCATCTCCCGAATGCGGTCGGTTAACTCTAGTAATTCATGAATCGCGGTTCGTCCCCGAAATCCGGTGCCGGAACACTCAATACAACCTGCTCCTTCGTAGAACACGATGCTCTCATTGGCGTCCAGAGAAAGACCGCTACTTTCAAGCACTTCCGGGGAATAGTCAACGCGATGTTTACAGTGTTCGCAGATTACGCGAACTAACCGCTGCGCCAGAATGCAGTTCAGCGATGAGACAAAGTTGTAAGCCTCGACTCCCATATTCAGGAACCGCCCGATCACGTCGACCACGTTGTTGGCGTGGACCGTGGTGAAGACCAGGTGGCCCGTCAACGCGGAGTTGATGGCAATCTGCGCGGTTTCGGTATCGCGGATTTCGCCCACCATGATCTTGTCGGGGTCGTGACGCAGGATGGAGCGGAGTCCGCGGGCGAAGGTCAGCCCCTTTTTTTCGTTGACCGGGATCTGCGTGATCCCGCGAATCTGGTACTCGACGGGGTCTTCGATGGTGATGATCTTGTCTTCGTCCGTCTTGATTTCATTGAGCGCCGCGTACAGAGTCGTGGTTTTGCCGCTGCCCGTGGGACCCGTCACCAGCACCATGCCGTAAGGTTCGGCGATGTAACGCCGGAACTTCCTCAAATCCTCGTCGCTGAAGCCAACCACATCGAGCGAGAGCTTCTTGAACTTTTCGCTCATCGACTCTTTATCGAGCACGCGCAGCACCGCATCCTCGCCGTGGATGCTCGGCATGATGGAGACGCGAAAGTCGATGGCGCGACCGTTGTAACGCACCCGGAATCGGCCATCCTGCGGAACGCGCCGCTCCGCGATATCCAGCTCGCTCATCACCTTGACGCGCGAGATGATGGTCTGATGATGCTCTTTCGCGATGGGCTTCATCGCCTCCGTGAGCACACCGTCGATGCGGTACTTGATGATCACGGAATCGTCACGCGTTTCGATGTGAATGTCACTGGCGCGCCGCTGCAAGGCCGTGAAAATTGTCGTATCCACCAGGCGAATGATGGGACTAATGTCGCTTTCCTGGGTCAGCCGTTCGAACGAGATCGTTTCGTCCTGTCCGTTCTCGTCTTCACGGATCACGTCCAGCGTGAAGGTCTCACCGGCTTCGTCCAGCACTCGCTGCGACTGTTCAGTCTTCTTGAGAATGTCGCTGATCTGCGACAGCGTGGCCACGCGTGGAACTATCCGGCGGCCCAGCAGAAGGCTGATCTCGTCGATGATCGGCAACTGGCCGGGGTCGGCGATCGCGATCGCCAAGCGGCCGTCGGATAACTCCTCCAGCGGAATGAAATTGTCGCGGAACATCAGATCCACCGGAACCTTGCGAAACAGTTCGTGCTGGATGTGATGATTCCGTAGGTCGACAAACTCGCATCGATAGCGGTTAGCCAGCTCACGCGCCCGGCTTTCTTCGCCGCTTTCGGCCACTATCGGAGTCTGAACGAAAAGCTGAGACATGGAAACTCCACAAGAGCCCTAATGGCCACCTACACCCATACTGAATATAGGCAGGTACAATGAAATCAAGATGAACGCGACGATGATTCCCATGAAGATCATGATGGCTGGTTCAATCAGCGCCATCGACGCCGTCAGCGCGTTCTGCACGTCCTCTTCATAGAAATCGGCCACGGAATTCAGCATCGCCGACAAGGCGCCGGTGGACTCGCCCACTTCGATCATCTCCACCGAAAGCGGCGGGAAGAGCTTTGTCTCTTCCAGGCTATGCGATAACGTACGGCCTTCACGAACATTCTGCGTGGCGTGGCCGATTGCATTCTTCATCAACCGGCTCTGCATCGACTGCGATGCCGTATCCAGCCCTGACACCAACGGCAACCCTCCGCTCAGCAAGGTTGAAAGCATACGCGACAGCATGGCTACCTGGTACTTGATCCAAATCCCCCCGAATATCGGCAGCCTGAGCTTAACTTTGTCGATCTGCTGGCCGCCACGGTCGGTGAGCGACCAGCGGCGTAGCATGAACCCAACTCCGGCCAGTGCCAGCACAATGATCGGCAGATACTTCTTTATGCTGTTGGCCAGCGTAAGCGTAAACACGGTAATCGCCGGCAAATTCTCGCCTAAATCGGCATACAACGCGCCAAATCGCGGAACGACAAACGTAACCAAAAAGGTAATTAAAACGGTAACACCCACCACCAACACCGCTGGATAGATGAGCGACGTCACCAGTTTCTTCCGGAACGTCAACGTCAAACGCAAAAAGCCCAAGTAGCGCGAAAGCACTTCGTCCAGGTTGCCACTCTTCTCGCCTGCCAGCAGCGTGGTCGAGTAGATCTTGGGGAACACTCCTTGTGCTTCAAAGGCATCCGAGAGGGGTTCACCCCCCTTAACCCGGTCGCGAACGTCTTCCAGCACTGTGCGAAAGAGCCTGTTCTTCTCGCGTTTAGCCAGCAAGTCCAGCCCCTGTACGATCGGCAACCCGGCGCGAAACAGAGTAAGAAACTGCTGGTTAAAAATAACGAACTGGCTGAGTTTTACCTTGCGGCGAGGCGATAGCCGCCAGCCCTGTCTTCCCAGCAACGCCCTGGGCTTGACAGAGTAGACGAGATACCCCTGCTGTACGTACCGGTTGCGGACCTCGTCCTCGGAGAATCCCTTTTCCGTCTGTTCGGTGACGTGGCCGCGTTCATCGGCCACTTTGACAAGATAATCGGCCATGGCGATTTCAATACTGGCTACAAAGGCGGGCCCAAGCTGCTGAAGCTGATCATCTTGATCGGCTTTCAATCCAGTCTAACACTTTGAGAAGAACTGGATTGTAGCTCAAACACCGTCTCAGGGCTCAAGTTCCGTCGCTCCCAGCACCTCCAGTCCCGGCGGTGGCTGGAACTGAAAGCGCTCGTTGCTGACCGGCACGTTGTCGCGTTCGCCCTCGAAGCGAAAGTCGGTAACAGAGCCGTCTAGAGAGTAGATGGAAATTCGTGAGATGCGGCTGTCTGAAGAAATCTCAATTATTACTTTAGAAATTCGATCTTCCATATCCTTTGGCACGCCTGAGAGAGCTACGTCCCCCGGTCGGTCGAATTGCTCGCCGGTGGCAAAGGACAGGGAAGAGAACTCCTTCTCCAACTTGGTATGTCCAAGCAGGTAGCGCAACGGGGATCGCAGGTCATCGAGCCGCTTAACGGCGGCGCGGCGTGCCTGCCGCTCGCCCGGAACGTAAAACCAGGCAGCCTTACCGTCCGTAACGAAAAGCTTTTTCACCGGATTGTTGTATTCCCACCGCATTCTGCCCGGCTTTTTCAGCCACATGGTCCCAGATTCGATACGCGTCAGCCCGCCTCCGCGATAAGTCTCGCTAAAGCGGGTTTCGAGCGAAGTCAAGCCGTTGTAGTGTTTGTCGACGCCGTCGGCAATGCGATGCAAGTCAAGTGTCTGGGCGTGCAGCCAGCCGAAAAAGAGGCAGGGAAGCAGCACCCGCAGGCCGATCTTCAACATTCGATTCATGAACTTCCGCTTTTGGGCCGCACTACCATGGATGGCTTCTGGCCTGGGGGTAATCCCTTGGTAATAAAGGGCAAAGAGTCGGGATTGGAAACCTGCACTCGGCCATCCAGCAGCAAGTACGGATTGCCCAAGGGATCAACCGGCAAACCATGCAGGTATCCGGCCTGCACGAGCTCCAGAAAACTTCCTGGCACAGTTGCAGTTTCACGCCTGTAGCGGTTCGCCAGTTCCTGCAGTTGCGTCACTTCCTGGTCAACCCGTAAGGCAAGCAATCGCTTAACGGCATTTGCGCGAATATTCGGATCATTGGAACTATTATAGATCTGGGTCCAGAGATAGCGTGCGGTCTCCGCCTCCCCAGCGTGTTGGGCGAGGGCGGCGGCCAACACTTTCATCCACGGCAAGGCCCCGGGAACCTGCGAACCTTGCAGAAAGACCTCCGACGCCGTTTTACTGTCGTGCAGTTCGTCGAAATAGATGTACCCAAGGTGGTACCAGAGGCGCCAAGCCTCAGGATTCTCCCGGATTCCTTTCTTTACGAGGGCAACTGCCGCTTCGGGATCGCCGGCCCCTTCGGGCGGCTTCTGGGCGAGGAAGATGGAACCGAATTCGTACGCGATCATCAGGTGTGGATCAAGTGTTGTCGTAATGTCGAGCAGCGGTGCCAGCAGTTTGTATTCGTCGGCCCGCTGGTGATGCTTGCCGCCAAAATACTGCACCACCCGTGTCCAATACAGATCCGCCATCAGCCCCGTATACCCTAAGCTCAATGCCTTTACAGCTTTCGCCGATGGAATATAAAGCGATTCTTTCAAAATTGTAGGCTCTCGCGCCTCATCGCTTTTCCGCAGCACAAGCACGCTCAGGCCTAGACTCGAGAACAGCAGCAACCCAACGCCGACGCTCGCTTTTGTACGGCTGTTCATTTCAGGTTCCGGCGGTCAAAGACCAGCACCGCCACGCTCGTGACAGCCGTTGCATAAAGCAGGGCATAAAGGCTGTTGAATAGGATCAACCGGCCGGGGACGGCAATGGAGTGCGCGACTTCGGAGACAACATTGAAAATCGCGAAATTGGGCAATACATAAGCCAGTCCGGTGGTCAGGATACGGGTCGAGCCCCCGGCCAACTCTCCGAAGCCACGAAGGTCCGTGGCGAACGTACCAATCACAAACAACGAGAACGTGAAGATTGTGGACAGCAGAGGCGACGAAAAAGTGGAAAACATCAGGGCCAGCGACGTTATGACGATGAACTGTAAAACGATGAAATAAAGCGCTACCAGCAGAAAGCGGTCAGCCGATTCGAAGCGGTGCTGCAAATAGAGCAGCGCCGCGAAAAAGCCGACGCTCATGAATCCGGCATTTACGATCAACGTGGCAATCAGGCCCAATTGCTTGCCGACAATGAATTCCCATCGTTGCACTGGTCGCGCAGCCAGTACTGTGTAGAGGGTGCGGCGCTCGATCTCTTTGCTGACCAGGCCAATCCCCAAAAAAATGGCGATGACGATGCCGAACAGTGCAATCGCCGTCAGCCCGAGATTCACCAGTACCAGGCGCTCGATGCGAATCGAAATGCGTCCCATCAAAAGCGATCCGCCAACCATCAGAATCGCAAAGACGACCAGGTTGTAGAGCACGCGGTCGCGAACTGCCTCGCGGAAGGTATTGAAGGCGATCACGCGAATTCTGCCGATCACGATGCGCCCTCCCCGGAAGCCACCTTTGACTCCGCTTCAACTTCTCTCTCAATCCGCTCCAGGAAGAAATCTTCCAGGGTTGCACGCAGGGGTGTCAGCGAGATAAGCCGCGAGCCGTTATTGCGAATGACGTCTACGGCGCGCTCCATGGATTGCTCCGGCAGTATCGCCCGGAAGATCGCTCCACTGCTGTGTATTTCGCCCCCTAGCCCAACGATTGAATCCAAAGCCGCAATGCCTTCCCATACGACCTCGACCCGACCGCTGACTTCGCGCACCAGGTCAGCCACCACCCCTATGCCGCGCAACCGGCCACGGTTCAGAACAGCTACACGGTCGCACAGTGTCTCGGCATCGGAAAGGATGTGAGTTGAAAAAAAGATCGTCTTGCCTTCGTCCTTCAGTGATTGGATCAGGTCGCGCACCTCACGGCGACCAACCGGGTCCAATCCCGACATGGGCTCGTCCAGAAAGATCAATTTCGGGTCATGGACGATGGCCTGAGCAATTCCCACGCGCTGCAGCATGCCCTTGGAAAACTTCCGGAGCTGCAGGTTGGCGTGCTCATGAATGCCCACCCGACGCAGAACCGCCTCGACTCGTCGCTCCCTGTCTCCTGCCGGAATGCCTGACAGACTGCCCAGATAGGTGAGTAATTCACGTGCGGTCAAATAGTCGTAGAAGTACGGTTGTTCGGGAAGGAAACCGATCTGCGCCTTCATCTTGGGATCGTCCAGGGGACAGCCCAGAATCGTTGCTGTGCCTGACGTGGGATAGATCAGGCCCATCAGTAGCTTAAGCGTGGTTGTCTTGCCGGCGCCGTTAGGGCCGAGATACCCGAAAACTTCGCCTTCCTGCACCG
>Ga0181535_10006831_pt1 | contig 11639 bp, 10 predicted proteins | sample PEATcosm2014_Bin_44_FD_119774 | JGI IMG/M metagenome (GOLD analysis project Ga0181535, IMG submission 119774) | Peatland microbial communities from MTU Mesocosm Facility, Houghton, MI, USA - PEATcosm2014_Bin17_30_metaG | ecosystem: Environmental > Terrestrial > Soil > Wetlands > Peat | place...
CGATGGTCCAGTTGGACACGGCGGATTGGCGCCGCGTGATCGAGACCAACCTGACCAGCGCCTTCGTCGTCGGGCGCGAAGCGGCGAAACGGATGATCCCGCGCGGGCACGGCAAGATCATCAACATCGGCTCGCTGATGAGCAGCCTCGCGCGGGCGACCATCGCGCCCTACACGGTGGCCAAGGGCGGCATCAAGATGCTCACCCGATCGATGACCGCCGAATGGGCGAGTCACGGCATCCAGGCCAACGCCATCGGCCCGGGCTACATGTTGACGGATATGAACGAGGCGCTGGTGAACGACCCGGCGTTCAATGCCTGGGTGATCGGGCGGACGCCCGCGCGTCGTTGGGGGGCACCGAAGGAGCTGGTCGGCACCGCCGTGTTCCTGGCCTCCCCGGCGTCGGATTACGTGAACGGTCAGATCATCTACGTCGATGGCGGAATGACAGCCGTGCTCTAGGCTTTTGCTGGGTAGCGTGAGCCGCGCCGCGGGCGGTCACGCTCCAACGGCCCAAGCCCGGCTCGTGAAAGCTACCACCACCTGACGGGCTTCGGCTCCTTCACAGGCACTTTCCGCACGCCGTTCTTCGAACCCAGCGGCCGGCCGAGCTTGCGCGGACGAATCTGCGCGGGCTCGGCAAGGGTCTCGGCGGTTCGGGCCACCCGATGGCGAACACCGTATCCCCGGCCGTCCACCGCCTTCCGGAAGGCCTGCTCGGCCTCGGCGCGAGCCTGTCGCTCCGCGATCAGTTCCGCCTTCAGCCGCTCGTTCTCGGCGCGAAGATGACTGGCGGTTTCGACGGCTTCGTCACGGGCGAGGTCGGCGTGACCGATCTTGGTCTGCAGCTCATGAACCGTTGCCTGCGCCTCGGCCAGGCTCCGCTCGGTGCGCAGACGCGCCGCATGTTCGGCATCGAGCGCATTTTCCGCGATGGCGAGTCGGTTCACCGGCGGCGAGCCGGATGGTGTCACGCCGTCGCTGCCCTGGTCCCGCCGCCCAACCAGCACCACCGGCACTTCGCCATCGCGAACGAAGCGGCGGGTTTGCTGGTGCCGGTCGGCAAGCCGGGACGAATACTGCGGCGCCGACGCCGTGGGCCGGTGATCGAGACCAAGGGTGCGTCGCATCTGCGCTTCTTCCTGGCGCATATCAGGTAACATGTTGGAATTTGGCGGGTCGAAAGAAGATGGCATCGGAGCCCCTGGAGCGCGTCAGAGGTACCATGGCGCGCTCGGTCAAAAATGAAACAGGTGTGACGCGCCGAAGGTGCAGAATCGTGCATCGCGATTCATTCTGAACCCTTTGCGGAACGTCAACTGACATATACTCCCGGGAACGGACGGTTTCAAGACAGTTGTTTCCTCCGCTCCGTCGCTTGTTCGCACGTTTACGTTGATGACGCAACGCCCATCCGCCGTCTCGCCGCGCTGATCGCAACAGCAGCCGCTCCGCCCGGAGCGTGGATACTTTGTTGCCGGATTATTACTGCGAAGGAACCCATGTCTTCTGGACTTTCGCGCAATATTGCCGGCAACGCGTCACCGGGCGGCCGCACGGAACCCGCTCCGGGCCGGCCGGTCTTCGCGGGCGCGCGCGACTCGGCCAGCCCCGCCGGCTGGATCGCGCGACATGTGCAATGCAGCCAACCTCTGGGCGCGTCCCGCCGAGCGGGCGGCCTGTCAGACAAATGAAGGCGTGTTCAGGCGATTCTACATGCCAAGGGCGCGCCGGTAGACATCCAGCAGCGTTTCCTGTTCCTCGACTTCCGCGGGCTCCTTGCGGCGGATGCTGATCAACTGCCGAATCACCTTGGTATCGAAGCCGGCGCTCTTGGCCTCGGCATAGATATCCTTGATGTCGCCGGAGAGCGCGCGGCGCTCCTCCTCCAGGCGCTCGATGCGCTCGACGATGCTGCGCAGCCGGTCGGCGGCGATATTGCCCGACTGGGCATTGTCGGCCCCGGCTTCCTTACCGGTGGCATCCTTCACGTCGGCGGCGGGACGGGCCATGGGCGATGCGACTCCTCAGACGGGCGGCGGGCTTAACGATCCGGCCGATCCCGGTCAATGCCCCGGGTCGATGCGGGCGAAGGCGGCCTTCTGTTCGGCGCTCGCCTCCTTCTGGTAGCGCGCCTGCCATTCCTTGTAGGGCATGCCATAGACGATCTCCCGCGCGTCGGGATCGGGCAGCGCCAGCCCGCGCTCCGCGGCGGCCTCGCGGTACCACCGGCTGAGGCAATTGCGGCAGAAACCGGCCAGGTTCATCATGTCGATGTTCTGCACGTCGGTGCGCTCACGCAGGTGCTGCACGAGCCGGCGGAAGGTGGCCGCCTCCAGTTCGGTGCGGGTCTGCGGGTCGAATTCGGGTGTCGGCATGTCCGATCCTCCGTTATGCACAGGCCCCACATGGCGTCGGCGGCGCAGGTTCGCCATACTCCGCCGCAACGCCGTAGCCGAAGGAAACAGCACATGGCATGGAATGATGGGCAGGCCCGGGCAGCCCTGAGACAGGTGTTCGAGGCATCGATCGCCGCGGCCGATCCGCGCCGCGTGCTCGCTCCCTATCTGCCGGCGCGCCCGCGCGGGCGCATCGTCGTGGTGGGCGGCGGCAAGTCCGCCGCCGTCATGGCCGCCGCGGTGGAAGACGCCTGGCCCGACGCCGAGCTGAGCGGGGTGGTGGTCACCCGCTACGGCCACGCCGTGCCGACCCGCCATATCGCGGTGGTCGAGTCGTCCCATCCGGTGCCCGACGCCAACGGCGAGGCCGGGGCGCGGCGCGTGCTGGAAGCCGTGCGCGGGCTCGGCCCCGACGACCTGGTGCTGGCGCTGATGTCGGGCGGCGCGTCCGCCCTGATGGCGCTGCCGGCGCCGGGCCTGACGCTGGCCGACAAGCAGGCGGTGAACCGCGCCCTGCTCGCCAGCGGGGCGACGATTTCCGAAATGAACTGCGTGCGCAAGCACCTGTCCGCCATCAAGGGCGGGCGGCTGGCCGCGGCGGCGGCGCCGGCGCGGGTGGTCACGCTGGCCATCAGCGACGTGCCGGGCGACGACCCGGCCGTGATCGGCAGCGGCCCCACCGTGCCTGACCCGACCACCTTCGCCATGGCGCGGGCGCTGTTGGCCCGCTACCGCATCACGCCCTCGCCGGCGGTCGCCGCGCGGCTGGCGCAGGACGCCGACGAGACGCCCAAGCCGGGCAGCCTGCCGAACACCGAACTGCACCTGATCGCCACCCCGGCGATGGCGCTCGCGGCGGCGGCCAAGACGGCGCGGGACCTCGGCCTGGCGCCGCTCATCCTGGGCGACGCGCTGGAGGGCGAGAGCCGCGAGATGGGCACCGTGATGGCCGGCATCGCCCGCTCGATCGCCACCCACGGGCTGCCGCTGGCCGCCCCGGCCATACTGCTGTCGGGCGGCGAGACCACGGTGACGATCGGCCAGGGTCCGGCCGGGCGCGGCGGGCGCAACACCGAGTTCCTGCTCGCCCTGGCGGTTGCCCTGGCCGGCACCCCCGGCGTCTGGGCGGCGGCCGGCGACACCGACGGCATCGACGGCACCGATGACGCCGCCGGCGCCATTGTCACGCCGGATACACTGGCGCGTGCCCGTGCCGCCGGGCTGGACCCGCGCGCCGTGCTCGACGGTCACGACAGCTACAGCCTGTTCGACGCCATCGGCGACCTCATCCGCACCGGCCCGACGCTGACCAACGTGAACGACGTCCGCGCCGTGCTGGTCGCCTGATCCCCACCCGCCAAGGAAATCCGATGCCTCCTCGCACCAAGGTCCGCCGGCGCCGCCGCACCAAGATCATCGCGACGCTTGGCCCGGCCACGTCGTCGGCCGACGTGCTGGCACGCCTGTTCCTGACCGGGGCGGACGTGTTCCGGCTGAACTTCTCGCATGGCACCCACGAGGACCACGCCGCCCGCATCGCCATGATCCGCGCCCTCGAGCACCGCTTCGACCGGCCGATCGGCATCCTGGCGGACGTCCAGGGGCCGAAGCTGCGGGTGGGCCGGTTCAGCGCCGGCCGGGTGGTGTTGCAGACCGGTCAGCCCTTCCAGCTCGACCTCAACGCCACCCCCGGCGATACGACACGCGTCAACCTGCCGCACCCCGAAATCATCGAGGCCGCGGCGGTCGGCGCCACGCTGCTGCTGGACGACGGCAAGCTGCGCCTGCGCGTGCTGCGCAAGCGCGGCGACGCGCTGGAAACCCAGATCATGGTGGGCGGCCCGCTATCCGACCACAAGGGCGTCAACGTGCCCGACGTGGTGCTGCCGATTCCGGCGCTGACCGACAAGGACCGCCTGGACCTTGCCTTCGCGCTCGAGCACGGGGTCGATTTCATCGGCCTGTCCTTCGTGCAGCGGCCGGAGGACGTGGCCGAGGCCAAGGCGATCGTCGACGGCCGGGCCTGGGTCATGGTCAAAATGGAGAAGCCGCAGGCGCTCGATAACCTCGACGAGATCATCGGGCTGGCGGACGCGGTGATGGTGGCGCGCGGCGACCTCGGCGTGGAACTGCCGCCCGAGGAGGTGCCGCTGGCGCAGAAGCGCATCGTGCGGGCGGCGCGCCAGGCCGGCAAGCCGGTGGTGGTGGCCACCCAGATGCTGGAAAGCATGATCTCCGCACCCGCGCCGACCCGTGCCGAGGCGTCGGACGTGGCCACCGCGGTATTCGACGGGGCGGACGCGGTGATGCTGTCCGGCGAGACCGCGGTCGGGCAGTTCCCCTACGAGGCGGTGAACATGATGGACCGCATCGTGGCGCGGGTGGAGCAGGACTCGGGCTGGCGGGAAATGATCGACGCATCGCGGCCGGATCCGGAGCACTCGGTCGCGGATGCCATCGCCGCGGCGGCGCAGCAGGTGGCGCACACGATCGGCGCGGCGACCATCTGCGCCTTCACAGCCTCCGGCAGCACGGCGCTGCGGGCGGCGCGCGAACGCCCGGAGGCGCCGGTGCTGTGCCTGACGCCGACCGCCACCACGGCCCGCCGCCTCGCGGTGGTGTGGGGCGTGCACGCGGTGGTTTCGCCGGACACCCATTCGATGGGCGAGACGATCGTGCGGGCGACCAGGCTGGCGCAGCACGAAGGCTTCGCGCCGAGCGGCAGCGACGTGGTGGTGATCGCCGGCATCCCGTTCGGCGAGCCCGGCACCACCAACGCCCTGCAGGTGGCCCGCGTGAAGTAGCTAGCCTTCCGGAGGCGCCTGCTCGCCGGTGGGGGCGGCGGCCTCGGAGGGCTCGGGCTCGCCGGCGTCCTGCGCCGTCTTGCGGCGGGCGAGCGCCTCCTCCTTCTCGCGCCGCTTGGCGTCCTGCTTGGCCTGCTTGGCCCGGGTGCGTTCGGCACGCTGCTGATTGTAGTTCGGCTTGAATGCCATGGAATCCTTCCCGCCGGGCAGGCGCTATCTGTCCCGGTTGCAATGCGATATCCGGCGCCGCGATGCGAGACACGGCCGGAACAGGGTGTTCCCACGCCTGCGCCCCGCTGTCCACCGGCACGATACAGGAATTCGTCGCCCGGGTGCGCCGACTTATTGCGCCTCGGCCGCCGCGCGCTCGCGCGCGAGCAGCGCCTGCTTGCGCGGAATGCCCCAGCGATAGCCGGTAAGCTGGCCGTCCGCCGCCACCGCGCGGTGGCAGGGTACGGCCAGCGACACGGGGTTGACCGCGCAGCACCGCGCCACCGCCCGCACCGCCGCCGGCGCCCCGGCCATGGCGGCGAGTTCGGAATAGCTGCGCGTCTCGCCCGGCGGAATGCGGCGCAGCGCCGCCCACACCCGAAGCTGGAAGGCGGTACCGCGCAGGTCGAGCGGCAGCGCCAGCGCCACCTTCGGTTCCTCGAGGAAATCCAGCACCGTCCGCAGCGTGCCGGCCAGCCCGACATCGTCGGCGACCACGCGGGCCCGCGGGAAGCGGCGGCGCAGGTCGCCCATCAGCGCGTCGTCGGGTTCGGCGAAGCCGAGGAAGCACACGCCGCTGGCGGTGGCGCCGACCAGCAGGCGGCCGAACGGGCAATCGGCGAAGGCGGCGCGGATGGTCTCCCCAGCCCCGCCGCGGCGCAGCGCCCCCGGGGTCATGCCGAGCAGCCGCCCGGTATCCTCATAGACCCGCGACTCGGAGCCGAATCCGGCCCCCGCCACCGCGTCGGCGACCCGGGCGCCGCCTTGCAGCGCCGCCTGCAACCGCCGGGCGCGCACGCCCTCGGCGTAGCTGCGCGGGGTCAGGCCGGTATGCTCCTTGAACATGCGCAGGAAATGGAAGCGCGAATAGCCGGAGCGCACGGCCAGGCGGTCGAGCGAGGGGATGGTTTCTGCCGCCTCGATGAAGGCGGTGGCGTCGCGCACCACCTCGCGGGCCAGGGCGGCGCGCTCGCCGCGCGGGTCGCAGCGGCGGCAGGCGCGAAAGCCGGCCGCCTCGGCGGCGGGGACATCGGCGAAGAACCGCACATTGCTGCGATTGGGCCGCGGACTCGGGCACCCCGGGCGGCAGTAGATGCCCATGGTGGTGACGGCATAGAAAAAATCCGTGGCCGGCTGGCGGCGGCGGACCAGGTCCCAGCGGGTGTCGTCGATGGTGCTCATGCCGACAAGATGGGACAAACCGCCCGCCCCCGCCATCCGCGGATTGCGCCGACTACAGGACCAGGGGTCGTGCGCCATCAGCGCGAAGATAGCGGCGATCGGGGCGTTGCCCCGAACCCCACCCGGGCTCCGCCCGGGACCCCACTACTTTTTTCTTGGCTGCGTAGCAGCCCATAATTGGACTTCGGCATCATTTGATGGCTGCTGCCGCAGCCCAAAAGGAATGGATTATCAAGGCTCTGCCTTGATTGGGGTCCAGGGGCAAAGCCCCTGGCCTTTGCTTATCTTCGCGCCTACGGAGCCTCGAGGCCCATCGCCGTCGCCAGGCCGCCCCAGGCCGGCGCGAAGATGCCCGCGGGCATGGTCTTCAGGTCCGGCGCGATCCTCGGGCGGAAGCCCATCAGGCCCAGAACATCCTTCTCGAGATCGATGCCGGGCGCGATCTCGATCAGCGTCATCTCGCCGTCCTTCAGCGTGAAGACGGCGCGCTCGGTGACGTAGACGACGGGCTGGCCGACCGAGGCCGCGTATTTGCCCGAGAAGGTGATCTGTTCGACGTGCTTGAGGAACTTGCGGTTCCGGCCCTCCCTGACGATCGCCAGCTTGCCGCCCTCGACGGCGACCTTCAGTCCGCCGGCGGTGAAGGTGCCGGTATAGACGACCTTCTTGGCGTTCTGGGTGATGTTGATGAAGCCGCCGCAGCCGTTTGGCCGGCCGAACTTCGAGACGTTGACGTTGCCGTCCCGGTCGGCCTGGGCGAGGCCGAGATAGGCCACGTCGATGCCGCCGCCGTCATAGAAGTCGAACATCTCGTGGTGATAGACGAGCGCCTCGGCATTGTAGGAAACGCCGAAGTTCGGCGGGCTCGCCGGAACGCCGCCGAAACCGCCGGCCTCGGTGGTCAGCGTCATGCGGTGGCTGACGCCCTCCTCCGCCGCGACCGCCGCGACATCGGCCGGCATGCCGTAGCCCAGGTTGATCACCGTGTCGGCCTTCAGTTCCATGGCGGCGCGCCGCGAGATGATCTTGCGCTCGTCGAGCGGCAGCGCCGGAACCGAGGCGGTCGGGATCTTGACGTCGCCGGAGAAGGCCGGGTCGAAGTAGAGACCCTCGGTCTGCCAGCACGCCTCCTTCTTGGTCGCCACCACCACGTAATCGACGAGCACGCCGGGCACGGCGACGCGCTTGGGATGCAGGCTGCCCGCGCGGGCAAGGTATTCGACCTGGACGATGACGATGCCGCCGGTGTTCCTGGTGGCCTGGGCGATCGGCAGCAATTCGCCGAGGAACCCCTCGTTGTCGAGCGTGATGTTGCCGTTCTCGTCGGCGGTGGTGCCGCGCAGGATCGCGACATCGATCGGGAAGGACTTGTAGTAGAGCCATTCCTCGCCGTCGAACTCGACGAGGCGGACGATATCCTCGGTGGTCGCGCTGTTCATGCGGCCGCCCTCGACGCGCGGGTCGACGAAGGTGCCGAGCCCGACCTTGGTGATCAGGCCGGGGCGATGGGCGGCGATCTCGCGCCACAGATGCAGGATCACGCCCTGCGGCAGGCAGTGCGCCTGGATCTTGTTCTCGGCACAGAGTTTCGCCATGCCGGCCGACGAGCCGATATGGGCGCCGCTCCAGCGGGTGACCAGGCCCTCGATGCCGAGCCTGGTGGTGCCGCGTTCCTTCCAGTCGCCGGTCGCCGCGCCCTGCCGCAGATAGAGGTCGCGCGGGTGGCCGGTGGCGGTGAAGCGCGCGGCGATCGCCTCGGCGATTTCGTCCGGCCAGCACGACAGGCCCATGGAGCCGCAGGCAACCGTGGCGCCGTCCCTGACCAGTTCGGCGGCGCGTTCGAATGTGATGATCTTTGACAATGCAATTTCCTCTGTCTTCGCTCTGGGCGGGCCGCTCAGCGCGGGTTCTCGAGCAGCAGGGCGATGCCCTGGCCGCCGCCGATGCAGGCCGACGCGATGCCCCAGCGCGCGTCCTTGCGGTGCCTGAACTCGGTGGCGATGGTGCCGACCAGGCGGGCGCCGGACATGCCGAGCGGATGGCCCAGCGCGACCGCGCCGCCGTTCACGTTGAGCCGCGCGTAGAGTTCGGTGCCGATGTAGTTGCCGAGTTGCTTCAGGCAGCCCAGCGTCTGGCCGGCGAAGGCCTCGTTGATCTCGAGCAGGTCGATGTCGCCGAGGGTGAGGCCGGTCCTGGCGAGCAGCTTACGGATGGCGCCGACCGGACCGAGACCCATGACCGTCGGATCGACGCCATGGAAGGCATAGTCGCCGATGATGGCCATCGGTTCGAGGCCCAGCGCGTTCGCCCTTTCCTCCGTCATGATCACCATCGCCGCGGCGGCGTCGTTCATGCCGGACGCGTTGCCGGCGGTGATGGTGCCATCCTTCCTGAACACGGGCTTCAGCCTGGCGAGCGACTCAAGCGTCGTGTCGGGACGCGGATGGCCATCCCGGGCGACGATCTCGACGGACTTGCGGGTCTTGACCTCGACGGGGACGATCTCCTCGGCGAAGCGGCCGCTCGCGATCGCCTGTTTCGCCTTCATCTGGCTCTGGTAGGCGAAGAGATCCTGATCCTCGCGCGAGATTCCCATCAGCGCGATGACATTCTCGCCGGTCTCGCCCATGCTGTGGATCTCCGCATAGCGGCCGACCGGCGCGGTCTTGCGGGCCATTTCCTCGTTCGAGCAGATCAGGCTGGCATTGCCGTTGCGCAAGGGCTGGTAGCGCACCGACAGCGGCAGGTAATAGGGCACGCGCGACAGCGCCTCGGCGCCGCCGGCGATCGCCACTTCATAGCCGCAGCCCGCCATCTCCTGGACCATCGAGATGACGGCCTGGATGCCGGAGCCGCAGATGCGGTTGACCGTGAAGGCGGTGCATTCCTCACGAAGATCGGCGGCGAGCGCGACGTAGCGGGCAAGGTTGGCGGCGTCGGCGGTGGAGATGACGTGACCCAGCACGACTCCCTCCACCAGATCCGGGGCGATGCTGGATCGCTTCACCGCCTCCTTCATGGCGATGGTCGCCAGGTCCTGGACGGGGATGTCCTTGAGCTCGCCGAGGAAGGCGCCGACCGGGGTGCGGGCGAAACTGGTGATGACGTATCTGCTCATTTCCGTATTCCTGACAAAAGCTCAGAGCCCGCCTGGGAACATCAGCAACGTGAAGGTGTAGACGATGAAGGTCAGGACCCAGACGACGAAGGTGTAGGGCAGGATGTCCTGGAACCGCATCTTGAAGGCGGCGAGCGTCGGCAGCGCCCAGAACGGCTGGATCAGGTTCACCCACAGGCTGCCGGCGGTATAGGAGTTGACGACCTGGGCCGGCGAGATGCCGAGCTGCTGCGCGGCCGGGATGATGTAGGGGGCCTCGATGACGAACTTCGAACCGCCGGACGGCACGAAGAAATCGACGAAGCCGGTGTAGAGAAAAATGATCCAGCTATAGGTCGCGTGAGTCGAGAACGACACGAACCAGTGCGCCATCACGCCGGCCATGCCCGAGAAGCTGATCATGCCGAAAATGCCGGCGTACATCGGGAACTGGATGATGATGCCGTAGGTCGACGGGACGGCCCGCTTCACCGATCCGATGAAGCTGTGCGGCGAACCGTGCAGCAGCAGGCCGATGAAGAGGAAAATGAAGTTCAGCGTATCGAGATTGAGCTGCCCGATGCCATGGGCATAGACATAGCGCGCCACCCAGATGAGACCGCCGATGGCGACGATCGTTTGCAGGATGCGCGAACGGTCCCACCGTTCGGCGGGACGCAGCTTGGAAATGTCCTCGCTCTCCACCTCGATCGCGGCGAATTCCTGCAGCAGGCCGTCAGGCGCCGGCTTGCTGTGTTCCCGGTTCGGCATGATCCACAGCAGCACGATCGGGATGGTCACGAACAGCGTGCCGACCGCGATCAGGAGCGCCGGATTGAACGTCGTCAGCGTCAGGGGAATGACGCCGGTGACCTTCTCCATGAAGTGGCCGGGGGTGGCGACCAGCAACTGCGCGGCCTGGGACGGCCCGTTGGCGCAGACCACCACGGCATAGGCGATCGCCGTGATGTAGGCATAGTCGAGGCCGAGGTCCTTGCGGCGCAGCGCGATCTGCCGGCCCATGATGATCGACGCCATGGTGCCGATGCCCCAGTGGCACCACCACAGCGCGGCGGACAGGACGATGTAGAGCAGGATCATCCCGGTGCGGGTCTTCGGCCAGTCGACGAGAGCGACAATGCCGCGCTTGACGTATTTCGAATCGGCGACGGCGAACCCGGTGACCAGGAGCAACGCCATTTCCATCGAGAACGTCAGCAGAATCCAGAACCCCTTGGCGTAGTCGTCGATCAGCTCCATCGGTCCGTGGTTGGAGAAGATCAGCGAGAGGGCATAGACGCCAATGGTGAGCACGAGCACGAACACCATCGAGTCCGGCACCCAACGGAGGCTGAACTCGGTGAAATTGTCGATCAGTGTCGCAGCGGCCGTGCCGCCGGAATTTCCCGGCACGGTCGGGTGGTGATCGCTCGGGGCCATGGACATTTTTCTCTCCCGCAACCTGTTTCCCGGCAGCAGGCGAAACCGCCGTCCGCGCGCCGCACCGCGCGCGACCGGCATTCGCCGCCACCTTCGATCGTCACGGGTATTTGCACAAGCCATGCCAGTTGGCCGGCGGCACCACTCGGCGGCGGTTCGCCGCGATCGGCGGGGCAAACTGTCTCTCCGGTTGGACACGCGCGCGCGTTTGCCGCCGGAGATGTGCACTCAGGTGTTCATCGCCGGCGCACCGCACGATCCGCGGCGGGGATTCCGTCGCTAACCCGGCAGCTCGTCTTCCCCGGCCGCGGATTCGGCCTGCCCGCCGGGATCCTTCATCGACTTCAGGCGGCGATAGAGCGCGGTGCGATAGATTTCCAGGCGGTCGGCGGTTTCTCCCACCCGCCCACCGCAGGCCTCCAGCACGTGGCGGATGTAACGATCCTCCACTTCGCGGCGCACGTCGCGCAGGCTGCCGCCGAGACCGCCGACCCAGAAGCCGCCG
>Ga0181535_10006832_pt1 | contig 11639 bp, 6 predicted proteins | sample PEATcosm2014_Bin_44_FD_119774 | JGI IMG/M metagenome (GOLD analysis project Ga0181535, IMG submission 119774) | Peatland microbial communities from MTU Mesocosm Facility, Houghton, MI, USA - PEATcosm2014_Bin17_30_metaG | ecosystem: Environmental > Terrestrial > Soil > Wetlands > Peat | place...
CCCCAACCCTATCCGCGCCCGCGCCTTTGCCGGCGCTGCCGGTGATTGAGGAATCGTCGGCGGGTTAGCCAACTAGGGAATCAAGGCCTTCCGGATAGGCTCGAACCATGCGTCTTTGGCCATGTCCCAGACGATGAAGTCGGAGTCGAACTGCCAGTAGGTCCAGGCCCATCCCAGAGACTCCGCCGTTCGCGCCACCCACGAAGTGTAAAGGACACGCGATTCCAGCGGGCCTTTATCATATGCGCCAAACTCGCCCAGCAGGATCGGCCTGTTATGCGCCCTCGACCACTGCTGAACTCCGGCGAAATCGTCCACCACCCTTTGCTTTTCGGCGTCGCTCCCCCACGTCACGCCCGAGAGATGAGCCGTCTCCTTGCTCCAGCTGGCCCCCTGGTGCGTGAACGACATGGGCAGATAGTAGTGCACGGTGACGATCAAGTGGCGATCCTCCTCGGGCAATTCAAGCTTGTCTAGAGCGTGAATGCCGTTCCACATCGCGGGTCCAACGATCACATTACGCACAGGATTGGTCTTGCGGATGACCGCCAGCGCGTCCTTGAGAAGGGCGTTCCATCGCTCGAACGTCAGTGCGCCGTTCGGCTCGTTCAGAATTTCGAAAACCACGCTGGGCGGCGCCAGTTGGTAGGCCTCCGCGACCTGCTGCCAGAAGGCCAGCAGCCTCGTCCGGCACGCGTCGGCGCTCTGCGCGCATCGTTCATAATCGTGCTCATCGAGAATCACGGTGAGATCGTTCGCCACTGCGTTCTTCACCACCCAATCCAGCGTCTTGAGCCAGCCCGTGTCCAGCCGGTTGGCCGCGTCCATATGATCGAAGGCCTGCAGGTTCACGCGCACGGTCTGAAATCCGGCCTGCTGAATCAGCGGAAAATGGCGCTCATGGAAGCGCGCCTTTGTGGCGTCCTTCCATAACGGGTCATAGCCGACGATATTCACGCCGCGCCGCATGGCTGCGACCTGCTCGAAGGGATCGGGCTGTGCAGCCAGGCTGCCCACAACGGGGCCATACGCAACCAGGGCGGCAAGCGCCAGGAATCGCGTTGATGAGGTCATGCCTCCATTAGAACTGAAAGCAGCGGCGAGTGCCGGAGAAAAAGGCCGGGAGGATCTATCCCGCCGGTTTGCGGGACGAGCCTCCCGGCCTGTCGGAGCGGCGGCTGCCGAGTAGCACGACGATGACTGTCCTCTAGCGTGCTTAACGGCTAGTGAGATACCGCCTCGGAACAGGCTGCCTCGATGGCGGCGAACAACGCCGAAGGCTTGATCGGCTTGGTGACGTAGGCGTCCATTCCGGCGTCCATGCACCGTTGCTGGTCGCCCTTCATGGCGTGCGCCGTCATCGCGATAATCGGCAGGTGCCCGCTCGTGCGGGCCTCGCGGGTGCGCAGAGTCCTGGCGGCCTCGAAGCCATCGATCTCCGGCATTTGAACATCCATCAGGACCAAATCGTAGTGGCCGGCTTCCACCAGGTCGAGCGCCTCACGGCCATTTCCGGCCACCGTTACCGTGTGCCCGCGGCGTTCCAGCAGCTTTCGCGCGACGAGTTGATTGACCGTGTTGTCTTCAGCCAGCAGGATCTGCAGTTTTCGAGATGGCGGCCCTTCCTCATCCGGCGGGCCGTCGGCCGCGGGCGCCCCGGCGAGGGTCATGGCCGCCAGCGCCGGCTGCAAGGCGGTCTGCAGTGCGCTTCGCAGTTCGGCGCGGCGCACCGGCTTGGTCAAGCAGGCCGCGATTTTCTCCTGCCGGCATCGGGCCACCTGGCCCTTCTGGCCGGAGGAGGTCAGCATCATGACCACCGGCCGCGCCGGCCCGGGCGCCTCACGCATCCGGCGGGCAAGGTCGAAACCATCCATCTCCGGCATGTGTACATCGGTCAGCACAATGCGAAAGGGCTCGCCTGCAGCCGCGGCTTGCTCGAGTTGCCAGAGCGCCGCGGGTCCATCGGCTGCCAACGTGACCCGCATACCCCATCGCGCCAGGGTTTCCTCCAGAATCCGCCGGTTCGTGGCGTTGTCATCTACCACCAGCACTGGAACGCCGCGCAACGAATCGGCTTCATCCGCTGTCACGAGCTCCCCTGCGGTCGCGGCCTTGACCTGGCTGGTGAAATGGAATGCGCTGCCCCGGCCCGGCTCGCTCTCCACCCAAATACGGCCGCCCATGATGGCCACCAACCGGGAGGATATGGTGAGGCCCAAACCTGTTCCCCCATATTTGCGTGCCATCGAAATGTCTGCCTGGGAGAATGCTTCGAAGATCTGTCGATGTTTGTCCGCCGGAATGCCGATGCCCGTATCGGTGACTACAAAGTGCAGCGTGCAGCCGCCGGGTGCTCCGCTGTCGTTCATGATTTGCAGACACACCTCTCCTCGTTCGGTAAACTTCAGAGCGTTGCCGAGGAGATTCGTCACCACCTGGCGCAGGCGAGTGGCATCGCCGTGGATGAATTCGGGCACGTCCGGTCGTACTTCACAGGTGAGTTCGACGCCTTTTTCCGACGCCCGCAGCCCGAACGCTTTCACCGTCTCCTCCGCCCAGCCCTGCACCGGGAAATCCGTCGCGTCCAACTCCAGCCGTCCGGCTTCGATTTTAGAGAAGTCGAGAATATCGTTGATGATGGTCAGCAGCGCATCAGCCGAACCCCGGGCGATTTGCAGGCATTCGGTCTGTTCCGGGGGAAGCTCTGCTTCCAGCGCCAAGTCGATCATACCCATGACGCCATTCATAGGAGTGCGGATCTCGTGGCTCATGTTAGCCAGAAACTCACTCTTGGCGCGGCTGGCCGCTTCGGCCTTCTCCTTGAGCGCAGCCGTCTCCCGGAGCTGGCCGCGGATGACCCCGGTCTGGCGTTTCACCCGATTCCGCAGCACGGCGACCCACCCCAACACGGCCAAGGTGATCGCCAGTACGAGAGCTAGCACCAGCAGGGCGTGAGTCGCGGTCCACCAGGACGGCCACTGCAGCACCTCTACGTCGCGAGGCGACCGCAGCAGAATGCGGAACGATGCGGGCCGCAGGACGCCTTCCCCCATCGCCATCTGCTGCGCATCAACCTGCACCGAACAAATCCCGGTAATGCGGACCTTGCTTCCTTCGCGCCAGTCGGCCGCCTCATTGCCGGTCAGAGTCTTTGCCAGAATCGCGGCGAACAATGTGTTACCCGACAGGATGGCCAGGGTTGGCTGTGCCGCCGCGCGGTCCTGGCCAATCAGTTGGCCCTCCATCCGGACCAGCGAGGAGTCGTGATCGCCGCGCAGCGCTTCTGCGGAAGTGACGGGTGTGGGAGGAATGGGCTGGCCGGCACTCACTCGCCGAAAAACGGCGTCCGTGACCGTGGGCGTAAATCCGCCGCCAGCCGGAAAGCCCGCCACATCGACAACGTCTCCAACGCTCAGCGGCGAAGCTTGCGCCGTCTGGGCGCACAGCCCCTGCGTTGAGTCCTGGATGCACACAGAGCGGCCCGGCCATTGCAATGTCACCTGCCCGCGGACATGAACCCGGTGGCGAAACGCGATGTCCGGATCAAAGCGCAGCAGGCTGTTGATGGCACGGACCGGCGCGGCGAAAGGATCGCGCGGCGCGGGGTCCTCGATCTGTACCTGCGCCATAGATGGGAAGAAAAGGTGTGCCCCGGCCAACTGGCGGTAGGCGTTGAAGAAAGGTGCAACGGCGGCACGGATCTTCACCTTGGCGTCAATCAGCCGGCTGTAATCCACCCCCGGTTCCCTCGGTGTGGTGGCACTCACCCTGCCGTCGCTCAGGGCCAGGTCCAAGGTGATGTCGTGCGTCGCTTCTTGAACGGAATGCCCGACACCTTCCACCTCTACCCATTGCCCATCCTCCTCGCCCATCAACATTTGCCCGAGGCTCGCAGTAGGGACGTTGGTGGGAAGTTGGCCTTCTCCGATCACGCGGATGTGGGGATGGTCGACAATCGGGGCGAAGTCTCCGGCTCCTGTCACGCCGCTGATCTCGATCAGTGTGCCGGCGTGAATCGGCAGTATGGGTCGCGCGGGCACCGCAACAAAGATGCCGCCGCTCGGATCGAGAACAAACAGCGCCCCGTGCCGCGGATCAATGTTCGGATCGTAATAGCTCACCACCGCATGCAGGAGTACAGGATAGCCGCGCGCTCCCTCCTCTGCGGTCATGTTGTGAGCCACCCGCGCGGAGGTCAACAGTGGACGCCCGGATGGATTGGTCGGGCCTGGCTGGGCGCGGGCCATCGCCAGCACCAGCATGGCGGCTCCGAGAAGCCGTCTTCCGGAGGCCGGTTGCCATCGTGATGCCGCGATCCGAGGGTCGCTGCCTCGGCGGGTCGTCAGTCGATGCACCTCGGAATTCCTATCGGCGGATCTCCGGCATTTCTCCACACTCATACGATCCCTGCTCGCAGGGTATTTCTATTCATTGCAGACCGCTCTAAAGACACGGCGCAAGACTACGCTAGATAGGATCCTATGGGTTGACTAAAGTGTTATCGCGCTTCCCGGGATTAGAAAAGGTGGACGCAACCTGGGCGCGGGTCGCCGCGCGGCTGTCTGATTAGGGCGTTACGAGCGGCTCCCCGTTGCCGCCGCCGGCGTAGACGGACATCGCGCCTCTCATGTCGTCAAAAAGTCCTTGGATTCGGGTCAGCCAGGGGGAAATCAGCCGTGCATCATGAAGATTCGCGGCCATCTCGAGTTCCCGGCAGGCCTCAGCTAACGCATCGGCGCCCATCTGGCTCGCGCTGCCTTTGATCGTGTGAGCTTCGGCGCGGATGCGGGTAAAGTCGGAACCGGCGAGGGCTTGCCGCATGGTGTCGATGCGGGCGCCCGTATCGGTGCTGAAAGCATCGATCAGCTTGATGATCAAGGTGTCATCGTCGGCTGCAGCTTCGAGAAGCAGTTCCGGTGGCGACCAGTCTTGCCGCTGCGACAGTGGCGAAGGAATCATCCGCTAGTCTCCTCGTCTAAGAGTTGCAGGTATGGAACTCTCTCTATCCAGTGTCGGTCCCTCGGACAGTGCTGACAATATTGACCTTAGTAGACTGAATCCCCGCAATCGCGGTGGCGCAGGCGGCCCCAAGGCGGTCGCCGCACGCCTCCGACTACCGAACGTTAATGGTGTTCCCTGCCCGTTGTCAGCATTGACTTGCATCTCTGTGGCGGGCGTAGGCTGAAGAGGAGTTGTGCTGCGCCCCTCTGCCTTGTCAGAATCGGCGCTTCCAGCGCGCATACTGCTACGCCGCGAATGATCATGAACGTGACTGCGTTGGTGTTGAAGACGACGCCTTCCGCTCTGCTGTGCTCTATGATGCGCATGGCGTCGAAACCGGTAAAGGTTCTGCGGGCGGGCTTGACCCTCGCAGCCGCTCTGGCTCTTACGTCCTGCATTGGCCACCGCACCGATGTGCCGTTGGAGCGGATCGGGCAAGTTGCCGCCTTGCCATTTCAGGTCGGGGATCACCGGGTGCCCGTCCACCTGAAGGGCTGGGTCACGCTTTCGGACCCAACCACCAACCTGATGTTCATGGAAGACGGCACCGGCGCTGCCCGCGTAAGTCTCCCCTTTTTGAATATTGACCTGCGCACACGCAACCTGGTGGAAGTCATCGGCGAAGTGAACGAAGGAGGTTCAGCGCCGACGATTGTCGCCAGCGAAGCAGCGCTTCTGCAAGGTGCCCACGAGCCGCAGGCACTCCCCGTCCCGGTTGCGGATCTCACCTCCGGCCGGACCGGCTTTCGGTACATCGCGGTGGATGGCGTTTTCCGGTCCCGGCATCAGGACCGCTCGGGAGGAGCCGTCATCAGAGTGGGCTCGGGCGCAACCGTCTTCGAGGCGTACATCGCGGCCATTGATATGCCCAATCTCGCCGGTAGGGTGGGCGCCCGCATCCGGATCCGCGCCGTAGCCAACCTGAGCCGCGACATCTACGGCCGCACAGCCCGGGTACAAGTGTGGATCCCCCGCAGCACAGACCTCGAGGTCCTCGTGCCGGCTCCTGAAGGCACTCCGCTCCAGACGATTCGCGAGGTGGCCTCCATCCCCACCAATTCGCTGGCGGAGCGCATGCTGCACCTTCATGGCAAGATCCAATCCGACGGCGTGCGGGAAGAATTGCGAATTGAGGATGCCACTGGTTCCATCCGGATCCGCCAGGCTCCCACCGCTGCATTGCCGATCGGCGGTGTGGTCGACGTGAACGGTTTTGCCGAGCTCGAAGGCGGCGAACGCAAGATCACCGACGCCAGGCTGACACAGTCGTCCCACCCGGCCGAGAGCGACAGAACCATCACCTCGGTGGCGCAAGTGCACGCCCTTAGCCCTGAGGAGGCAGCCACGGCGATTCCCGTTCACGTACAGGCCACGGTCACCTACATCAATCCCACCTCCAACACGCTTTTTGTGCAGGACCAGACCGGTCCTACCTATGTGAACGCTCCACGCATCCGCGAGATCGAGGCGCAAGCGGGCGATCTGGTCGATCTCACCGGCGTCTCCGCGCCCGGTCAGTTTGCACCGATTATCTCCAGCGGTTGGGCGCAACGGATCTCCCCGTCTACCATGCCGGCGCCGGCGCCGGTCGCTTTCGATGATCTGTTCTCCGGTCGAATGGACAGCGCCTGGGTGCAGGGTGAAGGCGTCATTCAACGCGTTGAATCCCGGCGCCCCGATTTGGAAGACACCGTGTCGCTGCAGTGGGGCGACCACCAGTACCGGCTGCTCGTCCACAATCCAGAGGCGCGCCCTCTTCCCCCCCCGGATAGCCGCGTTCGGGTGTCGGGCGTTTGCGGATCTGTGTTTAACGCCCGGAGACAGATTGTCGGCATTCAGATCTACGTCCCGTCGCCCGAGTTTGTGCGAATGATCGAGCGCGGCCCGGATCCCGCCACGCTCCGCCCGCACCCGATTGACGAACTCCTGCGCTTTTCGTTTTCCGATCCGCCGGGACATCGAACGCGAATCCGGGGCGTCGTCACCCTGTCGAGCCCCTCCGGCCCGTCGTACGTCGAGGATGCCGGCGCCGGCGTCAAGATCGTCAATCACGCGCGCCTGGATCTCCGGCCCGGTGATATCGTCGACGTCCTCGGTTTCGGGCATTCCGGCTCTTTCAGCCCGGAAATGCAGGACCCGCAGATCTCGCTTGTGCAACGGGGACCCGACCCAACGCCGGCGTCTATCACGGTAGACGAGGCGTTGGAAGGCGGCTACGATTCCAAGCTGGTTGCCATCGATGCCGCCGTCGTAGACCAGCTGAGCGGCTCCGGCCAGAATTCTCTGATGTTGCAGGCAGGCGGCAAACTGTTCAACGCCACCCTGGCGCACGGTAGGACCCCAACCCTGGAGCGGGGCAGCATCGTCCAGGTAACCGGTGTCTGTTCGATCACAGCCGAGGGCAATCTCTCCTATCGAATTCCAAAAGCGTTCAGCCTCGTCCTGCGGAGCGCCAGCGACATCCGCGTGGTCCGGTCCGCCTCCTGGTGGACCCCCGGACACTTGCTGGCGGTGCTCGGCTCCATGGCGGCTCTGTTGTTCGCCGTCCTCTCGTGGGTGGCCGTGCTGCGGCACAGGGTCGTGATGCAGACGGCGGTGATCCGCAAGAAGCTGGAACAGGAGAAACTGCTCAAACGCGCCGCGGAACAGGCCAGCCAGGCCAAAAGCGAGTTTCTCGCCAACATGAGTCATGAGATCCGTACACCGCTGAATGGCATTCTGGGATTCACGGGGCTGATGGCAGAGGGCGGGCTTACCGGCCGCCAGCGCGAGCAGAACGAAGCCGTGCGCGCCTCCGCGGAGAACCTGCTGGTGGTCATCAACGATATTCTGGATTTCTCGCGGGTGGAAGCAGACCGGCTCGAGCTGGAATCGGCCGATTTCTCGCTGCGCAAATCCGTCGAGGACGCGTTGGATTCCGTCCGGTCGCTCGCCGCCGAGAAGGGTCTCGCGACCTCGGTTCATTTCGCGAGCGACGTTCCTGACTGGGTCCGCGGAGACCCGCACCGGCTGCGCCAGGTGCTCCTCAACCTGTTGGGCAACGCCCTGAAATTCACAGCCTCCGGCAACATCGCGGTGCGTGTGTCTCTGGCCCCGCAACAGCAAGCGGCCGCAGGCGGCTCCAATGGCGTTCCGGCGCCGCCGCAGATTCAGTTTGCCGTTTCCGATACCGGTATCGGCGTCCCAGCGCCGCAACAGGAACTGATTTTCCAGCCCTTCCGCCAGGCTGACGGATCCGTCACGCGCCGTTTTGGAGGCACCGGTCTCGGCCTGGCCATTTCTCAAAAGCTGGTGAAGAAGATGGGTGGGCGAATGTTGCTTGAGAGCGCCGAGGGCCAGGGAAGCACGTTCTTCTTCACCGCGCCGTTCCCTGCGGGTGAGGCCCCGGCCGAAGATCAGAAACCTGCGGCCGCCACCACCAGTCAAACGCCTGCGGAGAAGCCGCCGAGCCAGTCCCTTTCCATCCTGGTCGCGGAAGACAACGCGGTAAATCAGCTTCTTGTCCGAACGCTTCTCGAGAAGCGCGGGCACTGCGTGACCGTGGTCGGCAACGGTTCTGCCGCGCTGGCGGCGTGGGGCCAGAATCGGTTCGACTGTATCTTAATGGACATTCAAATGCCCGAGATGGACGGGTACGAAGCCACCCGCCGCATCCGCGCCTACGAGTCTGGTAATGGAACGCACATCCCGATCATCGCGTTGACTGCCTACGCGATGAAGGGTGATCGCGAAAAGTGCCTGGAAGCCGGGTTGGACTCCTATATCTCCAAACCGATTCAAACCGCCGCACTGGATGCAGCTCTCGCCAATCTCACCGCCCGGCCGGACCTTAGCACGGTCGGCCGGACGCAATGAGAATTTAAGAGTCTCTACACCACTTTGTGGTCAAGTCCCCTAGTACGCTATCTGGTACCCTCGCAGTACCACCTCACCCAACGTAAGGATTACAAATCCCCGGAAGCAGTCCTATTCTCTAGTCGTAGCCCAAGTTTAAGGGGCCGAAAACTCATTCCAACCAAGGAATGGGGGGATCAATCGATGCGAGTCCTGGTGGCAGAAGACAACTCGGTTTTTCAGAGCGTGCTGCGGTCAATGCTGACGCAGTGGGGCTATGACGTGATCGTGGCGAGCGATGGCGAAGAAGCGTGGCGCCTGCTGCAAGATGAGGAAGGTCCCCGGCTGGCGATCCTCGACTGGCTGATGCCGGGTTTGGACGGCATCGAAGTGTGCCGGCGCATTCGCTCCCGCAATGATTTCGACTACACCTACATTCTGATCCTTACCGCCAAGACCGCGAGCGAAGATCTGCTCACCGCCATGGAAGCCGGCGCCGACGACTACGTCACCAAGCCGTTCAAGTCTCCCGAACTCAAGGCTCGTCTGCGAGTAGGATGCCGCATTCTGGAGTTGCAGGATCGACTCCGGTTTCCGCGGAGACCCGTGGCGATCGCTCCTCGGCTCAACGTCGCGAAAGTGCACTAGAGCGAAGACCCATTTGGGATTCAAGCCGGCCCTTCCTCCCGCCCGAAGTGGCACGGCGCACCTGTGGTACACCCTGCCGGGACGGTACAAGAATTCAACCAACCATCCCGCGACCGGCCTGTCGAAGCCGTTCGCGTTCCTCCGGAGTGCCTGTCCGGAAACGGCTTCTAAGTTAACACCTGCACCTGGCCGGCCCGCTAAGACACAGAAAACACAGCCGAATACAGGGCTAGCTGTTCCCACCGATAGTGGTGTTTGGTTAACAACCGCCAGTATGGTAAGCCAATGAATTCAGGAGGAAAATTGACGATGAAAGGGGTACGTACGATTCCGATCCGCAAGATGTAGTAGGGGATGGCAATGAACTCTCCACCAACCGCCGGCAGTCCACCGCCCAAACAACCACCGACGTGCCATGCGAAGTGGACACCTCCGCCATGGCTGCTGGAGGTCGCACCCGACGACGACAGCGTGATCGCCGAACTGATTGACGTTTTCAAATCAGCCACCGAGATCAGCCTCCAGCAAATGCGGTCTGCCCTCGCCGCAGTGGATGTTCCAAAGCTGCGAACAGAAGCCCACCGCACCAAGGGCAGCGCCCGGCAGGTCGGCGCGGACGCTCTGGCGGACGTTTGTCAGGCGCTGGAGCTGGCATCCAATCTCACACCGGTGTCACGCCTGGCTGAGCTGGTGGACCGTGGCGAAGAACTGCTGGCCGAAACCGGCAGTGCCATGACCTCGTATTCCGCCAGCCATAGGCTTGCGGGCGACCTGGCGCCCCATTAGAGCATGTCGATGTGCTTCCCTGGCGCGTCAGGCAGCGTGGATCAGTTTTGATACGACATGCTTGCAGAAATAACAATCGCGCGTGGGCTGCCGGTGACCGTCTCCCTTCTGTTTGCCGGCTGGCTCTGGCTCACTCTCCGGTCGCGCCGCACCGCGAATCGTGAACGGTTTTCGACGCCCCTGGCAGGCGCCGCCCGCCGCACCACATATCAGAACCGATCCGTGAAGCTCGCTGCGGCGACCGCGTTGTTCGTGGCAGGCTGCGCGTCCTGCGTCTGCCTCGCCCAGGCGCATGGGGCACTGCCGGAACTCACCCGCGCGGCCCAGGTCCGCAGCCTCACTTACAAGGAGGCACAACGCCAGTATCCGATCCGTTTGCGGGGTGTGCTGACCTATTACATGCCGCAGTCGCGTCTAGCGTTCTTTCAAGACTCGACAGCGGGCGTTTACGTCAACATTCTCGGAACGCCTCCCCTGGCGCACACCGGAGATCTGGTTGAGGTCCGCGGCGTGTCCGGCGAGGGCTTTTTTGCGCCCGAGGTCGAAAACCCCGAGATCACCGTCCTGGGCAAAGGCTCGCTGCCGGCGGCGGTTCGCTTCCCATTGGATGACCTATTGAGCGGTGAGCAGGACAGCCAGTTTGTGGAGGTGCCCGGCATCGTGCGTTCGGCCCGACTGGAAAGGATGCTGCTGGCCCACAGGCAGCAAGGGCCCGAGGCGCTGGCGCTGGTCATCGCCAGCGGCAGAAACAAGTTCAAATCGTGGATCACCAACTTCGACCGGTCTGTCGACTACTCGTCCTTGATTGATGCACGCGTCGCGGTCCGCGGCGCCTGTGGATCCCTGTTCAACGACAGGCGGCAATTGGTGGGAATCCAGCTTTTCGTTCCTGGCCGGGATCAAGTGCGCATCATCGATGCGGCGCATCCTGACCCGTACGCGCTCCCGGTTCTCCCAACCAGCAATCTGATGCAATTCACGCCGGAGATGATTTCAGGCCATCGCATCCGCGTGGAGGGGGTCGTGACTCTCTGCAAACCGGGCCGGTATCTTTACATCCAGGATGCGTCTGGCGGGGTCCGGGTAATGGGCGCGCTCACCCAAGCGGTGCGGATTGGCGACCGTGTCGATGCGATCGGCTTCCCGGCCGCCGGGCAGTACGCGCCAGTCCTGGAAGATGGCGGTTTCCGGCGATTGGGCTCCGCCGCGGCGCCGGCGCCGGTGGATCTGACGCACGCCGCCAGCCTGACCGGCGACTACGACGCCGAACTCGTCCAGATCGAGGGCGCACTCTTAGGCCAGTCGATGCAGGGTGACGATCTGGTGCTGGCCATGGAAAATAACGGCGCAACCTTTAGCGCCCTCTTGAG
>Ga0181535_10006833_pt1 | contig 11639 bp, 10 predicted proteins | sample PEATcosm2014_Bin_44_FD_119774 | JGI IMG/M metagenome (GOLD analysis project Ga0181535, IMG submission 119774) | Peatland microbial communities from MTU Mesocosm Facility, Houghton, MI, USA - PEATcosm2014_Bin17_30_metaG | ecosystem: Environmental > Terrestrial > Soil > Wetlands > Peat | place...
CGGGAAAAGGGTAGCGCCAACCGGAAACAACTCTTACAGAGCGGGAATGAGACCAGATCATCGGATTTCAACGAACGGCTCAGGTTCCCGCTATGCTCTGGAGGGCACGGATCATGCCGGGATAATCGCTATGCCCGACAGATACCTAGGGTGGGGATTTTGACTGCTCAAAATCTCCCGAGCAGCGAAACTCGCCAATGCTTCGTAGGGAAACACGTGTTCCCCTCCCTTTGGTCCTGTTTTTGTCCTGGCAGGTCGATGCTGATTCCGGTGCTATTTATGGGGGTTCGGAGATGGGAATTGGCCCCTGTCCGGAGGTGTGAACCGGAGCGGCCTTTGAGGCCGACGACGGTCCCGGCGGCGGAAGAGAGAACCAGTGAGCAACTTGGAATCTCCTTCATTTAATTCTTCCTGACAGCAGAGAACAGCCACATAGATCCAGGAATAGAAGGCCTTTCAGTTCATTCCATGTAATCCCGCCGGCAACCACATCAACCTCCTGATGGCCCGGGAACACGATTCCTGAGAAGTAAAAAATCTCTACTCCCTCCATCATCCTGAATCCCGTTCCGTCATTCAGCGGTCAATCTACGCGCATCAACATATATGCGTCGATTCAACAGTGAGCGTCACGATCTCAGTGCCCACTGGATCATTGCGCACCACCTATGGTGTCGTTGCGCACGGGCCATACGAATAGGTGGTAGTGGGCCGATGGCGAGAGTGGATCATGGAGAGCTTGCCAGCGCGTGATTAGTGAAGCTGCTGTTCTGGCTGGCGGTGAGCATATGAGCAGAGGCAGGGAGCTTCTGGCGCGGGCGCGCGAGGTGTTGTGTTTCCGGCAGGACGGAGACACCTGGTCATATCGTTCTTCTTGCCCAGAATGCGTGCCGACATATCTGCAGCACTGGTGCTCACAGAGGAGAACTGGAAGGTCCGGCCGGGATACTTCTTGAGGGTGATTCCCCCTGGCGATGCCAATTCAACGGTGCCCGATATCTCATCCACGGGCTCGGTGTAGTGCCGGTCGGTCATGCGGATGACAGACTCGCGTGTCTTCTTTACCCGTGCCAGGATCTTCTCGTACTCGATCTCGAGTTCGGTATCGCCCTGTGCTTGACGGCCGATCTTCTGCCGGTAGGTGTTGTACTCACGCGAGTAGGGAGCTACATCGGCCAGGATGGCCAGCTTGTGGATGTCGGGATAGTCTTCGGGGTTGATGTCTTTCAGTTCTGGATGAAGTGCTGCATAGCCTTCGCCGGGCAGACGGGCATAGCCTTCATCCACCTTGATGAATGGATCACCTTCATGAAAGTTGACGTAGTAGTCGTCGCCGGGAAGCCAGGAGGCGGCGATGTTGGGGATCTCGTTGGCCTGGGGACTGAAGGTCTCGTGTTGAACGAAGCGGCGGAAGGGTTCGGTATAGCCGAAGTGTTCCTTGAAGGATGGGGACGGTCCTATGCCGGCGCCCAGCTCCTTCTCGTAGTAACGGCGGGTGAAGCTATCGATCTGTCTTGATCCCTGGTAATCAACTTCTTTACCGAGACTGTTAGTGTCGGGCCTTTGGTGCTTCCCTCAATGAGCACATGATCATCATGTGGTTCAAATCAGCGCGTCCTGGATTTACTTGACAGGAGCATCTATAAGGAGCAATGCGTATTTACTCACATCATTTCGCAGACAAGACGATCCCCTTCCAGTTCGCCGCCGGGTCTTGGGCCGGCTGCTGGGCAGTTGTATAGAGAGGCTCCGTGAGGCTGGCGACCGTTCTCAGGAGCAGTCAGTCCACTTAGCCAGGATGGAGGTGCACGAATGAACTGTGGTCGATAGCCGTCGCCCCGGACCTTGCGGAGCACTGGCGGCTGGTGCTCAAACCCGTATAAGCTCACCCCAGAGGAAGGAGGTGAGAACAATCAAGGAACAGGGTTAAAACGCGTGAATATCAATATCCCAACAGAGCTTCACAACAGTTTTAAGGCCGCAACTGCCGCTCGGGGCCTCGAGATGACGATCGTGCTTCAGGAGTTCATCCAGAACTATGTCGCCAAGCATGGATACGCCACCCCGCAGAAGAAGAGCAGGCGCGCATGAAGCGCGCCGCGCTCTACTCGCGGGTTTCGACTTATGATCAGAACCCCCAAACGCAGATCCTCGATCTACGTCAGATGGCTGCCCAGCGCAGCTATGTAATCGTCAAGGAATACACGGACAAGATCTCCGGCACAAAGGCCAAACGCCCCGGGCTCGATGCCATGATGGCTGACGCCCGCCGCGGCCAGTTCGATGTTGTGATGACCTGGGCGTGCGATCGCATCGCTCGTTCCACGCGCCATTTTCTTGAGGTGCTGGGCGAACTGAACCGAATCAGTGTCGAGTTCGTCAGCTTCAGGGAGAGCATCGATACTGCTGGACCGCTGGGCCGGGCCATCGTCGTGATCATCGGCTGCATCGCCGAGTTGGAACGCAGCCTGATCATCGAGCGGGTGCGCGCCGGCATGCGGCGCGCCCGCCTTGAAGGCCGTCAGATCGGCAGAAATCCGTTGGTACTGGATAACCTCGCCATCCAACGAGACCGCGAGCATGGCCAGAGCCTTCGCCAGATCGCCAAAGGCCATAGCATCTCCACGGCCACGGTGCAACGTGTGCTGCGAAAGCCCTCGGCCCAGATACTGGGAGTACTCGAGAAATCGGCATGAACCGGGCCCCTTTTGCCCTGTGAAAAGGGGTCCAAAAAACCACCTCATAAATCCAATCAAATCAACGGCCGGATCCACCGATCCGGCCGTGTGAAAAGGTACGGGTTGAATCACAGCCAAGGACGCCCGCTCAGGGCCGAGGTTGCTAGGAACAAGTCAGCTCTTGAATCGATCTCTGGACACAAGACTTCCTGGGACAGATCCTTGTGATGAGCCAACAACCTATTGTAATTAATAGAGTTGCGTCACTTTTCAGCGTGATTGTAGCTATCTCTTTTGTGCTTAGTTTGCGAGATGGCTGTGAATTCTAGATCTGGCGCAATGGTTCAGGAGCGGCCTTCGTTATTGCAGATTCTTACTGGAGGCCCAAGCCGACAGAAATGGCCAAGCGCATGACAATGCATGGAACTCAATTTCCAACTGGCCATGGCTCATCGTAAACATCCTGCACGGGTCCCACACGGTCCCTGAAGATCGCTTGCATTGAACGCGCGGCATCGGTGTTCTAATCATTCAATGGCGAGCCTTGAGAACTTCCGAGTCGTGGTCTTCCGCGCAGTTGCGGAACAGCTCAGTTTCCGCAAGGCCGCAGAAGAACTGTACCTGACCCAACCCGCGGTAAGTCTCCAGATCAAGGCGCTTGAAGAAGATCTTGGTGTGCAGTTGTTCGATCGCAGCGGTGCGCACATCACACTGACCGATGCCGGCGGGGTTCTACTCGATTACGCGAAGCAGGTCAATTCGCTTTTGGCCGAAGCCGAACACGAAATCGCATCCCTGAGCGGAGAACACGCCGGCCAATTGGCGCTCGGCGCTTCCACCACGATCGCTCAGTATGTGTTGCCTCGTCTTCTCGGCGAGTTCTGCAAAGAGCATCCCCGCGTTCATCCCACTCTGGTCAGCGGCAATACGGAACACATTGTGGAAGCTGTGGAGAAGCAGACGATCGCACTGGGATTCATCGAGGGTCCGGCGCGAAACCGCGACGTCAAGACGAAGCCGTTTCTTCAGGATGAACTGGTGTTGATCGTATCCATCGCGCACGAGTGGGCCGAGCGCGCCTCCGTCTCCTGTTCCGAATTGGCCAGTATCCCCCTGCTTATGCGGGAACGCGGATCGGGCACACGGCATGTGATTGAGATGGCTCTTGAACGGCAAGGCGTCAAGCGAAGTTCATTGCACATCGTAATGGAGCTGGATTCAACCGAAGCAATCAAATCCGCCGTGGAAGCAGGACTTGGTGTCGGATTCGTTTCTCGTTGGGCGATTGCCAAGGACCTCAGGATCGATAACAGTTTCAAGATTGTCGAAGTTGAAGGATTGAACGTCAAACGCGATTTTCTCGTGGCGTATCCAGCCGGCCCCGAGCCGGTAGGCGTGGCTCTTGAATTCCGGAGGTTTCTCTTCTCGCGCGCAGGCGCGCAGAGAACATCGACCGGCGCAAGGCGATCGCAACCCATCGGGACCCATAAGAATCGCAAATAGGGCATGAGTACTTCTGCTTGGACGAGGACGACTTTCCCAGCAACACTTGTTGTGTGTCCAAGAACATATTCTTCATCGGATTGATCGTTGCCGCCAGCGGGCTTGTCTCCCCGCCAGTGGCGCTGGCCGCAGGCCTCGTCTATGGATTCTCTTTCGTTCATCCCTTTCATGTTGAAGCAAAGAAGCTATCCAAACTTCTGTTGCAGGCCTCCGTTGTCGGCCTCGGATTCGGCATGGACCTGCAGCAGGTTCTTCAAACTGGCCGCTCCGGATTCATTTATACCGCAGCAAGCATCAGCATCGCCTTGCTCCTTGGTTGGGGGCTGGGAAGACTCCTTCAGGTAAAGCGCGGAATCTCATTTCTCATCTCGGTCGGCACGGCCATCTGCGGCGGCAGCGCCATCGCCGCAATTGCTCCAATCACTAATGCCGGTGAAGAGGAGATTGCCGTCTCGCTGGGAACTGTTTTTATGCTGAATTCAGTTGCCTTGCTCGCGTTTCCGGCGATTGGGAGCCTGCTACACATGACGCAAACGCAGTTTGGCCTTTGGTCGGCGCTTGCCATTCACGACACAAGTTCCGTTGTCGGCGCGACAGCTAAGTACGGAGCGGTAGCTCTTGCTGTCGGCACAACTGTCAAGCTGGTGCGTGCGCTATGGATCGTACCGCTGTCGATCGGCACCGCAATCGCCAAGAAGAGCAAGGCGCGCATTCAATGGCCCTGGTTCATCCTGTTCTTTTGTCTGGCGGCGGTAGCCAACACCTACGTACACGTCTTCCAGTCGTCCTACCCCGTGCTCAAGCATCTCGGCATCATCGGCCTCACCGTCACGCTGTACCTGATTGGCACCGGACTCTCCATGAAGACTCTCCGCGAAGTGGGGGTAAGGCCGTTGCTGCAGGGTATTCTTTTGTGGGTCATCGTTGCAATCGGATCGCTGACCCTGATTTGCAGCGGCTGGATTCATCTTTAGGAGCTTGTATTTGTGCTTGGAACGGCTGCGACCCGAGCCAAAATGGCAAAAGCTCCGTCAAACTGCCATGGTAGGCTGATCGTATGGCACGAGTTCCCACATCCCGGAACTTCCGGCGCACAGCGCTTGCCCTTGGCTTGTGCCTTCTGGCGTTCGTCTTTGCGATAGAAGCCAAGACGGCCTGGTTCAACCCGGGGGGCGGCTCGAGCAGCGAGATTGCTGCCGCCAAGGCGCGCCCAGCCGATCTGCCTGAGGTTGTGGCACATGGCGTCCCCACACCCGATCCCGTACACCCGCAGATATTCTCCGTCTTCCTGGCGGCATTGACGGCCGCAACTTTGTGGAAGGCAGATGTTTTGCCGGGGCGCAATCTCGTTCACAGCGATCTTGCAGTTTGCTCCGCGGCCTATTTCTCGCCAAGTCTCTTCTTCCGCCCCCCACCTGTCCGCTAGCTCTCCCTCAATCCCTTTTTGAGTTGCGCCCGCACATTGATTGCGGGTGAACCTTCGTGTTTGTAGCCCTTGTTTTCAGCGAGGTTGTCTGTCATGTCTCTGCCCATTCCGGTCAGGTGGCTGCCGTTTGGCTTTTTGTTTCTGTTGGGAGCACTTAGCACAGGCTGCCATCGATCCCAATCGTCTGCGCAAGTCACTCTTCCCGCTGCACCGGTCGTGCGTGTGGGGCGCACGCCGCTTTCGAATCGCCTTGAAGTGGCGGGAGAGTTCCTGCCCTTTCAGGAAGTGGAGATTCACGCCAAGGTTGCAGGATATATCCGGAAGATCTACGTCGATATTGGCGACCGCGTCCATGCCGGACAACTACTGGCGGAGCTTGAGATCCCGGAGATGACGGCGCAGGTGGAAGGGGCGCAGGCGGTTGTGCAACGCAGCCAGCAGGACATCCTAAGTGCCCGGAGCGCAGTTGTACGGGCAGAGGCGGATTATGCTGCGCTTCACGCTGCATTCGGACGTCTCAAGCAGGCCTCCGCCGCGCGGCCGGGACTGATCGCGCAGCAGGAACTGGATGACGCCGAAGCCAAAGACTTGTCCGCAAAGGCGCAAGTTGAGGCTGCCCGCTCCGAGCTCGCGTCCAGGGAGCAGGGGCTCGGCGCCGCGCAGGCCGACCATCGCCATTACGCATCGCTTGCCGATTACTCCCACATCACAGCTCCCTTTGATGGCATAGTGACGTGGCGTTACGCCGACACGGGAACGTTGCTTCAGGCAGGCACCTCCAATTCAGGATCGATGCCGGCGATCAAGCTGGCGCAAGTCAACATCCTCCGCCTCCGGCTGCCCGTTCCTGAGTCTCTGGCGGGATATGTGCATATCGGCGACACGGCGCGAATTCATGTGCAGGCCACTGGAGAGCAGCTCACCGGAAAGGTTGTTCGGACCACGGGCGAACTGGATCTCGCCACGCGCTCACTCCAGGTTGAAATCGATCTGGACAACAAGGATGGAAAACTTACCCCAGGGATGTACGCCGATGTCACGCTCGACATTCAACGCAGCGGCAACGGATTGACGATTCCTGTCGAAGCCGTGGATCGCAGCCAATCCGCCCCGTTTGCGTTCGTTGTGAACCAGCAGGGCCATATTGAAAAGCGGACGCTGCACCTGGGGATGGAGACGCCACACTCTATCGAGGTGATTGACGGGCTGCGGGAAGGGGAGCGCGTGGTCGTCGCCAACCTCTCCAGCTTCCAACCGGGCGAAGCCGTGGAGGCCAGAGAAGTGACGGTACCGAATGGGAAGAACGATGCCGGAAGCGAGGAGGAGTAATCATGTCAAAATTCGCTCTCCGATACCCGTTCTTCATCATCATGCTTTGCATGATCATTACTGTAGTTGGCTCTGTCACCGTAGCGCGCATGCCGGTGGATCTGTTTCCAGAGATCAAGATTCCGGTGGTTGTGGTGGCTACCTTCTACAACGGCATGCCGCCGGAGCAGATTGAAGCCAATATCACCAATCCATTCGAACGGTTTTTCACGCTGGGCAGTGGAATCGATCATATCGAGTCGCGCTCGCTGACCGGCGTGAGCCTGGTTAAGGTGTATTTTCAGCCCGGCACCGATGCCGACGCCGCCGTCACTACCATCTCCAATCTGGCCATGGCGCAGTTGCGGCGGCTGCCGCCGGGCACGCTGCCGCCGGTGGTGCTCAAGTTCGATGCTTCCAGCCTGCCGGTGTGCCTGATCACGCTCAAGGGCGAAGGACTGAACGAGACCCAGTTGCACGATCAGGGACAGTTCAACGTTCGTAACCAGATTGCCGGCGTGCCGGGAGCGTCTGTTCCACAGCCTTTTGGCGGCAAGTACCGGCAGATTCAAATCTATGTGGACCCCGTGAAGCTGGAGGCGCACCAGCTTAGTCCCATGGATGTGGTGCGCTCAGTGAACCAGGCGAACACCATCCTTCCGGCCGGCGATGTACGCATCGGCTCTCGGGATTTCAATATCTATACCAACTCGCAATTCCCTACCATGGGAGAAATCAATCGGCTGCCGCTGCGCTCGGTTGGCAATGGACAACTGCTGATCTCCGATATCGGCGAGGCAAAGGACGATGCCGCGATTCAGACCAATATCGTGCGCGTCGACGGTCAGAAATCCGTCTATCTGGCCATTCTTAAACAGGGCGGTGGAAGCAATACCATCGCCGTAGTTAATGGAATTAGGGAGGCCCTCAAGCACCTGCTCGACGTCCCCAAGACGCTTGTGACCAAGGTGGTCTTCGATCAGTCAGTCTTTGTAAAGACCGCCATCTCGAATCTCGGCAGCGAAGGCGGCATCGGCCTGGTGCTCACAGCGCTGATGATCCTCATCTTTCTCGGCAGTGGACGGGCGACCGTGGCCGTCATGCTCTCCATTCCGCTCTCGGCGCTGGCTGCGTTTCTCATCCTTAACCTGATGGGGCAGACGATCAACTCCATGGTGCTTGGCGGCCTGGCACTGGCCTTCTCGCGACTCATCGACAACTCGGTTGTGGTTCTGGAAAACATCTTTCGCCATCTTGAAATGGGCGAGTCTCCTGAAGAGGCGGCGGAGAAAGGCGGCAGCGAAGTGGCGCTTCCGGTTCTTGCCGCCACCTTCACCACCGCCATCGTCTTCTTTCCCGTTGTCTTCCTCTACGGCGTCAGCCGCTTTCTGTTCACGGCGCTGGCGCTTTCCGTTGTGCTCTCGCTGTTCGCTTCCTATGCGGTGGCGCTCACCGTGGTTCCCCTCTTCTGCGCGCGCTTTCTGCACAGCCCGCACTTGCAGGATGTTCATCACAGCGGCGACAACTGGTTTACGAACTTTGTGCGCGGATTCAATCGCCACTACGACCGCCTGCTGATGCACTACGACATCGCGGTGCGAAAGAGCCTGTTGAAGCCAGTCGCAACCGTCTCCGGCATTCTGGGAATCTTCCTGTTGAGCCTCTGCCTGTTTCCCTTGCTGGGGCTTTCCTTCTTTCCCAGAACGGACCCAGGGCAGTTTGTCATCAATGTGAAGGCCCCAAGCGGTACGCGCCTGGAAGTTACCGACCAATATATCGCAAAGGCTGAGGAGGATATTCGCTCGGTCATTCCGCCAAACGACCTGGGCATGATCGTTTCGAACCTCGGCATCACGCCCGATTTTTCGGCAATTTATACCAGCAACTCCGGCCAGCACACGGCATTCGTGCAGGTAAGCCTGAAGAAAGGCCATAGCAAAAGCAGCTTTGCCTACATGGACCTGGTACGTGCGAAACTGCGCGACGATCTGCCTGAACTGACCACGTATTTCCAGACAGGCGGCCTTGTGGATGCAGTTGTGAATCTTGGCCTTCCTGCGCCTATCGACATCCAGGTCGAAGGAAACAATCTGAAAGAGGCCTACGCCACCGCAAGCAAACTGGCAGCGCAGATTCGCAATCTCAAGGGAGTGAGTGATGTACTCATTCCACAAGATCTGGATTATCCCGGCCTCGAACTGGATGTTAATCGCGAGATGGCGGGGCGGCTGGGGCTGGATTCGAGCGAGATCGTCGACAACGTCATCACCGCCTTGACTTCAAACGGCATGATCGCGCCGAGCTATTACGTTGACCCCAAGAACGGAAACAACTACTTGCTGACCGTGCAGTTCCCCACGGCCGACATCAAATCGCTTACCGACTTCGCGCAAATCCCCATCCGCGCTCGCAACGGCACGGTGGCCACCAACCTGGGCGCGGTTACAACCATGCGGTCCATTCAGACTCCTACCGAGGTGGACCACTATCAGATCGAACGTGTGATCGATGTGTACGTTTCGCCGTCGGGCGAAGACCTGGGCGGCCTTGCCCGGCGCGTCGATGGCGTCATCGCCGGCACAAAGATTCCCGGCGATGAGCGCGTGACCATGCGCGGATCGGTGGAGGGAATGAGAAAGTCCTTTGCCAGCTTCGGCATTGGGCTGATCCTCTCGGTAATTCTGGTCTACCTGATTCTGATGGCCCAGTTCGCCTCGTTCAAGGACCCATTCATCATCTTGCTTGCCATTCCGCCCGGCATCATGGGGGTCATCCTCTTCCTGCTGGTTACCAACACGACGCTTAATGTGATGTCCCTGATGGGCGTAGTGATGATGACCGGAATCGTGGTATCGAACTCGATTCTGATTGTCGAGTTTACCCGCAAGCTTCGCGAGGAAGGCATGCCGGTTGAAGAAGCCGTTGCTATGGCCTGTCGTGTTCGCTTGCGTCCTGTTTTGATGACTTCGCTGGCAACGATCCTTGGCATGGTTCCCATGGCACTCGCGCTCGAGGAGGGCAGCGAACTCTACGCTCCGCTGGCGCGCGCGGTGATCGGTGGACTCTCCGTATCCGTGGTGCTGACGGTCTTCGTGGTTCCGGCAGCGTATCTCATCGTGCATCGCAATCGAGCAAAGCGGTTGGAAGGAGAACAGGCATGAACGGATTCATGAGAACCTGCATGGCCGGGATCGCACTGGCGGCGGCTTGCACAGCCATGAGGGCGCAGCAGGCATCATCGGAATCGGCGCCCGCGCTCACCCTTGCCGAAGCGGAGCATTTGGCCATCGAGCACAATCCGCGCATCAACATTGCCCGGTTGCTTCAGCTTGCGCAGGCGCAGGTGGTGCGGGAGGTGCGTTCAAGTGAGTTGCCTGGCGCCTCTGCCAACCTGACTGCCATCGATTCGCACAACGGAAGCCGGATCACTGCGGGCGGCATCAACAACCCAATCGTCTACGAGCGAGCAGCGGGCGGCGTCACCATCAGCCAGCTCATCACCGACTTTGGACGCACGCACAACCTGGTTTTGAGCGCGCAGTCCCAGGCCAAGGCACAACTTGAGGCGCAGCGTGCGACCACCGCGGATATCGTGCTGGCTGTCGACCAGGCTTTCTACAACGCCCTGGCCAGCCAGGCAGTGCTCAAGGTAGCGGAGCAGACGGTGGCCGCACGCCAGGCCACAGCCGACGAGATCGGCGCTCTCGCTGCATCCAAACTCAAGTCGTCACTGGATTTGAGCTTCGCCAACGTTGAGCTTTCCCAGGCCAAGCTTTTGTTGCTCGACGCGCAGAATGCGGAACAGGACAGCATGGCTAATCTCAATGCCCTGCTCGGGTCCGAAAACGACACACGATATACTCTGACCGACCAGACGCCGGTCAGCGCGCCGCCGCCTCCGGAACAGATCGAGCCCCTGGTCAATATGGCGTTCGGTTCCCGTCCCGATCTGGCCGCTCTCAACGAAAGCTACAATGCTGCGAATCGATTTCGCGCCGCCGAACATGCACTGAGCCGCCCAACCGTCTCCGCCCTCGGAACAGCGGGCGGAACGCCCATTCGAGCAGACCAGATCACTTCGTCCTGGTACGGAGCCGTTGGCGCCAACGTGAGCATACCAATCTTCAACGGCTTTCTCTACTCCGCACGCGCCAGCGAAGCGGACCTTCGCGCCACAGCCGCGCAGGAAGAGGTGAGGAATCTCCGCGAGTTGATCGCTCGCGACGTCCGCTCCTCAGCGCTGTCGGCGCAGGTCGCCTTTCACCGCATCGATGTGACAAGGCAATTGCTCGACCAATCCAACCTTGCATTGGATCTTGCTCAGACGCGGTACAAGCTGGGGCTGAGCGGGATTGTCGAGTTGAGCCAGGCTCAACTGGCGCAAACGCAGGCGGAGATTGCTTATGCCAACGCACGCTATGCCTACCAAACAGCCTTGGCCGTCCTGAGCTTTCAAACCGGTCAATAGAGCCTCTTATTTGTTGCGACACGTCTTTTACTCCTGTCGCGTCAGCGGACGAACAGGGGCAAGATTACCTTTGACGTTAAGTGCAGTTCCAGGCCCCATCCAAAGAGTAAGGACCTCCGGCAAAGCCGGAGGCTTTCTTAGAGCCTGTTTACGATCTTCTGAGCAGCAGGCGGAGGAATGCCAAGTGGATCATTTGCAGGCTGGTATTGAGCTTGCGTTCGCAGTTTTTCCATAACCTTCGGCACTTTTCCAGCCA
>Ga0181535_10006835_pt1 | contig 11638 bp, 8 predicted proteins | sample PEATcosm2014_Bin_44_FD_119774 | JGI IMG/M metagenome (GOLD analysis project Ga0181535, IMG submission 119774) | Peatland microbial communities from MTU Mesocosm Facility, Houghton, MI, USA - PEATcosm2014_Bin17_30_metaG | ecosystem: Environmental > Terrestrial > Soil > Wetlands > Peat | place...
CAGGACAAGCGCGTCTTCGGAGTGTTTCCCAACTACCGGACCACGGATGGCAACGTGCCGTTTCAAGAGATCACTCCCCGTCAGAAGCTCCTTATTGGCTTGAAGGACTCGTTCGATTGGCCGGTCTATCCGGTAGGGGGACTTTTCGCGGCCCTCTACCAACTCGAAAACCAGAACCCGTCGTTCGGGCAGGGGATGAAAGGTTACGCGCGGCGATACGGCACGGCCCTCGGCGACCAGATCATCGGCAACATGATGACGGAGAGCTTTATGCCGACCCTGCTGCACCAGGATCCGCGCTATTTCCGGATCGGCAGCAAACGCGGTGGCGTGCTGTACCGGGCGGGATACGCGGCGTCGCGGATTTTCGTCAGCCGCACCGACAGCGGGGGGCAGCAATTCAATGCCTCGGAATGGCTCGGGAACGGGGCGGCCGTCGCCATATCGAACGCCTACTATCCGGATACGCGAACCGTGTCCGACAACATCCAGAGGCTGGGGATCGCCTGCGCCACGGACGCCTTCTCGCAGGTCATGAAGGAATTCTGGCCGGATGTGAAACACGCACTCTTCCACCGGCACGAGACCGACACGCAGCCCCTTCTGAGCGAATCACAGCCGATCGCTCACTGAGTGGGGCAGGTTGGTAACCTGCAGGCCGATTGTCAATCGGCCTTCCGCTACGATTCCAGCGCGGCGTTCAACGTGATTTTCGTATTGAACAGTTTGGAGACTGGGCAGCCGGCCTTGGCGTTGCCTGCTGCCGTATCGAAGGCGGCCTGACTGGCGCCCGGGACCTTAGCCTTCAATTCCAAGTGGCTTTCGGTTATGGCGAAGCCGCTTTCGGTCTTCTCCAGCGAGACGGTGGCGGTGACTTCGATGCGATCGGCGGTCAGGCCCGCGGCGCCCAGTTGCCCGGACAACGCCATGGCGAAGCAGCCCGCGTGCGCGGCGGCCAGCAGTTCCTCCGGATTGGTTCCAACGCCATCTTCAAAGCGCGTCGCGAACGAGTATTGCGTATTGGAAAGCACGCCGCTGGCGGTTGATACGGCTCCCTTGCCTTGTTTGAGATCGCCTTGCCAGACGGCCGATGCGTTACGTTTCATGAATCCTCCTGGGACCAGCTTAATGGATGCTGGGGCGCCGCGGAGGGATACGGGAAACAAGACTGCAAGTCAGGAGTCAGCCCAGCCACCGGCAACGCCGGATTGAACGTGGATGTGACTTCTCAGGACCACCGATTCCGCCACGAAATGTGGGGCGGGCAATTCTGCCCTGGGATCCCCTTTGGGGACGGCTTTTAGTTAGCCGTCTTGGCCGCCTGAAAGGCGGCTGCGGCCAGGATTGGCCGCCCCACAACCAGCCTCCTGCCTTCTGACTTCTGTCTTCTGACTCCCGTCTTCTGCGTTTATCAGCGACCACGCGGTTTCCCAGTCCGTGGGCTTGCCGAAGTAGTAGCCTTGCGCGTACTCGCAACCGAGAGCTTTCAGTTGGGCGAGTTGTGGCGCCGTCTCCACGCCCTCGGCAATGACGTCCATTCCCAGATTGTGGGCCAGCGCCACAATCGTCCGGATGATCTCCAGGCTATCCGCCTCCAGGCCGATCCGGCTGACAAAGGCGCGGTCGATCTTGAGGGTCTGGACCGGCAAGTGCTGCAACTGGCTCAGCGAGGAGTAGCCGGTGCCAAAATCGTCGATATCCAGGCCGATGTGCATGTCCCGCAGGCGCGCCAACAGCATCGCGACGGTGTCGGAATTCCGCATCATGGTGCTTTCGGTGATTTCGAAGCTCAGTAAGAATCCGCGGTTGCCCGGCCAGCTCCGCCGCAGGATGCGCTCAATTTCGTCGATCGCACTCAGTTCCGCCAATTGCACAGGGGAGAAATTCAGGTGCAGGGTCAGGGGACCACCGGCGGGCAATGGCGCGGGCCCCGGCGCCGTCTCCAGCCAGCGCTGCGTGTCCCGGCAGGCTTGCTCGAGGACCCAATATCCCAGCGGAACGATCAGCCCGGTCTCCTCGGCTACGGGGATGAATTCCAAAGGCGGGAGCAGGCCGCGCAGTGGATGCAGCCAGCGCACCAGGGCTTCAAATCCCGCAATGGCGCCGGTGCCAAGGTTCACAATCGGCTGGTAGTGCAACCGTAGTTCGTTACGTTCCAAAGCCCGGCGCAAGTCGGTTTCCACCTGCAGACGGGTGATGGCGCGGCGACGCATGTTCGCATCGAAGATCTCGTAGCGGGCTCTGCCTGCCGCTTTGGCGCAGTGCAGGGCCGTATCGGCGTCGCGCATTAAGTCCTCCGCGCGTTCGTAGCCGGTCGCGCTACCGGCGATCCCAATGCTGGCAGTCACGAAAACCTCCTGCCCCTGCAGCACGAAGGGAGCGCGGATCGCTGCGCCGATGCGCTCGGCCACCGGTACGGCATCGCCGGCTTGCCGGATCTCATCCAGCAGCACGGCGAACTCATCGCCCGCCAGGCGTGCGATGCCGCAGTCGCCCTGCAGCCGTGCCACGGTGTCGGCGGCGCGCAGCCCGTCCCGCAGCCGTCTGGCAAGGGCCTGGAGCAACAGGTCCCCAGCCAGGTGTCCCAGGCTGTCGTTGACATTCTTAAAGCGGTCCACACCCAGCAGCAGGACCGCAAATTCGCCCGCCGGGCGCAGGTTGGAGAGTTCGATGCGGCGCTCGAGGCGGTCCATGAATAGCAGCCGGTTGGGTAGACCGGTCAGCGGGTCGGCAACCTTCGCCGCGGTAATGTCGGTCTGGGAGCCAGCGATGCGGATGGCCTCGCCGCTTTCGTTCCACACCGCCAACCCGCGGCTCAGCATCCAGCGATAGGCGCCGTCCTTGCAGTGGACACGGTGTTCGCATTCCAGTTGCGGAGTCTCCCGCCGGCAGTGCGCCGCCACGGCCGCCTGCCAGCGCACGAAGTCGTCCGGATGTACGCGGCCCTGCCATTCGTCGGGCCGGTGGCCGATTTCGCCGTCCTGGTAACCGAGCATCTCTTTCCAGCGGGGCGAGAAATAGATCTCACCCTTCTCCAGGTCCCAGTCCCACAAGCCGTCGTTGGCGCCCCGCGCCGCACGGGCGTAGCGCTCCTCGCTTTCGCGCAAGGCCGCCGATAGCGCCTTTTGGGATAGCAGCGTCCGGATGCGCGCCAGCGCCACCGGCATGTCCAGCGGCTTGGTGATATAGTCGCTGGCGCCCATTTGCAGAGCTTCCACGATGCTGGCGCTCTGACCCTCCGCGGTCACCATGATCACCGGAAGCTGGGTGGGGGAGTGGCGCAGGCGAATCTCTTGCAGCACTTCGATGCCGCTCATACCCGGCATGCGGGCGTCCAGCAGCACGAGGTCCGGCGTTTGGTTGCGGATGGAGGCCAGCGCCTGGATCCCGTCTTCGGCCAGCGTCACCTCGAATCCCTCGCGCTGGAAGCGGCGGGACAGTATGTCCCGGTTGCTCGCCTCATCGTCCACAATCAGCAGCGCCATCCGTTAATTAGATCGGCAGTTCCGCGGGCCAACTCCACACCTGTTCTGTGGGGCAGGTTGCCAACCTGCAAGGCCGATTGTCAATCGGCCTTCCGTTCACGCGGGATTCTACAATAGGAGAGAGAACCCACCAACCTCCCGTGCCCGATACTCATCGCTCTTTCGTCTTCCACGATCCCAGCGGCAAGCGCTGGCAGCGCTTCCGCCGCGGCCTCCAGACCTGCGCCCTCTTCTTCGGTATCGTCCTGATCCTGTTCGTGCTGAGTATGGCGATCAACCCGCAGATCCCGGCGTTGGGCCTGCCGCCGGTCGAGCACATCCCCGACCTGCGTGAAGTCCCCGCCATCATCCGCGGCGAACGGCCCATGCGCAATGTTCCCTTCAAGCTGCGCACGGCCGCGCGCAACATCAAGTACGTGCGGTCGGCCTCGCCCGTGCTGCACCCCAAGACCGCCGCGCGCGTCCAGACCAACAGCCCCATCGTGTTCGGCTTCTATGTGAACTGGGATCCGGGCAGCATGGTCTCGCTGCGCATGCACCTCTCGCATCTAACGCACCTGGTTCCGGAGTGGCTCATTCTGCGCAATGCCAAGGGCGATCTCGACGACCAGAGCGATCCCACCGTGATCGCCATCGCCGCGCAAGCCAAGCTGCCCATCCTGGCCCTGGTCACCAACTACCGCGATGGCTGGCAGCCCGGCGACGTGCGCAAAATCCTGCACGACGCCGAGGCCCGTGCCGACCTCGTCGATAACATCTACAACAACCTCGCGGAACACCGCTTTGCCGGCGTGAACGTCGATTTCGAGGAACTCACGCCGCGCGACCGCCAGCCGCTGGTGGCCTTCATGCGCCAGCTCCGCGCCAAGCTGCAGCCGGCCGGTCTGCTGCTCACCGAAAGTGTCCCCATCGAGGACCCGGCTTACGACCTTAAGCAACTGGCCCAGGTCAACGACTACATCGTGCCCATGGTCTACGACGAGCACTATCAGTCCGGCGAACCCGGACCCATTGCGTCGGGAGCCTGGTTCCAGAAGCAAATCGACCGCCTGGGCCAGATCGCGCCGCCCCAGAAGATGGTGATCGGCGTGGGCAATTATGGCTACGACTGGACCATCGGGGGCACAGGGTCCGTCGAGACTAAGTTCGGCGAGGTCATGTCCCAGGCGGCGGCCAACCACTCGGCCGTCGAGTGGAATGCCAGTATGGCCAATCCGGTGTACCGTTACCAGTCCGGCGGGCAGCGGCACGAAGTCTGGTTCCTGGATGCGGTCACCGCCTTGAACCAGGCGCGCGGCGTGGCGGACGGCGGCTTCCGCGGCGTGGCCCTGTGGCGCTTGGGCGCCGAAGATCCGGACCTGTGGAGCGTGCTCGCAACCAATACCTGGCCCGGCGCCGATTACGATCCCAAGCAGCTATCCGTGCTGACCGCGCAAAAATCGGTGATTCCCTACGGCGATGGCGATGTCCTGCGCATCGTCGAGACGCCGCACGACGGCAGCCGCCGGGTCTGGCGCGATGCCGATGGCCGCTACGCCGAGCAGTACGGACAGTTGCCGTCATATTACGTAATCGAATCGAGCGGCGGCACGCATGCCAAAGGACCGGCCGGCAAAGTCCTGTGCCTCACTTTCGACGATGGCCCGGACCCACGCTACACGCCCCAGATCCTCGACATCCTGCGCAGCCACGGCGTGCGCGCGACATTCTTCATCATCGGCGCTAATGCCGACCAGAACATCGGCTTGGTGAAGCGCGAATACGCCGAAGGCCACGACATCGGCAACCACACTTACACGCATCCCAACATCGCGCTGGTTTCCGAGGAGCGCGCCGCGCTGGAACTGAGCACCACCCAACGCATCATCGAAAACGCGCTGGGCGTTTCGACCGTGCTGTTCCGGCCGCCGTACAACGCCGACAGCCAGCCGCAGACTCCCGAGGAAATCCTGCCGGTGCTGCGCGCGCAGAAGGCCGGCTACGTGACGGTGGGGGAGCGCATCGACCCGCGCGATTGGGAGAAAGGCGTTTCCGCGGATGAGATCGTGTCGGAGATCTCGAGCGAACTGCACTCCCCCGAAGACCCCGGCCACGTGATCCTGCTGCACGATGCCGGCGGCGATCGCTCGGCCACCGTGGCGGCGCTGCCGCGCATCCTCGACAGCTTGCAATCGCAAGGCTACCGGTTCGTGCCGCTCAGTGAACTGCTGGGGCAGACCCGCGCGCAGATCATGCCTGCGCCTTCCGGCGTGGAGATGCGCTGGGCGCGCATCGAGGGTAGCGCCTTCGACTCACAGGGAATGTTTAAAAAGATCGTGGGCATGTTGTTCCTGTGGGCCATTTACCTGACGCTGGGCCGTTCGCTGTTTTTCGGCGTTCTGGCGCTGGCGCAAAAGTGGCGCGCACGGCATGCCCGCTTCGACGCCGCTTTCCGCCCGCCGGTCTCCGTGATTATCGCCGCATATAACGAGGAGAAGGTGATCGCGCGCACGGTCGAATCGATTCTGCGCAATGGCTATGACGATCTCGAACTGGTGATCGTCGACGATGGGTCGACCGACGCCACGCTGGAAGTCCTGCGGCGGAACTTCGGCGATCGTGCCAATGTGCAAATCCTCTCGCAACCCAACGGCGGCAAATCGGTGGCGCTGAACAACGCCATCGCGCATGCCCGCCACGACATCCTGATCGCGCTGGATGCGGACACCATCTTCCGCGCGGGCACCATCGGCAAGCTGGTGCGGCACTTCGCCGATCCGGCGGTGGGCGCAGTCTCCGGCAACGCGCGCGTGGGCAACCGCAACAGTTGGATCACGCGCTTCCAGTCGATCGAGTACATCTACGGCTTCAACCTGGATCGCCGTGCGCTGGACCTGCTGAACGCCATCACGGTGGTGCCCGGTGCGGTGGGCGCCTGGCGCAAACCCCTGATCCTGGAGCTGGGCGGATTCGGCGGCGACACGCTGGCCGAAGATACCGACCTGACCTTGAAGATTCGCCGCGAGGGCTACCAGATCCGCTATGAAGAGCAAGCCGTGGCCTTCACCGAGGCGCCCGAAGACACGCGCGGGCTCGCCAAGCAGCGCTTCCGTTGGGCCTTTGGGACTTTGCAGGCCGCCTGGAAGCACCGCGACGCGCTGTTCGTTCCCAAATATGGGACGCTCGGTTTCGTCGCACTCCCCAGCATCTGGGTTTTTCAGGTGCTGCTGGCGGCGCTCTCGCCTTTCGCCGAGTTGGCCATGATCGTGGCGCTGTTCGCGGGCAACTGGCGCATCGTGCTGGTGTTCTATCTCGGCTTCTTCGTGCTGGAGCTTCTTACCGGCCTGCTGGCTTATGGGCTGGAAGGCGAAAAGCCCTGGGACCTGGCACTGCTGTTTTTTCAGCGCATCTATTACCGCGAGTTGATGTACTACGTGGTGGCCAAGTCGCTGATCTACGCGGTGCGCGGGCGCGTGGTGGGCTGGGGCAAGCTGGAGCGGCGCGCGACAGTGCGGGGAGTTTAGCGGCCTTGCTGAGCGTGCTTTTTCGTCAGCGAGTCAAGAAGTTCTCCCGGGATCCTAAAATTTGTCCGGCGGAGACGGTTGGCCGCCTGAGCAAAGTTGACGAGGCCGCGTTGGGCGGCAAGATCTAGAACGCCCACCGTTCCAGTCACACGAAGTCCCTTGCCGCGAGCCACGATTACACCCTTCCGATCGTCCATGCGCACCAGGTCCGCGCCGAGCGAAATGGCCAATGCGATTGCGGCCGCCTCCCCTTCATCGAGCCCTTCCACGGAAGCTTGGCCGAATGGACGGGCTGGCGTTTCCTGGACATCAAGCCATGCCGGCGGATCGGCAATCCAGTTCCGCACCGACGGCGGAGCGTCCGGGTCGGCCAACTCCGCTTCCACGGCGGATGGCAGGATCACTTTCTCGAACAGAACTGGAAGGACATCGATGCTTCCGATCAGCACCAGGTAGTTGATCGGCCCGGTATCGGCGATGACCAGCCGCACCGGTTAGAATCCCAATTGTTTCAGAGCGTCGCGGTCCCGCTCAAAATCTTCCATGGTGTAGTCTTCATACACGTCGTGGGATTTTAGAAACCCATCGAGCCGGTACCTGGTTCCAAAACCGAGCCGCCGCCGCAGCTCAGGCTTGGTGATGCGGCCGCTCTTGAATTCTTCGAGCGCCAGAGCTTCGAGGGCGCGGCGCGAGAGGTCGCCGCCGGATGCACTCATGCGATGGACCAGCTCATCGGGAATCTGAACGGTGAGTTCCATCCTCTTTCACCCTACTCCATCCGCATAATCCGGTCAAGGAGATAGCCGAACATGAAACGGCGATTGTGAGCTTTAGAGGTGCGCTGGGCCCGCATCGCTGGCGGCGTCTTCGACTTTCATGGAGCGTTCAAGAAGATCGTCGTGCTTGGCGCTGTTGTTTTTTCAGCGCATCTATTACCGCGAGCTGATGTACTACGTAGTGGCCAAGTCGCTGATCTACGCGGTACGCGGGCGCGTGGTGGGATGGGGCAAGCTGGAGCGGCGCGCGACAGTGCGGGGAGTTTAGCGTACAATCTCAGTTATGAGCACCACCACGGCGCCGATGACGGTCGAGGAGTTCCTGAAGCTGCCTGAGGTCGAGGGCGAGAAGATGGAGTTGATCCACGGAGAGGTGGTTTCGATGGCGTACGCCGGATTTGTGCATGAGACCGTCAAATCCAACTTGATTGACATCGTAGCGGCTTGGCTCCGCCAACACCGGATCGGCCGACTGTACGCCGAAACTACGTATCGCCTGGTGGGAGATGCCCTAGCGCCAGACTTGAGTGTACTGCGCAACGAACGCCTGACGCCGGTGACCAAGGATCTGCCGCTTGGAGCGCCCGACCTTGCGATCGAGGTTGTCTCTTCCGAGACAGCCGCCCGTCTGAGAACTAAGATCGGGCTCTATCTGGAGCACGGCTGCAAGGCCGTTTGGGTGGTCTACCCGGAAGCGCGCCTGGTGGAAACTCACGACGCGAACGGCCAAGTCAGGATATTCAAGCAAGACCAGATTCTCGAAGACCCCGGCGTGCTGCCCGGTTTCAGCACTCCCGTCAGCGCAGTGTTTGAGGGGCTGTAGCCGCGGCATCGGTCGGCGGGACTGGCGGTACCGGCGCCTCCGGCGGCTTGCAAACGCCGATCGACACCGAAAATGCGGCAATGCCGCGCCAACCGCCGCCCACGCGCCGCTCGATGTGGTACGACTTGCTGGCGGCATCCGCGCGCAGCCGCCAGTCCGCATCCGCGGTCCCGCCCGCGTGCTTCATCTGAATGGGCTGCGGGTTGGTCTGGCGCAGCATCCAGGTCTCGCCCGCATTGGGAGTTTCATACAACTCGTAGCGGCCGGATTCGCTGGTCCGTCCGCGATCGATCACCAGGCCGCCGTTGCTGCGCGAGCCAAACCAGAATTGCAGGATGGAGCCGAACTGCGGCTCCGCGAAGATGGGGTGCGCCCGCCACGTCTTGCCGCCGTCCGTCGTGGCCAGCAGGAACGGATCGCGTGGCAGCGGATGCTGCACTTCGCCGCCTGCCCAGCCGTTTTCGAAATCGATGAATTGGATGCGATCGAGGCCCGCCAGGCGGACGCGCTCGTACGGCTCGCGCCAGGTCTTGCCGCCATCGTCGCTGGCCAGCAGCACCGACGCGAGCGTAGTCGTGGACGAGTGAATGTTACCCGCGGCGAATATCCGATTTCCCACCGTCTCCACCGATGCAAGCTCCAGGAATACGGGGCAGGGATCGTCGATCGTGCAGCTCAAACCGGCCAATCGGATGTCTTCCTCCGCACAACGGTAATCCACCATCATGGGCTTGCCGGCATTCTGCAGAGGCGTGTTTTCCGCGGGTCGCTCAACCTGCGCCGCCGCGACACAAGCGACCGAGAACGCGAGCAAAAGCCTCATCCTTCCCGATTGTATCGCTTCGTAAGTGTGCGAAACATTACAAATCGGATATTTTCCCCCTGTAACCCTCCTTGAGAGACCGTCGTCTTCTCGCCAAATCCCCGTTACGATAAGCGGGCGCACTCACCCCTTTCACCCAAACGCGCCCGCTTTTTATTTGTGGGGCAGGCCCGTGGTCTGCGGCGGCCTCTCAGGCCGGCTTGCTGCACTATCGATATGCGGCTTCGATCAGCTTGCGAATGGGCGGTTCCACGCTGAGCAGCAGTTCCGCTTTCGGCTTCTTGGCGCGATCCAGTAACGCCCGCGTCTCCGCAAGCCAAGCCGCATCGTGCGTCTTGTCGAGCGCCTCCAAGCCGGCCGCCGCAATGGCCGACAAATCCTTGGAAATCTCGGCGTCTTCGGCGAGCAGCGCGGAATTCGCCATGACCGGCGCCAGGCGCGCGTGGTTGTCGCGCCAAAGCGTCAGGTACTCGCGAATCCGCGGCAGATCCTCGGCCCCCATCCGGTCCACCAGCGCGACAAACCGGCGTACGGCTTCGCTGTCGGGGCGCGCGGCATCGATCAGCCGGTTCAACGGCGTGAAGCGGTCGTAAGGATGCGCGTCCTCCCGCGCATAGTCTTTCACCGGCTCGACCACCTCGGCCAGCGTGCGCACCGGCGCCACCGGACCGCCGCCCGCCAGCCTCGCCAGCATCTTCTCGTATTCCGAAACGTGCGTCAGGCCCAGCCAGTCGAGCGAGCGGCTCACCGCGCCCAGCCTGCGGTACATGTCGGCCACGTCCGTCACATTTTGCGGCGACCAGAAGCGCTCGGCGATGGCCGCCATGCGCGGCCAGACGCGCGTGTCCAGCAACTCCGGCGTCACGAATTCCGACCACATGCACGCTTCGCCGCCCAGCACGCGCTTCTTCTCCTCCGCGCTCAGATCCGCCGCGCCTTCGCCCAGCGGATCGACGGCGTAGTGATACGCTGCCGGGTAACCCAGATCCAGATAATATCCGTTCGACAGGATGCCGCTGACGCCCTGCCGCGCCGCATCGGCCAGCGCCTTCGGCCCGCGCCACGATTGCACCACGACATTGCGCGGCATGTCCTTGCTCAGGATCTCGTCCCAGCCGATCATCTTCTTGCCGTGCTTCTCGACGATAACCTGCACGCGCCGAGTGAAATACGCCTGCAGCTCTTCGTTGCTCTTGATCCCGTGCGCGCGCATGAATTCCTGGATGCGCGGATTGGCCGCCCACTGTTTGCCATTCACTTCGTCGCCGCCGATGTGGAAGTACTCATCCGGAAACAGCGCCGCCATCTCGCCGATGAACGCATCCAGAAACTGGTAGGTTTCCTCGCGAGTAGGGTCCATGGCCGGATCGAAAATGCCCCACTGGCGCTCGATCTGGTAAGGCCCCGGCGCGGGGGGCGCCCCACTTGCCAACTCGGGATAACCCGGGAACCAGGCGGTGGCGTGGCCTGGCATGTCGAATTCGGGAATCACGCGAATGCCCCGGTCGCGCGCGTGGGCGATGGCCTCGCGCACCTGATCCTGCGTATAGTATTGGCCATCGGAACCCATTTCCTGCAGCTTCGGAAAGCGTTTGCTTTCGATGCGGAAGCCCTGGTTCTCCGAGAGGTGCCAATGGAAGACGTTCAATTTCACGGCGGCCATGCCGTCCAGCGTACGCTTTACGTCCGCAAGCGGGAGCCAGTGGCGCGCCACATCCAGCATCAGGCCGCGCCACGGGAAACGCGGATGGTCGTCGATGGTCACCGCCGGCACGCCGAAGCCGCTCGCATCCAGATCGACCAGTTGCAGGAAGGTTTCCATGCCGCGCAGCACGCCCAGCGGATTGGGCGCGTCCAGGCGGGCGCCCACGGGCGTGACGTTGAGCCGGTAGGATTCGTCCTCCTGCGCGGCTTGGACGGGCGCGCTGGCATGATCGCAATAGACCACCAGCGGTGCAGCGGGCGCATGCACACCGGTGCCTGGCGCCATGGGAATGCCGGTCTTGCGCGCCACATGCTCCACCAGACGCGCGGCGGCGGCTTCCAGGCGCGGCTCGCGATATCCGGTCAACTGCACGAATGCGAAATTCCGGTCGATGCGCATGCGTCCCGCGCCCGGCTGGAGCTTCGCCGGCACGGGCATCAGGTCATGGGCAAATAGCGCAAGCGGGGCCATCAGGAGAATTGGAGCTTTAGGCATCATTACCAGACTAGTGTAGTGCGTCGCG
>Ga0181535_10006837_pt1 | contig 11633 bp, 6 predicted proteins | sample PEATcosm2014_Bin_44_FD_119774 | JGI IMG/M metagenome (GOLD analysis project Ga0181535, IMG submission 119774) | Peatland microbial communities from MTU Mesocosm Facility, Houghton, MI, USA - PEATcosm2014_Bin17_30_metaG | ecosystem: Environmental > Terrestrial > Soil > Wetlands > Peat | place...
GCACCAGGAACAGTCGGCTCCACTCGGCCACCTTGTCGGGGCCGCCGTTCGCCGTGCCCAGTGACTGATAGTAGCCGAGCGTATCGAGCGGCGAGAACCATGGATCGCTGTCGCCGTGAAAGAAGATCAATTTTCCACCCCTGGCGGAGAACGTGGAGAGATTTGTCGACGCAGGCTCAACCAGTGGATCGCTCGCCTGCAGAGCTTCCTTGTCAACGTCGATCTCGGTCGCCGTGGTGTATGGCCCAAAGATCCCGTTCTCGCCGATGGCCAGCAGTCCCGGCACAAAGCCTGTCATCGTGATGCCCGCATCATATAGAAAGCCGGGATACACTTCCGTTCCGTATGAATTCTTCGGTCCCGCAAACGCCTTCTTGATTGCCGCAACTTTCTCCGGTGCGATGCACCCTTGGCTCTGGCCAGCCTTGCAGGCCAGCACCACGGGATCAAAGTCACAGTGGAGCGGATCGAAAATCATCCCGTCTGCCACACCATCCCGCGCATCGCACCTCTTCATGAGGCTGTCCATGAACAGCTTGCGATCGCTATCTGTGAGAAATTTTTTAATCTGCGGCTTGCCTGCTTCATCCCTCGGTGCCGCCTGGTTGTAGGCTACCGGAATCCACTTGCCAATAGCGAGATTCGACCGCCCAGTGCGCATCGCCGGATCACCAGCGACAATGCCGTCGAACGCCATGGGATAGCGCTGCGAAAGGATCATCCCTTCCCGGCCGCCGGTCGAACATCCGACAAAATATGAATACGACGCTGGCTTCGCGTAGTAATGCTCGATGATCTGCTTTGCCACTCCCGCAACTTGGGCATTGGCCTGGTAGGCAAAATCCAGATAGGCCTGCTGATCGCGCATGAACGAGAAATCGAATCCGCCGCTCTTTGCCTTGTGTCCGGTGTCCGTGCTGGCCACCGCGAATCCTCGCACAAGCGCCGGTTTCTCGCCGGAATACGATGCTCCGATCGGATTCGCGACCACGCCGTTGCCACCTCCGCCGCCCTGCATCATGAAGTCGCCGTTCCAGGTGTTCGCTTCGGGCAGAGCTAGCGCAAAGCCGATTCCGAACTCCTCCCCTCCGGCACCGTTGCGGCGTTGAATCACACCATCAACACGGCAATGTGCAGGCAACGGAGCTGTTCTGGGAGCGTTGGGAAAGGGAGGCGGGACTGTGGTTCCTGCGGGAACCAACGTGGCCTTTGTAATCTCAACGCCGTCCATCTTCAGATTCGCGAGGTCCGCGCACGAGTTCGTCAACTCTGCTCGCCCAACCGGAACGAGACAACCTGTCACCACTAGAAGCAACAAGAGGTTCGATTTCTTCATACTTCGCTGCCTTTCTCAACACAGGGCCAGTGCTTCGAGTCAACTCGCTCCGGAAGCTGCGGAATCTTCACCTGAAACTCCTTGACGTTACAGACTGAATGCAAGATGTGACAAGTCAAATAAATCGCCTTATCCTGATCGATTTCTTCGATGTTTTTGGCCTGCGGTCGAGCCGATTGGAGCCGCCCATTTCCGTAACGTCTAGATCACTTCCGGTTCGCGGTCCATTCCCAGCAACTCCGCAAGCGCATTCACCTCGGAATTGCTCACGCTTAAGTCTCTGCAGACAAGATTCAAGCGGACATCGCGCGTCTTGCCGGCAGCCAGCCCGAGTGCCAGAAAATCACCACTTTCCAGTTCTGACTGAATGCGGTACTTTGGCAGCCAGCCGAAACAAAGACCGCTCCGAACCGCCGAAATGGCAGAGTCTATTGTGCTGACCGGAAGAACGCGTTGAGCCGGAAGGCCAGGCTGTCGTCTCAGGCTTCCGGAAGTTGCGCTTTCGATGGTCACCTGGGTGTGCTGCATCAGATCGGAACGCGTGAGCTTGTGCCGAATCGAGAGGAGAGGATGACCGCGACGAGCCACTGCAATCATTCCAATCACTAGGATTGGCTTGATCAGGAATTCGCGGGAGACCAAGCCCGTCACGCAGATTTGCGCGTTGTGAATTGAAAACTCCGAGTCCGCAGAGAGAAAGGTCCCTTGCCGTAGCCTGAGCCTGACATGCGGAAACCTGCGCGAAAATTCGGCAAGCGCCTCGAAGAGACGATCGTCCGGAAAGATGCTGTCAGAAGAGATGCGGAGGTCGGAGGCGCCTCCCGTCGCCATTGCACGGGCGCGCTGTTCAAGCTCGTGAAATCCTGCCAGGTGAGGTTCTACATCCGCCAAAAGAGCCCTGCCTGCCTCGGTAAGCTGCGCTTTTCTGCCATGAATCTCGAACAACCGAACGCCCAACTGTTCCTGCAGACGCCCGATTGCGTAACTGATGGTCGATTGTGATCGATACAGCCTCTTGGCAGCCGGCGCAAAGCCTCCCAACTGCACAACAGTTTGAAGAATCTCCCAGGCGTCGAGCGTGGTGTCCATGGCTCAAGAATACATCGAGTAAATCGATATTTCAGGTGGAGAAATGCGACTTTCCTTCTAGAATCCTGGGTCGGCAAGATGCCGGTGTTCCGAAAAACCACAGGCCTTGCGAAATTATTGATCCTGCCCGAATGTATGAGACGTTCCTGGGTGCCCCACCCTCGCCGCGTCTTTGTTTTTGCGGCTAGGGTGGGATCGGTCAGTCTTACCTCAAAGGGCCGGATCAATAAAAAGTCCGCAGGACCGTCTTGGTGAGAGCTTTCGGTCCCCATTGAGTCTCGCGGAGATGTTAAAGGGACTGGCGGCGATGAAGAGACTTCATGATTCACTGCCGGAGGCTGGAAGTGCTTGCACATCTCAGGCGCCGGCCGACCTATATGCCTCAAGAAAACATAGCTGTTTTTATTTTTGCCGATTGAACTTCCAATAATCGAAGTTCAGCAGATGACCATTGGGATCCCCTTTGAACACGAGATATAGATCGTGTACGCCGGCCGCACCCGAGACGGGAGCGCTCAGAGTCTTCCAGACATACCAGCCACCTGTATTAAGGACTGCCAGGGAACCAATGACAGGACCGTCCGAACGGTCGAGATGCAGTTCGATGGTACCGCCCCGGGAGCCGCTGGCCACGCGGGCGCTGAAGCTTGATGCCTGGTCATCGCCGAAGTCAACACCCCGAACCCTGATGTAACTGCCGTTCGCTATGTCGGTAACATAGACGCCGATCTGATCGCTCTGTGCGGTCCGGACTCCGCTCTCCCATGCAATCGTCTCCGCTTCGACTCGCGTAAATGGATTGAGCGTGCCAACCTGTTGAACTCCTTCCGGATTCCACCACGGGACTGTAGTGATGGTGCCGTCGGCGTTGTAGGTAAACTTTGCCACGGTGACGGAACGGCGCTCGCGATGGGTTTCCGTCATGGCGAAGTTCAGCGTGTAATTGAATCCGAAGACGTAGGAACCTCCTTTGTAGTCGATGATGCCGGGATGATTGCCAGAGGAGCGTTTGTCCGGCTCCATAATCATCCCTTTGTATTCCCAAGGGCCTGTAGGACGGCTGCTCATGGCGTAGCCGATGCCTTCGGGGCAGCAGTGCGAGGCGTAGGCCATGTAATATCTGTCGTTCCGCTTATAAAACCATGGACCCTCCTGGTAGTTCTGCGGCTTGGAGTCCACCTGCACGATGTCTCCCGAGTAGGAGGTCATATCGCGGTTCAGCTTGACATACCAAAGATTGGGGTTGCCCCAATACAGATAAGCCTGCCCATCGTCATCGACGAATACCGTCGGATCGATGTTGCCGGTGGCTTTCTCAATCAGCGGATGCCCGAGGGCATCTTTGAAGGGACCAAAGGGGCTGCCGCTGACGGCAACGGCGATGACATTCTTGGGCCAGCCGGGAACGCTGATGGGCACGTAGAGATAGAACTTGCCGTTGCGGGGAATGACCTGGGGCGCCCAGGCATCGTTACTCTGAACCGCCCAAGGAAAGGTGGCGAGCGAGGCCACGGCACCGTGGTCAGTCCAATTCACCATGTCGGTAGACGTATAGAGCCGCCAGTTGACCATCTTGAAGCCTGTGGCGTCATCCTCATCGTGGCTGGTGTACAGGTAGACCGTACCGTTATAGACGAGCGGCGCCGGGTCGGCGGTAAAGTTGGTCTGAATGATCGGGTTTTGTGCGTGGCCTTGCGCCGCTGCACAGAACCAGATGGCGGAGAAAGCGATGACATATCGAAATCGAAACCAATACTTGGTCATGGAGTTGCTCAGATACTTCCGTAAGAAGCAGGAGTGGAATGAGTGACAGTTCCACTTGCCATTTGATGAACTGCGTGCAGGCTGGGCCCGGAGGTGTGATGCCCACAGCCTGGATCAAAACCGAAGCAAATCTTTCCGGGGAGAAACCGAGACGTTACAAAGAAGCGAGGCGATTGCGGTAATCTCCACCGTTGAATTATACTCAGTAATCGTTTACTCTACTCCTGAATTTACGAGCCTCGGGAATACCCCTGTGTACAGAACTCCGCGTCGCCCTTCGTAGATAAGTACGATCCGAGTTCTGCTGGCTTTGGACCTTAGCAACCATGAGTTATGAGGACGTGAACGCTTGAAACGGACAGAAATGAAGAAATACCTCTCCCTTATTTTGTTCTTCGGCGCTCTGGCCGGGGTGTCCGCTCCTCTCAGGGCTGCAACCTCCAAATTCAGGCCATTGGCCGATGGAGCGCAGATTGCCGTGAACGGCGGCACGCTTCAGGTCAGGTTCTGGTCTCCTGAAATTGTCCGTGTTACCTATGCGCCCGGCCCCGATCTGCCGGCGCTGAAGAGCCTTTCCGTGGTCGCCACTCCGCAAAGCCTGCGCTTGACGCAGCGGCAGACCAACCAGGCCTTCACCATCGCATCGCAAGTGATCAAGGTGAAGGTTGACCGGCAGACGGGCGCCGTCACTTTCCTCAACTCCACCAATCAAGTGTTGCTGCAGGAAACAGCGGAGGGGCGGCAGGTCGAACCCGCGACCGTTGCAGGCGCCCCGGTTACCTCGGCCACGCAATCATTCGATCTCGCGCCGGACGAAGGGATCTATGGCCTTGGGCAACACCAGGAGGGGACATGGAATTACCTGGCGCCCGGAAAATTCAAGGTCCTTCTGGCCCAGTCGAACACCAATGTCGGTGTTCCTGTGATGACCTCCAGCAAGGGCTACGTGCTCCTCTGGGATAACCCCGCCGTGACCACTGTGTCGTCTGATCCAGTCGGCGGTGCGAGCACCGGACCTCGGGTTCTTCGCTGGTCATCGGAATATGGCAAGGCAATCGACTATTACTTCTGCTACGGCGATGGAACCATCGCAACGGCAATGGCGGCTTACCGGCGACTGACCGGTGCGGCTCCAATGATGCCGCGGTGGGAATTCGGCTTTTGGCAGTCCAAGGAGCGTTACGCGTCGCAGGAGGAGTTGCTGGGCGTAGCCACCAGGCTGCGCGACCTTAAGGTTCCGGTCGATGGCATCATCCAGGACTGGCAATACTGGCCGGCCGGAAACAACACCTGGGGATCGCACCTGTTTGACCCGCGGCGCTACCCGGATCCGTCCGCCATGTTCCACCAGTTGCACGATCTGCACTATCACACGCTCATCTCGGTCTGGGCCAAGTTCGATCTGGGCAGCAAGAACAGCGATCAGCTGAATGCTGCGGGCGGTATGTTTCCCGAGGTAACGACGTATGCGTTTCCTCCCGGCAAAGGGCAGTGGTATGACCCATTCAGCACCGCTGGCCGCGAGATCTACTGGAAGCAGATCCACGATGAGCTCTTTTCCAAAGGAGTAGACGGCTGGTGGCTCGACGCGCCAGAGCCGGAGATCGGCGGCATGGGTTTCCGCACCTACACCACTCCGCTGGGGCCGGGCTACGAAGTCTATAACGCATACCCGCTGATGCACTCAAGCGGCATCTACGCGGGGCAGCGCGCCGCGACAGACAAGAAGCGCGTCGTTATCCTTACCCGTTCCGCGTATGCCGGTCAGCAGCGCAACAGCGCCATCACCTGGTCTGGAGATATTCAGGCTACCTGGCAAGTACTGCAAAAGCAGATACCAGCCGGGCTGAACTTCTCTCTCTCCGGCATCCCTTACTGGAATACCGACACAGGCGGCTTCTTTGGCAACCGCAGTGCCGGCAACGGAGATCCCGCCAATCCCCAATACGAGGAGCTCTTCACCCGCTGGTTTCAGTTCAGCTCGTTCTGTCCGATGTTCCGTGTGCATGGTTCGTACGGCTTGAACCCGGGCAAGGAATTCTGGCGGTTTGATGAAGCGACCCAGGAAATACTCAGAACCTACCTGAACCTTCGCTATCGCCTTCTGCCCTACACGTATTCAACGGCTTGGCAGGTCACATCAAACGGCAGCACCTTCATGCAGCCACTGGTCATGAACTTTCCGAAAGACCCGAAGGTCTTGAACATTGGGAATCAGTATTTCTTCGGACCTTCCATCATGGTTACTCCTGTGACCATGGCAGGCGCGACCGAGCAAGCCGTATACCTGCCGGCCGCTGGCGCGCCCTGGTACAACTTCTGGACAGGCGAGACATCCCCCGCAGGCGAGCGTGTTAACGCTTCCGCTCCGGTGAAGACCTTGCCTTTGTTCGTACGCGGTGGATCGATCCTTCCCATGGGACCGTTTCTTCAGTATTCGAACGAGAAGCCGGCGGATCCAATCGAACTACGAATCTACCGCGGAGCCGACGGACATTTCACTCTCTACCAAGACGAAGGTGACTCCTACGGCTACGAAAAGGGCCAATACGAAACGATTCCGATTCGCTGGCATGACTCCAGCCGTACCCTGGAAATCGGTGCACGTACTGGCAGCTTCCCCGGTATGTTGAAGGAGCATACCTTCAATATTGTCATGGTCTCAAGAGATCGTGGAGCAGGAGTGGAGTTGGCAACTCAGTTCGATTCCGTCGTCCACTACACAGGTCAAGCGATCCGAATAACCCTTCGTTGAAGGCGAATCGCTGAGCAAAGTTCTGACTTATTTGAGACCGCAGCGCGCGAAGCCGTGCTACGTCGGCAGGTTTTTCCGTCCCGCCACGGCAGTGCCTGTTCCGCCAGTATGTCAAGGTTGTGAGCGAACGTGTCCTTCATGATACGTACTGCCGATTTTGCACCTATTGAGTCGAATACGAGCCACATAGCCATGAGTCCCAAGGCAATTCCCGCGCCCGGTCGCGGCCTGTCGTTAAACTGGTCTGCGGTGAAAACTCCTGTAAGTGGACCAGATAAAACGCCATCGTCCGTGCGCCTTTGAAATAGCCCCGTCTGTGCTATGCCGGCCTTGATCGCATACTTCATAGCCTCCGAGTTGGCAAAGTTATAGTACATGCTTCCGAACAACGTCAGGTTGGGCCGTGGGGTGGGGGCCTGCCTTCGGATGACCTGAGCGCCAGTAGCGTAGACCGCAGTCTCATCGCGATGATCCAGTGGAGTTCCACCGTACTGAAAGCGAGGCAGGCCATTCGTGTTCAGGAGGACGTCGGGCCGGGGCCCGTCCACATAGGAAACGCCCACGCGGTAGTAGTGGGGCATCTTCTGCTCCGCCAGGGTCGTGGCGTGACCGGCTTCCGCAAGATAATTGATGGCCGTGACCCCGCGGGTGTTCCAGGTGAAGATGCTGGTGCTGGCTTGAATGGTATTCGAGTCGATCGCAAACCCTCCGAATTCGACGTATGCATTCGGCGTGGCGTTGAACTTGGCCCTCCCTCCCCATGTCGGCGCCGGTGCGACAGAGGATAGGGTGCTTTGGTAGAAGCCATACATCGGACCACAAAACGCGTGGTTCATGAAGAGGCAAGACAAATCGTTCCCCATAAAATATGGGGTTGCTCCGAGGCGGCCGGCGATCAGGTTCAGGTTGTCTTTCTCTTTCAGTGAAAAATTCTGCTCAAGCGTGAAATTCAGGGCACAAACCAGGTTGAAGGGGGTGGCGTTTTCCTGGACATCGATTCCGTCGCCGAGCGTATGTTCACTGAGCGGATTGCTGCTCAAAAGCAATCACGATCGCGTGAAGCGCGCCGCCCTGCCATCCGATGAGGCGCTGCAGATCGATTCCCGTACCGAACGTCAAATACTGGGAGGCGCTGGCTCCCTGGTTGATTCCGCCTTTTGGATTGGCCGCCAGTTCTTCATTGAGAAAGGTATGGAAGTAGATGCCCCTGTGTGCGGCGCGAGCAAAGAAGTCGGGCAGCGACAGAATGGGCTTTTCGGGTTCAGTCTTTGTGTGGATCAAATGCAGCGATTCGGCTGACGGCGGTGATTGCGAGGACGGTTTCGACGTAGTTTGCGGTTGCAGCAAAGAGGAGGCGGCGCAGAGGATGGCGGCCACGCTTGCGCATCGCGCGGGCTGCATGAAACAGAAACGCTATAACTTGAGAACAAGTCTCACGTCAACGCTCCCTTCCCCAAACAGGTGATTTACCGTTCTCGCCGTGGGCTGGTGCATCCACACGGCGAGCGCAGTCCGTCGAGAATGCTTGGGAAGCTTAAACGATCGATCCGACCCGGAAATGGTCAGTTTTGAACAGACTTTCGTTTCACGCATGTCGTAAATAACGGATTCGAGGCAGCGGGAAGCAATACGCTCGCAGCTTCTCAAATACTGTTTTCAACGCCTAAGATGATTCGCGGAGCGGCGAATCCACGCAAGCCGAATGCCTTCCCGTATCGGCTTGTTTTGCTGGCACGAGCCACGCGCTCCCGCCGTCGAGCGGGGCAGAGGTAAGAGAGTATGAATGAGGCAGAGGTGACTTCCCAGTCCAGCGAATCGGCTGCGTTTCAGGGCAACGACAAATTGCTCTTGGGGATCATCCTCGGTGTCCTCACTTTCTGGCTGTTCGCACAGACAACGCTGAATATCGCTCCGGACATGGGCAAGGACCTCGGTCTCGATGCCAATGCGATGAATATCGCGGTGTCAATCACCGCTCTGTTCTCCGGGATATTCATCGTGGTGATGGGCGGGTTAGCCGACCGTGTGGGCCGCATCAGGATCGTCAATATCGGGTTCTATCTCAGCATTCTCGGCTCATTGCTCGTCGGTCTTGCGCCGAGCGGCGTCTTGGCATCTGCGTTCCTCTTGACCGGTCGAGCCCTGCAAGGGCTTTCAGCCGCATGTATCATGCCTGCCAGCCTGGCGCTGGTGAAAACCTATTGGACCGGGGCTCCGCGCCAGCGTGCCGTCAGCCTCTGGTCGATCGGTTCCTGGGGCGGCTCTGGTTTGTGTTCTCTATTCGGGGGACTGGTCGCGGAAAACCTCGGCTGGCGCTACATCTTTTTTGCGTCTGTCCTTGTTGCGATCGTTGGTCTCGTGTTGATACACGGCACGCCCGAAAGCAAAGCCGAGAGCCAGAAAGACTACAAATTCGACTTTACAGGCGTCCTCTGCTTCATGATCGCCATGGTGGCTTTGCAAATTCTCGTGACCCAGGGGAATAAGCTTGGGTGGACCAGTCCGTATGCGCTCCTTCTTGTTGCAGTCGCTGTGGTATTCGGGGCCATGTTCTTTCGCGTCGAGGGACGCACGCCCGCAGCCTTCGTCGATTTCACTCTGTTCCGCAATCCGACATTTACCGGCGCAACGATTTCAAACTTTCTGCTCAATGCTGTGGCAGGCACCCTGATCGTGTCGCTCGAATTGGTCCAGATGGGCGGCAACATGACCGCGCAGCAGGCAGGCATGCTGACGCTTGGCTACGCCATTGCGATCATCGCCTTCATCCGCGCCGGCGAGAAACTGCTGCAACGTTTTGGTGCGCGCAAACCGATGATTTGGGGCTGCCTCATCACCGGCCTGTCCATTCTGTTTCTCTCGCCGGCAAACCTGATGCTGTCGGATTACAAAATCCTGGCGATCATTGGCTACACGTTGTTTGGTCTCGGCCTTGCCATCTATGCGACGCCGTCGACCGATGCCGCGCTCTCCAGTTTGCCGGCCACGCAGGCGGGCTCCGGCTCAGGCATTTATAAGATGGCATCTTCTCTGGGGGCTGCATTCGGAGTGGCCATTTCGGCGGCGATCTTTACCGCTCTGAGCGCGAGCGCCGACAGTACGCATTGGTTGGAAGGCGTGATTACCTTCCAGGGACGCCAGAACAACCTTGCGGTTAGGCAGGCTGCCGTCATCGCTCTCCTCTTCAATGTGATTATGGCCGCGGCGGCGATCATGTCGGTCATGCTCACCATCCCCAAGGGTAAGCAGAAGAGTTAGGCGGAAATCTCCAACCTCTCCGGCCAGGTTTTCAAGAACGGGTTAACATGCCAAAATTGCCCGCATCGAGTATATTGGGCGCGTGTCAGAACCGCGATAGGAGCGCTTCCTCAATCGAGTCAAGCGCCTCAAGCCAAGCCGCCGGCTTCCGTGAAGCAGGAGACGGACGATAGGAAAGGAGTTCATCCCAATGAGCCAAAAAGACGTGACCGCAGTCCTTGCAGATATTGCCACTGTTCTTCCAGAGTTGGAGGCTGTATATAAGGATGTTCACGCTCATCCTGAATTGTCGATGCAGGAAACGCGCACCGCAGGGATTGCCGCGGACCATCTGAGGAAGAGCGGATTCGAGGTGACTACAGGAGTCGGCAAGACGGGGGTTGTCGGCATCTTGCGCAACGGAGACGGCCCAACCGTCATGCTGCGCGCCGACATGGATGCACTTCCCATCAAGGAAGCGACCGGACTTTCCTACGCGAGCACCGTGACGGGGACCGAACCTGGTGGCAAATCCGTGCCGGTCGCGCATTCGTGCGGTCACGACATGCACGTAGCCTGCTTGATTGGGGCCATGTCGTTGTTTGCCAAAACTCGCGAGAGCTGGCACGGAACCCTCATGGCGGTCTTTCAACCGGGGGAGGAGACGGCACAAGGCGCGCAAGCGATGATTGACGACAACCTTTTCATACGATTCTCGAAACCCGATGTCATTCTTGGTCAGCACGTCATGAACTTGCCATCCGGGAACATCGATTGGCGTGCGGGGGTGATCACATCCTCGGCCGACAGCTTCCAGATTCGTATGTTCGGCCGCGGCGCGCATGGATCGATGCCCGAATCCAGCATCGACCCCGTGGTTATGGCAGCTTCGACTGTGTTGCGATTGCAGACGATCGTTTCTCGAGAAGTCGCGCCCACAGGTTCCGCTGTCGTAACAGTTGGATCCCTTCAAGCAGGCACGAAAGAAAACGTGATTCCAGACGAAGCGGTCATCAAGCTGAACGTTCGCACCTTCGACGAATCCGTACGGAAGCACGTGCTCGCTGCGATCACTCGCATTGTCAATGCTGAAGCAGCGGCATCCGGAGCCCCCAGGCCGCCGGAGATCACGCCGCTGGACCAGTATTCATTGGTAAAGAACGACGCAGAGGCGACAAAAAAGGTCGTTGACGCATTTCTCGGGGCCTTCCCTGCTGGTGCGGTGGAGCAGACAAAGCCCACCATGGCAAGCGAGGACTTCGGCTGCTTTGGAGCCGGGTGGGCTGTTCCGGCAGTGTACTGGTTCTTTGGAGGAGATGATCCAGCGGTGTACGCCAAGGCGAAAAAAGAGGGAACTCTCAACTCTCTCCCAAGCAACCATAATCCGGGGTTCGCACCAGTAATTCACCCAACTATGGAGACAGGCGTGAAAGCGCTCGTTGTTGCGGCGCA